>Ga0315281_10008437_pt1 | contig 14410 bp, 11 predicted proteins | sample YL17G07_0_MG_FD_204540 | JGI IMG/M metagenome (GOLD analysis project Ga0315281, IMG submission 204540) | Sediment microbial communities from Yellowstone Lake, YNP, Wyoming, USA - YL17G07_0 | ecosystem: Environmental > Aquatic > Freshwater > Lake > Sediment | place: USA: Wyoming | collected...
CCGAATCCCATTATTGAACTTGACCCGCACAAGCGCGTTAGTTATGCGAATGCCGCCACCCTCCTGCTGTTCCCGGATATTCAACAATTGGGCATGGCGCATCCGGTGTTGCACGAAATCGAACCGGATATCGATCTGATGAAGACCAACGGCCACTTACCGATCGCCTGCCGCATGGAATACGCAGGCATGAATCTTTCACTGACGATTAACGTCATCCCCGCCACGGGTGTGGTTCACATCTATGTATTGGATATCACCAGCCTGACCATGTTGACGCGTGAACTCGAACATCAGGCACGTCATGATTCGCTGACGGATTTGATTAATCGCAGCGAGTTTGAATCGCGTCTGCAGCAACTGCTCACCAGCAGCAGTTATGAAGACGGCAAACATGCCTTGCTGTATATCGATCTCGATCAATTCAAGGTCGTCAATGATAGCTGTGGTCACACCGCCGGCGATGAACTGCTCAAGCAACTGTCCAGTCTGCTGCGCACGCGTGTCCGCAAGGAAGATACCTTGGCCCGGCTTGGCGGCGACGAATTCGGACTGCTCCTGGTCAACTGCACGCTGAACGTCGCGCAGCAGATTGCCGAACAGATCCGAGACACGGTTGATCACTTCAGCTTCACATGGGACAAACGGGTTTTCCGGATTGGTGCCAGTATTGGACTTGTCGCCATGGACGCGAGCAGTAATGATGTCACCAGCTTGCTCAGCCTGGCCGATGCCGCGTGTTATGTGGCGAAGGAGCAAGGCCGCAATCGTGTGCATACCTGGCAACCCGATGACACCATTCTCACCCAGCGCCGCGGCTTGGTTGAATGGGCGTTGCGTATCCGTGAAGCCCTGGATCAAAACAGTTTCCAATTGTATTACCACCCGTTTTTACCGATTGCGCCGGATTTGCCACCCTGTGAATGTCGCGAGGTACTGTTACGGATGGTGGATAAAGATGGCACCATCATCCCGCCCATGGCATTTATCCCTGCCGCAGAACGTCACGGCCTGATGACCCAGGTGGATCGGTGGGTTGTGGAGCATACCCTGTCGATATTACCGCAGTGCAATCTGACGGGGGTGGCCATGATCAGTATCAATCTCTCCGCCCAATCGCTGTGTGACAAAGATTTTCTGGAATTTATTGTCTTGCTGTTGACGAAAAATAAGATCAATGCGCATTTGATTTGTTTTGAAATCACCGAGACAACCGCCATTGCCAATTTCACCAGCGCCTTGCACTTTATCACGGTGTTGAAAAAACTCGGCTGCCGCTTCGCGCTGGATGATTTTGGTATTGGTCTGAACTCCTTAGCCTATCTGCGTGAATTACCGGTGGACTTCCTGAAGATTTATGGCGGCATCGTCAAGGATGTCGTCACCGACCCTGTGAGTCGCGCGATGGTCACCGCTATTCGCGAGATCGGTAAAGTGATGGGGGTACGCACCGTTGCCGAATATGTTGAAACCACCGAGATACTCGAAGTCCTGCGCAGCATCGGCGTTGACTACGTGCAAGGTGATGCCGCTGGACTACCACAACCCTTAGTGGGCTACATCGCGCAACCCTGCGCGAATGCGGGATAAGTGCTCGGATTAATTGTCATTGCAAGTGAAGCGAGAAGTCGTCTAGTTATATTAATAAATCACTTCATGTCAGTAAAAGATTTCTCCCTGCCGGTCGAAATGACAAAGTCGCAAAAGTCAGCGTTTCCTTTAATACTACGCATTTTCATTCCATGCAAATTTCCCCTTTATCTAACCGCCTCTCGTCATTCCGGCCAAACGCAGTACGAGCCGGAATCCATTAACACAAGAGGTGACCGGCAACCGACTTTAGTCGGTTTGAATAATTTTGATTGAGTCATGCATTTTTCAACAAGCTGTTATCAGGTTCCCTCATGGCGAAAATAGATGTCCCTGACTGACTGGTGTCGCAAACAGGTGCTTCAGCAGACACGTTAACCACGGTAACAACCTCAACTGCGAAAAAAATACTTGACATGGAGTTTACTCCAGGCTGTAAGCTTGAATTCACACGTTCTAAGGTTGCGGTGAAATGGCGGAACATAATGTCTTGCAGAATACCCGTCGTTGAAATGTATTGCGCGTGCGTTGTTATTACCATTGAGGTGGCACTATGACACTTAAAGTAGAGATATTCTCTTCACCCGGCTGCGGGAAATGCGGTAAAACCACCCAAGTTTTGCGCAATGTCGCCGCTGAGTTTGGTGCTGACTTAGTACATTGGCGTGAGGTGAATGTCCTGGAAGAACTGGATTATGCCGTCAGCCTGGGGGTTGTCACCACACCGGCGATCGCGATTGATGGCCAACTCTGTTATGTGGGCATGCCTTCCGCCACGGATCTGCGCCAGCGGTTGCAGGCCAAACTAAAACTTAATCCATAATGGTCATCTTATGCTAACAACCTTGTTCGTCACCGCCACAGTCCTGGGCTTGCTGGCTTTCTTTGAGCCGTGCACCATCGCCACACATACCTTGTTTATCGCACGTCTTCATCAACAACCCCCTGCTGACCGCTTCCGCCAATTATTAGTGCTGTGGTTAACACGCTGTTTCATGATCATCGGATTATTGATGGTGATCGTTGTCATCACCCCCACTCCGCAATGGGGACCATGGCTGCCCAGTGTAATCCTGATGCTGATGGCATTACTGTATTTGATCTCACGTTGGACCTATATACCGATCCCGCATCTGGCCTTGCATCGCTTGCTGCCGAAGGGCAACACCTTCGCCACCGGCCTGCAACTGGGTCTCACCTTACCGGCCTGCATGCTACCTCTATTTATGATCATTGCTGGACTTGCATTGACCAATGACTCTTTGCTGGATACCGTACTGGCGGGTTTTTTATTTGCCACATTATTTACCCTGCCCATGATAATCGCCACCATCACCGGCATTTCGGTGACGGGACGGGAATTTTTACAGCGCGCCACCACCGCCGCGCCGTATTTAACCGCGGTGTTATTGTTTGGAGCGGCGCTGGTTTTAATCCTGCCGCAGGTTGATTTAAGCACCGACAGTTTACGCACAACGCTGTTGCAGGCGAACGCGGCGAGTATCGGCCTGGGATTTCTTGCCGGTTTTGTATTTAGTTTTAACCCGGTGTCCTTTGCCTCGATCCCCGTGGTGTTAGCCTATGTAACCAAGGCACACGAACAACGGCGAGCATTAGTGCTAGGCAGCGCATTTGTGATCGGCATGATCCTCACCCATCTTGTCTTGGGCATTACCGCCGCAGCAAGTGGGGAATGGGTGAAGGGTCTGCTGGGCCGTCAGTGGGGTGCGATATTAGGTCCAGTATTGATCGTGCTGGGTTTGATGTGGCCTGGCTGGATAAAATTTCCGTTGCCTTGGTTTGGTATGCGCGCACGCAAAGTCACTGGTGTGTGGGGCGCCTTTCTCTTGGGTATACCTTTTAGCATTGCGGTCTGTCCCTTTTGCACCCCCGCGTTATTGGTCGCACTCACCGCCAGCGCGGCAGTAGGTTCGATTTCATTTGGCGCAGCTTTATTACTGGCCTTTGCGCTTGGCCGCAGCATACCTATTCTGTTAGGCGCCTGGAGCATGGGTTGGCTGGAATCATTACAGGTTTTATCTCGCTATCAACGGTTATTGGAAATAACCGCCGGGATCACCTTGGTGCTGACCGGACTCTATTTATTAAATGAGTATTTCTTTATTCTGTAACACATCGCGCAGGTATCGCCTATATTCTTATTGTGTAACACTCCGGCATGTACAGCTTGTTGAAAAACGCATTACTCTATGAAATTTATTTAAACCGACTAAAGTCGACTGCCGGTAACGTAATTGTATTACTGGATTCCGGTTCGCACTGCGTTTTACCGGAGCGACGAGGCGCGAGCAAACTTCGAGTTTTTCAACACGCTGTTAACTAGTGGTGAATACCACTTGCGAACAATCGCACGCTTTATTTCAAGAGGAAATACGGATGGCGCATCGAACCCACTTTAAAATCAGTGACGCCGCAAGCCGAACTGGTCTGAGCATCGATACCTTGCGCTATTACGAAAAGATCGGTTTATTGACGAATATTCACCGCACTGACTCTGGTCTGCGGCTGTACAGCGAAAAAGATATCTCTCGCCTGAGTTTTATCCAGCGCGCACAACGCATGAATTTTACCTTGGCGGAAATACAAGACCTGCTGCTCCTGCGCGAAAATCCACAAACTGCTAAACAGGCCATTCGAAAACGCACGATGGAAAAACTGCACGAAGTTGAGGCCCGTTTGCAGGAATTACAAACGCTGCGTAATGAAATTACCTTATTACTCAATCTTTGTCAGGCCAGCCAGAACGGTTGCCCCATCATAAATCAGTTGGATGACACAGCAGGCGACAAATAACAGATCACTTAAATCCGGAATTACGTACTGTTGGTGTTCATTACTTAAGAAAGGTAAACACACGACAAATTTGCAAATTGCCCGTGCCGTTGTTGCTACACTTTTTTTAATTCCAGGATACTCAATGCCACCGCCTCGGCCACTTTAATCCCATCCACCGCCGAGGAGAGAATACCGCCCGCATATCCCGCGCCTTCGCCCGCCGGATAAAGTCCTTGCGTGTTGATGCTTTGATAGCGGTCGTTGCGTGTGATGCGGATCGGGGAGGAGGTGCGCGTTTCCACGCCGGTCAACAGTGCATCCGCCATGGCGAATCCCTTGATCTGTTTGTCGAACTCGGGCAACGCCTCGCGAATCGCGGCAACCGCGTAGTCCGGTAAACACGCGGTTACATCACCGAGACGCACACCGGGTGTATACGACGGCAAGACCTTGCCCAATTCTGTTGATGGCCGTCGCGCAAGAAAATCACCGACCAATTGCCCCGGCGCATCATAGTTGCTGCCACCCAATACAAATGCCTGTTGTTCCCAGTGACGCTGGAAGTCGATACCTGCCAAGGGACTGCCGGGATAATCCTCGGGTGTGATGCCCACGACGATCGCGCTGTTGGCGTTGCGCTCATTGCGCGAGTATTGACTCATGCCATTGGTGACGACACCACCGGGTTCGGATGAAGCCGCCACCACCGTGCCACCGGGACACATGCAAAAGCTGTACACCGAACGGCCATTGCCACAGTGATGCACCAATTTATAATCCGCCGCGCCCAACAACGGATTACCCGCAAACGTCCCAAAGCGGCACTGATCGATCAGGGATTGCGGATGCTCGATGCGCAGACCTATCGAAAAAGGTTTGGCCTCGACATAAACACCGCGTGTGTGCAACAGCTGAAACGTGCCACGCGCACTGTGTCCGACGGCGAGCACTACATGCTGACTCTTGATCTGCTCACCATTGGCCAGCGTGACGCCCTGCACCTGGCCATTTTCAATCTCGATATTTTCTACCCGGCTCTGAAAACGAATTTCACCGCCCAGCGCTTCGATAGTCGCGCGGATGTTTTCCACCATCTTCACCAATTTAAACGTACCGATATGGGGTTTGCTCACATACAGTATTTCATCCGGGGCCCCGGCCTTGACGAATTCCGTCAACACCTTGCGGCCATGATGCTGGCGGTCTTTGATTTGGCTATAGAGTTTGCCGTCCGAGAACGTACCGGCCCCACCTTCACCAAATTGCACATTGGATTCCGGGTCTAATTGTCGCTTGCGCCAGAGATTAAAGGTATCAACCGTACGCTCGCGCACCGCCTTGCCGCGTTCCAGAATAATCGGCCGAAACCCCATTTGCGCCAAGAGCAAACCCGCAAATAATCCACACGGCCCCAGGCCGATGACTATCGGCCGCGACACGGCTGCCCCCTCAGTGGCATGCGCGACAAAACGGTAATTCATCTCCGGCGTGACAGTTACATCGGTGGTTTTATTCAGCCGTGCGAGGATCGCTTGTTCCTGCGTCGTCTCGACATCCACCGTGTATATAAGAAATATGTTATGCCGTTTGCGCGCATCATAGCTGCGCTTGAAGATGGAATAACGGATCAGCTCGTTCGTTTGTATATTCAGCTTGTGCAGGATCGTCGCCGTTAACTCGGCATCGGTGTGATTCAGTGGTAATTTTATTTCGGTGATTCGTAACATCTATACTGTTCCGGGTAAAATTCACATTAATGTGGAATAGATAAATAACGCGTATTAACAACGGGTCCGTTGATTAATACTTGTATTGTCATTTCGAACGAAGGGAGAAATCTGTGTCTTATCAGCTATCGTATCCAGTCACAGATTAACAGATTTCTCGCGTTGCTCGAAATGACAATTAATCAGGGCCTCTATGGTGAAAACGCGTTGCGTATCTACTCTTCAACTGTCCATGCGCAATCTTTTACCGCAGGTATGTTTGTATAACCTACCGTAAATTTATTCCACCGTCACCGATTTTGCTAAATTACGTGGTTGATCAACGTCAGTGCCTTTTAATACCGCGACGTGATAGGCGAGCAGTTGCAGGGGAATGGTGTGGATGATGGGCGCGGTTTCATCTTCGCAGGCGACGACTTTTATCACTTTGGTGGCGTCATCACCGCTGAAGTCGAGGCCTTCATCGGCGAACACATACAACACGCCGCCACGGGCGCGGACTTCTTGCAGATTGGATTTGAGTTTATCGAGCAATTCATTGTTCGGGGCGACGGTGATGATCGGCATGTCGGCATCGACCAAGGCCAGTGGGCCGTGTTTTAATTCACCGGCGGGATACGCCTCGGCGTGGATGTAGGAGATTTCTTTGAGTTTGAGCGCCCCTTCCATCGCAATCGGATACATGGTGCCGCGTCCCAGAAACAAGGCGTGTTGTTTGTCGGCGAAATCTTCGGCGAGTAATTCAATCGTCTTATCCAACTCCAACACCTTTTCAATTTTCCCCGGCAGATGCACCAGTTGATGCACCAGACGTTCTTCCGTCTTTGCGGTCAAACCATGCCGACGGCCGATGACAATCACCAACAACATCAAGGCAACCAACTGCGTGGTGAAGGCCTTGGTTGAGGCGACGCCGATCTCCGGACCGGCGCGCGTCATTAACGCCATTTCTGATTCGCGCACCAACGAACTCTCCGGGACGTTACAGATCACCAAAGAATGACCAAAGCCGCGTTCCTTGGCCAATCGTAATCCCGCCAAGGTGTCGGCGGTTTCTCCGGATTGGGAGATGGTAACAATCAATGAACCCGGATGCACGATCGGTTTGCGATAACGAAATTCACTCGCGACTTCGACGCTGCACGGGATATTCGCCAGGCTTTCAAACCAATACTTGGCAATCGAACCGGCGTGAAAACTGGTGCCACAAGCGACGATGTGCACGGCCTTGATCTGATCAAAGGTGACACCGGCATTGGGGCCAAAGGCCGCTTCCAATACTCGTTGACCACTGATGCGGCCATCCAGCGTGCTGGCCACCGCATGGGATTGTTCAAATATTTCTTTTTGCATGTAATGGCGAAATTGGCCACGGGTGACGGCATCGGCGGAGAGTTCGCTTTCCTTGATCACGCGCTCCACGGGTTTGCCGTTGCCATCATAAATGGCTAACGCATCACGGCGTATATCCGCGACATCGCCTTCTTCGAGAAAAATAAATCGTTGGGTCACCGGTAACAGGGCGGCGACATCGGAGGCAATAAAATATTCGCCAATCCCAATCCCCACCACCAGTGGACTGCCGCGTCGTGCCGCGATCAAGCGGCCGGGTTCATGATTGCTGATCACTCCGATGGCGTAGGCGCCTTCGAGTTCCTTGATGGCATCCTGGACACTGCGCAACAAGTCTTTTTTTCCTTCGATGTGGTGTTCATAAATCTGATGGACTATGACTTCGGTGTCGGTCTGCGAAGTGAATTCGTAACCCTTGGCGATTTGGACCTTGCGCAATTTTTCGTGATTTTCGATGATGCCGTTGTGCACCACCGCCACGGTTTTACGACAGACATGCGGGTGGGCGTTGGCCTCGGACGGCACACCGTGCGTTGCCCAACGCGTGTGGGCGATGCCCATGCGTGCCTGCAAATTTTTTTCTTTCACGGCATTTTCCAGATGCACCACCTTGCCCAGCATGCGCACCCGGCTGATGCAGTTGCCGTTATCTAACACCGCGACACCGGCGGAGTCATAACCGCGGTATTCCAGTCGCTTTAAACCTTCGACTAAAATGGGCACTACATCTCGTTCTGCTACTGCACCGACGATTCCGCACATATATTTGACTCCTAATATTTCTTTGTGTAGGTCGGGCTTCAGCCCGACCCGATGAACGCAGATACGCCGCCGGTCTGATCCCACCAAGGCCACTGCTTGTGCCCCCCATGCGACATCGCATGCATCAATGCTGATCGACCTACGACTCATTCACCGCCGTTTGCATTACGCGGTTAGCTTGTCGGGCTCAAGCCCGACCTACAATTTATTTGGTACTCGCCCGACCTACAATTTTTTCGTGGGCCGTTGCCAACCATCAATCGTCACCTGCTTGGAACGCGTTAAGGTCAGTTTACCGGCGGGCGCGGTTTTAGTGATCACCGAACCGGCGCCGATGGTCGCGCCTTTACCAATCGTGACCGGTGCCACCAGGACACTGTTGGATCCGGTGGAGGCGTTGTCTTCGATAATGGTCTGGTGTTTATTCGCGCCGTCATAGTTGGCGGTGATGGTACCCGCACCGATATTCACCTTGCCGCCCATTTGGGTATCACCGACATAACTTAAATGATTGACCTTGGAACCCGGGCCAATCTGACTGTTCTTGATCTCGACAAAATTGCCGATGTGATTATCACCCGCCAATATGACACCCGGACGTAAACGCGAATACGGACCAACCCGGCTGTTGGCCCCCACCGTGGCTTGTTCGATCACACACAGCGGTAAAATCTCAACTCCATCGGCAAGGGTCGCATCGCTAATACTACAATTGGCGCCAATACTGACATTGTTGCCGACCACAACGCGGCCGCTGAACACCACATTCACATCGACAGTCACATCACGGCCAAACACCACCTCGCCACGAAAATCCACGCGCGCCGGGTCCAGGAAGGTCACGCCTTGCTGCATGTACTGTTCCGCGCACGCACGTTGATAGCTGCGTTCCAATTGCGCCAATTGATTGCGGCTGTTGACGCCCAGCACCTCACTTTCATCCGCCGGGTGACTGGTGCGCACAGTCACACCATCGGCCACGGCCAATGCGATGATGTCGGTAAGATAATATTCGCCTTGCGCATTGTTGTTTTTTAACTGGCTTAACCAGCCGCGTAATTTTTTATTCTGCACCGCGAGCATGCCGGTGTTAATTTCTGTTATTTGTTTTTGCGCCGGGCTGGCATCTTTTTCCTCGACAATGCGTTCGACCTCGCCATGCACATTACGCACGATGCGGCCATAACCCTGCGGGTTTTGCAAATGCAGGGTTAATACGGCAAGACTGCCGTCGCTGGCCAAGCGGATTAATTCCGCGAGTGTCTGATCTTTTATCAGCGGTACATCGCCATACAGCACCAGTGTGATCGCCTCATCCGGCAACCGCGGCATGGCCTGCGCCACCGCATGACCGGTACCGAGTTGTTGCGCCTGCTCAACCCATAACACGGTTGTCTGCGCCAACAGGTCGCGCACCTGATCGCCACCATGACCATACACAACGCACAACTGCGTGGGCTTGAGTAATTGCGCGGTATCGATCACGTGTTTTAACAACGGTTTGCCGGCCAGGCAATGCAGCACCTTCGGCAACGCGGATTTCATCCGCGTACCGGCCCCGGCGGCGAGCACAACAACATTCAGCGGCAACAGTGTGGACATAAATCTTATTGGTACGTCAGTGGTCCCGTTACGTCAATGACCTCACCGGATTGTAATTCCTGCGGCGTGGCATCACGAATTCCAATGACCGTGAGTCGAAAGATCACGGTCTTGCCGGCAAAGGGGTGATTGCCATCCAGCGTCACCTGATCGTCTTCGATCTCGGTTACAAACATGGTAATGGTTTCACCGTCTTCATTTTCGAATAAGGCCTCGGCACCGACGTGCCGGTATTCGGGCGGGACGTTTTCAACGTCATCGGTCATCGTCATATCCGAATCGTGCTCGCCGAAGCCATCAGCCGGTGTCAGCATCGCCTCGACCTTGTCACCCACCCGGGCACCGGTCATGGCGGCCTCGACCTTGGGAAACATCTTACCATCGACGCCATGGATATAGGACATCGGTAAATCGGATTGCTCCAAGACTTTGCCATCGGTGTCGAGGATCACATAGGTGAATGTCCCGACCTTACCGTGAGCAATTTGTTCTGGTTCCATGAAAACTCCTGTAATAAAAAAGGGCAGTAACCTGCCCTTTCGATTTAGTATAATGCGTTATTCGTTATGGTGTCTCGTTAATGACCCATTCTTTTGCGCAGCCGCTCAATGGCCTGGAGCTGCGCCACGGCTTGGGCAAAGAGGATTTGCGCCTCGGCAATATCCATCGAGGTACTCTTGTCTTTGAGTGCCTGCTCGGCGGATTGTTTGGCTTGCAGAGCGGCGGCTTCATCCAAATCATGCGCACGCACGGCGGTGTCGGAGAGGATGGTCACCAAAAACGGCTGCACCTCAAGGATGCCGCCGGAAACATAGATGGATTCTTCTTCACCGCCCTGTTTGGTAATACGCACTTCACCGGGTTTAAGCGTGGTGATCATTTGGGTATGGCGCGGATAGATGCCGACCTCGCCCAACGCCGCGGGTGCGATCACGACTTCGGCGAGACCCGAAAACAGCGATTTCTCCGCACTGACGATATCTAGATGCATGGTCATAGCCATTTATTTAACCTCAAACTCTTTGTTTATTACAGCGTCTTGGCCTTTTCCACCACTTCTTCAATCGTGCCGACCATGTAAAACGCCTGTTCCGGCAAATGATCGTATTCACCCGCGATAATACCTTTGAAGGCACGGATCGTGTCTTTCAAGGAGACGTATTTACCCGGACTACCGGTAAACACTTCGGCCACGAAGAACGGTTGCGACAGGAAACGTTGCATCTTACGCGCGCGGGAGACGACGAGTTTGTCTTCTTCCGACAATTCATCCATACCCAGGATCGCGATAATGTCCTTCAATTCTTTGTAGCGTTGCAACGTGCCTTGCACCGCGCGTGCGATGTTGTAATGCTCTTCACCGATCACCAACGGATCCAGCTGACGCGAGGTGGAGTCAAGCGGATCCACGGCGGGATAAATACCCAATTCCGCGACTTGGCGCGACAACACCAAGGTGGCATCCAAATGGGAGAAGGTCGTGGCTGGCGATGGATCGGTTAAGTCATCCGCAGGTACATACACGGCCTGGAACGAGGTAATCGAACCGGTCTTGGTCGAGGTAATGCGTTCTTGCAACACGCCCATTTCTTCGGCGAGGGTCGGTTGATAACCTACCGCCGATGGCATACGACCCAACAATGCGGACACTTCGGTACCGGCCAAGGTGTAACGATAAATGTTATCGACGAACAACAACACGTCGCGGCCTTCGTCACGGAAATATTCCGCCATGGTCAAACCGGTCAAGGCCACACGCAAACGACTGCCGGGGGGTTCGTTCATCTGCCCATACACCAGCGAGACTTTGTCGATAACGCCGCCTTCTTTCATTTCATGATAGAAGTCGTTACCTTCACGGGTACGTTCGCCGACACCGGCGAACACCGAGAAGCCACTGTGCTCCACGGCGATGTTACGGATCAATTCCATCAGCGTCACGGTCTTGCCCACACCCGCGCCACCGAACAAACCAATCTTGCCGCCTTTGGAAATCGGCATGATCAAGTCGATGACCTTAATCCCGGTTTCGAGGATCTCCACGCTCGCGGCCTGATCGGCATACGCCGGTGGCTTACGGTGAATCGGCCAAGTGACCTCTGCGCCGATCGGACCGGCATCATCCACGGGTTCACCCAACACATCCATGATGCGGCCCAGGGTTTTTTGACCCACCGGTACCAGGATCGGTGAGCCGGTATTTTTCGCGACCATCTCCCGTTTCAAGCCATCGGTGGAACCCATCGCAATGGTACGCACTACGCCATCACCCAATTGTTGTTGGGTCTCCAGCGTTAAACCGGTGGCTTCCACTTTCAATGCGTCATAAATCTTCGGCATCTGATCGCGCGGAAATTCCACGTCGATAACCGCACCGATGACCTGCACAATTTTTCCAGCACTCATGTTGCCTTCCTCATAAAATATCAAAATTCATTTTGTAGATCTGGGTCTTGTAGGTCGGGCTTCAGCCCGACAGGTCGGCCTAATCGAGCTACAGCTATCTTGTCGGGCTAGCCGCTCCTAGGCATCCCTGCCTCCGCGGCATTCGTACATCCTGTACATCAAGCCCGACCTACAATTAAAAATTTACAGCGCTGCGGCGCCACCACAAATCTCGGAAATCTCTTGGGTGATCGCCGCCTGCCGCGCCTTGTTGTACGACAGTTGCAAACCATCAATTAATTCACCAGCATTATCCGATGCCGACTTCATCGCCACCATCCGCGCGGCCATCTCGCAGGCAATATTTTCCACCACGCCTTGATACACCAGCGATTCAATGTAACGCACCATCAAACTATCCAGGATGGTCTTGGCATCGGGTTCGTAGATGTAATCCCAATGATGTTTGAGTTGATCTTCTTCTTTGATTGAACTCACCGGTAACAATTGATCAATGCGTGGCGCTTGGGTCATGGTGTTAACAAATTCATTGAACACCAGAAACAATCGATCGATCTCGCCGTTGTTGTAGGCATCAAGCATGACCTTGACCGGGCCAATCACGGTTGTCACCGAAGGCGCATCACCCAACTGGGTAGTCTGCGCCCGGATGTCACCCTTCATGCGTTTAAAGAAGCCCAATGCCTTGCGGCCAATCGTGCAAAAATCCACGGCCACACCCAGGTCATGCCACTGCTTCATGTGGATCAGCGCGGCCTTGAATTCATTGCCATTCAAGCCACCGCACAGGCCGCGATCACTGGAAATAAGAATGTAACCGACACGCCGCACGTCGTTACGTGCTTGTAGATAAGGGTGTTTGTATTCGGTATGGGCAAAGGCCAAGTGATGAATGACCTGGCGCATTTTTTCTGAATAAGGCCGCGTCGCGGTCTTGCGTTCTTGCGCCTTACGCATTTTACTCGCCGCGACCATTTCCATGGCGCGCGTGATCTTCTGCGTGTTCTTCACGCTCTTGATCTTGCTGCGAATCTCTTTACTACCTGCCATGTTGCACCCTGTTATGTTGTCATGCTCGCCGCTCCTGGGCTTCCATGCCCTCGCGGCATTCGTACCTCCTGTACATCAAGCCCGACCTACAATCTTGACCACTATGTAGGTCGGCCTTCAGGCCGACTGACCGATTGCTCGCCGATACCAAACTACCACGTACTGGTCTGTTTAAACTTGGTAATCGCCGCCTTCATCTTCGCGTCAATGTCATCGTTGTAGTCACCGCTGGCATTGATGCTATCCAACAACTCTTTATGATGCGAACGCAGATACGACGTCATCGCCGCTTCGAACGCCACGACCTTTTTAACTTCAACATCATCCAGAAAACCCGCGTTGGCGGCAAGCAGCGAGAAGGCTTGCTCCGCCACGGTCAACGGTGAGTATTGTTTTTGTTTCATCAGTTCAGTGATGCGCTGACCGCGATCGATCTGTTTGCGGGTGGCTTCATCCAAGTCAGAGGCGAATTGCGCGAACGCCGCCAATTCACGGTATTGCGCCAGCGCCAGGCGCACGCCACCGCCGAGTTTTTTAATGATCTTGGTTTGCGCCGCACCACCGACACGCGATACCGATAAACCGGCGTTGATCGCGGGACGGATGCCGGCGTTGAACAGATCGGATTCCAGGAATATCTGCCCATCGGTGATCGAGATCACGTTGGTCGGCACGAACGCCGATACGTCACCGGCTTGGGTTTCAATGATCGGCAACGCGGTGAGCGAACCGGTCCGGCCTTTCACCGCGCCCTTGGTATGTTTTTCCACATAGGCCTCGTTGACACGCGCCGATCTCTCCAGCAAACGCGAGTGCAGATAAAATACGTCACCTGGATACGCTTCACGACCCGGTGGCCGCCGCAGCAACAACGACACTTGGCGATAGGCCCAGGCTTGTTTGGTTAAGTCATCATAAATGATCAAGGCGTCTTCGCCGTTGTCACGGAAATATTCACCCATCGAGCAACCCGCGTACGGGGCAATAAATTGCATCGCCGCCGATTCAGAAGCGGTGGCGGCAACAATGATGGTATGCGCCAAGGCGCCGTGCTCTTCGAGTTTACGCACCACGTTAGCCACCGACGCGGCCTTTTGGCCAATCGCCACATAGATACATTTTAC
>Ga0315281_10008438_pt1 | contig 14410 bp, 7 predicted proteins | sample YL17G07_0_MG_FD_204540 | JGI IMG/M metagenome (GOLD analysis project Ga0315281, IMG submission 204540) | Sediment microbial communities from Yellowstone Lake, YNP, Wyoming, USA - YL17G07_0 | ecosystem: Environmental > Aquatic > Freshwater > Lake > Sediment | place: USA: Wyoming | collected...
CTTACAATAAGGGTCTTCTCGGTAAGTACATGCGTATAGCGGGTAACTCAACACCTGGCAAGGATACCCTTATGGCTCCCATACGTGCCTCTGGTGGCGGTTACATGGGTTCGGCGGCCATAGCTGCCCAACAGGCTAAAGGACTCTCTGAGAAGGGCCGTAATGATGCATTTGAGGGGTGGACTAGTGCCGTGATAGGCAACGAGGGTAACGCCTCCAGGTATCTGGGTCTAGACTATCAGAAGGAGCAGTACGGTAACGAGGCTTGGAATAAGTCCCGTCAGCGGTCTGATGAAAACGATGCCGACATCTGGGGTAGTGCCGCAGATATGGGTGGAACTCTTCTCGGAATGTTTAAATTCTAAGGAATACGACAATGGCAGGAAGATGGAATTTCGGAGAGGCGTTTGCCCGCAGTCTTGCGAACCAACAGAAGCTTGCGATGGAGAGTGAGCAGGGTGCTCGTGAACAGCAGAGGATTGACCTCCAGACTACGCAGGTGGATCAGGAACACAGTCACCAACTAGCTCAAGAAGAAAACGCAAGGGAAGAAACTCGGAGGCGTATCCTATTCGAGGGGGCTCAGGCTACCCGTGAAGAAGCGCAACTCTCTGCGGCCAATAGGGTTGCAAAGGCTGCGGAGGAACGACAGCAACTTGAGAAAAATAAGTTTGACTTAGATACCGCTCCGATGTCTCAGAATGAGGCAGCTAGACTGTTTCCCGGTATGATTAAGCCTGGAAGCGGAGTCAATACTTACGACAAATGGAAGGATGCAGCCACCCTAGCTGAACGCCAACAGTCTATGAGCGCCGCCTATGGCAAGCTATCAATAGAAGAAAAGAGACAGGCCGATCTGAAGGCGCAGACCGGAATTGTGGCCGAACTACAGCGACAACTGCGTCTAAACAGGGTCGGCGAGGATATCGTCGATCACGGGCCAGCTACGCAACGCGAAAAGCGGGCCTTTGTTGGTCAGTTTGCACCTGATCGCCCTCTTGCTAAACGTGTCGATGAACCAAAAGATACTGGCATACCACTAAGGGAGCGAAGGGAATCTTGGAAGGTTAAAAATGAGAATCTCCTTGCTCCGTTGTTCAAAGAAGGCGGTGTTCTTGACAATATGAAAAAGATTACCGCCTACGCCAGGGTGAGTGGTACCTCGGACGACAACGTACAGGCTGGTCTAGATGATGCAACCACCTTTATCCGTAGCCTGCGAGATCAGGTGCGTGGCAAGGTGCGCGATCCGTTCATCTCGTTGTTCGATGATTACGAAGGCGAGTTACTTGGTGCCTCTAGCGGTAAGGATGCAAAAGCAAAGCAGGCTATAGACCTCCTACTTGGTAAGGGTGAGGTGAAATACAACGAGTGGCAGAAACAACAGGAATATAAAGCTCAGAACAAATAACCTTCTTCAAATATCTTAAGGTAGTCAAATGGCCGACCCACAGACCACGCAACTCCTAACCCAGATGTATGCCTCCAGACCGCACTTGTTCTCGTCTGAGCAGGCACAAGCCCTCTCCGGCGCAGCACGCGAAGCGGGGCTCGATTTCAACCTCAATCCAGAACACCGTCCCGCAGTATCCTTCGGCAGCTTTTTCAAACAGCTAGGCACAGGTATTCTCAAGGGCGCCACCACTATTGATCTTGGTGACGAACCACAGAACTCTGCCGAAGCCATTGCCCATTCCGTGGGAGAGGTGGCTGGTCTCGTTGGCTTCCTGCCTAATCCTGCTGGCTGGACTGCCAGAGGCGGCGCGTTAACCGCCCGCCTTGTTGGGGGTGCTGTTGCTAGGCGGGCTGGTGAGAAACTTCCCGCTATGTTCCTTAGCGTCAGTTCCCCTGTTACGAAGACCGCAGACTGGATTATGAAGGGGGTTAGCAGGTCGGTTCTCAATGCTCCCGTCTTCGAGGGAATGAGACTGATGCAGGGAGAGTCTCGTCACATTCTTGAGAACACCATCAAGATGGGATTTATTGGCGCTATTAGTGCCAAGCCGTTTTACGAGCTGGATATAGCCAGTCGTGTTAACGGGTTCGTTAGCATGGCTCCCTTCGGTGCGATCAACTCCTTCCTCGGTATCCGCATCAACAAGTATGGCAAGTGGGACGTAGGCAAGGCACTCGGTCTGGATGACGTTGCCCAAGCCAAACTTGCCAACAATAGTGCCAGAGCTATTGCTTCAGGCATAGCTATGGGATTACCGGGAACCCTTCGTGGTGATCCCGCAGAGCTGCAAATATACGAATACCTCCTCAATGGATTCTTCGGTTTCAAGGAGCCGTCTCTCGTTGAGAAGAATTCCCTTGCCTTTATCAACAAGCAATTCGCCATAGACAAACAACACGACCTGACTAGACCCTCCAAGATACCTGGTTGGGAAAAGCTTTCTCCCGATGAGCAGGCAGAAGTGCGTTATGAGTCCCGTCTGCGGGTTGGTCGCAGGGTTGATGGGCCAAAGGTTCTTGCTGACGCTTGGATGCAAACCTTCTACGATAAGGTGTTCCTCAAGAAGGAGAGTCTTGAGCCATACGTGGCTACCAACCAGATTTCGCGGGTGGACGCCAATCGTATCACAGAGATGGTGGAGGCCAAGCTAACCTACGAGGCAGCCCTTAAGCAGTTACGGGGTGCCGGTGTCTCTGACGTTGAGGGGCCCGATGGTATGTCGGAGGCCAAACTCCGTGCATTGGATGTAACAGGTGAGAAGCTTGCTCGCACTATCGAACACAACCGTAAGACCTACGAAGATGAGTGGGCTACCGGAGCAGACACCCCCAAGCAAGATGTCGCGGCTGCGATGGCGATGGACAGGATCGGTGACTACGCCGACAATTCCCAGATACCAGTGTCGATGGTTCACTCTCTCTACAAGATCACTGGTAGTAAGGACATCGTTACCGGAGAGCAGGCTACAAAGGACGTTATCCAGATAGCCGCTAAGCATCTGCGGCAACCGAACGGCTACCACAAGTTTATCGACGAGGTTACCGCCGTCTACCCTGAGTCCAAGGGTAACGAACGTCTGACCGACGAGCTTCGTAAGCAATGGTGGCAGGCAGAGCGTGAGACTCTGACACCGCAGGCTATCTTCACCGAGACTGACGGCCTTCGTAAGATGGGTTCTTACGACGATACCGGTAAGTTCGTTAAGCGGTTCTCTACCACAAGTCCAATGGACGACCTGATGGGACAGCGTGCTATCACGCTTACCCACTATCAGAGTACCGTGGACGGCGTAACTAAGATACAACCCATCTATGATGCCGACGTTCCCAGGCCCAAGATACTCGCAGAGGTGAACAAGGCTGGCTATATGGTAGTCGGTTTCATCAAGGAGAAGTCCTCTTGGAGGTTGATGAAATCTTCGTTACAGTTGTCCGAGAAGCAGGAGGTCTTGGGCGAAACGTTAGCGCCCGCTAAAGCCAACCATGCCATGTCTTACAAAATGGGGGCAGCAGAAAACGTTACAGGTATAGAGACTAGCACGCTTGACCTTGTTGAAAGTGGAAAGCGAACTGGGGCTACTAGAAGCTTTGCGCTTGGCGCCGTAGGTGATGTCATCACCTTTGAAGGTCGCCCTCAACGTTACCGCATCACCGGGGTGGAACGGCTTACCCCTGAAAACGTTAAAGACCCTCAATGGATTAAGAGGTGGAGCAAGGAAGAACAGTGGACTCCTGAGCACTTTCAAAGGGTTCTTGGTGGAAAAACCGTTCATATCGGTGGTTATCACACAACGTTTGAGAAGATTCCTGCGGGAAAGACAGGCGTCCCCATCACCGGTAACAAGGTGGTCTACGACATCCTTGGCCCAGACAGGCAACCTACCGGTGAAAAGCACGTAATAGACTATGACTTGGCGGGGCCAGAGTTCGTCTCAGAGAAGAGTGCCCTTCGTGCAATGTATGTCAAGCAAACCGGCGTGGGTGGGGTGCGATTCTTCGAGAGCACTCCCGACCATAACAAGATTGGTGTCATAGGCGATACCTACGACGAGGCGAAAGAGGGTGGCTACATTGGCGTCTCTGTCAAGGGTGGTCTAAAGGGCGACAAGGTTAAGCGCCTTCTCAGGCGTGCCGTAGATATGAACCTTCCTCTGTACGTGGACGGCAAGCTGAAAGATGCCAACCAAGAAGTGCTCAAGTACTTCCGTGATCGTGGTGGTGACGTTCTCCTAGACCCGACCAAGAACTCCTCAGACGGGTTACTTGGACAGGAAGCTTATACTCCTGCCGAGTACGGTCTGTCGTGGGATTTGAACTTCGCCAACAACCTCTACGCCTACCAGAAGATGAACGGGATGATGCCGCTCGGTCAGTTGCTATCTGCTGATCCTACGGTAAACGCAGGCTCGCTACAGAATGCCCGTGCTCTCGTTCAGCGGTCGCAGTTGACCTTCACGCAAGACATTGTAGTGCCTCACGAAGAACTAGCCAAGGTGCTTGGTATAGACAGGTTGCGTGTGGCTTTGGTTGCCCATACCTTGGAGGTCGAACCCGGTTCCAAACACCAGTACATAGATACCGAGAAGGGTGAGGCGATGGACACCACTACTGATGGTGCCTTCTTCTTGCGTCACGATATCTTCGATGCCCTGCTCAAGAGTGTGGGTATCAATGGTCGTGGCGGTTCTGCCAAGGGCTCCTTCACCGAGATGAGTGACCCACAGGGTGTCTTGATTGGGAAGTTGCTGTATCACAGGGCTGACGATAGTCTCAATGCACACCTGGTTGCAGAAAACCTCCACGGAGAACTGTGGACTACGGCTGCCAAGGCGTATGGGAAGCGTACTGTACTTACACCACAGGTAACGGGAGGTAAGTATTCTTATAGTGGTAAAGACTATACCGAGATACCTCTCAACTCCATACGTATCAACAAGTCTTGGTCTGAGGACTCTGCACAAGAGATTGATCCCAAGACAGGTGAGGTGACTCGTGAAGCACACGCACTCGATCCAGTCAGTTTCGTGAAGCAGATTCACGGCAACCTGACCGGCGTTGCGCTGAACGACTTCATTAAGGATGCGTCTATCCCGTCTCTGCGTGGCACCAAGCGGTATAACGGTACGTTCATTGAAGCGTTCCGACAGAAGGACTTAGTTAAACAGGCTGATCTGGTTAAAAACCTGAATGTAGATGATGTCTCCCTTGAGGATATGTGGTACAAGCCCAAGGGTGCTACCGAGGCTGAGTTGATACCGGGTGTCATCAGTATTCTTAAGCGTAGCAAGTATATCGACACGCCTCTCTACCGCAAGGTGGCTGAGAAGATACTGAAGTTGGATGAGAATATCCAACCCGAAGACGGTGAACGCCCCGAGGGGGCGGAGGATAACTACAATGAACTTAAGTCTTTACAGAACTCGGTTCGTGGAGTTCTTAAGATAGTCGGTATTAACCCCGCCGTTATGAACCTGACACACACGCTCAGTCGCTATCAAGACCTGATGCTGGTTGAGTATGTGAAGAAACGCATCAGCAACCCGAAGGTATTTGGCTCCACCAAGGCGGTCATCTACGGCCAGAGCATCCCGGAGCGGTTAAAGTATGGGATAGTCAACCTTGGCACGTATCGCCTCTCTGCGGGATACCGAGACTTAATGGTTGAGTGGCCTGGTTCAGAGAAGAAGGTCAAGCTTGAGTTTGCTTATGACCAGTATCAGAAAGCTGTCAAGGCTGGTTCTGTAACCCCGGAGATGGAGAACGCAATGTCTCACGTGGTGGGACGTGTACCAGCCGACTCCGCATCTGGATTTCGAGTACTTAAGTTCGCAGGATTCAGGGATAGACAAGGTTTCGGTACGTACCTGCATCCGGAAGACTACCGTAATATGGGTGGTGCTGATAACGACGGTGACACCGCCTTCATTTACACGAAGGTAAGTAGGTCGATGAAGGACTTCTACGCACAAGATCATATCCGAGATCAGTGGTATTCGTTTAGTAGACCGTCTACTGACGAGCCTTCTGTTATTAAGATTATTTCTGGGATGCAATCCGGAGGAGACGAAGCTGGACTTATCGTTGGCAAGAAGCTTGGACTAGCAACGGGTGGTACGGCACCCCCCAACTTCATTAGACACGATGCTTTTGGTAGAAAGTACTCTGACCCTGCGATGGCAGAATTATACGGTCTGACCGAGGGTTCTCCTGATCCAACGACCTTTCGAGAGCGTACTCTCAAAAATGCACAGGATGCAGATGGAACTGTCTGGTTTGGGAATGCGGACAGTCCCGGCGGATGGCTTACCCTAGGTGGTCTTGCACAGAAGGGTAAACCCCTACCAATTAAGAATCCCACCGCCGAAGGATTACGCGAGTGGTTGGTAAAAAATAATATCAAAACCCTTAATGTCGCGGGTAGCCGTGAGTTCAAGAATCCCGGCGTTGGTAGACGTACTGAGGAAGTCCTAACTAAAGCACTCGCTAAAGAGGTAGGTACTACCCAAAGATTGTCTGCTGAAGAGTTCTATAGTCACGTTTCTCTAGCGGAACGTGGTCTTTACAAGCGTGAGTTCATTCCTACCGATAGGTTCAAAAAGCTTACCGCCAAGTTCCCGGTTAATGTTGCCAAGTTACTGAGTGGTAAGGCTGCAATGTTCGACACCTACTCCCTGATGCGGATTAACGAAGCCGCCTATAAGGGGAACTCCAACCTTGGCAAGGGTCTGAGTACTAGTATCGCTATGAAGACTGCGATGCGTAAGATGGGCGCCTCCAAAGAGAGTCTCGACACGATGGAGCAGTTCGCCAGAGAGATCGTTAACCGATCTGCGGACGCTATCAAGCACGACCCGATGGTTGAAGCTGGTGAGATGCGAGACCTCTTCAAGGCTATGGTTGGTGACAAGGAAACCTATAAGCTGGGTCAGAAGTATCAGGAGTCTGCCCGCGTATGGGATAATGGCAAGACGGAGACAAGCGACCGACGAGACTTCTACAGTTGGATGCGGGAGCTCAAGGAGGCGGTACCCTACGACCCCAACAACTTCGAGCCTCACAGCTATGCGGTGATGCAGTCTCTGGCTGGCAGCCTCTATGGCAAGTCTGCGCCCTTCAACGCGTACGGCTATAAAGCTACAGTAGAAGCTAAGGACATGCTGGGTAAGTTGTTTAGTGGTAACGACCGACGCGCTGTAATGGTGCGTCAGATGGTTGGTATTGCCAATTTCAGCTTCCCTAGTGGTGAGAACTTCCAAGAGTCTCCCAAGTTTATGTATCGCTTTTTCAAGAAGGATGCTCTCGGTCGTCAGACGGAGGTCACGCCGCAGGCAGCCCTTGAAGTTGACACCGAAGGCAACTGGCTCAGGGATGTGAACGGCGACTTCCGCCTCAAGGCAGGGATGGATCAGGAAGGCAATCCCACCAGTAGTTACGAGAAACGTCCGAGGGACATCGACAGTCAACACGAATTAGCTAATCAGTTGATTGGACAGGACTATTCTGATGCAACCTCTCTCATTAGATCGGTGGACATTATTGAGCAGCAGATTCTCATAGACCCGTCGCTCTCTCGCGAAGTCTTGGATGGGAGGCAGGTCAGAGCGCTTAAGGTCATTGCCAAAGCACAGGAGTTCAAGAACCTTGACGTAGACCGTATGAACGCTCTTAAGCAAGGTGGTGAAGCTCTTGGTGATTACGATGTGATGACCAAGGATGCGATGGCCTATCAAGATAAACTACCTCCCGCCTACAAGCTCCTATTCGATACGTGGTACCTGGGCTCCATCAAACAGCAGCCACAGACCTTGAGTGAAGTGCTTAAGGATGCTAACGGCATCCGTAGGAAGGCGCAGAAAAGTATTGATGAACTGACCCTTCTCGGCCCCGGTCATATGAACGAGATTCTTAAGAAACGTAAAACCCTCTACGAGTTCTCCCCAACACAGGTGGAGAAACGATGGCGTGCTACCAACTTCGGTGGCAGCCAATGGCTCTATCCGTGGATTAGCGCAGAGGCCAAGAAGGGGTGGATGGATCAATTTGCTCGATTAACCTTACCGAGAGAGAAGGGTAAGTACGAGTTACCTGAACAGGAAGATGCAAGTCGCGTTCTCCAGACCAAATGGGCTAAGAAACCCCTTTACGGAGACGTTCCCGATACAGACACGCCTATCTCAGAGATGGATACCAAGAACGTGGTAGAGAAGGTCATGCCACGTATCAAGACCGAGTTACAGAAGATGGCGCAACTGGCCAGCATGGGTTACAGTCAGAAAGACCCAGCCAAGCTTGCAGAGCTTGAGGCTATCGAGAAGGACATCAAGAACCTCATCTACAACGAACCCACGCTTGGCCCCGCCTTTACTGAACTATTTCCCGGTATTACCCGCGGTAAGAGTTGGAGGTTCATTGGGAGAACGCCCGACGTTGCCACACTTGCTGACGTTAAGAGTTTCGTAGAAGCGTTTAAGGTGAAGGGTTACTTCTGGCACGAACTAAAGACCATGACACCAGAGCAGGCTAAACGACGCCTACGGTGGTATCATTTCTTTGGTATGCCTGACCGCGTTGGTGAGTCCATCCTTGCTGGTGACCATCAGGTTGTGACGGAGAACGAAGCCCTAACTATGACGAAGGATGGGTTAATGAAACAACCCATCAAGTTCTTCCAATCCAGTATGACCATACTGGTTGAGTTGGGCAAGGGATCGCATCGCTCTACCAACGCATTACAGTCTATCTGGAAAAACGAAGAGGAGCGCCGTGTTAAGGTTGTTGACAACTTGAACAAGGAGTATCCTAAAGAAAGGATTGGAACGCTGCTTTACGAGATGGCAGCCACCCGCATTCAGACTGGAAGAGTGGGTGAGAGTCAGGCGGCTACAGCGCAGTATGCTCGTGAGTGGAGGGATATGGATGCCGCTTATCAGAAGGTTAAGGACACTCGGTATGGTCTCCAGGACTTGAAGGGGACGCGAACAACCCGTACCGGAGAAGAGATCATTACCGACCTTGAGCGTGGCATTCGTCTAGCGATGAAAAGTGAACGCCTCCTTAGATATAATCCAGAAGCAGAAAAGCGATATATCAAGGAGTATGACGGTGAGATTCTCATAGGCGAGACCCTGCGTTCCATCCAAGAGGGGCTGGCTAAGGATACCAACTTTGATATAGGCGAGAACGGGGTTCTTCGGGTAGCGCATCAGTTGGATGTAAACGATCTAGAGCCGAACATGCCATTGTCGGCACAGGCTGGTTCTTCTCCCGCAGAGAAGGAGGCGTATGTCCTCAAGACGTTGCCCGGTATCAAGGAGAGCCAGTTTTCCATCGTAGGGAATACGGTTACCTTTGGCAAGCTGGGAGAGATGACGGCTCCGGTTCGGAAAGCTATTAGAACCAAGCTACTTGACATCCAGGGTGCAAATGGTAAGTTTCCGTTTGCATGGTTGAAGTATCAGCCGAAGATACTAGCTAATGAGAACAGTATGTTCCCACAGGTGCTCCACGATCCCAAGAAGGTGGACGCCTACCTGCGTGAGAAGATTGTCAAGGCAGGGTATGGAGACGCCCTAGAGGCGGATATGTCTCGCTACAAGCTGGAGACCATCCTTAAGTTTGCACAGGCGCACGCTCCGGATGGCGGAGAACGCGTGAGGGAACGGCTATTCATCGGGAATAGAGGCGAAGTCAAGACATATATAGTTGATCCCGCCCTGCCTGAAGGTGACATGCCTAACGCCTGGGATGTATCCAGCAGTAAGGGACGCTCTCAGGATGAGTTGGGTCTAATGCCGGGGTGGGATAAGACTCCCAAGGCTATCGTCTTTCACGGTGAGCAACTGATACAGGGCACTCACAATATGTTGTTCACGATGATGAGTAACCAGATCATTAAACGGTTTGAAAAGACCGAGGCGATGGGCAAAGAGGACACTCCCGCTTGGGCTTCCTTTATGAAGATGTATGTAAGGCAAGTAACGGGGCAGCCGTCCACCATTCCCGCAGAGTTCACGCAAGACAGGCACTTCTCTGCGGCCATAAACCCCTATCGCTACTTTAGTGACCAGTTCTGGCTTGATAGACTGAACCAGATTAATGATAAGATGGGCAAAGACAATCCAGGAGACCCAATCTGGAAGGAATGGACAAAGGGTGGCAAGAACTACAAGGTCGATCTCAAGGCTCTCAAGAACACCGGTAGCGATCAGGCTCTCTTGCGTAAGATAACCCTGGCCTCGAACCTGGAAGCGAAGTTTGAACTCATAACCCTGTTGACCCACACCAAGACCATGGTCAACAATATGATCGGCGCCAACACCAACGTAGCCATTGAGGTTGGGTTTGGGCCGTTGAAGGATGCTTGGTCTTTTGCTACAATGCAACGGAAGATCAGATTCCTTAAGTTCAAGGGCGAGGAGAATCCGCGGGAGATTAGAAGTTCCCAAGACCTGTGGGACTTTGCCGAAGAGCAAGGTGGTATGGAAGCCTTCGTCCAGCAGATGATTAACTGGAGTCCACAGCTTGCGTCTGCCGAGATGGCGGGCGTGGCTAGGGAGTTAACGGCTGCGGTTCAAACAAAAGGATTTAAGGGCTTAACCTTTAACGAGCTAAGTAATATCGGCGCCAAGTATGGCAAGAGTGGCGAGCTTATGAACAAGGCTGCTTGGTTTATGCGAACCTCCGAAGTTCAGAACCGGCGCAGAGCTTGGTGGGCTGGCTATATGAAAGCAAGAACATTATTGGATGCTGACTACCTGTTGGACTCAAACGATCCGTGGCTTATCCATATGGCCAATAGAACGGTAGAGGCTACCCAGTTCCTGTACAATAACGCCTCACGACCGGCGTTTGCAGCCACCAACATAGGTAAAGTCTTTACACGCTTTCAGCTCTACGCCTATAACTCCCTCTCCTTCCGCGGGAACATACTACGGATGGCACGAGAAACAGGTTACCAAGAAGGGACGGAAGAGTTTGAAAGGTTCAAGAGATTAGCAGGTATGGACCTGTTCGCCTTGACAATGGCATCCCTGTTCCCCGTCTCGATGTTTGAAGCCAACCTAATGGAACCGTGGAGGACAATGCAGGGCGTTACCCAGATGCTCTTTGGCTCCGACGAGGAAAAGAAGAAAGCCTTCCAAGGCGTTCTGCCTTATCCAGCCAACATCGTAGCACCCCTTTCACCTCCGATTACACGAGCAATCTACCCGATGTTCACCGGTCTTATGACCGGGGAATGGGATAAGTGGTCATCATACACGGCATGGACACTTGCTCCATTTGGCAGACTTGCTAAAGGTGCATCAAAGACCGCCGACAACCCTACGATGATACTGGAGAACCTTGTTGGGTTACCAGTACACGCAATGACCAAGAAGATACAGAAGGCGCAAAAGGAAGATACGGAACCCATACACGGCTTAATAGGTTCAGCCTGGTCTGGTTTCTGAGAACCCTGGAAAAAAAAAGAACCCCCACCGAGATGGTGGGGGAATCTTTTAGGGTATATCAAAGACCCTGGTAAGTGGATTACGACAAGCCCAACCACTATGTTGAGACCAATCCAGTTTACAAACAGAACATATCGGATAGGGACTCATAGAACCTACGTTGTCACCTTCTTTAAGGCCGAACTTTGCCGCTCCTGTTAATGGTGCTACGACCTTCGTTGCTCTTGGCTTCCTTGGTTTCTTACCACCTAGTTTGACAATCTCTGCACCTAGTTCAACGATATGCGCATCAAGAGCTGTATTCTTTGCCTCTAAGGCACACATCTGCTGAGAAGTCCATGCGCTTCCGGTATGCTTAGCTTTTGTACCTAGTAACCAAATAACAGAGTTGCCACCACTAGCAAGAACCCTTCCACTAAGAGTACCCAGATAGCTACCATAACCTTGCATGTCAAAGTTGTCTATTTGAGCACCGGTAGCCACCTCAGTAAAGTAACTTCTTGTTGCTCGTCCAACACCACTTCCAGCTTGCAACTTGTGAACGAAGCATTGATTCAGTGCGTTGATTTTTGTTTTATCGACCACCTCAAAGCAGCAGTTTTCCGCGTTGTAGATACTGGAATCAGTTGCCTGTAATATCCTTGAATTGGCTAACTTGCATGTAACGTGAGCGTTTTTCATCACCGGTATCAAACAGTGATCGACGTTACTTACCTCGGCACCCTTACCAAGATAAAATATGCCGTATCCGAGACGACGCACTTGCGTAGTAATAAGCTGACGAGTGGCCAAGACCTTCATTCTTTCTAGCACCGTTTCCTTGATATCTTCGTACCACTCAAGTTCTTCGATATGGGTTTCATCTAATCGAAGTTTATACTTGTCAACATTCCAAAGGTCTTTAACTGTTGTTGGCGCAAATTCAACCCGGCACCAAGTTCTTTCTTTACCCTCGTCTTTTAGTCCCAAGTACTCGATGATGTCTTCGTGTGAATCAGAGGTGGTGAGCGATACAACCTCACCACCCTTCAAAACGATTGCTGACTTAAATATAGCCACTAGCTGAACCTCCTTTTAGAGACCAACGATTAACTCACGCCGGTCTTCGGTTTTATCCCCATAACCGGGGAAAGACAACTGTTCTTTTTCTTCCGGTGAAAGGTGTTCATTATATCGAGAATGATACAAAGCTATCTGGGATACGGGTTTATCTTCATACCATTCCGGTATTCCCAGCTCATCAAAAATTTCCTGTGCCCATTCGATGTCATGCTGAGTAAGCCCGGTCTTTGAATCCACGATAACCAGGTGTGAATCTTGTGCTATCAGGAAGTTAAGACCGTCATCAAAGATGACGTAATACTGCGACTTACCCATCTTGACCATCGAGGTCATGTAGCTACGGATTTCGTTCCCCTTTTCACACATACTGCAACCATGTTTCAACGGTGGGCCTATGGTAACTCCGTAATCCGACAGACACTTGCGGGCATCATCGCCCTGCATCGAATTACGAGAGGAGGAAGAAATGACCACCGCAGCATTGTTCGCCTTGGCAAACGTAGCGATCCTCTCGATGATGTCTTCGTTAAAAGACATTCGGGTAAAGCCCCACTTCTTCTCATACCAGTTCTTGATCTCTTTGATGTTTACCGGTTTGGGATTTGATTTCTCAAACTCCCTCTCCGCAGTCTCTATAGTTGACCCGGAGTACAGTACACCGTTGATATCAAGGAAGATGACCCGCTGTTTCAGCTTCGGAAGCTGTGGCTGAGCCTTGAATACCTGTGTTACCGGCTTGTTCCACTGCCATTTCGTGTGTTTGTTCTTGGACATAAGTCGCCTCGTAATGTTCTTGATGAGATAGTTACTCAGACCCTTGACGCCTTGGTACTTTACCACCACTGCCATCTTTTGTAGGAGATTCATAGTCACCTCGTGTGAATGAATAATCAACAAACGCTTTCTTGGTTTTTCTTAACGCCTCTGTCCGAGGTTGTCCCTCGGTAAAACAGAACGGACAAACACTTGTCCACCTTGCTATATCATCGTCGTAAACATGTCCTGGATGTGCTAAACAGGCATATTTCATTGTTTATGTCCTTTGAATTTAGGATAACCAAAGTCTCGTGGTTCTGTTACGGATTGCATGGTATTACACACGTCACATCTTCCTTCGTGAAAGGTAGAAATTGTCTCTTCGATATATTCTTTGGTCTTAGAGACGCATCCGGTACACACCCACGTCGGATATGGTTTAAGCTTCATTGTTCCTCCCTGAATGACCTTGTTTAAGACAGACTTCTGAACAGTAACACAACCAACGCTTTTTGCCCTTACGCTTATACTGGATAGGAAAGGTGAAGAACTTTCGACAATAGTCACATACCCACCCACCTAGTTTACTTGGCATAGTCTACCTTTATATATGAGATAATTGTTTCCCCGACAGGGTTCGAACCTGCGACCTCTCCGTTTATCTGACAGAGCGCTCTGGCCTTGCGGGTCTTTCGCGCTTCGCGAACTAGGACGCCAGTGACCTACGCATCTTCTGAGCTACGAGGAAACCTTGTTAGACGGCTGTGGTTATTAGCTTTTGTTTTGTCATCTCTGCCAAACAACGATGCGCTTCTAAGAGCATAAATAAAAGCTGTATAGGCACGAGACCGAATGTTTCTCCTCGATCTTCACGAAAAACTACGAACTGAACGTCTCCCGTAAAGTCGAGCCATAGTGGGAGCTTCTTGTGACGTTTACACTGCACCTTCCAAAATTCGTCAATGACTACGTCCACCTCTTTTGCAAAACCGAGAGCTTCGCCATTGCTGCCCCAAGCACGCTTGGCTTTGAATCCAGCTACTTGGGCAAGTTTGACCAGTTCACGTTCAAAGGATGTTCCCTTTACCTTATTGGGATGGGACAAGAGTCATCTCCCAGGGATTCCATAACGTTATATTGATTCCACCACCAAGGTAAAGGCAGCGAATATCAAGCGTTATATGTAG
>Ga0315281_10008439_pt1 | contig 14410 bp, 14 predicted proteins | sample YL17G07_0_MG_FD_204540 | JGI IMG/M metagenome (GOLD analysis project Ga0315281, IMG submission 204540) | Sediment microbial communities from Yellowstone Lake, YNP, Wyoming, USA - YL17G07_0 | ecosystem: Environmental > Aquatic > Freshwater > Lake > Sediment | place: USA: Wyoming | collected...
ATGCGCGTCGCGCGCCTGCACGGCATCGGCGATGTGCGGCTGCGCCATGAACCGATTCCAACTCCGCGCGCCGACGAGTCGCTGATCCGCGTCACGGCGGTCGGCATTTGCGGCTCCGATTTACATTGGTTCGGGCAAGGCGGCATCGGGGATGCCCGGCTGACCCAGCCGCTCGTCCTGGGTCACGAATTTGCCGGAGTCGCCGAAAGCGGGGAATGGCGCGGCACACGCGTCGCGGTGGACCCACTGATCGCGTGCGGCAAATGCGAGCCCTGCCAGGAAGGCAATCCGAATTTGTGTCTCGCGCACCGCTTTGCCGGACACGGTTCAGACGACGGCGCACTGCGCGAGTACATCGCGTGGCACTCGGATTGTCTTTTCCCGTTGCCCGACGCACTCAGCGACGAGGATGGCGTGATGCTCGAACCGCTCGGCATCGCGCTGCACGCGGTTGATCTCGCGCGCCTGCGCCCAGGGATGACGGTGGGCGTGTACGGCTGTGGACCGATCGGTCTGCTGATCATCCAGGTCGCGCGGCGGTCTGGCGCGGCGCGCGTCCTCGCGACGGAGAAGTTAGCGCATCGGCTCGACGCGGCGCGCGCGTGCGGCGCGGAAGTTTTCCCGGCGGACGGCGGCGAAGCGCGCGCAATTCTCGCGGCAACGCATCAGCGCGGCGTAGATGTCGCGTTCGAAGTCGCAGGGGAAAATGCCGCGCTCGACACCGCTCTGACGACGGCGAAGTATGGCGGCTGTGTGATTTGGGCGGGAATTCCAGAGGACGACCGCGCGACGATCACCGCGTCCAGCGCGCGGCGCAAAGGATTGACGATCAAAGTGGTGCGGCGGATGAAGTACACATACCCGCGCGCGCTGGATCTCGTCACGCGCGGACTGGTGGAGGTGCGCTCACTCGTGACGCATCGTTTCCCGCTGGAGAAAATCGGCGAGGCGTTCGCAGTCGCGGCACGGCGCGAGGGGATCAAGATCATCGTGAATGGCGCGTAAGAAAGAGAAACCCGTTTTCTCCAAAGAAAACGGGTTTCTTGTTTATTTCTTCGGCGGATTCTTTGCCTGTTCGTACACGCGCGCGAATTCGGCGGTAAATGATTGCGCGAGGGGAATGTCGTCCACGATGAGCAGGTTCTCGTCGTTCTCTTCTTCCGCGTTCTGCGAAAAGTTGAACGAGCCGAAGACGACCGTCTTGCCGTCAATGACGAACACTTTGTGGTGCATCAGGTACGGGTTGCCATCCTGCCACACGTCGAGCCCGGCTTGTTTCATTTTGCCGTACTCACTGTACTGCGTCTCCGAGCCGGTGTTCTCAAACACGCCGCGCACCTTGACACCCCCTTTGCCGCGCTCGAGTACGACGTTGCCGATGTCGTCGTCGGTGAACGAGAATGCGAGAAAGTCAATCGTGCGCGCGGCTTGCTTGAGCCGCGCGACGATTTTTTCGGCGACCTTGTCTTCGGGCGCGAAATAGTTTTCAACCGCGCTGCCGCCAATCGTCAGTTTGGGCGTCGTGCCGCCCGGCTTGCGCTGCGCGCTAAATTTTTTGTCCACGAACATTTTCTCGAAGGTCGCCGTATAATTGCGCGCGAGTTCGGGCGATTGAATCGCGATGCCGTTGTTGTTGTAACGATAGGTGTCGTTCGTCGTGAAGTTCCACGAGCCCGTCCACACCGCTTGCTTGTCTGTGACGACGAACTTGTCGTGCATAATCGCGTTCGGGTTGCCGCCGACGACAGGGATGCCGATGCTTTGCAATTCTTTGAACGCTTGATTCTGCTTGGGATCGCTGAGCAAATGCATGTCGGTCACGACACGCACAGTTGCGCCACGTTGTTTTGCATCCATCAATGCCTGGATCACCTCCGGCAAATCGAGTTGGTAAGTCGCCATATCTACGCTGGATTTCGCAGTCCGGAGGAAACGCGTCAACGCGGCGTCGAGACTGTCTGGGGGATTGCTCTCCTTCGGTGGATTTTTCGGCGCAGTGAAATAAACCGTATACCACCCGCCAATGTCTCCCAGTTCGGATGTTCGCATACTGGGCGCACTCGGCTGGGTAGTCAGCACCACTACAACTGCGCCCACAATTATCGCGGCGACAATCACTCCACCCGCCAACCACAGCATGGTTGAACGACTCATTTGTTCCCTGCAGACTCGCCCAAGCGCGCCGCGCTACCGATTGCGTTTTGCATCTTCACATTGAACGCGCCACGTTGCGCCCGCGAGAATCGTCAGTAGCCCGAACACTTGCGGTCGCGACAATTTCTGATTACCCGCCAACAGAGGTTCCAGCGCAGCGACGCCGTCAGAAAGACGTAATTCGCCGGGCTGCGCCGCGAGCACGTTGATCGCGCCGATGACCGGACGGACGCGTGCCAGCGCGCGTTGAGCAACTCGCTTGGCGCTCGACTCATCCTTTGCCAGACCAACCTGTTCTTCGATCCACCGAGCCGCCCAGTCCAACACGACCCTGGCTTCCTCATCGGCGAGATTGGAACGCAGTTGTTCATCTCCGTACAACGGTTCTGTTGCTCTCTGGATTATTTTCTCGAATGGCATACGGATTTTCTCCAGACGCAAAATGAGGCTCGTCTACGGTCCACCAGTGACCCGAGCGAGCCCCAACATTCATGTGTTTCTGTCACGATAGGCGAGCATCGTCGCGATTATTTGCACTTTTTCAAGAGGGTCTGCAATTCCGCCTGCTTATCTTCCATGCTGCCTTCGCCCACGTGCGTGCCCAGCGCGGTAAATGCCTGCTGCAAACTCTTCGACGCAGTCTGCTGATCCAAACCGGACTGTTGCGCGAGTTGTGCAACCAAACCGCTATTCTTCAGATACTTTTGTGAGACGGTGCCGTCCGTAGCCAGTTTGTTGACCAAGTCGCTGGGATTGAATCCCTTCTGAGTTGACTTCTGAGTGGCGGCAGACATAAGTGTCGTCAAAGCAAAAACGACGACCACTTGTGCGATGCCCGGCGCCATCCCGGTTTTTCTTGCCAACGCTTCGGCAATCGGCGCGACAAAAGCATTGGCGATGGGGTTATTCGCGATAGCGCCCGCTCCGCTCCCCACGTTCACCCCGAGCAGGCCGCCGAGGATTGAACTGATTGGATCACCGCCTGCCGATGGCATTTGCTGTGGAGGGTACCCGCGCTGGGAAGGCATCGGCGTACCGCCTTGCGGTGACGTTCCGCCGCCGCCGAGCAAGCCGCCCAAAAGCGACCCAAGCACGTCACCACCAGCACCTTGCGATGACATTCCACCAGATGGCGCGCCGCCACCACCGAGCAAGCCGCCCAAAAGCGAGCCAAGCACATCACCGCCGGCGCCTTGTGACGGCATTCCGCCTGATGGCGCGCCGCCGCCGAGCAAGCCACCCAAAAGCGAGCCAAGTACGTCACCGCCAGCACCTTGCGACGGCATTCCGCCGGAGGGTGCGCCGCCGCCCAGCAGAGAGCCGAGGACATCACCCGCTCCCGGAGTCGATTGCCCGCCCGCCGGTGCTTCGCTTCCGGAAATCGAACCGAGAACATCGTCGAGCGATTGTCCGGTTTTGTCCATGTGATCTTGCACGGCTGGATGTCCGCCTAATAGCGCACCCAGTAACCCACCAAGTGCATCATTCACATTTGGATCATTGGTCGGACTCATAATTCACCTCCTCAAGAATCAATCACAGAAATCATTATCTTCGCGTCCCGCCGAGCAACGAACCCAGAATGCCCCGCGTGATTTCCCTTCCCGCTTGACTTGCCATTGCGCGCGGCGTTTTTTGTTAGCGCGCCCGCCAAATCACCGGCTTCGCTGGTGATACTCGGTGCCGCCGGCGCTTGACGCGTGGTTGTGCGCGGCGCGGGCACGTCGCCGGGCGCGGCTTGGTGGCGCGCGCTCAAAATTTCAAAAGCCGATTCGCGATTGACCAGGCCCCATTTGTTGTGCCAGTCTGAGTGAGAGTCATGCTAGTGCATAACCTAGGAGTAGTGATGCTAGGTTTGGCATCTCAATCGTCTCGGGTGCCGGCGGACCATAGCCCGGCGAGCTGGCGTCCGATCTCTCTGCCTAGTGACATCACTCCCCGAACTGGCACCGCGAGGGCGGTAGTGCTGTTATTTCCCAGGTGTAGGGCTGGTTGAAGGGGCAGGGACAGTGGCAGGGGTGGTTTTGATTCCGCACTGCTTGACCTCTTCATCGACCTTCAAGGTGAGACGCTCCTTGCCATTCGCGTGGGCGTCCGCCACGGTGCCGGAATAGATCTTGTTGTCCTTCGATTCGCGTTGGAGATCCGAGACCGCTTCGCAGAGATGGTAGACGGTGCCGTCTTTGGTCCAGAACACAAGGTCCTTGCCCGTGTAACCGACCACCACGGCGCTCTCCGCCGGGAACTGCGGGATAGCCGTCTGGCTGACCATAGTCTGGCTGTATTGCTCGACAGACGGCGGATTGAACGAAATACCCGTCATGGCCGCGATCACTAACACCACAATGCCGACGGCGGTGGCGATGCCCTTCTGCTTTTGGTCCATGTTCTTGTTCAGTAAGATCATGACGATCAGGGGCAGAAAAGCGACGATCGCGATAATGTACCCAAGCTGGTTCTGGATGAAAAAGCGGATGGGCTCTGACGTGGAAGCCGGATCCAATTGATTGGCCCTCTTCCACAGCAGGTCACCGATGACCGCGAGCACGCCGATCACGACAATCGCGGCGATCAGCAGAACCATGTTGATAGTGCTCTGCTTGAGCACCCAAAAGATGGCGAACACTTCGCCGGCGATCGCGAGAAACCACAGCACCAGCGCAATGATGCGGAGCGTGGTCGCCTGCTGCTTCGCCTCGGGCGTGGGCTTCCAGGTCGGCCCGCCGGCCTGACCCGGCTGGCTGGGCTGACTCGGAGTTTGGGATTCGACTCGAACAACTTGCTTCTTGGGCATGATCATCCTCCTTGGTCGGCTTCCAGGATTAGTTTAGTGCGCGGGTTCGGCGAGATTGAAGGTTTTCAGGTAGAGAGCCCATGCGGTGCCCGGCTGTAGTTCCGGGTCCGCTCCTAACTTGTCGACGCATTCGTCGTACGCCGAAAGCGCCTCTGCAGTCCGACCTAATGCTGAGAGGCGAGCCGCTCTTGCTCAGGTTTTCAGCGATCACTTGGAGCGTCACGGTCTTGCCGGTACCGGTTGCACCGGCAACCAACCCGTGACGATTCGTCATCTTGGGAAACAGATAAAGCTCTTCTGTGCCTTTCGCGATGAATAGAGGTTGGACTGCCATTCGATCTCCTCAGAATAGTCAAACTATGATAATTCGGTTCATCAAACCCGCGGGGGGCACGGGCACACCCGACAGAGCCAACGATTGATGTGCTCGCGCCCCAGGAATAACGATTTACAGACCTTCGAGCAGGTTGGCGAGGACGAGGATCACAAACCCTACAACGACGATCCAGAACGCAAATGGCGTAAGCACCGGAATTGCCACAACAAAGGCCACCAAGCCAACCAATCCGACGATGACGGCAACCCAGAAGGTTACCTGTTTGGGAGCACTCAGTTTCATTTGACACCTCCTTCGGTATCAGATAATTCGTGCCGCAGATCTTCGGCTCTGTCGAACATAGTTTAGCAGATTACCGTTGCCAAGTCAAGGCGTGAAGTGAAAAACATCGGGACACGGTTCGCCGTGTCCCGATGTGCACTTTACTTCTTGAGCGTCCAATCCGCTACGCCGAAGGTGAAATCCTTGGGACCCGGCGAGGCTTGGAGATTCTGGAGATTGGTGTGATAGGCAGTCACTTCGAGTGTCTCGTAGAGCAGGGCACGCGGTAGATCGTTCGCGACCTGGGTTGCAATCTGACAGTAGGTCTGGTTCCGCGCCTTACCGTGAGCCGTGCTTGCCGCCTTGGCGATCAACGCGCCCATGTCTTCGTTAGCATAGCGCGAGAAATTCGCACCGGCAACCAACCCATGACGATTCGTCATTTTGGGAAGCAGATACAGTTCTTCTGTGCCTTTCGCGATGAATAGAGGTTGGGCTGGCATATGATCTCCTTAGAATAGTCAAACCATGATGATTCGGTTCATCAAACCCGCGTGGGGCGCGGGACACACCCGACAGAGCCAGTGATTGATGTGCCCCGCGCCCCAGGAATAACGATTTACAAACCTTCGAGCAAGTTGCCCAGCGCGAGAATGACAAAACCCAACAGCAAAACCCAGAATCCCGAACCACCGATCACGGGGAATGCTGGCATAAGATGCGCTATCAATGCCAACACTGCGACAACAACGGCAACCCAGAAGGTCACCTGTTTAGGAGCACTCAGTTTCATTTGACACCTCCTTCGGTATCAGATAATTCGTGCCGTAGATCTTCGGCTCTGTCGAACATGGTTTAGCAGATTACACTTGCCAAGTCAAGGTCATATCCAAAAATCGGGGTAATGAAAACAGAGACCCAAAGAATCGAATCCTTGGGTCCCGAACCAGCCACCTAGTACTCGAGCATTTTGTGGAGTCGCTTGGCTTGCGACACCCAACCCTTGACTTCCTTCAATGTCGGATTGCGATGGCTGAACCGCTTGCCGACATTAGTTTCAGCCAATTTGTCGCACAGGTTTTCTGGAACGCGCTTGGACAATTCCAAGACCGTGTCCACGCCGGCGTTCTCGAGCAGATTGGAGAAAACGCGTCCCACGCCATCGATCCGCGCGAGGTCACAGCGGTTGGCGTGTTCCAAGATCATTTTTTCTTCCACGCCCAGTTTTTGCGCCAATTCGCGGCGCATTTCAGCAGTCCTGGTCGCCGCGAGATACTTGTCGCTGTTACCCAAGCCATGCTTCTTGAGATGCTCGGCATGTGCGGGGGCGATTCCTCTGATCTTGCTAATTGACAGAGCCATGGTTTCTCCTCCTTGAATTTGAAAACCGGCAGGGCGGCTTTTTTCAACCGCACTACCCTAGTCATTTGTCTGAATAATACACCATAACAGATTGAAAGTCAATCCTTCGAGTCACCTCATTAAGAATGTTACCGAAATCGAATCGTGGCGTCATGAGAAAATGTTACCGAAAATTGACAGGATTTCGATACTTCGGCACGCTCTCCCCAAAAGGGAGAGTGTGGAGTGTCTACCTGTAAACCTTCAGAACAGTACCTCACCAAGTTGCGTGAACGCTATCGGCGGGCACGTAAGAAGGAACGCGGACGCATCCTGGATGAATTTGTCGCCACAACCGGTTATCATCGCAAACATGCCGTCGCGCTGCTGCGCGGCAAACGCCGTCACCGCAATCTCAAGACGCCTATTCGTCGCGTGCGGCGACGCATTTATCTTGCAGAGGACAAGCGGGCTGTGCTCTGGCTCGCGGAACTCTTTGATCAAATTGGCTCCAAGCGTTTGCGCGTGGCCATGGATGTGGAGCTGGATAACTTGCGCCGCCACAATCATCTATGCGTCAGCCACGCCTGCTTCAAGCGACTCCAGCAGATTAGCCCCTCTACGATGGATCGCTTCCGCCGCACGGAACGCCGTCCAGCCGCACGTCGCCATGGCGGGACCAAACCGGGAACTTTACTCAAGTCACAGATCCAGATCCGCACCTTTGCCGACTGGGATGACAAACGCCCTGGCTTTGAGGAAATTGACTTGGTGCAACATGATGGCGGGAATTCCAGTGGTTTTTTCGCTTGTACGTTGGATGTCACAGATGTATGCACGGGCTGGACCGAAATGCGTGCCGTTGCCACCAAAGCACAAAAGCATGTCTTTGCGGCGCTGGTGCATATCCGCTGCAATTTGCCGTTTCCGCTGCTCGGGCTTGACTCGGATAATGGAGCCGAATTCATCAACGACGAACTGATCCGGTATTGCGCTCAGGAGCAGCTAACCTTCACGCGGGCACGCGTTGGACGCAAAAACGACAACCCGTATGTGGAACAGAAGAATTGGTCCGTGATCCGCCGCTTGGTCGGTTATGGACGCTACGAGACACAACGTCAAGTGAATCAGTTGAATGCGCTGTATACGGTCGATCGGCTCTACGTGAATCACTTCTTGCCAGTCCAGAAACTCATTGCCAAAGTGCGCGAGGGGAACAAGGTCAAGAAGGTCTATGATGATCCTAAGATGCCGCATCAACGCGTGCTAGACTCTCCAGAGGTCAGTGCCAAAGACAAGCGCAAGTTACGCGCGATTCACGCCAAGCTGGATGTGGTGGAACTCAAATGGCAGATCGACGAAATGATCGAAGCATTGACACCCAGCAAGCAATGGTAACATTTTCTCGTGACGCCACGATACTCATTTCGGTAACATTTTCTCATGACGCTACTCGTCCTTTCTTAACGACTGGTGTTACCGGTCGCAGAGAACGCCCAGTCCCGGATCGGGACAAACCCTGTAGACTGGCCCAGTTAGCGATTGCGGCTAGTCGCCATAAATGGTATAATAACGACCGAAGGAAGATCGGTTTGGCGGCGAGCCAAGCCCGAAGCGTAGAAGATTTCATGGGGCTTGTACGGAGGCAGAGCCGTGGATATCAACGTCGTGTCCTTTGATGCGCTGACATTGCTCGTCGGTGGCACTCTGCTGCTGATCGGCACCATTCTGGCGGGATTCGCGATGGTGTGGCTCTACCTGGCGTCGCGATTGGCGCGCCAGCAGTATCAGCGCGCCGAAGCCGAAATTCAACCCCTGCATCAGGAGCAGGAAATGGAGCGCGCGGCTCACGCACAGGTCGCGCGCGATCTGGAGACCAGGCAAAACGAATTGGCGCTGCTCCATTCGCAATTCAACGCGAGCAAACTGGAGACCAGGCAAAACGAAGAGGAAGCGAGTCGCACCCAAGCCAAGTTGGAAGCGAGCAATCAAAGAGCGACGCACCTCCGGAATCGAACGCAGATACTGGAACGAGAGTTGCAGGAACAACAGACCCAGACCCAACTTGTGGAACGAACGGTCGCGAGTCAGAGAACACAAATCGCGGATCTGACGAACCAGGTGAGCCAAGCCGGCATCCAGCAGGTGCGAATCGCCGCGCTGGAAACCGAATTGCAGACGACGCGCGGTACGGTCGCGACTCTCACCGACGAATTGGCGCAGGCGAAAGAACAAGCCGCACAGTTCGCCGCGCTTGCCGCGCCGAGAGAAGCGGATCAATCTCTGCAAGCCGAGTTGGGTCAACTGCGCGTGCAAGTCGAAGAGGACAAGACCCTGCTTGCCGAGTCGAACAGTCGTTTGAATCAGGCGAGGCAACGCGCCGACCGCGGGGCGGGCGAACTCGAAAGGCACAAGATCATCGTCGCCGAACTGACGCGGAAGGTTCACGCAGCGCAACTGCAGACCGCCGAGTGGGTTGCGCTGCGAAGCCAGGTGGAGCAAGACAAGACGCTACTGAGCAGTCTGACGAATCAGTTGGAGCAGGAGAGAGAAAAGGCGGCTCAAGTCAGCGTGCTTGAAGAGCAAGTGGCAAAGCGGGAAACGCGCATCGCGCAATTGAAAAGCCAACTCGCCGCTTCGAGAAAAAAAGCCGTGCCCGTGACGCGGCTGAGGAAAAGTGCGGCGAAGAATCGCGCGACGATTGCCGATTTGAAAAAACAAGTTCGACTTGGCAAGCGGCAAATCAAAACGCTCCAGACGCAATCGCAGAAACGCGAAGCGGTCATTGTAGATTTCACAACCCGACTTTATCGGATCAGGCAAGAAGCGGCGGAGAATTTACAACTCGTGAGAGGGATCGGACCCATTTACGCGGCGCGCTTGCGGACGGGCGGTATCACGACGCTCAACGTGCTGGCAAATGCAAGTGTGACGCAGTTGCAAGAAATCATTCAGCCGCGCCGCTGGCAGCGTCCCGCCTTCGAGAAATGGATCAAGCAAGCCCAGCAGTTGACTCGAAAAGAAAAAACGAGTCCGCTGAAAAAAATGCCCGAAGGTTGACAACAACTCTTCGGGCATTTTTCACGAAACTACATGCAACGACAGCGACAAGTTAGGGCAACAACTTGGCTAGTCGTTGAATCAACGGCATCAGCGCCTCAGGGATCTTGCCGTCAAAGACCTCTACGTAGTTCGACTTGGCATCGATCTGAGCAACGATCTCGTAGGCGTACGAATCTGGGGGCTGTTGACCGCCCGCCAACCGCAAGCGAAAGAAACCACTCTGCTCCAACATCCGACGCAATTCTGCAATCTGCGCTTCACCCACTTTTTGAGGAGTATTCACTTGTTTCGGCAGATCGGTTCCACCATAACTCACGCGCCCATCGCGATAGATCGCGATTTCGCGCGAACTGAATTTCAGTCCGCCGCTTTTGCGAAACGCGATCAACGCGCCTTTCGGCAGTTGCAGCACTTCGATTTTCGGGCGGTCTGGTTTTTGGTGAGATACTGACGCGGGTTTTTCCCCTAACTTGGCACCCTGTTTAATCTGGGGGCTCGCCCCTGGCTTTGAGTCTTTTTTCTCGTCTTTCATTGCACTTTCACCGTTTGAACGATCTGCTCCATCTGTGCTTGCGCGTCCGCAAAATCACTCTCGGGCGCGGCGAGCGTGATGTAAAATACATTTTCTTTTCCGATGACGATGTACTCGATGGCATGCACGACGACCGGCAATGACGCACGGCGCGGCTGATCAATCGTCTGAACGGTGTAGGCATACTCCTGCCGCATCGCCTTCGCGCCGCCGATGGTCGCGGGATCCGACGATAAGAAATGATAGCCCGTCAACGTGCCCCGCTGCGCGATCCGCCGATCGACAAGTTGTTGCAGGGTCGGTGGACTCTGCGGATCGAGATCGCGCGTCTCCACGGCGAGAGCCGTCTTGAACGCAGAATTCGTCTGCGGGTCTTCGACTTTGAGCAACACGTCTTGGAGTGATTCGACACTCCCCCAGGTCGCGGGATAAGTGATGCTGAACGCGGTGTCCTTGTCTTGAAAAATCGTCACACGATTTGCGGTCTGCACGCGCAACAGCAATCCCAGCGCGAGCGCGATCAAGACGACGATGGCAACGCCGATGTCTTTGCGGAGAAATCGCTGTCCATATATAGTTCCGTGTTCGGTTTGGATCATAGTGTCCTCATCAACTCGCCGCTTGTTCAGCCAGCGCGTGCGCGCGTTGCATCAGCGCGACAAGCGCGCCAAACGCCACGAGCGCAACAACAATACCCAGCACGAGCGAGCGCCACGGTTCGACGGTGAGACCTGCCGCGCTCACTTCGTCAATGACCCAGGTGAAAAATCCGTCCAGTACTGCCGCAATGCTCACGCCAAGCGGCACCCACCAAATCGGCCTATGTTCGAATTTTGCTTGCGCCATAAAATAGCCGAGCAAGCCGCCGAACGACGCTTGCGCGAGCGCAGTCGTCACCGTGTAAACAACACCAGGCCCCAGCGCAACGCCTTGATTCGCGACGATGTGATTCAGGTTAAGCAACGTCGCAACCCCCAGACCCGCAACAGTGCCGTACACGATGCCATCCATGCGCTCGTCAAATTCATCCGTCGCGTACACGGTCAGGCGAATCGCGAAATACTTGATCGCTTCAAACGTAAACCCGACGATGAAGATAGATGCCAGGAGGGATGTCGTGCGGTTGATCCCTGACCAATCGTGAATGCGGAACCAACCGTTGATCAACCGTAAGCCGATGAAATCGGCGAGGATGAGCGCAAGCAAGAACACTGCGGCGATTTTTGTTTTCGGCTCGGGTTCGAGTTGATCCTGCTGATAAAAGTACACCAGCCACAACACCGTCGGCACAATGGCGAGGAACAAGCCCGCGACGATCAGTGGCGTACCTTCCAGCGCGCCAATATTTTCTGCGATCGCAACGACCATTGCCGCGAACACACCCATCGCGACGATTTGCAGAACGCCCGCGCGCCAAACTCCGATGTGCGGTTTGTTGACGAGCGCGTAATGTCGTTCGCAATACACGCGACTGCCGATCATTTTGTATGGCGGCGAAACTGGTTCTTGACAAATACAACAACTGATTGATGGGTTCATAGTTTTTCCTCTCTTGAACCTATTTGCTCGGCCGCATGTTCGCATTCGTCGAGAATGGATTGCTCGCAGTGGATGGTACCTGCATCCCGTCATCCGCGATGACCGCGCGGAATCCACGCGCGAGTACGATGACACTATAGCGCCTACCGCGTGGAATCGCGTCTTTGGTCTGAAACAACCCGTTCGCATCCGAAACACCGTACGTCAGCACTTCGCTGGTCGTCACCTTGTCATCTGCCGATGCATCGCTCGCGCTCAACCCAGGTTTGATGACAAAGAATTGCGCGCCTTCGATGCCGCGCCCTGTGTCCGCGTTTTTGATGTAACCTTGAATGTAAACGAGATCGCTCGACGCGGTTTGCGGCGCGGAAGGCGCAGTGCCTGTCGTGCAGACGACGAGTTCAACATCGTCAACGAAGAAACTACTCACGTTGCTTTTTGGATTTTCCGCGCCAAAGACGATCCGAATCGCCTTGCCTGCGTATTGCGTCAAGTCGGCTGGCGCCTGATGCCACTGATCGTCACCCTGGGACGATACAAATTTCTCAAGAACCGCGAGCGCGTCGCCGTTCGTGTTTGTCAGCATCGTTGCAAACTTGGCTTCACTCGCGAACAATCCCAGGAGACCTTTCGTCTCATAGTGGATCAGCCGCCAGTACGCGAGTTTGACGCTCGTCGCATTCGCGGGGAGGCGAACTTCTTGGTAAATGTACTGCAGCGGCTCTGTATCCGTTCCACCCAGCCATGCGCTGCGCGCGCCCGTGTGGGGCAATTCGGTGTCAATGACCGAGGAGTGCGCGGTTGTAACTTCAGTCCAACCTGCCTCCGCGTTTTCAAATGTTCCATTGACGATCAGGTTCGTGCATCCTGCGGGAAGCTGTTGCGATGGCGGTGGCGGCGCGGCGGGACCGCGCTGTTGCGGTTGCGTCGGCTGAGTCGGCATCTGGGTCGTTCCACCCGCATCGATCCCGACTTGCGCGAACGCGTCGCGCACGGCGTTCGCGTCATTCGCGCCGTACAATTCCTGCGCGGCGCGAATCGTCGCGCGCGCGGCATCGCCAAAATCGGCGTCGGGCGTGAGATATTGCGTCAATGTCCGATAGTAGATCTGCTCCATCTTCTCTTTGCCGAGCGCTTGCGCGACCAGGAACGCCGCGCGATTCGGGATGCCGCTGTTGATGTGCACGCCGCCATTGTCAGAGCGGCGTGAGTTGGACAACCGCGCAAACTCACGCATAGCGCTGGGTTGACCGACTCCACTGAGCGGGTTGCGCGAATCGTACATGCCACCCAACCCTGGGTCTTCCAGACTGCGTAGAACGGGCGCGGGGAAAGGAGGTGACTTGACGACTTGTTCACCGATGGTCCAATTTGCGCGATCGATCAGCGCGCCAAAGATATCGGAGTACGATTCGTTCAGCGCGCCCGATTGTCCCTGGTAAATCAGTCCTGCCGTGCCGTCGGTGACGCCGTGCGTAAATTCGTGTCCGACAACATCAAGACCGTACGCCAGCGGCTTGAAAATCTTCCCGCCGTCCCCGTAAATCATCTGTTGACGCTCGCCGATCCACGCGGCGTTCTCCGCGTCTTCGGGATCGCTACCGTAATGCACCGTCGAAACCATCGGACTGCCGCGCCCGTCAATGCCATCGCGCTTGAACGTGTTAAAGTAATAATCATATACTTTGCCCGCGTTGTCGTGCGCGGCTTGCGCGATTGCATCGTTTCGCGCCCGCTCACCTTCTTCGATCACCAGGCGACCTGGGACAGCCGCGCGATTATCGGCGGTGTACGTGCGGCGCACTTTGGCGTCGTTCACCGCGTCGAAGCGACAAGTGACGACGGGACGCCGCGCGTTGACGAAATAGTACCACTGCCCGAGCGGCGAATCGGTCAGAATGGTAACATACCACGTCAGGGTCGCTTTGCCGAACTCGTCCACGTAAATCGTCAAGCGCGTCTTGTCGCGCAAGATTTCGCTGACGACGCGCGCGCGTTCAGTATCCGTCAACTGCTCGTCAATCAAATCTTGAAGCGCGACGCGTTCGGCGTCGTCTGGCGCGATGCTGGGTTGCGTTGCGACGTTGATGTCAGGCGCGAATTGTCCGTTTACGGCGACGATATTTTCCCGCGCGTCGAGATGCACGACGAGTTGTTTGCCGAAAACGGGGACGCCATTGAACATTTGCGCCATCCGCACGTGCGCGTAACCCAGTTGCGCGTCTGATTCAACGCGCAAGACATTCAGTTGCTCGCTCGCGCTCGTGAGTTTGAACAGCGCACGATTTTCATCGAGGAATCCGCGCGCCATCGCGGCAGGGTTGCCGCGTTCTGCCGCGCTGGGAGTGTACGGCAATGCGGTTATCGCGTCCTTGCCCGCGATAAAATC
>Ga0315281_10008440_pt1 | contig 14409 bp, 14 predicted proteins | sample YL17G07_0_MG_FD_204540 | JGI IMG/M metagenome (GOLD analysis project Ga0315281, IMG submission 204540) | Sediment microbial communities from Yellowstone Lake, YNP, Wyoming, USA - YL17G07_0 | ecosystem: Environmental > Aquatic > Freshwater > Lake > Sediment | place: USA: Wyoming | collected...
CTGTGGGAATTCTGTTCATGGTCATCGGAATGGAGGTGAATCTCAAGGCTGCAGAAAGTTCCATAATCTTTTTGGCTGTTCTGCTACTCACGGTCGTCGGTGCAAAGTTGCTTGGATGCTGGATTGCGGAAAATAAAGGATATGAATCATCGCGTGGGCGGGTCTTGATCATGTATGGAGTTTTAGCTCAAGGTGAAATGGGGGTATTGATTGCTGCCTATTTATTTTCACGTGGGTTGTTGAATCTTCCATCCTTTAACGTCGCCATTATACTGGTAGTTTTGTTGACGATCCTAACTCCGGTCCTGATAAAAATTGCTTATACTGAGTTCAATGTTCAAAAGACATCCATTCCGGTAAGTAATCCCTCTAAGTCCCCCTTTAGTAAAGGGGGATTAAAGGGGGATTTGTTGTAGAGAGGTCACAAAATGAGACATCGATTTTTCGAGTGGGCGCTGTTTTTGAGTTTGACGGCTTTGGTGACTTTGGTCTTTGCTCATGAGATGACGGGTTGGGTGGCTCCTGAGGAGGCGAAGAAGATAAAAAATCCCATTAAGGCGACCAAAACCTCTATCCAGAAAGGGAAAGAGATCTATGAAAAGAAGTGTGCTCTCTGTCACGGCATCAAAGGTGATGGGAAAGGAACTGCATCAGCGGGATTAAATCCGAAGCCAACAAATTTCAAGGAGCATCATGGAATGCAGGTGACCGATGGAGAGCACTTTTGGAGGATCTCGAAAGGGAGAGGGCCGATGCCCTCCTTCGAGAAGGATTTAACTGTGGAGGAGAGATGGCATGTGATCAATTATATAAATACCTTCAGCAAGCATCCTTGAATTAAAAATATCAATGAATATATTAATTAATAGAATAGAGACGTCTTACTTAAAAATAATCATAAAGAGGGAGGTTGTCAGTATGGGGAAGATTGTTATATTTTTGATTTTATTGATCTTTATTTCGCCTGCCTACGCTCACACCTTCTATAAATGGGTGGATGAAAAAGGTATGGTGAACTATACCGATGATTACAATAATATTCCTTCTGCTTATAGAAATCGGGTCGAAATTGAATGGGTGCATGAGGAAGGGTCTTCTCCCCCTGTTCAAAAAATGACCCCCCGAAAAAGGGAACAAACTAAGACGGATATTTACGGCCAAGATGAGGCTTATTGGAGAGGCAAGGTACGTCCCTGGAAAGAATTTTTGAAGGCTGCCGAGACAAATTATGAGAGGGCACATGAGAAGTTTATGGACAAAGCTATGGAGTTTAGTCGAGGTAGATTCGGCACCTGGAGTCGGACCCAGTATAAGATGAATATTATCGAATTGGATAAGTTGAAGGAAGAGATGATCAAGTATGCGGATCAGATCGGTGAGGCTAAAGAAGCCCTAGAGAAGATTTCGAAGGAGGCTCGAGAAGCAAAAGCCAATCCAGATTGGCTCAAATAGAGGTGACCTATTTCGGTCACATCTGCCCTGAGCATAGCGAAGGGTTTATTAAAACTCTTTAAAGGAGGTTTTTATGGGAAAGCTGGTTTTGGTTTTAATGTTGTTGGTTTTGAGTCTGCTTACTCTTTCAGCGGTTTCTCTGGCTCAGCATTCACATGGAGGAATGTCCATGGGTACGCCGATGAAGATGGATACCAAGGAGGTTCTTGTAGAAGGAGTAAAGGTCACTTTCCAGATGATGGCCAATGATGAGCATCAGAAGATGTTGAAGGACATGAAAATGAAAGAGGATATTGAGGCAGGAACTACGCATAATATCACGGTGACACTGAAGAATGAGAAAACTCAAAAAGAGATCCTGGATGCAAAGATAACGATGAAAGTGGTTGATCCAAAAGGCAAAGATCAGATCAAGACATTGAAGTATGAGGGTGAGATGAAGAGTTATGATGCCTATTTCAATCTTAAAGAAAAGGGGAAGTACCAGGTGATGATTCTCTTTAAGATAGAGGAGCAAAAAAGGACGGCAGGAATTTATTATGAAATAAAGTAATTTTTATATTGTCATTGCGAGCCCAAAGGGCGTGGCAATCTCGTTTTGGGATTGCTTCGCTTCACTCGCAATGACATCTATAAAAGCAAAAAGTCTAGTTATGGAGTACAGAACCGTTCATGGAATCCAAGAATCCCAAAGAAGAGTTAGTCCGAATCGACCTGCCGATTACCGGAATGTCCTGTGCCAGTTGTGCATCAAAGATTGAAAAAGGATTAGCCAAGGTTGAGGGTGTTTCTCAGGCCAATGTCAATTTTGCAGCGGAGAAAGCCACGGTCTTCTTTCATCCTGATCAGACGGATGTTTCCCATTTAATCGACAAGGTCAAAGACCTGGGCTATGGGGCGAAAGTGGAGAAGGTGGCTCTTCCCATTCAAGGGATGACTTGTGCCTCCTGTGTGAACAAAGTAGAAAAGGCGTTGAGTTCTTTAAAAGGAGTGGTTCATGCGAATGTGAACTTCGCCACAGAAAGAGCATCGGTTGAATATATTTCTGAGGAAGTGTCGATTCGGGATCTTAAAAAGGTTGTAGAAGAAGCAGGTTATAAAGTTCTCGAGGTAAGAGAGGAAGACATTGTTGAGAAGGAAAGGCTTGCCAGAGAGGCGGAGCTCCTTAAGCTAAAGCAAAAGTTCATCATTGGCGCTGTTTTCCTCGCTCCCATCCTTATACTCATGTACGGCGCCCCACTCCTTGAAAAATGGATTGGCCTTTCGAAGGCGACAAATTTCTTCATCCAATTTTTAGTAGCGACTCCTGTCCAATTCTGGGCGGGTTGGCAGTTTTATGTTGGGTTCTGGAAGGCGACGAAACATAAGACCAGCGATATGAACACATTGATCGCTGTGGGGACCTCTGCGGCTTATCTTTACAGTCTCATCGTAACTTTTGCTCCTCATCTGATCATGGTGAAAGGCCTCATGATGGATGTCTATTTTGATACCTCTGCAGCCATCATCGTCCTCATCCTTCTTGGAAGATTTTTGGAGGCGAGGGCAAAGGGAAAGACTTCCGAGGCTATTAAAAAATTGATCGGCCTTCAACCCAAGACAGCCAGGGTGATTCGAAATGGAAACGAATTGGATATTCAGGTTGAAGAAGTTACCATAGGGGATATCGTCGTCGTTCGTCCTGGTGAGAAAATCCCTGTCGATGGAATCATCGAAGAAGGTTACTCCTCTGTGGATGAATCCATGGTAACGGGGGAGTCCTTACCTGTTGAGAAGAAGAGTGGTGATTCTGTTATCGGCGCAACGATCAATAAGACTGGGACATTTAAATTTGAAGCGACCAAGGTTGGAAAAGATACCGTTCTTGCTCAGATTGTCCGGCTGGTTCAAGAGGCTCAGGGGTCGAAACCTCCGATTGCCCGGATGGTCGATGTCATTGCCAGCTACTTTGTCCCGGTTGTCATCTCCATTGCGATTATCACATTCATCGTCTGGTATATCTTCGGACCTCACCCAGCTCTCACCTATGCCTTTCTCAACTTTGTTGCCGTGCTCATCATCGCATGCCCTTGCGCCCTGGGATTGGCAACCCCCACCTCCATCATGGTGGGGACAGGGAAGGGTGCGGAAAATGGAATTTTAATTCGAGGGGCAGAGGCTTTGGAGACAGCGCATCAATTGAATACCATTGTCTTAGATAAAACTGGAACATTGACCAGAGGTGAACCCTCTGTGACAGATATTATTGAGTCTGAAAAGTTTTCAAAGAAAGAAATTTTAACCTTGGCTGCCTCTGCAGAGAAAGGATCAGAACATCCCTTGGGAGAGTCCATCGTTAAAAAGGCAAAAGAAGAGAATTTAAGCCTTTTGGATTCGAAAAACTTCCAGGCCATTGCAGGACACGGCATAGAAGCAACGATCGATTCAAAAAGAGTCCTCCTTGGAAATTTAAGATTGATGGAAGAAAAAAAAGTGAGTTTAAACGGTTTATCGAATAAAGCAGAACAGCTTTCCAATGAAGGAAAGACCTCCATGTTTTTGGCGGTGGATGGAGAGGCTGCGGGTATCATCGCCGTTGCCGATACATTAAAGGAAAATTCTAAGAAGGCTGTGGAAGCTCTTCACCGGATGGGTCTGGAAGTGGTGATGCTTACAGGTGATAACCAACGAGCCGCCAAAGCTATTGCGAGTCAGATTGGAGTTGACCGGGTACTCGCAGAAGTTCTTCCTGAAATGAAGGCAGAAGAGGTCAGGCGGCTTCAATCAGAAGGCAGGAAGGTTGGGATGGTAGGGGATGGGATCAATGATGCGCCTGCCTTGGCTCAGGCCGATGTGGGAATTGCGATTGGAACAGGAACCGATGTAGCGATGGAGTCCTCAGACATCACTTTGATCGGCGGGGATCTGAGAGGAATCGTGACTGCCATCGCATTAAGCAAGGCGACCATTCGGAATATTAAACAGAACCTCTTCTGGGCCTTTGCTTATAATACGATCCTCATCCCTGTGGCTGCTGGAGTTCTTTTTCCATTTTTCGGCATTCTTCTCAATCCTATTTTTGCAGCAGGGGCTATGGCGTTTTCATCGGTCACCGTGGTTTCAAATGCATTGAGACTTAGGAAGTTTAAACCACCAATGGTCTAAAAAATAATACCCGTCTGTCCCCCTTTAGGAAAGGGGGATTTAGGGGGATTTTGAAAGGAGGATAACATGGCAAAGTTTTTTGATGACAACTCATTATCGATCGGCAACACCCCATTGGTTAAGATCAACAGAATGGCCCAAGGACTTAAAGCCACCATCCTTGGCAAGATTGAAGGTCGTAACCCTTCTTATTCAGTCAAGTGCCGGATTGGAGCAAGTATGATCTGGACGGCAGAAAAGCAAGGACTGCTCAAACCCGGGATGGAGATCATTGAGCCGACAAGTGGAAACACAGGCATTGCATTGGCCTTTGTTGCTGCCGCAAGAGGGTATAAACTGAACGTCACCATGCCTGAAACCATGTCCATGGAAAGGCGGAAAGTCCTTGCTATTCTTGGGGCAAATATCATCCTTACACCCGGAGCCAAGGGAATGAAGGGGACGATCGAAGAGGCTGAGCGGATTGCCGCCTCGAGTCCCAATTACTATATGCCCCAACAGTTTAAGAATCCTGCCAACCCGGAGATCCATTTCAAGACAACAGGTCCAGAGATCTGGGAACAGACGAACGGCGGGATAGATGTCCTCGTCTCAGGAGTGGGAACAGGAGGCACGATTACTGGTGTGTCGCGATTTATCAAGGGAGAGAAAAAGAAAAAGATCATCAGCGTTGCCGTCGAGCCGGTGGAAAGCCCTGTGATTACACAGCGCCTTGCTGGGAAAGAACTCAAGCCCGGGCCCCACAAGATTCAGGGAATCGGTGCGGGGTTCATCCCGGACACTCTGGATTTATCTATGGTGGATCGTGTGGAACAGGTCACCAGTGAAGAGGCAATTGAACATGCCAGGCGCCTATCCCGAGAGGAAGGAATTCTTTCGGGTGTCAGTTGCGGTGCAGCGATTGCAGTCGCTCTGAGACTTGCGAAGAAGGAGGAATTTAAGGGGAAGACCATTGTGGTGATCCTCCCTGACTCGGGTGAACGCTATCTCAGTGGACCACTTTTCGAAGGAGTTTTTGACGAAGCTGGTCTTCCAAGGATATAAAAATAAATAAGGGATGTTAATATTATGAGAAGATTTTTAAGTATCCCGATATGCTTGATTCTAGTATCAGGCATTTTTTTAGCTCATGGAAACCATCCAAAGATAATAGCGCAGGAGACAGATCCAGAGGCCTTTAAGATCTTAAAGGAAAAATCTATTGACCCGAAAACAGGTTTTCCAAAGACCCTCGATCCAAATCTTTTTAAAGGGAAAACGAAACAGGCCTATCAGATTGCAAGAGAGATTCCCGCAATCCTGGCACAGATACCATGTTTTTGTGAATGTGATGTTTTTGGACATGAGAACCTCTTAGACTGTTTTATCGATCTGCATGGAGCAGGGTGAGGGATATGCAAAGAGGAGGCCCTCTTGACGAAAAGACTTTATGATAAGAAGATGCCCGTTGAGAAGATAAAGGAAGAAATTATAAAAAAATTTAAATAAGGTTAGTCAAGGCCAATTTTTGAAAGGGGGACAGAAGTATGGTTTCAGGAGGACAATTCATTTCAAAGAGGTTCTTTATTAGTCTCCTCATCCTACTCGTCACACTTTTAAGTGTAGGACAGGCATTCTCGATTACGGAGGACGAAAAAAATAATATCGCTGTCTATGAGAAGGTGGCAGATGGGGTTGTCAACGTGACCAGCACGGCTATGCAGATGGATTTTTTCTTCAACGCTTTTCCAACCCAGGGATCAGGGTCCGGCTCCATCATTGATACGAAAGGTCATATCTTGACCAACCATCATGTGGTCGCCAATGCTCAAAAGTTAGAGGTGACCTTGGCAGATGGGTCGAAGTGGCCTGCCAAATTAGTTGGGTCAGATCCGGATAACGATCTAGCCGTGATCAAGATTGATGCCCCCAAGGAGAAGTTAAAGGTCATCCCAATGGGAGATTCAAAGAATTTGAAGATCGGGCAAAAGGTCCTTGCCATTGGAAATCCTTTCGGCTTGCAGAGGACATTGACTACAGGGATTGTTAGCTCTCTCGGTCGGACGATTCGCTCCGAAGTGGGGACCTTAATAGAAGATGTTATTCAGACTGATGCCGCCATCAACCCGGGAAACTCTGGAGGCCCCTTGCTCAACTCAGAGGGAGAAATCGTCGGGATTAATAGTGCCATCATCAGCCCAACGGGTGGAAGTGTGGGCATTGGTTTTGCCATTCCAGTTAATACAGCAAAACGAGTAGCTCCAGAACTTATTTCAAAAGGTTATGTAACCTATCCCTATATAGGTGCCACCATCCAGTCTCTCATTCCTGAAATGGCAAAGTTTCTCAAACTTAAAATAGAACGAGGAGCGATGATTTCGGAAGTGGTTAAAGGTGGTCCTGCTGATAAGGCTGGTCTGAAAGGGGGAAATCAGAGAGTTCAGGTTGGAAACATGATTGTGCTTGTGGGTGGAGATATTGTGGTGAAAGCGGATCAACGTGAAGTGAAAACGAATGATGAGTTGATCCATTATATCCGCGAGAAAAAACCAGGGGATACGGTTCTCCTCAAAGTGTTTCGGAAAGACAGTTTTATAGACATGAAAGTGACTCTGGGTGAGAGACCGAGAAAGAGATAATCCAAATAGTAAAAATAATTCGGCTCGATAAGATTCAAAAAATGGGAATCAAATTTTTGTTGATTCCCATTTCTTTTTTAATATTTGTTTATTAAAAAATTTAGATTACTTTGCCTTTACATGGCACTGGGTGCATCCAGTTGGACCAGCGGGTTTGTTGGCCTTCTTTGCCTCATCATGGCAAGCCTTGCAAGTGTTATGAAAAGCATCCTTCACTGAAAGTGTCTTCCCCTCAACACTGCCCTTGTGGCACTCTCTGCATACTTTACCAGAGGTCTCACCTTGCTTCCAGGTGTGATGGCATTTCAAACAGTCGATCTTCAGTGTCTCGCTATGCTTCTTATGAGCGAATGTGACTTTCCCCATAGAAGCGTCAAAGACGATTTCGTCTTTGGCAGCGAAAGCACCCGTTACCATTAAAAAGGAAAGCACAAAACCTACAAGGACTACCATACTAAGCAACCTTTTCTTCATCTCTTTTCAATTCCTCCTTTTTTGAAATTTTTCCGGAATATGGATGATTTTTAGAACCAGTTTATCGTAAAATAGTGTAGGGGGGTTTTCAATAGTCAAAAAATATTTAGATAATGTTTGAGACGCTTATCATGAAAGATCCGTTCTACATTCAATGGCACATCACCAACCTTTGTAATCTTCGTTGCAAACACTGCTATCAAGATGATTTTTCGAAAAGCCATGATTTAGACTGGCCTGGACTAAAAAAGGTCTATGAAAATATTCTTACTGCCTTGAGGGAGTGGGATCAAAAAGCCTGTATCCATCTCACAGGTGGCGAGCCCTTATTAAAACCTGAGCTATTTTCCCTCCTCAATGATTTAGACCAACAATCATTGGTTGAAGAGTTGGGAATTATTACCAATGGTTTTCCCATTGATCGAGAGATGATAAGGAAATTATCCAGCTTTTCAAAATTAAAGAAGATAAAGATCTCTCTGGATGGGGGGGATGCAGAGACGAATGATTCCATTCGTCAAAAGGGAACTTTTGATAAGGTCATGCAAAATCTTCCTTTGATCAAAGAGAAAGAAAGATTTGAGATCCTCTTCATGTTTACTGCTATGAAAAAGAATTTTAGGAGTCTCCCATCCCTCTTTAAGCTCTGTCAGGATTTAGGCGTCAATGGATTGATCATTGAGAGGTTCATTCCCTTGGGTAGGGGTAGGGAGGTTATGGGTGAGGTCCTCAGTAAGGAAGAGTGGAAGGAAATGATAGGGATGCTTTTAGATTTTTTCTCAACCGAAAGGGAAGAACATTCCTTGCTTCCTTATCAAGCGTTTCAAGTAAGTTTTTGTGAGGAAGAGCCAGAGCTCTTAGGTGCTCCCTGTATTGTTGGAGTGGATGGTCTTTGCATCATGCCGGAGGGAAATGTTTTCCCCTGCCGAAGGTTTCCCATTTCAATAGGGAATCTTCTGGAAACTCCTTTAAAAAAGATTTGGGAAGAATCAGACCTATTAGAAGAGTTGAGGGGAAAGGAAAATCTCAAAGGCAAATGTGGAAGATGCGAGATGAAAGACTGCCGCGGTTGCCGAAGTTTAGCGCTCGCTTTGACCGGCGACTATTATGAAGAAGATCCTCATTGTTGGTACCATGTGAATTGATTCAGAATCGTCCAAACACCAGCTATTCTACCCACCTAACCTTAGGTTCTATATTTTTGTAATAAAATCAATTAGTTAAAAAAATATTTACTTCCGAAAAAAATTTTGGTATTTTATGACGAATAGAAATCCTGCATTCGCACTTAACTGAAAATATGCATTCGGGGGGGAGAGAATCATATTTCAGTTGACTTACTGCAACTCTGATCAATAAAAATGGAAACTTTCAGGTAGACAATGATAAACTTTAGATCCTCGTTAAAGGAGGAAATGAGGAGGTGGGTATCTATGAAGAAGGGAATTTTTATTCTTTTGTCTATGGTATTTATTTTTTCATTTATCCTCATCACCCAGAGCAGTGTAAAAGGGGATTCAGAGTACATCGGTTCTGAAACCTGCAAGGGTTGCCATGAGGCCTATTACAACAAATTTGTCAAATCAGTACATGGGAAGAAAGCAGTACCAGGGAATCCAGCTAACAGGGAGGGATGCGAATCATGCCATGGTCCTGGTACTCAGCATGTTGAAAAAGGCGGAGGAAGAGGCGTTGCCATCTTTGTCTTCGGGAAAGGAGTGAGCGTACAAGAGAAAGCATCCAAATGTCTCGCCTGTCACGAAGAGTCTAAAGTTTTAGCATTCTGGGATATGAACAGGCACAAGTCTGCCGGCAATTCATGCAATAGCTGTCACTCGATCCACAAGGGAGTAGATAAGTTGTTGATCGCGGCAGAGCCTGACCTTTGCTTCAACTGTCACAGGAACATCAGGGCTCAGATCAATAAACAGTCCCATCATCCTATAAAAGAAGCCTTTGTCGGACGACAGGCGCTGAAGTGCTCCAGCTGCCACGACACGATGGGCAGTTTTAGCACCGAGCCTGTAGTCAGTTTCAGCGGCAGCCGGAGGTCCGGCACTGATAAAATGATAAAGGCCGACTCTGTCAACGAACTTTGTTTCAAATGCCATGCGGAAAAAAGGGGGCCCTTTATGTGGCAACATCCTCCGGTGGAGGAGAACTGCTTGATCTGCCACGAGGCCCATGGGAGCAACCATGGGAAGCTTCTAACAAGTAGAGCGCCTCTTCTTTGTCAGAATTGCCATAGCGTGGAAGGAAGTCATCCCAGAAGGCCATACACTAATCTCCATTCATTTCGAGGGTCTGCCACGGCTAACAAAAACAAGTTTTTCGCACGCTCATGTCTGAACTGCCATACAAATATTCACGGAAGCAACGGTCCTGCTGAAAGAGGAGAAACTTTCTTACGATAGGGGGTGAAATTCATGAAAACGAAAATAATAATGCTTTCAGTGATAATAAGCCTCGCGCTGCTCTCCAATGCTTTTCCACAGGATAAGCCGATCGAGGGCGAGGTTTCATTTAAAGGTATTTGGCTTGGTTTAGACGGGAAAGAAGGCGGTAGAGCAAAATTCACCGAATACAGAGACTTAAAGGAGGATGGCGGCTTTTATGGAAGGACGAGGTTAAATCTCAATAACGAGAAATACTTTCTGAATCTCGCCGCAGGCGATTTCGGTTATGATACCCAGAATTACAGGCTCGAGGGAGGCATGTGGGGAAAGTTCAAATTTGATCTATTTTATGATGAGATCCCTCATAACCTTACCTTTGATGCCAGAACCTTCTTTTCTGGGGCAGGTCACCATACCCTGATTGGTACCCCAAATACAAATTTTAGCACTTGGAATACATTTGACTATTCCATCGAGAGACGACAGTATGGGGGAGGCCTGAAAGTGAACTTGATCAAGCCTTTCTTCTTCGACATCTCATTCCAAAGGGAGGACAGGGATGGGATAAAGCCGGCAAGTATCACCCCACAAACCCCCGGTGGCATTGTTGTTGAGCTTCCTGAGCCAGTTGATTATACGACAAACAACCTGAAGGTTGAAGGGGGATACGCCAAGAATCCTCTCTTCTTATCCATGGGGTTTATCTATAGCGACTTTAATGACAGAAATGATAAGCTCAATTTTACTCATCCGGTAGCCCCCTTCCCGATAGATACACTCACCCTTCCTCCTGACAATAGATATTATAAAGGTTATTTTAAAGGCGCTGTGAAACTCCCCATGAACAGCAAATTTAGTGTTAACGCTGGATATTCGAGTGCGAGATCGGATGCAGATCTTTTGAACTCGTTTGTCACGAGCGGGGTGATTAACCCCGTCACATTGAGCAAACCGGATTTTGATGGCAGAATCGATACCCAAAACTATTCCTTTGTGTTAACTTCGAATCCCCTCCGTTTTCTCGATGGGAAGATATTTTACAGCTTTTACAAACGAGATAACAAGAACGATGTGATAGTCCAGAATGCTGAATTTAACAGGCCCTTTGATTACAGAAAGAACGCAGCAGGGATAGATCTCGGGTTTCGACTTCCTGCAAATGTGTACCTCAGCGCTGGCTATAAATATATCAAGACAGATCGAAGACTAAAAGGGGCAGAGCCCACGGAAGAATTAATCCCACCTGATAATGAGGACAATATTTTTTCGGTTGATTTGAAGTGGACCGGACTCGATTTCATGGCTCTCAGGGCAGGATACGAAAGATTGGATAGAGGTGCGGATTTCATAGGTCCTGTCCCGTTTAACAGGAGATCTGCCTACTCATCGTTTGATCGTGATACCTTTAGGACATCGGTTGATTTATACCCGATAGAGAACCTCAATCTCGGTTTTGGGTACCTTTTCAAAAAAACAGATTACGCCGAAATTTTTGGGCTCAAGAAGGATAAGAGGCACGAATTTGAAACAAGTGTGGACTACCTGATAGGAAAGATAGCAAAGTTGTATGGATTTTTTAACCTCGAATGGATTAAGTTCATTCAGTCCGTGCAAAATCCGTCTCCCCTTAGTGCTTTTAGTGAGGATCAGAAGGAAAGAACCTACGGGTGTGGCATCGGGACTGAAATCTATGCGATTCCTCAGAAGCTGACATTCATGTTCCAATTCGACTATGAGAAATCGAATGGAAACGTTGACTTCACCCTTGATCCTTCATTGTTTGTTGCTGGAACTGGGCTTGGTCCTGGATCCGGAGCGAACAATGATAATATTGATATCACCAACTTAGATGACTATACGAAATATGCCTTTAAATTCAAGGCAGCTTATCATTTCACAAAATCCGTTATCGTATCAGCGGGCTATGTCTATGAAAGATTTAAGTATAATAATGCCCAGTTGGACAACTACCTCTTTGTTAATCCCGCTGTCGGTCCTGTCACTGGCGGAAACGCTGGCTATCTGACTGGGGCTTATAAGGACCAGTCCTATAAGGCTCACGTGGTATTTGGAGGTGTGACCTACAAGTTTTAATTAATTTCTCTATTCTTAATCATATCCCTGATATTTTTCGACAAGACAGCGGGACAGGTCTCCTCGCATCCCATGGTGACGAATCTATCTCGATTGGTGGAAGGTCATTCAATCCCTTTGGTCGTTTGCTCGAAAGATCGATTCCTTTCTCCTTCATGACCTCGATGACGATTGGGTCAATTTGGGAAGAGGGAATGGACCCCGCACTGTAAACTTCTACCTTTTCTCCTCCAAAGACTTCGGCAAACCCTTGCGCCATTTGACTTCGGGCTGAATTACCTGTACATAGAAATAGAACCTTTAGTTTGCTCATGGGATATTTCTCCCTTCGACTTCTTCCTTAGCATCAACGTGCTTGCAAGTTTTCCGAATTCCTGAAATGTACTCTGATGAAACGTTGGGGACATCCGGTTTGAACATTCAATAACCTACCAAGAAGAAAGTTTCTTGTTATCTTGGGGTCGGCGATTTAAGTGATTCTGCTGAGGATGCGCGATCACACTAAATGTTTTGGTTTTTACGAGTGTCCGCATTGGGCTATTATAAAATCCCTTGTCACCTTTGCCAGGGCTTTGTAGAATTTAAGATTTGCTGCTTCTTCCATATCCAAGGTAAATTGCGGAATCCATCTCTTCAGGTGCTCATCCAAAAATCTTTTCGCAATATCCTTATAATAAGGTCTTTTTTTATGATCATCACTTATTTTGCTGTATAGAACACCGAGAAAATTGAGTTCTGCTCCGATGTGGTCAGGCATGATGTTCGGCTGATCAATTTTCAAACCCACTTCATTATAAAGATTTCGTACCTCATCATAGGCTTCTTGCATCATCAGTCTTTTGCCGGAGGTGTAAACCGATTCCCAGGGTGGGCAGGGCAGTTTGTATGGTCCGATAAAAAGCCTTGTGTATTCCCAGAGCAGATCCGAAAGCTGCTCCTCCGAATCGGAATCTATTCCATTGATGGAATCTTTCAAACCAGGCATAAAGTCAGGCACATCTTCAGCAAATAGTATCTTCCAGTTTTCAATTGCCCCCTTTGTCGGCTTGCACAGATACATGCTGCTTAACAGGCTTATTATTTTTTCAGAATTGTTTGTCATATTACGTCCACTGTTCTTGTTGGGAGGGTGGAAACCCTCCACCCCCATCTTCTTACTTGTTCTCTGAGAACACGATTGATGGCCTTGTCAATTTAGAGTCAGCGAACCCTGGCAAGGTGTTTATAAGAGGTCTTCTATAAATGTCTGAAGGTATTTTTTGAGCTGCAATATCGGAGAGTCTTCCATGCCACAAAGCATAGCCCGGACAGGTCCTTACGCATGCAGGGGGAAGTCCTTCCTTTAGCCTGTGATAACAGAGGGTACATTTGTCCATTTTTTTCTTCTTTTCATCAAACTGAGGCGCGCCATAGGGGCATGCAGCCTGACACCTCTTACATCCAATACACTTTTTCTGATCCAGAAGAACCACTCCAAACTCAGGTTCCTTGGTATAGGCGCCCACAGGGCACGCTTTCATGCAGGAGGGTTCCTCGCAGTGGTTACAGGCTGCTGAGAGATATCTGACCTTTACGTTGGGATATTTTCCTTCCTCCTTAATGATGACTCTCCTTCGTCTTACACCTATGGGAAGGTCAAACTCCTGCTTACACCCCGCCTCGCAGGCCCTGCATGCAATACAATTATTTTCATTGAAATACCATCCTATTTGATTTGGATTCTTTGCCATGGATATCACCTCCTATGCCTTTATGATCCTGACGCCGATTTCTTTAGCAACAATTTGACCGGAGAACTTCTCTGCTTTGCCCGAGAAAAATTGACCGTCAGCAGTACCCGCGGGCGACCATCGATTAATCTGATTCAGGCTACCCTTTGCCACCTTGCCAAATGCCCAGTGGCCATAGCCATGCTGAAGCGCTACTACTTCAGGATGAATTCTTTCCGTTACCTGAACCGTTCCCTTTGCCTTTGCATAGGGAGACTCGATCCAGATGGCATCTCCATCTTTGAGCCCCAGCTTGGTTGCGGTTGCAGAATTGATGAGAAGGGGGTTGTCAGGTTTCATTTCCATCAGATAATCATTGTTAAAGGTACGTGAGTGTGTATGTTCGTTTTGCTTGAAATTGATAAGATAGAAGGGGAACTCTGATGTCGGTTTATCCTCAGGTTCACTATATTCAGGAAGTCCACTGTATTTATTCTTTTTAAGGAAGGTCGAGCTTAATTC
>Ga0315281_10008441_pt1 | contig 14409 bp, 12 predicted proteins | sample YL17G07_0_MG_FD_204540 | JGI IMG/M metagenome (GOLD analysis project Ga0315281, IMG submission 204540) | Sediment microbial communities from Yellowstone Lake, YNP, Wyoming, USA - YL17G07_0 | ecosystem: Environmental > Aquatic > Freshwater > Lake > Sediment | place: USA: Wyoming | collected...
CGAACTCACCCTATAGATATTGTACACCAAAATCGGAACCCGGCGCATTCAAGACTTTAAGGGTTAATTGGAGGCCAGCTCGAAAACCCCGGCCACGTCCAGAATAAGCCCCACGAGGCCGTCCCCTAGTATCGAACTCCCCGAAAAACCCTGTATCCCGTGAAAACGCTTGTCCAAGTTTTTTATGACGACCTGCTGTTGACCCAAAAGGTCGTCCACCATCAGCCCTCGGTGCTCTTTCTCCGTTCCCACTATTATCACAAGCCCTTCGGTAACGTCCCGTCGCGTATGGTCTATGCCGAAAAGCTCGTGCAGGCGGACAAGCGGGATTAGCTCCCCTCGGACGTTCATCACCTCTCCCCTTTCGACCACCGTGCTCAACTGCTCGGCCTTGGGCTTGATGGACTCGCTTATTGCGATGGTGGGGATAATGTACCTCTCCCCCCCCACCCTCACGAGCATTCCGTCCACTATCGCCATGGTCAGCGGCAGTTTGATTTGGAATGTGCTTCCCTTTCCGGGAACGGAGAGAAGGACGACCTTCCCGCCCAACTGCTCCACGTTCCTGCGCACGACATCCATCCCGACGCCCCTGCCCGAAAGGTCGGTGGCCACTTTGTGGGTGGAGAATCCGGGAAGAAATATGATGTTCCTTATGTCATCCTCGGTGTAGGTCCCGTTTTTGTCTATCAAGCCTTTTTCAATGGCGAGGTTTTTAATCTTCTCAAGGTTCAGCCCCTTGCCGTCGTCCCGAACCTCTATTATCACGTTCCCGCCTTTGTGGTAGGCGGCGAGGGTTATGACCCCCTCCGGGCTTTTCCCCTGCGCCTCCCTGTCCTCCGCAGACTCGACCCCGTGGTCGACGGCGTTCCTTAAAAGATGGACGAGCGGGTCGTTAAGCTGTTCCACTATCGTCTTGTCTATTTCCGTCTCCTCGCCGTGCATGACGAAATTAACCTGCTTGCCGGTCTTCCTTGAAAGGTCGCGCACGAGCCGGTTCATTTTCTGGAATGTCTGGTGCATCGGGACCATCCGCAACGACATGATGTGATCCTGGATGCCGTTGGTTATCTTTGCCATCTCGACGACTTCCTTGGAGAGCTTCTGGTTCGACTCCTCTTTGAGCGAACTGCTTTGCGAGATTATCGCCTGGGCTATGACAAGCTCGCCCACAAGCTCCAAAAGCGTGTTGAGCTTCTTGGTGTCCACCTTTATGGCGGCGGCGACGGCGGCGGGCTTTTTGGCCTGTTGCTCCTGAACGACGGCATCAATGTTTATCTTTGTGGCCGCGCCCATGTCCACGAGAATTTGCCCCAGAGGCTTATCCCTCTGGTCAAGCGCCACCTGAAGCTGGTCGGCGGTTACGATTCTTTTTTCGACCAGCAGTTCGCCCAGCTTGGGGGGGCCGTCCCCCTCTGCCGGGGCCCCGAAAAGCTTGCGGTCGATAAGGTCTAAAATCGGCCCTATGTGCAGTCTTTTTATCTCGCCGGAAAAATTCGGCAGGTTGGCCTTCCCCGTGGTGAGCGTTTCGCTCACGGACGCCAGCCCCTTTTCAAGCGTGTCGCGCACGGCCATGACGATGTCGGAGCACTCCCTGTCCACCTTCATCTTCCCTTTGCGGATGTTGTCCAGCAGGTTCTCCGCGTCGTGGCAAAGGGTGTTTATCTCGTTCATACCCAAAAATCCGGCGGCCCCCTTGAGGCTGTGGAAGACGCGGAAAAGAGAGTTGATTATGTCGGTGTTGTTCGGGTTCTCCTCGAGCGCCATGACGTATTCCTCGATCTTGTTGACCATGTCGGTCGACTCGTCGAGAAAACCTTCGAATATGATTACGTCGTTGTCGTCCATTAGGACGAGCTTGGAAACGGGAACATCGCCGTGACTCGGAGCCGTTGCGGCGGTCGCGGGAGCGGCTGTGGGCTCGGCCGCTTTCTCCACTTTGGGCGGCGGCGGCGCGGCCGGTTTTTCCGGGACCACGTCGAATACCTCTTTAAGCGTCGCCACAAATTTTGTGACGCGGGGGGCCAGGTTGTCTTTGTCAAAGTTTTTGCTGAAGCCGTCCCGCGAGAGGTTTATAGCCTCGCCCACCAGCTCAAGGGCGGTTGCGGCCGTGCTGGCCGGAACCTGGCCCATGATGAATTTTTCGAACGTCTGGGAAAGCCCGCTGAACATAAGCGCCAACTCGGACGGCTCCTCGCCGACAAGAAGCCCCTTTATCTCGTCAACCCTCTGGCTAAGCTCGACGACAATCTTGAGATCGGAAAGGTCTGCGTCCATCATCGCCAGTTGCAGGGCGAGCGCGTCCAACCTCTCTAGAACTAATTCAGTATTACCAGCCATTTACCTTCACCTCGCCGATTATTGTAACCCGCTTTCCCCCCCGAATAAAGCCCGGAGTGAAAGAGTTTGCGATTATCTCCAGTCACGCCACTATTCATAATTGTCGGCTGTCCGGTTTGTCCGACTTGTTCGATTCGTTCGATTTTTCCGATTTTTCCGATTTTTCCGATTTTTCCGCATTTTTTTAAGATTAACCGCCGAGGCGCCAAGGTCGCCAAGAGGGAAAAGGAATTTATCCGCAGATCCCGCAGATTTAGGACGATTTGTCTTGGTAGGGGCGGATTCCCTCTTGCGGAGGATTTCCGGGGCGGGTTGTTTTACCAATTCCGCCCCTCCATGCAACCGCCCGGATTTGGGCGCATTCAATGCGCCCCTACGAATTCCATCCGTGTTCATGGGTGGTTCTCTTTTCTCTTGGCGTCTTGGCGTCTTGGCGGTTGAGCTACTACGCCCGTCTCTTGCTTGCTTACTACTAATCTATTCATCGACTACTTTATACACCCACACGGGACGGAGGGCTTGTGCGTTTTGGGCCTTTTTGGCCTTTTGTGCATTTTGTGCGATTTGGGCCTTTTGTGCGTTTTGCGAAGAAGCTCCCCGAATGCCACGAAAACCACAACTCATACTTAAATCGTAATAACTAATCATGGCTATTTTATACACCACCCCGGTGCGGAGGGCTTTTGCGCTTTTTGCATTTTTTGCGCTTTTTGCGCTTTTTGCGCTTTTTGCGTTTTCTACCAAGCAACTATTATCCAGACGCCTTGCTCGCAAGCTTATCACCAATCACTGGATTCCCGCCTTAGTGGGAATGACACCTTTTGGGGGCAAAAATGGTATATAATTTTCAAATGCGAAGGAAATTCATTGCGGGGAACTGGAAGCTCAACAACAACAGGCAACAGACGGCGGAGCTTATCGGGAAAATCGTCACGCTGACCAAGGACGTCAAAAATGTCGATATCGCTGTCGCGCCGGTGTTTACATGCCTCCATGCCGCGAAAGAGGCGATCGGCTCGTCCCCCGTCATCTTGGCGGCGCAAAACGTGTACTTTGAGGAAAAAGGGGCGTTTACCGGCGAAATCGCGCCGTCCATGCTGGTTGACGCGGGTTGCACCGCCGTCATCATAGGGCATTCCGAAAGGCGCCAGTACTTCGGCGAGACGGACGAGACGGTTAACAAAAAAATTAAGGCGTCCCTTAAAGCCGGGCTTACCGCCATCGTATGCGTGGGCGAGACGCTCGCCGAAAGGGAGTCCGACAAGACCAACGACGTTATTCACGCCCAGCTTTCGGGCGCGTTCAAGGACGTTGCAAGTCTGGAAAAAATCATAGTCGCCTACGAGCCCGTGTGGGCCATCGGCACAGGGCGAAACGCCACGTCGCAACAGGCCCAAGACGTTCACGCCTTCATCCGGGGATTGGCCTCAAGAAAATATGGCAACGGCGCGGAGCAAATGCGAATACTCTACGGCGGCTCGATGAAGGCGTCCAACGCGGCGGAGCTTTTGGCTTGTCCCGACGTGGACGGCGGCCTCGTGGGCGGAGCGAGCTTGATTGCGGAGGACTTTTGCGCTATTATTCGCCTTTCGTCCTGAAGGTGTAAATAATGAGTAATTTGGAGATTTAAATGTTAACTTCTATCGTTGTGGCTCTTCACGTGATTGTGGCCCTGGTCATGATCGTCGTCGTACTATTACAATCCGGCAAAGGCGCCGGTCTTGGCTCCGGATTCGGCGGCTCCTCCCAGACGGTTTTCGGAAGCAGAGGCCCGGCCGGATTTTTAAGCAAGTTCACCACGGCGGCCGCCATAATCTTTATGTGCACGTCCCTTTTGCTCTCCGTCATGTCCGCCAAGGTAGGAAAATCCTCCATAGCGGACGAGATACAATCGAAGCCGGCGTCCTCCACCACGGTGGATCCGTTCAAGGCCGTTCATGACGCGCAACAAACAGGGGTGCCGACACCCGCCGCCGCGCCAGCTCAACCGTCGGCCCCGGCCGCCGCGCCTATACAGAAAGGCCAGCAGACAGCTCCAGCCGCAAAGCCATAACATGAGCGCAAAGCCGCACAGCAAGTCGGAAAAGAAAAATCCGGCGAAGCTGTCGGCGGTGAACGCCGCCCGCGTTATTTTTTCCCTCTCGCTTTTCCTGCTAATATCCGCCTGCTCTCCCGGCAAGCCGACACCGGCGGCCCGTGGCGAGGCAAAATCAGAAAAACCCGTCCACGGGGACATGCTTGTGGAGGCCTCCATCGGCGACGCGAGCAACTTGATACCGATGCTCGCGGGGGACTCCTCCTCCCACGCGATAGCGGGGCTTGTTTATTCCGGCCTCGTTCGCTACAACCAGAATTGGGAGGTCGAGGGGGAGCTGGCGCAGTCCTGGGATATTTTGGACGATGGAAAGACCATAGTCTTCCACCTTAAGAAAGGGGTGAAATGGCACGACGGGGCGCCGTTCACATCCGCCGACGTCGTTTTCGGATTCAACAAACTCGTGGACAAAAACACGCCGACCCCGTACGCCGAGGACTTCCTACAGGCGTCGAAGGTCGAGGCGCCGGACGACTACACGTTCGTCGTGCATTACAAAAAACCGTTCGCCCCGGCGCTCGCCTCGTGGGGGATGTTGCCCGTGGTGCCCAAACATCTTTTGGAAGGAAAGGACATCACCAAATCCGAGCTGTCCCGCCACCCGATAGGAACCGGCCCGTACAAGTTTGTCGAGTGGAAGACGCAGGAACGGATAGTGCTGGAGGCGAACAAGGAATATTTCGAGGGGGAGCCGTGGGTAAAAAGGTACGTGTTTAGGATTATTCCCGACTCCGCCACGCAGTTTCTAGAGCTGAAAACCGGCTCCATAGACATGATGGGGCTAACGCCGGTTCAGTACGCGAAACAAACCGACACGAAGGACTTTAGCGCGAATTTCAACAAGTACAGCTACATCGCCAACGCATACACGTATCTAGGCTACAACCTAAAACGTCCGCTATTCCAGGACGTGCGCGTTCGGCAGGCGATAGCGTACGCGATAGACAAAAAGGAAATAATACAGGGAGCCCTGCTGGGGCTAGGGAAACCGATAGACGGCCCGTACAAACCCGGAACGTGGCAGTACAATCAAAACATAAAAAAATACGCGTTCAACCCGCAAAAGGCGCGCGAGATTTTGGCGGAGGCCGGATGGAAACTGGTCGACGGGGTTTTGGTAAAAGACGGCAAGAAGTTTGAGTTCGAAATCATCACCAACCAGGGGAACGACCAGCGAAAAAAGACGGCGGAGATAATCCAAAACAGGCTCAAGGACGTTGGGATATCCGTCAAAATCCGCGTGCTGGAGTGGGCCTCCTTCATAAAGGAGTTCATCAACAAGCGCGAGTTCGACGCGACGATACTCGGCTGGACCCTCTCCCCCGACCCGGACATATACGACATCTGGCACTCCTCAAAAACAAAAGAGGCGGAGTTCAACTTCGTCTCGTATAAAAACGCCGAGGTGGACGGGCTTTTGGAGGAGGGGCGGCGCTCCTTCGACCAGAGCGTGCGGAAAAGGAGATACGACCGGATACAGGAAATACTCGCGGAGGAACAGCCCTACTGCTTCCTTTACGCGCCCGAGGCTCTGCCGGCGCTTAGCGCGCGCGTGCGCGGGGTGGAACTGCACGAGGCCACCACCGGCATCGGATACAACTGGCCGACAAAATGGTGGGTTCCGGCCGCGCTTCAAAAATACAAATTCCAGCAATGAAGAAAGTTCTGGCCGTCATCCCATCCCGTTATGACGCCAGCAGATTCCCCGGAAAACCACTGGCGCTGATCAACGGCAGGGAAATGATTCTCCGCGTGATAGATCGCGCCGTTACATGCAAAAAAGTCAACGACGTTCTGGTGGCCACGGACGACGAAAGAATAATACGCGCGGTGGAAAACGCCGGGTTCAAGGCGGTCATGACGCAAAAGACGCACGCCAGCGGAACCGACCGCATAGCGGAGGCCGCGCAAAACAGCGACGCGGGAATAATCGTGAACATACAGGGGGACGAGCCGTTGCTGGATCCCCCGTCCGTCGACAGGGCGATAGAGGCCGTCCAGTCGGACGAGTCGCTTGACGTTTCCACGCTCGCCACGCCGATAAAGGACTTGGCGGCGTTTAACAACCCGAACGTGGTCAAGGTGGTGTTCGACGACGCCATGAACGCGCTTTATTTTTCACGGGCGCCCATACCACACAACAGGGACGGTAGTCCATCACAGGCGATGTTTAAACATTTGGGATTGTATGTATATCGGAGGGAGTTTTTGATAAAATTCTCCCGAATGAAGCCGAGTATCCTAGAAAAGACGGAAATGCTGGAACAATTGCGCATCCTTCAAAACGGGGTGAAAATCAGGGTCGTCCTGACTGAAAAGGACGGCGTCGGCGTGGACACCCAGGACGACCTAAAAAGGGCGGAGGCGCTTTTAAATGAGTAAGTTTATTTTTGTCACCGGCGGCGTTCTATCCTCTTTGGGCAAGGGGCTTTCAGCCGCGTCCATCGGCGCGCTGTTGGAGCTGGACGGCCTGAAGGTGACCATGATGAAGCTGGACCCGTACATCAACGTGGATCCGGGGACCATGAGCCCGTACCAACACGGCGAGGTGTACGTCACCGACGACGGCGCGGAAACGGACCTCGACCTCGGCCATTACGAGCGGTTCATCTCCACCAGAATGGGGAAAATCAACAACGTCACCACCGGCAGAATTTACGACACCGTGATAAGGGCGGAGCGCGACGGGAAATATCTCGGTAGCACCGTCCAGGTAATCCCGCACATAACGGACGAAATAAAAAGCCGGATAATGGAAGTCTCAAAAGGTTACGACGTTACAATCTGCGAAATCGGCGGCACTGTCGGCGACATAGAGTCCCTCCCCTTCCTCGAAGCCATCCGACAAATGAAAATCGACGTGGGGGCGAAAAACGTCGTTTACATCCACGTGGCGCTGGTGCCCTACATAAAGTCGGCACAGGAGATGAAAAGCAAGCCGACACAGCATTCCGTAAGGGAACTGCTTTCGATAGGGATACAGCCGGACATGCTTCTCTGCAGGACGGAGCGAGTGATGACGGAGGAAGTGAAGAGGAAAATATCCCTCTTCTGCAACGTGCCGCAGGAGTGCGTTATAAACGCCATAGACGTTGAGTCCATTTACGAGCTACCGCTGGTTTTTCGAAAGGAGAAGCTTGACGAGATCCTTTTGAGGCATTTTGACCTTCCGGCAAAAATCGAGCCGCCAACGCGCTGGAAAACAATCGTCGAAAAAACCCTCAAGCCGGAAAAAAGGGTCAGCATAGCCGTCGTCGGCAAATACGTCGGCCTTCAGGAGTCGTACAAGAGCCTCACCGAGGCCCTGACCCACGGCGGAATAGCCAACAGCGTCGGGGTGGACATAAAATGGATAGACTCCGAGAAAATAACCGACGAAAACTCCGACGCCACATTCGCAGGATGCGGCGGAATACTGGTTCCTGGCGGCTTCGGCACGCGCGGAGCCGAGGGAAAAATAAAGGCCGTGCGCGTCGCCAGGGAGCGAAAAGTCCCGTTTTTCGGCATCTGCCTCGGAATGCACATCGCGGTAATAGAGTACGCGCGCAACGTGGCGAAAATCGCGGACGCGAACAGCTCCGAATTCGACGAGAACAGCCCCAACGCCGTCATAGACCTCATGCCCGACCAAAAAGGGAAGGCAAAGGGGGGCACTATGAGGCTCGGCGCATACCCCTGTCTTTTGCGAAAAAACTCCCGTTCGTTCGAGGCGTACCACTCGCCGCAAATATCCGAGCGACATCGCCACAGGTACGAGTTCAACAACAAATACCGCATGATGCTGGAGGACGCCGGCCTGACGATAAGCGGCCTCTCGCCCGACGGCAACCTCGTGGAGATAATCGAGTTGGACGACCACCCGTGGTTCGTGGCTGGGCAGTTTCATCCGGAGTTCAAATCGTCGCCGCTCACGCCACACCCGCTGTTTGTGGCGTTCGTCAAGGCATCCCTCACCTCGGAATACCTGCTTTAAAATGAAGGGTCAAAGAATCGTCAAAGTCGGAAACCTAAGGATAGGCAACAACCTTCCGTTTACCCTCATCGCCGGGCCGTGCGTCATAGAAAACGAAAAGCACGCGCTCCTCACCGCCGAAAAGTTGGTGAGGATGACTTCCGACCTTGGAATCGGCCTCGTTTACAAATCCAGTTACGACAAGGCGAACCGCTCCTCCATAAAATCCTTCCGAGGCGTTGGTTTAAAGCGCGGCCTTTCCATATTAAAAAAGGTGCGCCAGAAATTCGGCGTTCCTGTCGTCTCGGACGTTCACAACGAGATGGAAATACCGGCCGCCGGGGCGGAGCTGGACATAGTCCAGATACCTGCGTTTTTATGCAGACAGACCGACATACTCCTGGCCGCCGCCCGCACCGGCAAGGCGGTCAACATTAAGAAGGGGCAGTTCATGGCGCCGTGGGACATGGCGACCGTGGCGGAAAAGGTGCTCTCATCCGGCAACGATAAAATAATGCTGACCGAGCGCGGCTCCACATTCGGCTACAACAATCTGGTGAACGACTTCCGCGGCCTGCCGATAATGGCGAAAACCGGATTCCCGGTAATTTACGACGCGACCCATTCCGTGCAGTTGCCGGGCAAGATGGGAACGTCATCCGGCGGCGAGCGCCAATACGCCCCGGCGTTGAGCCGCGCGGCGGTTGCCGTAGGCGTTGCGGGAGTTTTTCTGGAGGTTCACCAAAGCCCGGACGAGGCCCCGTGCGACGGCGCGAACATGCTGTACCTAAAACAACTCCCCGACCTGCTAAAAGACCTCCAGCAAATAGACCGCATCGTAAAACCCAAACAGTAACACCGACCAAGAACTACTGTCATGCCCGTGTAGACGGGCATCCAGTATTTTTCCCGTCTGGATTCCCTCTTGCGGAGGATTTCCGGGGCGGATTGATTTACCAATTCCGCCCCTCCATCCCGCCTTCGTGGGAATGACAGCGGTTATGGCTTGATTCCCACCTATGTTTACCCCATGCCATCAGACCCCTCTATATGTTAATCTACGATGGATGAAGACGGTTATTCTTTGCGGGGGGATGGGGACGCGCCTTAGCGAGGAGACCTCCGTCCGTCCGAAGCCTATGGTGGAGATTGGCGGAAGGCCGATTCTCTGGCACGTCATGAAAACTTACGAAAGACACGGGTTCAAGGACTTCGTCCTCGCGCTTGGCTACAAGGGGAACATGATAAAGGAGTATTTCCTCAATTATCATCAGCTCACCAGCGACGTGACGGTAAAACTTAAATCAGGCAAGGTGACTTACAGCAACCCCACCGCAGAGGACTGGACAGTGTCACTTTACGACACGGGGCAAAACTCCATGACCGGCGGTCGCCTCTTCCGCCTCAAACAGCACCTTAAGGGAGAAGGGACTTTCATGCTCACTTACGGGGACGGCGTTGCCAACGTGGACGTTTCCGCGTTGTTAAAGTTCCACAAAAAGCACGGCAAGATTGCCACCATAACGTCTGTTCGTCCGCCCTCCCGCTTCGGCACAATAGAAGTGAAGGACGGTAGCGTGCTTAGCTTTAAGGAAAAGCCACAGCTTGGCGAGGGGTGGATAAACGGCGGCTACATGGTTTTCGAGCAGAAGGTGTTCGACTATCTGGACGACGAGCAAACGGTGCTTGAGGGAACCCCGCTTGAGCGCCTCGCAAAGAACAAGCAGTTGATGACCTACCGCCACGACGGGTTCTGGCAACCGATGGACACCATCCGCGACAAGAATTATCTTGAAAGCATCTGCGCCAGCGGCTCCGTCCCCTGGCTGAAATAGCCGGGAGAAATTCTTTTAAGACAAAAGCTTCGCGGCTTCTTTCGCGTGATAGGTCAGGATTATGTCCGCCCCCGCGCGTTTGATTGAAAGCAGGATTTCCATCATGACCCTTTGACCGTCTATCCAGCCCTTTTCCGACGCGGCTTTCACCATCGAATATTCTCCGCTGACGTTGTAGGCCGCGACCGGCAGGTCGAACCTGTCCCTTACCTTCGAAATAAGGTCGAGATATGAAAGCGCGGGTTTCACCATAATGATGTCGGCCCCCTCTTCCACGTCCGCCGCCACTTCCCTAAGCGCCTCGCGTCCGTTCGCGGGATCCATCTGGTAGGTCGAGCGGTCACCGAATTTCGGCGCGCTGTCGCACGCGTCCCTGAACGGGCCGTAAAACCCAGAGGCGTATTTTGCGGCGTACGCCATTATCGGAAGCTCGTCGAACCCTTTTTCGTCCAACGCCTTGCGTATCGCCCACACCCTGCCGTCCATCATGTCCGACGGGGCGACCATGTCCGCCCCCGCCTTTGCGTGGGAGAGCGCCATTTTCCCCAAAACTTCCAGCGTGGGGTCGTTCAAAACCTTGCCTGATTTTGAGACAAGCCCGCAATGTCCGTGCGTCGTGTACTCGTCTATGCAGACGTCGGTTATCACCACAAGCGACGGGACGGAGCTCTTTATTTCCTTGATTGCGTTTTGCACGACGCCGTCCGGGTCAAGGCCGCTTGAGCCTGTCTCGTCCTTCGTCTCGGGGATTCCGAACAGGATTAAGGCGGGAATGCCTAGCGACTCCAGTTCGCGGGCCTCGTTCTTAAGGTTGTCCACCGAAAGACGCATGCAACCTGGCATTGACGATATCTCGTCTTTGACGCCTTTCCCGTGCGTGACGAAAAGCGGATAGACGAGATTTTCGGTGGAAAGGCGAGTTTCGCGGGCCATTTTTCTAAGCCCCTCGGAGGCACGCAGGCGCCTGCCCCTGTAATCCGGAAATTTCATTACAAGATTTTACCGCTTCTTTGTGTTGAAATATAAAAAATAATCGCTATAATCCTTCCTTACACAAGATTTTAAAGGAGAACTTGAAAATGGCCAGTCCGACAAAGAAGAAGAAACTGAAGAAACGCTGGCGCTCTAAAAAAGCGTCCCACAGGAAATAGATGCTCACTTCGGAAGAGGCGCTGAAAGTGGCCAAGCTGGCCAACCTTAAGCTGTCCGGCGACGAAGTTGCGTCTATGGCCGGCAAACTTTCCGGCGTCCTCGACTACATCAACCAGCTCAACAAGCTGGACACGTCGAACGTCAAACCCACAAGCCATATATTGGACATGGGAGACGTTTTCCGGGTCGACGAAGTAACGCAACATTTTGACCACAAATTGTCCATGGAAAACGCGCCGGCACAATCACGCGGCTACTTCAGCGTTCCGCGCATAATCGAATAACGGCGGTGGCTGACTTCTCATCTGAATCCGCGTCCTCGTTGGCGCGAAAGCTTTCATCGGGGGAGGCATCCTCCACGGAAATAGTCAAGGGCGCGCTAGAGCGGATTGACAGGCTGGAACCGCGAATAAAGGCGTTCATCAAGGTCGAGCGCGAGGACGCGCTTGCCGAGGCGAAAACGGCGGACGAGCGAATAGCCAAGGGGGAAAAACTCCCGCTTCTGGGCGTCCCGGTCGCCATCAAGGACAACATGATGGTCGAGAACCGCGTGACCACCTGCGCCTCGAAGATAATGGAAAATTTCCGCGCCCCCTATTCGGCGACGGTCATAAAAAAACTCCGATCGGCCGGCGCCGTCATATTGGGCAAAACAAACTTGGACGAATTCGCCATGGGCTCCTCAACGGAAAACAGCGCGTTCGGAGCCACGCGAAACCCATGGAACGAAAAGACCGTCCCCGGTGGCTCCAGCGGCGGCTCCTCGGCGGCCGTGGCGGCGGGCTACTGCCCCATTTCGCTCGGTTCCGACACGGGCGGTTCCATACGCCAGCCCGCGTCCTTTTGCGGTGTCGTAGGGCTGAAGCCGACGTACGGGCGCGTTTCGCGCTTCGGGCTTGTGGCTTTCGCCTCCTCGCTGGATCAAATAGGGCCGTTCGGAAAAACGGTGGAGGATGTCGCCATCGCCATGAACGCCATCGGCGGATACGACAAAATGGATTCCACGTCCGTGAACAGGCCGATGCCGGACCTGACCCAGTCGCTTAAGAAAGACGTCAAAGGGTTCGTAGTCGGCCTTCCCAAAGAATATTTTATAGGGGGTGTCGACCCCGAAGTTCAGAAGGTGGTAAGGGACGCCGCCGACCTACTCGCCAAACAGGGAGCGAGAATAGAGGAGATATCGCTCCCTCACACCGAATACGCCATCGCCGTGTATTACGTTATCGGAACCGCAGAGGCCAGCAGTAATCTGGCCAGATATGACGGAGTGAAATACGGCCATAGGAGCAAGAACGCCGACGGCGGTCTAGAGGGAATGTACTCTTCCACAAGAACCGAGGGTTTCGGCCCGGAGGTAAGAAGAAGAATCATGCTCGGAACGTACGTCCTTAGTAGCGGCTATTACGACGCCTATTACATTAAGGCGCAGAAAGTTCGGACGCTCATACTAAACGACTTCAAGGAGGCGTTTAAGAAATGTACGGTCATACTGACCCCGACCGCCCCCACCCCGCCCTTCAACGCCGGCGAAAAGACAGCCGACCCGCTTCAGATGTATTTAAGCGACATCTTTTCGGTAAGCGCAAATCTGGCCGGCATTCCGGGAATCAACATCCCCGGCGGTCTGTCCGCGCACGGACTGCCTATAGGGGTACAAATGATGGCCGACCACTTCGACGAGGAATCGCTGATTACCGCCGCGGTCGCCTACGAACGGGCGAGAACTTTTCCGGCGCTCTCCATCTAGAGGGACCATGAGAAAAAAACGAAATCCGATACGCCAGGCAAAGCTGTCCGACGCCAAGGAGATTCTGCGACTGGTGAGGGCTTGGGCCGAGAAAGGCAAACTTCTTCCCCGCTCTCTAAACGACATTTACGAGCGGATTCGCGATTTCTTCATATACGAGTCGGCGGACGGGAAAATCATGGGAGTAGTGTCGCTGGCGATAGTTTGGGAGGATTTGGGGGAGGTTCGCTCGCTTGTCGTGGACGAGAAATGCCAGGACAAAGGGGTCGGCAAGGAGCTCGTCAAACACTGCATGAACACGGCGGAAGAAATAGGGGTGAAGCAACTTTTCGCCCTAACCTATGTCCCTGATTTTTTCATCAAGCTTGGGTTTCACGAGATGAACAAGCAGATGTTGCCGCACAAGATATGGTCGGACTGCGTGCGGTGCCACAGGTTCCCGGATTGCGACGAATCCGCCGTTGCCATACAGCTCGGCGACGACCCGGCCTCGAAATAAGCCTTATCACTGGAGATTACGGCGCCGGTTTGAGAATTTCCCCGCGCCTTGTTAGTATTGTTGTGCGGAGAAGGCCCGTTTGTGCCGAACGTATTAAAACGGAAAGGCTACTGGAGGCGCGTTGAAAAAGGTACCAAAAATAAAATCCGGCGGATTCGGTGATTACCTCGTATCGAGCCAGGTCATCACGCACGAGCAGTATCTCCGGGCCAAGGCCGTCCAAAACACAAACCGCCTCATGGGAATAATCGCCAAGGGCGAAAAATATCTTACGGAAACCGAGATTGAAAAAATCATAGAGCATTTGCTCGAACATCCCCTTTCAAGGTTCGGCGACACGGCCGTCGAGCTTGGATTCATGGACTCCGGCCAGCTACGCCACCTCCTGCACCTTTGCATGGCGAGAAAAACACGCATTGGCGAGATTCTTCTCAATTTAGGTTTTCTGAATCCAAAATCACTGGCAGACACGCTGGCGGACTACCACGCAAAAAGGAGCAAGCTTAAAAAAGTGCTCTTGGCCGAACCCGCCCACGATGTCTCCGCACAAATGGGGAACATCCTAACAAAATACGGTTACGAGGTTAGGATAGCGACCAACGGCAAGGAGGTCTCGGACGCTCTCGCGGAATTCAAGCCGAATATTTTAATATTATCCGCCTCCCCCGAGGCCGGCCTGAACCTCGACCAAATTCTCGGGAATGTCGCCGCAGGCAACGACAAGGAGCCGATTCAGACACTTCTTCTATCCGCGGTCGTTAACAGGGAAATTATTGACAAAGCGTACTC
>Ga0315281_10008442_pt1 | contig 14407 bp, 13 predicted proteins | sample YL17G07_0_MG_FD_204540 | JGI IMG/M metagenome (GOLD analysis project Ga0315281, IMG submission 204540) | Sediment microbial communities from Yellowstone Lake, YNP, Wyoming, USA - YL17G07_0 | ecosystem: Environmental > Aquatic > Freshwater > Lake > Sediment | place: USA: Wyoming | collected...
CAGAGACCCAACCATCCAGACGGAACGGCCAGAGGATAGGACCAGCGGGGGCAAGCATAGGCGTCCGACTGCCTCAACTGCGCCCTCGCACCGCCTTCTTCAACACCCTGCTAGAGCCCTATAGCCTACAACCTACTGTAGTGCTTCTAACGCTTCGTTAGAGCTGGCTGGATATTGCGAGGGAAGCGGGAGTGCAGAGAGCGCAGCGCTCTCTGCCGGGGGTCCGGGGGTGTCCCCCGGAATCATCTTCTCCTTCTCTCTCTCGCAGGGTACGCGCCAGCGGACACTGCCGGATCAGCACCGAGCGTTTCTCCGTGAGTCGCCACCTGGAACTAACGCTGGATCGGAAGCACTACACTACAGCCTGTAACCTATCTCAGCGGGCGCACCCATCCTCCGTAACCGCGTGATGGTATAGCATCGTGCGACGGCCGGGGCGCGCGCAGGGCGCGCTGTGTGGCCAGACGAACCGGACGGAGGCGCGGTATGGCACGGGTGCGGCTGAACGAGACACAGGATCTCCCCGAGGACCAGCGCTGGCTGTTCGAGCGGATGGAGGCCCGCGGCGGCCTGCTCAACATCTTCCGCGCGCTCTCGCACAGCCCGGTCGCCATGCGCCGCTTCATGAAGTTCGGCGCGTACCTGCTCGACGAGGGGAAGCTCGACCCGAAGCTCCGCGAGCTGGCGATCCTCCGTGCCGGCTTCCTCTGCCGCTCGCCGTATGAGTTCTCGCAGCACGTGTCGTTCGGGCGGCGCGTCGGGCTCTCCGACGCCCAGATCCGCGGCGTCGCCGCGCCGAACGTGGCGCTCTTCGATCCGAAGGAGATGGCCGTCCTCGCCTACGCCGGCGAACTCACCTCCGACGCGCGCGTGTCCGATGCTGCCTACGGCGCCGTCGCCGCGTTTCTCAACGAGGAGGAGATCGTCGAGCTGACGCTGGTGGTCGGCTACTACAACATGGTCTCGCGGGCCCTCAACGCCCTCCAGGTGGACATCGACCCGCGCGCGCAGAAGGACCTCGCCGAGATCGGCATCGATCTGTGAACGAGAGCAAGCTTGACAGCGGAAGTCCCGTCGGACGCGCTACAACCTACCACCCACAACCTACAACCTACCAGGCGTAACCTAACGGTCACTTGCCCGAAATGTGTTCGTAACAATCCTCCACTACGCTCCCCTCAGTTGAATACAGGGGAGGAGAACCATGAGCGATATTCCGTTGAACACGGGGGATACCGCATGGGTGCTGATGGCGTCGGCGCTTGTGCTGTTTATGACCCCGGGCCTAGCCTTCTTCTACGCGGGCTTCGTCCGCAACAAGAACGTCCTGGGCACGATCATGCAGAGCTTCATCGTGATGGGGCTCGTCGGCATCCTCTGGGTGATCGTCGGCTACTCGCTGACGTTCGGTCCCGATGCCGGCGACTGGGGCCTGATCGGCAACCTCGACCACATCGGCCTCAAGGGCGTCGGCGCGCTCGGCAACTCGCAGGCCGGGCCGGGGATTCCCGCCGAAGCCTTCATGATCTTCCAGGCGATGTTCGCCATCATCACGCCGGCGCTGATCACCGGTGCCTTCGCTGAGCGGGCAAAGTTCGGCCCCTTCATGATCTTCATGGTCGCCTGGTCGCTGCTGGTGTACGCGCCCGTTGCGCACTGGGTGTTCGCCTCCGACGGCTGGATCTTCGCCAACGTGAAGGGGCTGGACTTCGCCGGAGGGACCGCCATCCACGTGAACGCTGGCGCCGCGGCGCTGGCGGCGGCCCTGGTCTTCGGCCAGCGCAAGGGCTTCAAGACAGAGCCCATGGAGCCGCACGACGTAACGATGATCGTGCTGGGCACGGGCATCCTCTGGTTCGGCTGGTTCGGCTTCAACGCCGGCAGTGCGGGCGCCGCCAGCCCGCAGGCGGTGAACGCGTTCGTCGTCACCAACACGGCAGCGGCAACCGCCGCCGTCACGTGGATGTTCATGAGCTGGTGGATCACCGGCAAACCCAGCGTCGTGGGAGCGGCGGCGGGGGCTGTGGCCGGACTGGTGGCGATCACACCGGCGTCGGGCTACGTGCAGCCGATGGAGGCGATCGCGATCGGCGCCGGTGCCGGCATCTTCTGCTTCCTCGCGGTGCAATGGCGCTCGCGCAGCGCGCTCGATGACTCGCTCGATGTCGTGGGCGTGCACGGCGTCGGCGGCATGTGGGGGGCGCTCGCGACGGGCATCTTCTGCGTGGCCACGGTGCAGACCGGCGCCGCCAACGGCCTGACGCACGGCGGCGGCCTGGACCAGTTGTGGCGCCAGGCGCTGGGCGTGGCGGTCGTCGCGCCGTACTCCTTCATCATGACGTTCGTCATCCTCAAGGTGCTTGACCTGACGATCGGTATCCGCGTCAATGAAGAGGACGAGATCGCCGGCTTGGACGTGTCGCAGCACGGCGAGCGCGCGTACATCTTCGGCGGCGGCGGCCCGGTGCTCGGCATCGCCGAGGCGATCCCCATGCACACCGACGCGAGCGGCCGCATGGTAGGATCGGAAGAAGCCGTTCATCCGGGGTCGGGCGTGGCCCGTTAGCCAGGGGACAGATCACACATGAAGAAGATTGAGGCGATCATCCGCCCCGAGAAGCTGGACGAAGTGAAGAACGCGCTCGCGGAGAAGGGCTACATCGGCCTGAACATCGTCGGCGTCACAGGCCGTGGCGTCCAGAAGGGCATTGTGCACGCGGGGCGCGCCGGGCAGGCCTACTCCGTCGACATGCTGCCGAAGGTGAAGCTGGAGACCGTCGTGGTCGACGCCAACGTCGAAGAGGTGATCGACATCATCCTCAAGGCCGCCGCGACGGGAAACATCGGCGACGGCAAGATCTTCGTGATGCCCGTCGACCAGGCGATCCGCGTGCGCACGAACGAGCGAGGCGACATAGCCGTGTAGGGCCCGTGAGGGCACGGCGCACTCCACAAGCGGCCCCGGACGCGTGTCCGGGGCCGCTTTGTTGCTGCGATCCAACCGTGCCGCCCGATCTCGTGTGGTACGATCTTCTCAATGTTGCGACGCATTGGTTATCGCGCGGCCGGGAACGCCTTCGTGTTCACGGCGCTCTGGTTCGCGTTAGGGCTCATCCTGCTCTGGACGCCGATCCCCGGCGCGCTCGGCATCGGCGGCGACTTCTTCGTCGCCTGGCTGCTCCTCTTCCTCGCTCTTCTCGCGCTCGCCGGGTTCACGCTCTGCATCGCGGCTGTCAACGGCATCTTCCCGCCCAACGTGCGCGCGCCCCGCGGGGCCGAGTCGCTCTGGGCTGCCCCACCGACGGACGCAGCGCCCGCCCGCCGCCCCGCTGCTGCGAGCGGCCCCCGCGCCTCGCGCCCCCCGCACGGCGGCTGACCGATGCCCACCGCGCGCGTCAACGGCATCGACATCTGGTACGAACGCTCGGGCGGCGCGGGCCCGCTGCTGGCCCTCACGCATGGCTTCGCTGGCCCGACGCTGGGCTGGCCGCCGATCATCGACGACTTCCGCGCCCACTTCGACCTGCTGCTCTACGACGTGCGCGCGCACGGCAACACCGGCATGCCCGCCGATGCCTCGACGGTCACCGTGCCGCAGTTCGCTGCCGACCTGGCCGGCCTGTTCGATGGGCTCGGCATCGAGCGCGCCCATATCGGCGGCGTATCGATGGGCGGGATGATCAGCGCGCAGTTCGCCTGCGACTACCCGGAGAAGGTGCGATCGCTGTCCCTCTGCGACACGACGGCCGGCAACCGCGAAGGTCCCGACCCCGCCGCCACCGCCGCGGAGGAGTTCCTGCTGACGGCGTTCGAACGCATGGCCCGCGTGGCCGGGGAGCACGGCATGGCCGGGCTGGTCGAGCGCGAGAACCGCTACCGGCGCGAGGGCGACCAGTACGCGCACCTGCAGACGGCGTCGCTCGACGAGCAGGACGAGAGGAACCGGTGCAGCAAGTGTGACTGCATGACGGCCGAGGGCTACCTCGCGGCGAACCGCGCCCTGCGCGAGCGGCCTGACCTGACGTCGCGCACGCCGTCGATCACGGCGCCGACGCTGGTCTCGTGCGGCGAGTGGGATGCGTTCTATCCGTGCGCGCTGCGCGACCACCGGCTGATCCCGGACTCGCGCCTCGTGACCATTCGCGGCGCCGCGCATGCCACGCCCGACTACCAGCCGCAGCTCTGGAAGCGCGCCGTCTTCGACTTCATCGACGACGTGGAGGCCGGACGCGACGTCCGCGGCGAATTCGTGCTGGCGGACGGCGACTAGTGCCGTTCCAACTTGTTCTCGCGATAAACGATCTGCCTGTCATCCTGAGCGAAGCGAAGGATCTGGCCCCAGCCGGAGTGTGAGATGCTTCGCTACGCTCAGCATGACAAGGTGCTACCTGTGCCCATCGACCCGTCCGATCAATTACCCATCCAGTTGGAACGGCATAAGATCGCTGCGCCCGTGATGGCGCTCCCCTTCCCTCCCAGGGAAGGGGCCGTCGAAGACTCGCCGTGGCGAGGGGGATAGGTTAGCGGCGCGCGCCATCCCTCGCCGTCTCTGCGTCCTCTGCGCCTCGGCGGTGCAATTTCCCGACGGCCCGGAGTCTCTGCGCCGCGACGAGCCGCCGCGCCTTCTACGTCGTGCGCTGCCGCTGGACGGCGGTGTGGAAGCGCTCCCGCATCACGTCGACGCCCATATCGACCGCCCACGGCGCGAGGTCGTTCCAGTTGGCGAACATCGACTCGCCGATGCCGACGAACACCTCGTTCCGGCCGTGTTCCACACCGCGCACGGCCGCCCGCGCCACCTGCTGCGCCGTCGCGACCGGCACCATCAGCCCGTCGATCTCCACGTTCTCCAGCAGATCCGTCGCCGTGACGCCGGGGTACACGACGGTGACGTGGATGCCGTCGTGCCGCAACTCGCGGCGCAGGGCCTCGCTGAAGCCGCGCATGGCGTACTTCGAGGCGCAGTACATCGAGTAGTACGGCATGCCGACGCGCCCGGCGATCGATGAGATGTTCAGGATCGTGCCGCTCTTCGCCGCGCGCATGTGCGGCAGCGCGATCTGCGTCAGCCGCACGGGCGCCCAGATGTTCACCTCGGTCATCCGCCGCACGTCGTCTGCGCCGATCTCGTCGAGCCGCCCGCCGGCCACAACGCCGGCGTTGTTCACCAGCACGTCGATGCGCCCGTAGTGGTCGATCGCCTGGCCGACGATACCGGCCAGGTCCTCGTCGATCGCCACGTCGCACTTCACCGTCTCGGCGCGGCCGCCCGCGTCGCGGCACTCCAGGGCCGACGTCTGCAGCGCGTCCATGCGCCGCCCGCCAAGGAGCAGCGCCGCGCCCTCGGCGGCGAACTCGAGCGCGATGGCGCGCCCGATGCCGCGGCCGCCTCCTGTCACGATCACCACCTGGTCCTTGAATCGGTCCGTCATCGTCGTACCTCCTCGTCCGGCTCCCGGGTCCGGCAAGCGGTGCCCCGAGGTTGAGCTCCACCCGGCGCGGCAAGCGGCGCCGGGGCCAGGGCGCGGCGGACTGCGCCCCGCCATGGGGTTCGATCATCGCGCCGTTGCGGCCCGGCGTCAACGGCCAATCGGGCCGGTTCGACTGGCCGCGTGGCACGATCCTTCCCGCTGGCCCCTGTGCTGCGTACGCTATGGGCGGTCAGCCGTTCAAGCGCGAAGCGGGCGAAAGCCGGCGGTCAGGAGCATGGCGATGAAGAAGGTGACGTTTCCGGCGGGGTTCTCCTGGGGCACGGCGACGGCCTCGTACCAGGTCGAGGGCGCCTGGAACCAGGACGGCAAGGGCGAATCCGTCTGGGACCGCTTCAGCCACACCGAGGGCACGATCCAGAACGGCGACACCGGCGACGTGGCCTGCGACCAGTACCATCGCTTCAAGGAAGACATCGCCATCATGAAACAGCTGGGCATGCGCGGCTACCGCTTCAGCATCGCCTGGCCGCGCATCTTCCCCGACGGCAAGGGGGAAGTGAACCAGGCCGGCTTGGACTACTACAGCCGCCTGGTCGATGAGCTGCTGGCGAACGGCATCATGCCATTCCCGACGCTCTACCACTGGGATTTGCCGCAGGCGCTGGAGGATGCCGGCGGCTGGGCGAACCGCGACATCGTGCAGCAGTTCGCCACGTACGCCGAGACCTGCGTCAACGCGCTGGGCGACCGCATCAAGAACTGGATGATCTTCAACGAGCCGTGGTGCTTCACCTTCCTCGGCTACCTCTACGGCGTCCACGCGCCGGGCCTCCGCGATGCGTCGACGGCTATGCGCGCGTCGCACATCGTCAACCTGGCGCAGACCGCCGCCCTGCGGGCCATGCGCGCGACCGGCAAACCGGAGTCGATCGGCACCGCCTTCAGCATGCAGTCCACCTACCCCGCGTCCGACAGCGCGGAGGACCGCGCCGCTGCCGAGCGCCAGCACGCCTTCAGCAACACCTGGTTCCTCGATCCGCTCGCGAAGGGCGCGTACCCGCACGCCTACGTCGAGCAGGAGAAGATGCTGGCGCGGATGGACATCCGGCCTGGCGACATGGAGCAGATCAAGGACAGGCTCGATTTCATCGGCGTCAACCTCTACCAGCGCAGCATCATCGCGCACGCCGAGCAGGACCGGAACGTCGGCGCGCGCGGGGTGCCGGGGCCGGGGCCGCGCACGGCGTTCGGCTGGGAGGTGTGGCCGGCGGCGATCTACCAGATGATCAAGCGCGTCGACCAGGACTACGGCCACCCCGTGATCTACGTCACCGAGAACGGCTGCTCGTACCCCGCGGCGCCGGGGCCGGACGGGCGCGTGCACGACCCGGAACGCATCGACTTCTACAACGGCTACATCGGTCAGGTCGCGCGTGCGTTCGACGAGGGCTGCGACGTGCGTGGCTACTACGCCTGGACGCTGCTCGACAACTTCGAGTGGGCGACGGGCTTCAGCCAGCGCTTCGGCCTCACCTACTGCGACTTCGAGAATAACCAGAAGCGCACAATCAAGGACAGCGGCTACTGGTTCCGCGACCTCATCGCCAGGAACGAGATCGAGTACGACGAGACGCTGGTGTAGGATGCAGATTCCGCGACAGGAGGAGATTTTCGGTCCGTGGTACGGTTGTTCGACCACACACCGTGGATGAGGTGAAGCGTGGGTGAGCTAACTCGGGACTGCGACGCGCACCGTCATCGTGCTGATCGTCTGGCGCTGGTGCCAACCTTCGTCTTCCATATGCACCTCAAGGCAGGCTACGATCGCGTCGCTGATGTTCAACATCAACTCGTCCAGCGTCTCGCCCTGCGATGCGCAACCGGGCAGTTCGATGACGTCGCCCCAGTAGCCGCCTTCCTCTGCCTCGCGCACGGCGACCGTAAAGGTGTCCATCTCCGTGCTCCGTTGCTTCTTCCTAGAAGGCTGCAAGGAAATCCTCGTCCGTCTTACCTGCCACTTTGATCTGATTAGATAGTAACCCGATCTTAATGACTCCTGTGGGGAGGGAAACGATCTTCCCGTTCGGCATTTTCAAGACGGGGTGTCCTCTCTTCGAGCGCCGGCGAACAACCCCACCCCACGACTCGAACACGCGAACGGCATCCGCTTGTTGGACATTTCTTAGCGCCGGCGCCAGCAGCTCACCTCATGTTACGAATCGACCGGAGAGTCGATGAACTCTGGATCTGCGGCATCTGGTGGTGCCCGTGCAGGCGATTATAACATGGCATCAGTGGCCATGCGGACGGCGAGGCGGCGAGCCTGTCGACTCGATGCGCGTGAAGATGCCCCGCGAACGGAACCGCTGCCCCACTACTCGTCCTCTACCAGCCCCTCCGCCGTGAACGCGACGTCGATCACCGTCAGCTCCGCGAACGCCAGCGCGCGCCGTAGCGAGATCGCGTCGCCGTCGGACGATGCGTAGAACACCAGCGCGCCGCCGCCGCCCGCGCCGCACGCCTTGCCCGCCGAGGCGCCGCTCCGCATCGCCAGCTCGAAGATCGATTCGATCTTCTCGTTCGTGACGGCGGCGTGCAGCCGCTTCTGCTGGTGCCAGTTCTCGTTCATCACGAGCCGGATGCCGCCGAAGTCGCTGCCGGCGATCGCGTCGCGCATCGCCTTGCCGTGGTGCTTCAGCGCGTCCAGCGCGCCCGTCACTTCGTTGTCGTGCCGTGCGTAGTCGGCCCAGACCGCGCGGTGGATCTCGCCCGACAGCCGCGCGACGCCGCTATCGACGAGCACCAGCCGCTTCTCCAGCGCCGCCAGGTGCCCCTCTGGCATCGTCAGCTTCTCGATGCGCACGGGCCCGCCCGGGGCCGTGGCGCGCGTGAACGTCATGTAGTTCAGCCCGCCGTACGCGGCGGCGTACTGGTCCTGCCGCCCGCCGGCCACGCCCGCCCCCGTCTCGGCGGCGAACGCGGCTTCTGCGATCTCGTCGAGGTTGGCGTCCGGGTTCCGCAGCGCCGCCGCCAGCACATGCTCGCACGCCGATGACCCGAGGCCGCCGACGCGCACGTCGTGCTGGTAGCGCAGCACGTCGCCATCGAGCGTGGCGCGCACGTACTTGTCGATCGTCACGTTGACGACGGCGCCGCCCTCCGCGTCCGCGAACGCGGGCACGTCGGTCCAGCCGCCGGCGAGGTCGATGCGCAATGGGGCGCGCGCGGATCGTGTCATGCCTAGATCCACATCCTGACTGCGATGGCGATCCAACCCGCACCCATGACGATCACACCTACAGGCAGCCAACGCCGGAGTCGGCGGAGCTGATTTGGATAGTTCTCTCGTTCGTACCGGCCGAGCCACTCTGCGGTGCGGCGAGTCGTTCGATCCGCGATCCATTGTGTGATTTCCGGACGAAGCGCGAGAAGGAGCCCCAGACACATGAGTACGAGACCAACACCGAGGAAGAACACGTTTGTCATAGTAGTTCCGTTCGCACGCCGCCCTGCGCGTCGGCGAACGCGGGCACGTCGGTCCAGCCGCCGGCGAGGTCGATGCGCAAGGGGGCGCGCGCGGATCGTGTCATGCCGCTATTGTCGCGCAGCCGCGCCCTACGGTCGATTAGCCGCTGGCGGCGTCGATCTCCACGACGGGGCGCTGCCGGTTGGCCAGCGATTCCGCCGCCTTCTTGTCGTTGATGAAGAACGCCAGCAAGAACGGGATCAGCAGCAGCGCGAAGATGGCGAGGTAGGCGTCGTGGTAGCCGCTCACCGCCGCCTGCTTCGCGATCTCCGCCGTCGCCCCGGAGAGCCCCTGGCTGGCCACCGTCGCCGCCTCGTGCGCCCGCATGCGGTTGAGCGCGATCGTCACGATCAGCGCGACGCCCAGCGACGCGGCCACCTGGCGCACCGTGTTGTAGATCGATGAAGCCGGTCCCTGCTTCGCGCTCTCGATCGGGCCGAACAGCAGCGTCTGCGATGCCACGACGCCGAACGCGAACGGCAGCCCGCGCAGCAGCAGCAGCCCGATGATCACCCACGCCGGCGTATCGAGCCCGACGAATGTGAACGGCAGGATCGTCAGCGCCGCGAACCCGAAGCCGAAGAGCATCATACGCCGCGGCCCCAGCGACGGATAGAGCCTGCCCGCCAGCGGCAGCGAGATCGCCGTGCCGATCGAGCTGGGCGCCTGGATCAGCCCCGCCTGCAGAGGCGAGTAGCCCTGCAACTCCTGCAGGAAGAGCGTCAGTAGCAGCATGAAGCCGCCGAACGCCGCGAACGAAGGCGCCATCATCATGTTGCCGCTGGCGAAGAACCACCCCTTGAACAGCCGCAGGTCCAGGATCGGGTGCGCGACGACCAGCTCGATCACCGTGAACGCCGCGAGCAGCGCCGCGCCGCCCAGCCCGAAGCCGACGACCTGGTTCGACCCCCACCCGTGCGATCCGGCGATCGATACCGCGTAGAGCGTCATGGCGGCGCCGGCGCTGCCCGTGATCAGCCCGGGCAGGTCGATCGCCGTCTGCGCGTACTCCTGGCGATGCTCGCGCAGCACGCGGAAGCCGAACAGCAGTCCGGCGATCCCCACCGGCAGGTTGATGAAGAAGATCCACCGCCAGCTCACGTACTCCACCAGGTAGCCGCCGACGACGGGGCCCATCGTCGGCGCGAGCACCACCGGCACCGAGATGATCGCCGACGCGCGCGCCCGCTCCACCCCCGGGAACTCGCGCGAGAGCATCGCCGTGCCCACCGGCGTCATCATGCCGCCGCCGACCCCCTGCAGGAACCGGAACGCGATCAGTTCGTGGATGGAGGTGGCGAAGCCGCACGCCGCCGACGCCATGATGAACAGCCCCATCGCCGTCAGGAAGACGCGCTTCGTGCCGAAGCGGTCGGAGATCCACCCCGCGGCCGGGATGACGATCGCCAGGCTCAGCAGGTAGCCCGTGATCGTCCACTCCACCAGCGACGTGCTCGCGTTGAAATCGCGGCGCAGGCTCGGGATCGCCACGTTGACGACGGTCGTGTCCATCAGATCCATGAACAGCCCGAAGATGAAGACGATGGCGACGAGATACTTGTACGGGATCTTCGCCAGGCTCATCGATGCTCCAGACTCGGGCGGGCGCGCGCACGCGCGGATCGCGCGATGTCATTTAGGCAGACTCGTCCCGCTGGGGCCAGCAATCGAGGACGGCGTGGCCAATCCCGGAATCGTCGATCGTTCGGAGTTCTCGGGTGAGCGAATGCCGCGGTGGGTTCGTGCGGCCACGATGAGCACCCCGTAGCGGCGTCCCTTGACGCGAACGCCGGCTCCCACCGCCCTCAGCAATCCCAAGCCAACGGCTTCCTCCAACTTCCAACGTCCAACATCTCCCTACACGTTCTCCCGATAGGCCGCACCCGGCCCCTCGCTATACTGACGCACGATGAAAAGCCCGTTCCTCACCGCGCTCGAAGCGCGCGTCCTGCTCGCCGACGGCGCCATGGGCACGCTCCTGCAGAGCCGCGGCTTCGATGCCGCCCCCTGCCTCGACGCGCTGGTGCTGGAAGCGCCCGACGCGATCCGCCGCGCGCACGAGGACTACATCGCCGCCGGCGCCGACATCATCGAGACCAACACCTTCGGCGCCAACCGCTTCCGGCTGGCCAAGCACGGGCTTGAGAAGCATGTGCGCGACATCAACTTCAAGGCGGCGCCATCGGCCCCACCGGCCGCATGCTCGCCACCGTCGGCGACGTGCGCCCCGACGAGGTGCGCGCCGCCCTCCGCGAGCAGGCCGAGGCGCTGCTCGAAGGCGGCTGCGACCTGATCATCCTCGAGACCTTCCCCGACATCGCCGAGCTGCGCGAGGCGATCCTCGCGGTCAAGGAGTGCTGCGACCTGCCGATCGTCGCGCAGGTGACGTTCCAGCGCGACGGCCGCACCTACGGCGGCGAGCCCCCGGACGAGGTGGCGAACGTCGCCAGCTCGCTCGGTGCCGATGTCGCCGGCATCAACTGCAGCCTCGGCCCGCAGTCGGTGCTCGAAGTAGTGGAGCAGATGGCGGCGAACTCGTCGATCCGCGTCTCCGCCATGCCCAACGCCGGCCTGCCGAAGTTCATGGACAAGCGGCTCGTCTACCCCTCGACGCCGGAGTACTTCGCCGAGTACACGCAGAAGCTCGTGCTGGCCGGCGCCAACATCGTCGGCGGCTGCTGCGGCACCACGCCCGAGCACACCGCCGCCATGCGCGAAGCGCTGCAGGGCGAATGGAACACCCGCGGCCGCGCCACCACCAACGGCGCCAGCCGCGCGGCGCCCGCGGTAAACATCGCCCCGGCGCAACCCGCCGCAGCCGACCCCGCACCGGCGCCGCGCACGCTGCGCCAGAAGCTCGCTGCCGGCGAGTTCGTCGTCAGCGTCGAGCTGGACCCGCCGCGCGGCCTCAACCCCCGCAAGGCGCTCGAGGGCGCGGCGCACCTCAAGGCGCTCGGCGCCGACACGATCAACATCGGCGACAGCCCCATGGCGCGCGTCCGCATGAGCGCCATCGCGCTCGCCGTGCTCATGCAGCAGCAGGTCGGCATCGAGACGATCATCCACTTCACGTCGCGCGACCGCAACCTGATGGCGATCCAGAGCGACCTGCTCGGCGCGCACGCGCTCGGCATCCGCAACGTCATCGCCCTCACGGGCGACCCGCCCTCCACCGGCGACTACGCGCGTGCGTCCGGCGTCTGGGACGTCGACTCGATCGGCTTCATCCGCATCCTCAAGATGCTCAACGACGGCAGCGACTGGGCCGGCAACTCCATCGGCAAGGGGACGGACTTTTTCATCGCCTGCGCCGCTAACCCCACGGCCGACAACGTCGATCTCGAGATCGACCGCGTGCGCCGCAAGCTCGAGGCCGGCGCCGACGCGCTGATGACGCAGCAGATCTACAGCGCCGAGATCCTGGCGAGCTTCCTCGATCGCCTCGGCCCGATCAGCGTGCCAGTGCTCGTCGGCATCATGCCGCTGCAGAGCCACCGCCACACCGAGTTCATCCACAACGAGCTGCCGGGCGTCTTCGTGCCCGAAGCTGTGCGCGAGCGGATGCGCCTCGCCGGCGAGAACGGCATCGCCGAGGGCATCGCCCACGCGCGCGAGCTGCTGGAAGAGTGCCGCCCCTACGTCCAGGGCACGTACCTGATACCCTCGTTCGGCCGCTACGAAGTCGTCGGCGAGCTGGTGACGCTGGCGAAGCAGCTGTAGGCGGCGCGCGGCCGGCTGCATCCCGAAACCGCGTCACTGGTGAACGATCGCCGTCGATCCCGGCGGGCATCTCGCTGCGTGCCGCAATGTACGGGTTCACCGCGAAGGAACATCTCTGGTACTATCCGCGTCATGACGGACGAATGGCGCGCGCTGCTCCGCAAGGCGCGGCGCGACATCGGCATCACGGTGCAGCAAGCGGCCGAGCGCGCCGGCGTCTCGCGCGAGACCGTGCGCGCGTACGAGGGCGGCCGCCGCAAGGCCTCGCGCGCCCGCCTGCTGGCGCTGATCCGCGGGCTGCAGGTCAACGCCGCCAACGCCAACGCCATCCTGGAGCGCGCCGGCTTCGCGCCCGAGCGCACGCTCTTCCCGGCGGACCGCTTCCCCTCATACTACTTCCGCGCCAACGAGGTCCAGGCCGAAATCGATCGGCTGCCGTGGCCGGCGTTCTGCGTCAACGACCTGTCCGAGGTCGTCGCCGCGAACGCCGCCGTGCAGGCGCTCTGGGACATCAACTGGAGGCACGAGCTGCGGAGGCGCACCGCTGCCGGCCGCAACTTGCTGGCCGTCGCGAGCGACCACCACTTCGCTGACCGCATCGTGAACTGGGAGGAGATCGTCGGGGTCATCGCGGCGGTATTCAAGGGCCGCCCGCACCTGCCGGAAGCGATCGAGCAGCCGAGCGACTACTTCAACCACGTGCTCGCGGAGTTCGCCCGCGGAGATGCGTCGTTCCTGGCGCGGCTGATCGAAGTATGGAGCGCGACGCCGCCAGCGACCGGCAAGGTGCGCTGGGGGTATCCCGTCGTCTGGTCCGACACCGAGTTCGGCGAGATGCGGTTCCGCGCGCTGGTCAGCGCCGCCAGCGAACCGGACGCCGTCAGCTTCAACGACTGGCACCCCGAAGACGCCGAGACGTGGCGCGTCCTCGAGATGGTGAAGGCGCGCGCCGCCGCCAACCGCGTCGGGTCGAAGTAGCAGCCCGCGGCTCTCGACCGCCACCGGCCCCCGGCGGTACCCTCGTCCCATCACGCATCGTTCGACAGCGACGGCGCACCGTGGCCAGGGAGACCGCCATGCCAGACCAGATCTCGAAAGCCGTACTGATCACCGGATGCTCCACCGGCATCGGCCGTGCGACGGCGCTCCGCCTCGCGGCGCGCGGGTGGAGCGTGTACGCCTCGGCGCGCAGGCTCGATGCGATCGCGGACCTCGCGCAGCACGGCTGCAAGACGCTGGCGCTCGATGTATGCGATGAGGCGTCGATGCGCGCCGCCGTCGCCGAGGTCGAGGGCGCGGAGGGCGCCGTGGGCGTGCTGATCAACAACGCGGGCTACGGCCAGGACGGCGCCATCAAGGAGGTGCCGATCGACGCCGTGCGCCGCCAGTTCGAGACGAACGTCTTCGGCCTGGTGCGGCTGACGCAGCTCGTGCTGCCGGCCATGCGGCGACAGCACTGGGGGCGCGTGATCAACGTCAGCTCGATGGGCGGCAGGCTGACCTTCCCCGGCGGCGGCTACTACCACGCGACGAAGTACGCCGCCGAGGCGATCAGCGACGCGCTGCGCTTCGAGGTGCGCGGCTTCGGCATCGATGTCGCCGTCATCGAGCCGGGCCCGATCAAGACGCGCTTCGAGGACACGTCGCTCGACACCATGGACGCCGCCGCCGAGACCGCCGCATCGCCCTACGCCGCCTTCAACGCCAGCATGGCCGAGCGCATCCGCGG
>Ga0315281_10008444_pt1 | contig 14406 bp, 10 predicted proteins | sample YL17G07_0_MG_FD_204540 | JGI IMG/M metagenome (GOLD analysis project Ga0315281, IMG submission 204540) | Sediment microbial communities from Yellowstone Lake, YNP, Wyoming, USA - YL17G07_0 | ecosystem: Environmental > Aquatic > Freshwater > Lake > Sediment | place: USA: Wyoming | collected...
CGGGCGCACTCCATACTCCGGGAGGTCCTGGAAAAAGACCCCGCGAACGCGGACGCCTATTACCACCTGGGACTCGTCTGTCAGTGGCAGGGGAACAACGGCCAGGCCAGGCGGAATTTCGAGAAGGCCGCCGCGCTCGCGCCGGGGAACGAGGATTATCGGGTCGTCATGACCCGCGCGGCACCGCGCCTCCGTAAAAAGGACGAGATCCGGTACGGGCATGAGGTCGAATCCTGGAACGACGGCCGGACGGATTTCCAGAACGACCGGCTCGCCTTTCACCTCGACCTGCCCCGCGACTCGGGCGCCCTGATCCTGAAATACAACCAGACCCGCCGGTTCGGCGAGACCGACGGTCAGTTCGGCCTGGAGTCCTACCCCAGGCTCTGGACGAAGGCCTACGGCCGCTTCGAGCTGGACTATGGCATGCAGGCGGTGTCCTTTCCCCGCTGGTCCTATCTGGGCGAAGTCTATCAGGGATTCCTTTCCGCGGCCGAGGCGTCCTTCGGCGTCTGGGGCCTGAGATTCCCCGGCAGAAAAGTCACAGTCTGGCTGGGTTCGCTCGGGTACTATCTGGGAAGCTTCTACCCCTACCTGCGCCTGAATTCCAGCGACGACGCGGGGAACCGCCGGTTTTCCTGGGTCTTGAACGTCAGGCGCTATTTTTCCGACGAGAATTTCGTCTACGCCGGCTACGGGCAGGGCGCCTTGCTCATCGACAATCCGACGGCCACCGATCTCCTGGCCGGCAGGGGCAGAATTTATCTGGCCGGCGTGACCTGGTACTTTTTCAAGAAAGTCAGGCTCGAGGCCCACCTCTCGAGGACGACCGAGAGCTCCCTGGCCCGCAGCACATTCCAGGTAACGGCCGGTTACCGCTGGCGCTGAGGACCGCGTCCACCCCGGCGGCCCCGGTTGGCCCGGGCCGGCCGGCTCAGGGCCGTGATGCGATAAATCTTCTCCCCGCCGCATGCGAGGACTTCGAACCCGCCGAGCTTCAGGAAGAGGCCCAATTCGTCGGCCGTGAAGGCCCGCAGGACCGTTTTGTCCTTGATGACCTTCTCTTTCCTCCCCTCTTTCCTGATGTGGTATTGGGCCTCCCAGTTGAAGGTCCAACCCGTTTCGAGGTTTGGCGACGTCCGGTTCACGCGCCGGAAGAGGGTGTCCCCGCGCTTGACATCCTGGACCGATTCCTGACCGCGATCCAGGACGACCTGGTCGGCCCGGAAGCAATCGAAGGCCAGCAGGCCGTTTTTCTTCAGGGCGGCGTGAACGGATCTCAGCGTGCCCAGGACGTCCTCGTTCCGGACGAGATGGCTGAAGGTGCGGCCGGTGATGAGGACGGCATCGAACGTCCGACCGAGCGCGAAATCCCTCATGTCCCCGCGGATGAACCTCGTCCCGGGGTGATGGCGCCTGGCGATCCGCAGCATGTCCGCCGACAGGTCGAGCCCGGCGTAGCGGTAGCCGGCCTCAAGAAGAGGGGACGACAGATGACCGCCGCCGCAGCCGATCTCGAGGACCGACCGGGAGCCGTGCCTCGAGAGAAGCCCGTCGTAAAGGCGGAATTCCTTTTCGTAATCGAAGATGGACCGGTACATCTCGTCATAAACCGGGGCCAGCACGGCGTACAATTTCATCATCTTCCGCTCCTTTTTTGATTCTATCACAAAAAAATTTAACGAAAGGCTTGACTCTGACGTTACGTCATGGTTGATAATGGTCCCGTGGATAAGGCCATGAAAAAGAATTACCTGATCAAGGAGTTCGCGGAGATGACGAGCGTCACCGTCCGGACGCTCCATTATTACGACCAGGTCGGCCTGCTCAAGCCGAGCTTCCAGAAGGCCAACGGCTACCGCGTCTACACGGACACCGATCTTCTGAAGCTCCAGCAGATCGTGACCCTCAAGTTCATGGGATTCTCCCTGGACCAGATCCGGACCCTCCTCAACGGCAAAGGTTATGAGGCGGTGAAGGCCCTGCGGGTCCAGGCCGGGGCCGTCAAGGACGAGATCGCCCGGCTCCGCGAGGCCTACCGGGCGCTCGAACAGGTCCTGAGCCTGCTCGAGACGAAGGGCCGCATCCACCAGAAAAAGCTCATCAAAATCCTGGAGGTTATTCAAATGGGTGAAGACGTCAAGAAAACGTGGCACGAAAAGTTCTTCACGGAGGCGGAACTCAAGGAGTTCCAGGAGGTCGGGAAGAAGTACACCCCCGAGATGGTGAAGGCTTATCAGGACCGCTGGGCGGCGCTCATCGCGGAGGTCAAGCAGAACCTCAAGGCCGACCCGGCGAGCCCCCTCGCCCAGTCCCTGGCCAAGCGCTGGAAGGAGCTCCTCGACGAGGCCTACGGGGACCATCCCCAGCTCAAAGCCAGGATCGGCGAGGCCTATACCGCCGGCGCGATCCCGGACGACTACCGAATGTTCGGCCCCGAGGTCTGGGACTTCATAAAAAGGGCCCGCGCGGTTGCCGAGAAGAAGTGACGCCGTTTGACATCCGTCTCCGGCCGGGGCTATATTTCCGGCCGGCCATGACAATCTCGAAGCTGAAGCGGGCGCTTTCCCTTCTGGCCGTCGCCGTCTTGCTCCCCGTCTCCGTCTCGGCCCAGTTTTTCGACGATTTCAACGGGACTCTCAAGAAGGACCCCGAGGGCGTCACCGGCTGGTCCTTCTTCACGGGCGAAGGCGGGGCCCTCATGGATTTCGTCCAGGGGCCCGGCTACGCGTCCATCCTGGTCGACGCGACCGGAGACCGGCGGGGCGTCTGGTGGGCGCTCATCAAGCACAAGGTCTCCGACCGGATGGACCTCGCCTTGCTCGGAAAGCCGGGGTACGCGCTTCGGATCGAAGCCCGCATCCGCGTGAGCCACGCTCCGCGCCGGGTCAATCTCCATCTCAACACCCAGAAGACCACCGATTTTCACAGCCACCTCATGGAATTCGACATCCCCGACACGACGAACTGGCACACGATCAGCATGACCACCCAGGGATTCCAGGCCGGACCGGGAGACACGGTCAACGGCCAGATGGCCCTCATGGATTGGGGGCTCGGCAAATACCGGGTCGACGTGGACTATTTCAAGGTGGATGTCGTCAACAAGGCGCTGGCCGGGCCCGACAAGGGGGAGGCCGTGCCTTATCATCCTCCCGTCGCCGACCCGCGGTCATTCGCCCGCGAAGTCCGGGCGGCGGCCGACTCGACCATCGACCTCGACAATCCGGACGTCAACCTGAACAACTGGTACGTCCGGGACGCGGGAAGACGGACCAGCATCGTGACCGCCGGCGGGACGCGGTTCGTGATCCTGCGCTGGGACCTCAGCGCGTTCGCCGGGAAAAAATTGGCGGGCAGCGGCCTGCTCGAGTTGACGACCCGGTCGCTCGAACGCACGTCGGATGAACGGCCCGATTTCGGGCTGATCCGCGTCGTCGAAATCCCCGGCGGGGACCCCCGCTGGGACGAGAAATCGGTCACGTTCAACAACCTGCGCCGGGGAAAACCGCTCGAAGACGTCCTGAATCCGCAGATGATCATCGATTGGCCCGTAACGGAGGGGGACGGCGGCAAAACCTACCTGACCGTCTCCAAGCCGGTTTTACAGCGGCTGATCGACGGGAAGACCCTGGGGATCGCCGTCAAGCCGCTGGGCGCCATCAATGCTTCGTTCTACGCCATGGAAGAAGACGGTGGGAAATCGAGCGCCCGGCTCCTTTTCAATCTCCAGAAATAAGACCGGAGTCCGGGAGCCCCATCCCCCATCCTACGTTATGGCGCGCGGGAACGTTCCCCGTGGGATTTTTCGCGACCGACGGCCTGCTCATCTCCCCGTCCCGCCGATGTCGGGGCGGATCTCGTACCGGCAGGCCGTTTTCAAAATGATCGATCGTTCTTTTCCCGGCGAGAGCTGAGGCGTCGTGAACGTGATCTCCGCGGCATCCCCCCGGTTCGGGAGCATCAGGCATTGCCCGTCCTCCCGGGCGAGCGCGGCCAGGACGTCCCCGGCGGCGAGGCCCGGGACGGCGGCCGCCTCGGCCATGAACTCGAGCGGCGGGGACGTGATATCCTTGCTGTAGTCCACGGCCACCCGGTCGATCTTCCAGAAGCCCACGGGGGGCATGATCTTGACTTTCAGGGTGGAGCCCGGGCAATCTTTGATGTTCATGACGTAGACGATGTCCCTGGGGACAAAGGGCCCGCCCCCGTAAATCATCTGCCTGGTCTGCCATCCGTTCTTTGTTTCCACCCACACCCTGAGCCGGTAGAACTCGTCCTCCCGGAACCAGTCCCTGGCCCGGCCGCCGGAGAAGTCCGGCATGTTCGCCTTGGGGGGCCTTTCGAAGCTGCCGGTCCCGGGAACACTGATGAAGGAGGAAGCAAAATTCGAGGCCCAGGCCGTGTTCGTGGCATTCACGACGAGCTTGGCTTTCTTCGCCCCCCGCGGCTTCGGGAACTCGAATATGAGCTCGTCCCGCAGGTCCTCTTTCTTCCGCGGGTTCTTTTCTTCATCGGAGGTCATCCAGAAGCGGCCGTCCTTCGCGGCGACGAGGGGCAGGATATCACCGCCACGCCCGTTGCGGGCTTTACGCGGCGCGGCGACGCCTGGCACCGTGTGCATCCCCCCCGAGAGATCCGGGACGACGTTCATTCCCGGCGGATGATCGACGACAACGATCCTCAACTCGTCCGTGGCCTTGGGTTCGTCGAGCTCATTTTTAAGGAGGAGCCTGGTCTTTCCGCCGAGCGTCGTGACGTTGTCGGCCACCGTCCATTCCGTCATCGTGAAGCCCTGGCCGGCCGTCGGGCCGTGCAGCTCGGCGTCGACAAAATAGTTCTCCCAGAAATTCAGGTACACCGGCGGAGGCTCCGGCGTGTCCTCGTCCATCGCGAAGACATCCGGCTCGTCGAAGTAATCCGGGGCCAGGGCGTAGAGGGCGAGGATGATCGCGAAGAGGGCGACGACGGCGGCGGTCTGGAGGATCGTGGCGCCGGTATTGACCGACTTGATCCAGGCGAATTGGATTTCGGAGAGGGGGATGGAAACAGGCAAATAGGCCTGGCAGACCAACCTGTCCCCGGCCGGACGGGCCGTCCGGATAGGATACCGTTCTCCATTCTTGGTCAGGATTTCGCCGGCGCCGCCCGTCGTAGCCGGCGCCCGCCGCTCGATGTCCTCTTGCTTGAACTCCACCGTTTTCAAGTACTCCCCGACGAGGGCGCCGCCGCTGATCGTCGCCGGGCGGTCCTGACGGAACTCGAAATAGTCCCTCGCTTTCGTCTGGAAGGCCAGGATCCTGGCCTTGCCCACTTTCCTGGCCACGGTCTCGATGCGTTCCTGCTTGACCTTGTAGACCGTGCAGGAAGCGGAGAAACCGACGAAAGCCACCAGCGTGAAGACGGCGACCGCTTTTCTCAACATCTCACACCTCCCGGCGGCGATGCCCAAGGCCGCCCTCGCGGATTCCCCTTCCCGCTTGAAAGATAGGCCTGCGGCGATATGAAGATGTCACGGTTGCGTCAAGAATATGTCAAGAAGCTGTAAAAAGACCCGGCAGGCGGCCGAAGCCAGAGCTAAAGCCGGATGACCCTCAAATACCGGTCAATATAATCCTCGGGGAGCTTGCAGTCCTTGGCGCCGTCGAGGATGACCTTCTCGTAATCAGGGTGGGGCCTACCCAGGGCCCGGACCGGCCGGAAGTAGGCCATAGCCGCGTACGCGTTCCCCTCGACGTCCTTGACTTCAAAGATCGTCCGATCATAGTCCTTGGGGTAGCCCTCATGGGCGTCCAGGGCAAGCCGGTCTTTTTCGGTGATCTCGAAGAGCGCGCCCCGGACGTTTTCGACTTCCGACTTGACGAAGTTGGCCGTCGCGCCCTGCCGGGTCACGGAGTAGCCGTCGTAGATGAACCTGTGCCCTTCGAGGACGACGCGCTTCAGGAAGCGTCCGCCGGGGCAGCGCTCCTTCATCTGGGCGTGATTCATGTTCGAACCGTAAGCGAAATAGAGCATCGCGACCCTCCGCTCAACGTTCACATGTCGTGGATCCGCGCTGGGAACGCTTCCCTGTCCGGGATGAAAGACACCCTGCTCCGGCGCGCCGGCGACGGCCAAAGGGCATTCCTGGAAGTCGACGGACACATGACGCGGATAGGGACCCTCATGCGGACTGATTTTCTTATATCCCGCGGGATGCGCAAAGTCAACCCCTCGACTCCCCGGCATGAATGCCGGGGCTTGTTCGGGGTTAACCCTGAGCCTCGCTTCTCGTACCCGCCTTGAAAGGCGGGGCTTGGCGTCGGCGAACGGGTCAAGACGCGGGGCGAAGAGGACGGGCCCGACGAGGAGATCACTCGCCCGACAAGGCCTTTTGATCCTCCAGGTGAAGCCGGTGGAGCACACGGTGCGCGACAGGGGCGATCATGACGCCGACGACGACAAGGAAGATGACCCCCGAGAACAAGGCGTAACAGGAGGCGAAGATCTTTCCGGCGGCCGTCTGGAGAGCACTCACGGGACCCATCCCCCCGAGGATCATCGAGGCGTTGAGGAGGGAATCGATCCAGGAGAAGTGTTCGAAGTGGTGATAGCCCAGGACACCGAGGCCGAGCGACAGGGCGATCACCAGAAGGCCGGCGGCGGCGTGCACGAGAAGCCGGCGGGCAAACTGTCGGAGTGGGAGGAGCGGCTCTGACTTATGTTCGTAGATCATGCTGGTATTTTAACCCATCCCCGCCTCAGGCCCAACCCCCCGGCCAAAGGCCGTCCCGGCCGCCGGGACGGGGAACCGCCGCCTCGGCGGCTTCCGGGCGGGTCTCAGGCGTTCCAACCTGAAGCTCCACGGACTTACAGCCGGGGAGCCCTGTTGGCTTGAACCCCCGCAGTCATCACGAGGGGGAGGCAATTTTGGCATCTTCCTCGGAGATCTCGTGATGGCAGCCGGGGGGTCTCCTGTTGGCTTGAACCCCCGCAGTCATCACGAGGGGGAGGCAATTTTGGCATCTTCCTCGCAGATCTCGTGATGGCAGCCGGGGAGCCCTGTTGGCCTAAACCCCGGCAGTCATCAAGTGGCTGCCGAGGGCGGCCCCTTGATGGCGTGCGTGGGATCCAACATTCACAGGCTTTAGAGCGCCCGCCCCGTTCGTGGAATCCCGCGAACGGGATTGACAGGCCGCGGGACAGACGGTATAAGCAATTTATGATCAAGACGAGTGCCAAATTCAGATACGGGATTTTTTCGATCACGCTCATCGTGCTCATCACGGCCGCGGCCCTCGCTCCGGCCCTGTCCGCCCGGCCGGCCAAGCGCTCGATCTCGCTCGACGACCTGGCCAGGATCCGCAGCGTGGGCGACCCGCAAAGGTCCGCTGACGGAAAGTGGATCGCCTACACCGTCGGGACGACGGATACCGAAAAGGACCGCCGGGACACCGACCTCTGGATGGTCAGCTGGGACGGCGCCGAGCAAATCCGCCTGACCTCGAGCCCCGACGGCGAAAGCTCGCCGCGCTGGAGCCCGGATGGCCGCTTCCTGGCCTTTCTGGCCTCCCGCGGCACGGACGACGAGAAGAAGCAGGGCGCCCAGGTCTGGCTCCTCGACCGGCGGGGCGGCGAGGCCCAGAAGCTCACGGACATCAAGGGCGGGGTCAACGAATACGCCTGGTCGCCCGACGGCAAACGGCTGGCCATCGTCGCGAGCGACCAGGACCCCGCGGACGAGCCCGAGAAGATGGAAGGCTGGAAGCGGAAGACGCGGCCCCCGATCGTCATCGACCGGTACCACTTCAAGCAGGACCGTTCGGGCTATCTGAAAAAGCTTTACACGCACCTGTGGCTTTTCGACGTGACCTCCCGCAAAGCCGAGGCGCTGACGGCGGGGCCGGCCAACGACGGCTCGCCGGTCTGGTCGCCCGACGGCGGACGGATCGCGTTTGTCAGCGATCGCGGCCCCGACCCCGACCGCTCCCCGGACACCAACGTCTTCGTGGTCGAGGCCAGAGCCGGCGCCGAGCCGAAGCAGCTGACGACCTACGAAGGGTCGGACGGCGGGCGTCCGGCCTGGAGCCCCGACGGGCAATGGATCGCGTTCCTCCGCGGCGACGAGCCGCGTTTATCGGCCTATAACCTCACCAAGCTGGCCGTCGTGCCGGCCGCGGGCGGTCCGACGAGAATCCTCACGGAGGCCCTCGACCGGGGGGTGTCCGGCCCCATCCTCTGGACCGCGGACGGGAAGAATCTCCTCTTTCTCGTCGCCGACGACCGCGTCGTTTACGCGGGCCGGACGGCGGCCGCGGGCGGGCCGGTCGAGAAATTGACCGAGGGACGCCGCACGGTCTCGAACATCTCGCTCGGGCCGGACGGCGCGCTCACCCTGCTCGCCGGGTCGGCCGCCGAGGTTCCCGAGGTGAACACCCTCGAAGACGGCCGGCTCCGGCGGCTGACCCATCAGAACGACGCCCTTTTCGCCGAGCTCGACCTCGCGACGACGGAGGATTTCGCCTCGAAGAGCAAGGACGGCACGGTCGTCGACGGCCTGCTCGCGAAGCCGGCCTCCTTCACGCCCGGGAAGCGCTCTCCGATGCTCCTCCGCATCCACGGCGGGCCGAACGGCCAGGACGAGCACGGTTTCAGTTTCGAGCGCGAGTTTTTCGCCGCGAACGGCTACGTCGTCCTGGTCGTCAACTATCGCGGCAGCTCGGGGCGCGGCACGGTGTTCCAGAAGGCGATCTTCGCCGATTGGGGACACAAGGAGGTCTTAGACCTCCTCGGAGCGGTCGACCAGGCAGTGGCGGCCGGCATCGCCGACCCCGCCCGGCTCGGCATCGGCGGCTGGAGCTACGGCGGGATCCTGACCGACTACACGATCGCCACCGATACCCGCTTCAAGGCCGCGATCAGCGGGGCGGGCAGCGCCCTGCAGCTCTCGATGTACGGGAACGATCAACACATCCGGCAGTACGAGCAGGAGATCGGCCCGCCCTGGAAGGTCAAGGACGCCTGGGTCAAAATATCTTATCCTTTTTTCCGGGCGGACCGCATCAAGACCCCCACGCTCTTCATGGGTGGCGAGAAGGACTTCAACGTCCCGATCATCGGCGGCGAGCAGATGTACCAGGCCCTGAAGAGCCTGGGCGTCGAAACCCAGCTCGTGATTTACCCGGGCCAGTTTCACGGCATCACGACGCCGAGCTACGTGAGGGACCGTTACGAGCGCTACCTCGCCTGGTATGACAAGTTCCTGAAAGCGGGGAAATGAGGCCGCGTCCCCGTCCTTGACTTTCCGACCCGGACCCAAGAGAATGGACTATCGCGAGTGAGGACGATCATGAAGAAAATCATCGGCATAGCGTCGGCCGCGGCGCTTCTCCTCATGGCCGGCCTTCCGGCCTTTTCCCAACAGCAGGTGGCGTTCAAGCTCCTGGGCGGCCTGGGCTGGATGCAGGGCGACGACTACAACACGGGCGTGCTGGGGGCCTTCCGGCTGGCCAAGGACACCTCGGATTCCCTGACGGGCGGCTATGGACAATTGTCGAGAGGCTGGTCCCTGCAGGCCGAAATCGTCAATTACTGGGGCTCCCACCTGGGCGTCGGCATCGGGGGAGGATTTTTCCGTGTGTCCGGCACGAGCGGGGTAACGGGCACGGCCTCCCTCCCCGATCCCACCTTCCAGTTCAGCTCGGTTTACACCCCCAAGATTTCCGCCATCCCGTTTTTCATCAACCTGCACTATAGATTCCAGCCGGCGGCGAGGCTCGGCGTCGAGGTCTTCGCCGGCCCCGTCTTTCAGGTCGTCCAATTCGGTTTCCGGAGGGAGGCCACGTCCTCGTTGAATTCGCTTTCCGAGATCGAGACGTTCAACGCGAGCGATACGGCGCTGGGTTTCCAGGGGGGAGTCACGTGCAGCGTCCGAATTGTCCGGGGCGTCACGTTCATCGCCGAAGGTTTCTACCGGTCGTCCAAGCTGTCCAACATCAAGGGGAACTGGTTCCTGAACAGCACCACGTCATCCGGCACTGTCACGACGAGCAGCAGCGCGTATTATTTATGGTCCTACGATTTCACGTCGGGCGCCGTATATCCGCTCACCGGCTATTTCGACGCCAACGGCCCGACGGGTCCGGGCGTCAGCAACCCGCGGAAGGCCGAGATCAACCTCTCCGGGCCGGCGGTCATGTTCGGCGTCAAGTTCGGCATCTGACATTCCTGGAAGCCCGGTCTAAATCCCTTTCGCGGGCGGCCCTCTCGACCGCCCCCGGCCCGGGCACCGGTCAGCGGGCCTCCAGGACCAGCCGCTGGCCCGGCCGCGTCCGGATTTCGATGATGTCCTGGTCGAGGGCCTGTGGTTTCAGCGAAGCGCCCTCGACAGCGATCGAAGCCGCCCGGCCTATAAACGGATTGGCCAGCCGGAGCGGGTTCCCCATCCTTGACAGGATCTCGACCCGCCCGACTTTCCCCCCGGTCCAGGTCATCCCGACCTCGAACCCGCCCCTGGCGATCAACCCTTTGACCTGCCCCGCCGCCCAGGCCCTGGGGAGGGCCGGCAAGAGGCGGACGAAACCCCGGTGGGACTGAAGGAGCATCTCGGCGATCCCGGCCGTGCCGCCGAAATTGCCGTCGATCTGAAACGGAGGGTGCGTGTCGAAGAGATTCACGAGCGTCGATTTCCGGAGAAGGGTCAGCACGTTTTGGTATGCCGTCTCGCCGTCCTGGAGGCGGGCGAAAAAACAGACAATCCAGGCCCGGCTCCAGCCGGTCTGGCCGCCGCCGTTGGCCAGCCGCCGCGCGATGGTCTTCTTCGCCGCCTCGAACAGGTCGGGCGTGTCCGGCGTGAACAGGGCCAGGGGATAGAGTCCCAGCATGTGGGACATGTGCCGGTGGCCCGGCTCATTCTCCTCGTAATCTTCGATCCATTCCAGAATGTTCCCGTGCCGTCCGATCCGGAACGGCGGGAGTCTTTTCCCGAGCTCTCCTAGTCGCCGCGCGAATTCCCGGTCGATCCCCAGGATCTCCGAGGCCTTGATGCAATTGTCGAATAGCGCCCGGGCGATCTCGATATCGACGGTCGCGCCATACGTCAGAAGCACGGGCTTTCCGGTCTTGGGGTCCAGGTAGGCGTTCTCGGGGGAATGCGACGGCGCCGTGACCAGCCGGCCGTCCGGGGAGGCCACCAGAAAATCGGCCACGAATTCGGCCGCCCCCTTCATCAGAGGATAAGCCTTGTCGCGAAGGAAGGCCTTGTCCCCGGTAAACGCGTAGTGGTCCCAAAGCGTCAGGGTCATCCACGGACCGGCCATGGGCGAAACGCCCCAGACGCCGTCGGCGACGCCCGTCCGGCCGAAGGGATCCGTGAGGTGATGGAGCGTCCAGCCGTGCGCGCCGTATGTTTCGCGGGCCGTCACGCGGCCGGGGACGGCCAGCTTCTCCAGGAAATCCGCCAACGGAGCGACCGTTTCCGGCAGATTGCAGACTTCGGCCGGCCAGTAATTCATCTGGAGATTGATATTGGTGTGGAAGTCCGAGTTCCAGGCGGCCTCGAAGTCCTTGTTCCATATCCCCTGGAGATTGGCCGGGAGGACGCCGGGCCGGCGGGACGAATCCATGAGAAGATAGCGGCCGTATTGAAAATAGAGGGCCGCGAGTCCGGGGTCCTCGCCGCCGTTCCTGAGCCGCTCGAGACGAACGTCCGTGGGGTAGACAGACGATCCATTGTCCCCGAAGTCGACGGCGACGCGGCCGAACAGGGCGGCGTGCTCGGCGGCGTGGCGGGCCCTGAGCTCGGGCGGCGGAAACCGGGCCGCTTTCGAGAGGATGGCCGCGCATCTCGCGGCCGGGTCGACGGACCGGTCGAAATCGAGCTTTCTATTATCGTAGTCCGTCGCCGCCGTGAGGACGAGGGTCAGGGAGGAAGCATCGGCGATCCGCAGGGCCGCGCCGTCCTCCGTCGCAGCGACCCGGCCTCCCTCGGGCAGGGCCAGGAGCCGGGCGGCGAACCTCATGTGCGCCCCGCCGGGGCCCGCGAGGGGATCGGCCGCGTCGACGATCCGGCCCGTCATCACCAGCTCGTTCGGCGATACAGCCGCCGTCACGGCGTCCCTCTCGCGGTGCAGGCGCACGCGGACGTCGATCTTCGCGCCGGGGCCGCCGAGGACCCTGACGACGAGGACGTCGTCGACGGCGGAGGCGAATACCTCGCGGGTCCAGGTCCGTCCGGACAGGTCTTCGAACACCACGCCGGCAACCCCCTCGCGGAGCGAGAGGTCGCGCTCGCAAAATGTCCAGGATTTCCGCGCGGCCACCGGCGCGGCGGAGCCGGCCGGGAGCACGAAATCAAGGCGGAGGTCCCCGAGCGGCTGGTAGGACCGGATCCGGGGCGGCGTCCCGAGCATGGTCTTTTCGGCCAGCTGGCCCGCCTTTTCGAATTGTCCGGCGAAGAGGAGCCGGCGGACCTCGGCCAGGTTCTTCAGGGCCAGGGGATTATTATTATTGATAGGGCCACCCGCCCAGACGCTTTCCTCGTTGAGCTGGATGAGCTCCTCGGCCGGGTTCCCGAAGACCATGGCCCCGAGCCGCCCGTTGCCGACCGGGAGGGCCTCTGTCCATTCCCTGGCCGGCTGACGGTACCAGAGCCTGTCGGCGCCGGTCCGCCCGGGGATACCGCCGGCCGGGAGGGGTTCGGCCGGCCGGGCGGCCGCTGTTTTCACACAAGAGGCGCCGGGGAGCAGGAAGAGGATCAAGCAAGCGCGGAGGAACGTCCGGAAATGATTATTCATGGCCCTGAGTCCGGCGGAAATATACATTACCCGCCGGGGGGACTGTCAAGGACCGGACGGGGACCGTCCCTTGGATTGACAGCCCCCCGCCCGGGGAATATATTGGCCCCTTACCTATGACCGCCAAAGACGCCCCGAGGATTCCCAAGCCGCCTGAGGACGGCGGCGCGCCCCTCGCCTACTTCCGCGACATGGTCGACCACTGCCAAGAGCACGCCGGGGCATTGAAAAAAGGGGGCCGGCCGGTCGTCGGCATCATGTGTGAATACACGCCCCGGGAGGTCATTCTCGCGGCCGGCGCCGCGCCGGTTTGCCTGTGCGGGGGGGCCCTCGAAACCGTCGGCGCCGCCGAGGCCTGCCTTCCCGCGAACCTCTGCCCGCTCATCAAGTCGACCTTCGGCTATCATATCCGGCGCTCCAACCCGTTCCTGGAATGGGCGGACCTCGTCGTGGCCGAAACGACCTGTGACGGCAAAAAGAAGATGTTCGAGCTCATGGCCGAAAGCCGGCCCATGCAGGTCCTCGAGCTGCCCCAGAAGGCCGACGACGCGGACGCCTTAGCCCATTGGGTCGGCGAGGTCAGGAAGCTCAAGTCGGCCCTGGAAAAACGGTTCCATGTTCGGATCACGGAGGCGAAGCTCCGGGCCGCCATCCGGCTCATGAATCGCGAGCGCCGCCTGCGCCGGGAGCTGGCCGGGCTCATGGCCCTCGACCTGCCGCCGATCACGGGGCGCCAGCTCCTCGAGTTCAAGAGCCTGATCTCCGGAATCGACGCCGACCTCGAGCAATACGCAATGGCCCTCCGGCTTTACGAAAGCGGCGCGGCCGCGCCGGGGTCGCCGCTGTCCCGGCCGGAGGCCCCGCCCCCCGTGCGGGTCCTCATGACCGGAGTGCCCATGGTCCACGGCGCGGAACGCGTCATCGAGCTCATCGAAAACCTCGGCGCTGTCGTTGTCGCCCAGGAGAACTGCACGGGCCTCAAGCCGATCCTCGAGGACATCGCCGAGGAGGCGGCCGACCCGGTCCGGGCCATCGCCGAGAAATACTATCACCTGCCGTGCTCGGTCATGACCGCCAACGACGGGCGGCTCGAGACGCTCGGCACGCTCGCGGCGAAATTCCGGCCCCAGTGCGTCATCGAGCTCGTCTGGCACGCCTGCCTGACCTACGACGTCGAATCCCACCGGGTTCGGCGGTTCGTCGAGGACCATCTCAAGCTGCCCTACCTCAAGCTCGAAACGGATTATTCCCCGTCGGATTCGGCCCGCCTCGCCCTGCGGGCCGCCGCCCTGTTCGAGACGGTCAGGGCCAGGGCCGCCGCCGGGAAACGCGGGACGAGCTGATGATCGGCTGCGGGATCGACGCCGGGTCCCGGGCCATGAAGGTCGTGCTGATGGAAGCGGCCGGCCGGCGGGTCATCGCCTCGGCGCACGCCGACCAGCGGCCGGACCAGAAGGGACTCGCCGAGGAGCTCCGCGGCCGGGCCCTGCGAGACGGCCGGATCGGTCCATCGCGCGTCGCCAAGACCGTCGCCACGGGTTACGGGCGTCAGCTCATCGTGCAGGCCGATACGGTCATCACGGAGATCAGCTGCCAGGCCAGGGGCGTGACGAGCCTCGTGCCGGCGGCGAAG
>Ga0315281_10008445_pt1 | contig 14405 bp, 8 predicted proteins | sample YL17G07_0_MG_FD_204540 | JGI IMG/M metagenome (GOLD analysis project Ga0315281, IMG submission 204540) | Sediment microbial communities from Yellowstone Lake, YNP, Wyoming, USA - YL17G07_0 | ecosystem: Environmental > Aquatic > Freshwater > Lake > Sediment | place: USA: Wyoming | collected...
TGTTCCAGACCCAAGTGAACTTCACTCCCGATTGGGCAAAGGACGCGATATTCTACCAAATTTTTCCCGAGCGATTTGCAAACGGCGATACGTCGAATGACCCTCCCGGCCTCGAACGGTGGGAAAGCCTACCGAAAGGAAATAACTTCTTCGGCGGGGACATTCAAGGTATCATCGACCATCTCGATTATGTTCAGGACCTCGGTGCCACTGCAATCTATTTGAATCCGGTCTTTGCCTCACCAAGCAACCACAAATACTACACTTCCGATTATTTGAAAATTGACCCTGCCTTCGGGACAAACGACTTATTCCAAAAGCTGGTGCACCAGTGCCACGCAAAGAAATTGCGAATCGTCGTCGATGGTGTCTTCAACCACACGGGCACGGAGCACTGGGCGTTTCAAGATATTGTCAATAAAGGTGAGAAATCAAAGTACTCAGGATGGTACAACATATATTCTTATCCGGTGTCACTTCCCCCTCGTAAACCAAATTACGAATGTTGGTGGAATTTCGGACGCCTCCCGAAGCTAATGGTCGAACATCCGGAGGTCAAGGCGCATCTGTTTGATGTAACGCGCTACTGGACAAACATGGGGATTGACGGATGGCGCCTCGACGTGCCGAACGAGATTCCTCACTCTTTTTGGGTCGAATGGCGCTCTCTTGTTAAGTCTCTGAACCCACAGTGCTATATCGTCGGAGAAATCTGGGATGATGCAACGCCATGGTTGAAAGGAGATCAGTTCGATGCCGTGATGAATTATCAGTTCCGAACTGCGTGCCTTGAGTATTTCTGCCTCGGGAAAATCTTACCGTCACAATTCAGTGAACGCCTCGCACATACTCGCGCCAGTTATCCGGATGAAGTGAATTATGTGCTGCAAAACCTCGTCGGAAGTCATGACACGGAGAGGTATCTAACTCTATGCAAGAACGAAATGTGGAAGGTGGAATTGACCGTTCTCTTTCAGATGACCTACCTCGGCGCCCCGATGGTGTACTACGGGGATGAAATTGGGATGGAAGGCGGAAAAGACCCCGATTGCCGCCGCACAATGATATGGGATGAGAAGAAGTGGAACAACACACTTCGCGAGTTCTTTAAGAAGTTAATCTCAATACGAAATAAGTCTCAAGCGCTGCGGAGGGGAAGTTTCAAAGCACTTTTGACTGACGACGAGAAAGGCATAATTGTATTTGAACGAAACGTGGAGTCCGAACGCGCCTATGTTGTCATCAACAAAAATGAAAAAGCAAACAGCGTCGAGATCGCTGTTCCGCTGGAATTGAAAACCTGCGCCGATGCATTAACCGGTGAGCGCGTAACCGTTCATAACGGAAGTATTCGTTGCGTGGTTGCCGGTCGCTCAGGAAGAATTATTATCTGCTGTTAGGCAGAATCAAGTCCCCTCTGTGTGTTGGCAAGAGCGTGAGCGAGAGGGGATTTAGGGGTGTGTAAAAACATTCAATAATAACGCACAATTGAGTTGAATACACTGACACACCCCTTACCCCTCTCGCTTGCGCTACAAGCCACCGCTGCAGAGGGGAATTTCCGCCGGAGGAGGATGCGTCTTTGACGCAATGAGTTCGAGAATACACGTTTTGCGTAACATCAATTATTACTGCATAAATTTTAGAAAACCATTGGAGAACCGGAGCCGTATGAAGAAAAATCTGATTGTCGTCCTTATCGTCACGCTCGCATCTGCGCTGCATGCACAAGACAGCGTGGACGTCACATTTCGCTACTCGAAATCTGGTGTAGGTACTATCTTTGTCGTCGGTGAATTCAACGGATGGAATAACGCAATCTGGCCGATGACAAATGCGGTCAACGATCTGTGGACAAGGACGGAACGATTGCGAGTTGGGGGCAATCCATCACCGCCGCCAGTAGGGATCCCTGGGGCATGGCAATATAAATTCTATTTTTCGGGAGCCTCTCCGTGGCCCAACGATCCGTTAAACCATCATGAGAATCCTGCTGATAATAATAATACATTCATTTACACAAAAGACCCGACCATTTATCAAGTACTTCCTAATCAGCGCCAGCCAATTGTGACGACCTCGACACCGACCGTCAGCGCATATATTTTCCCCAAAGTCGGGGCAACAATCGACACTGCTTCCATGTCGATTACAATTGACGGGAAAACATACGCCGAAGTATCGCGGTATTATGACGGACCGACAAAACAACTTGTGTATAAGATTCCCCAGCCGTTGTTGAACGGTCCGCATACATTAATCCTGAACGCGGGAACAGATGCCGGAGGGCATAACGCCGATACGGTGACGTTTACGGTACAAGCGGGATATGTGCAAATATCCACGCAGGGAGGATATGAGACACGAAATCCGTTACGGCAAATCCGGGGGATTGTGCAGGATACGAGCATTCATATCGCAAAAGTCGTTCGCAATAATTCCGATACATCAATCGTCGCGGTTGTCAATGGAACCTACGCGGCGACCGATACACTTACCGAAGGCGTCAACACGTTCAAAACAGTCATCGATACGTCCGGAGTGAAAGTAGTTTCTGATCCAGTATCATTCACCTATGTAGTAGATCATCGCCCGTACGCTCGGGCATCAATGACCTTCTTCGACGCAACACAGATTGAGCTGAGCGCATTGTCGACGACGGATCCTGACGGACAAACCGTCACAAATTTCAAATGGCTAGATGATCCACAGACGCCTCTTGGATTGACGGGAAAGAGGGCTGGGACAGTTCAGATCCCAAAACCATCAAAACCGGGTGAGTATTATTACTTTTTGATCGCCACAGATCCCGATGGAAATAGTGATACAACCCGTCTCTATTTAACCGTTAAGAACAACGGCACAGTGAGCAGTCCGACCATTGCCAGTAATCCGGAATGGGCGAAACGTGCCAGAGTTTATTTCCTATTTCCAAAATCATTCACCGATGAAGAGACGATTGCCGGTGCCGCGAAGCGTTTGCAGTATATCAGAGACCTTGGCTTCAACGTTATCTGGGTGATGCCGGTAATGAAGAACGCCTCTCCAATTAATAGAGGCAGCGGACCTGGATACAATATCGTTGATTTCTACACTGTAGCACCTGAATATGGAACCAATGATGATTTCAAAAGTTTTATTTCACAAGCGCACACACTTGGCATGAAGGTTATCCTGGACGTAACCCCGAATCACACGAGCAGATTTCATCCATGGTCAGCAGACGCGCATCTTTTCAAACAGGATTCGCGATACTGGAATTGGTACGAACACACGATAATACCCCATAACGACAACGGCCTGGGCCAATCGCTCGACGGCGACGGTTTCAATTATTATTCAGGCTTCAGCGACCAGTTGTTGAATTTCAATTGGAAAGAAATTGACGCGCAAACCGAGATGATCAACGTTTACAAATATTGGGTGAAAGAGCTTGGATTGGATGGATATCGCTTTGACGTGTACTGGGGACCTCATCGGCGATACGGCGAGCGATATATGGGAAAGCCGGTGAGGGACGCATTGAAGCATATAAAACCTGATATTTTTCTTCTTGCCGAAGACGATGGGACAGGCGGAGGGACGGAGACAATATACGCAGACTATTCGAGCGGAGGAATCAACGGCGGAGTTGATGCGGCGTACGATTTCAAATTGTATTTCAATCAAATTCGTAATTTCGGTTTCAGCGCCGGTGCAGTCAATAACCTTCACGCCGATATCTTCAACGGAGGATTTTACCCGGGACCGAATGCTTTGTATATGCGATTCATGGAATCGCAGGATGAAGACCGCATAGTGCAGTTTTATTCTCAAGGGCAAGTTCTGGATGCGACAACGACATTCAAACGAACCATGCCGATGGCAACGGTGATCTTTTCTGCGCCGGGATTTCCTATGATATGGAACGGTCAGGAGATCGGCTGGGGATACGGTATCTCTGGGTCAAAAGATGCCCGCACGCGAAGTCTCATCAATTGGACATATGAAGGCAAAACATTATTAACTCCCCATTACCAAAGACTCGCCTGGATTCGTGGCACGTTTCCGGCTTTTGCATCGCAAACTCTTTTTCAGTTAAGTACCGGCAATGCGCTTGCGTATGGCTTTTCGCGCCCCCTGGAAAACGAGAACGTTGTTACGATTGCAAACTTCAGCGATGTTGCAACACCAGCTTCGATTACACTCAGCGGCGCAGATCCCTCACCGAATGTATATTTCACTGGTGGGGTGCAAGATGGCAAAACCTATTATATGAACGACGTATACAACGACACTTCGTATGCAATAACATTCTCGGGCGGTTCTGCAAATTTCTCAGCGACCCTCCCTGCATACGGTTCAGCAATTTACGTGTTGTCCGATTCGTTGATCAAATTGAAAGTTCCTTCACTTACGGGCGTTGACGAGAGATTACCGCTCAGCACTTTGCCGACACAATTTTCGCTCGATCAGAATTATCCGAATCCATTCAACCCCACAACGAATTTTCGATTTACGATTGCCAATTTACGATTTGTGTCCTTGAAGATTTATGATATGCTTGGGAGAGAGGTGGCGACACTTGTTGATGGAGAAAAAAGACCAGGTGTATATGAGATAACCTTAAATGCTTCGCATCTCTCGTCCGGAGTGTACTATTACAGACTTTCGGCCGGGAACTACACCGAAGTAAAGAGGATGATGCTTCTAAAATGAGAAAACTCTCCATCATAATTTTCTGCCTCTATCAGATTTCTTCGGCACAGTACGTTGTGCAGTCGCCGTATCTCGATACGCCCGCGTTGGCGATCGGTTACGTTGATAGCTGCGCAAAGCTCTGGACCAAGGCATACGAACCGACCTACGGCGGGTTTTATACAAATATCGACAGGAAGGGAAATCTCAAAACCTCGTCGGGAACGAGCAAGAATACCCTGAATCAGTCGCGCGATGCGTACGGTTTCATACGCGCATTCATGCTCACGGGAAATGAGGATTACCTTATCTATGCCCGGCATGCATTGGACTTCATGTATAAGAACGCCTGGGACAAAACGTACGGTGGATGGTTCAACGATATCAATAATATTGGCACTTCATCAAAACCGATGGACAACAAAACCGCATATTATCAACACTATGCTCTTTTGGGTATCACCGCCTCTTACGAAGCGACTCGGGATTCGAGCGATTTGAGTTGGTTGATGAAGAGTTATGCGTTCAACAATGAAAAGTTCTGGGATTCCCGACTACAGTACTTTGGATATTACGATAATATCAAATACGATGGGACCAATCCGTCGGACAAGAGCTTCAATGCCACAGTTGATGCTATCACAACGCATGTTTTGCATTTATATCTCATGACGGGGGACTCGGTCTACAAAGCCCGCCTTCTTCAGTTGGCTGATAACATGCTCACGCATCTCGTTGCGAGCGTGCCTGGGCAAGTGATCGGCTTTGCGGAAATTTATGACGCAAATTGGGGATGGAAAAGCAGCGAGACAATGACGATTATGGGACACGTGCTGAAGACGGCGTGGTGTTTGGCGAGGATCTACCAACTGAACGCTGACACATCATACCTCTCCGCTGCTGAAGGTTTGGTGAAGCTGGTGTGGGACAAAGGATACGATCACCAATTTGGAGGACCGTACAAAGATTACAATCGCGTCACCGGGCAGATGTTGATGTGGGGCGTAGCGGATACCGCAAAGGCCTGGTGGCAAATGGAACAGGCAGTCACGGCGGGGTTGATGCTTTATCAGATCACTGGCAAAACTGTATATTTGCAGATGGCAGACGAAAGCCTTGATTTCTTCATGAAGTATTTCGTGGACCATGTGTACGGTGATGTCTATGCCGACCGGACGAGGTATGGTAAGCAAATTGCAGCATGGGGTGATGATAAGGGGAACAGCGGCAAAGCGGGATATCATTCTATTGAACTCGGCTACTATGTCTACCTGTACGGAAAATTGCTTCTCAAACATGAGGCGGCGACGTTGTACTACAGCTTCCGGGCCGATTCAACGCTCAGAAAATTCAAAATGACTCCAATCTCTCTTCCCGACGCGCAATTACGAATCAAGGAAGTGAAAATCAAAGACTCTGTCTATACAAACGTCGATTACGTGCATCGTGTCCTTACTATTCCCCCAGGAGTAGAAGGAACGTTTTCCGTGACATATGAAAGCGCAATTCCTACTTCTATCGCTTTGAGTTCTGCTGTTTCACCTCCGGCGCAATTTGAACTTGCACAGAACTATCCGAACCCGTTCAATCCGACGACGCATTTACGATTTACGATTGCCAATTTGCAATTTGTAACCCTGAAGGTGTTTGATGTACTTGGTCGTGAAGTTGCAACGCTGGTTGACGGTGAGAAAGAAACGGGCGCGTATCAAGTGACGTTTGATGCATCATCGCTCACATCTGGCGTATACTTCTACCGAATATCAGCCGGAGACTTCTCTGCGACAAAGAAAATGCTCTTGCTGCGCTAGGAACCACCATGCGGATTACTCGAGCCCTTTTTCTTTTTTTTGCATGTTCGCATCTATGCGCACAGCCAAAATTGGTCGATGGTGGGATTTTATTTACATTGAAATCGAAGGCAACCTCGGCAGTCTTAACCGGCGATTTCAATGGATGGTCGCGGGACGCCGATTCGATGAAAAAGGGGAGTGACGGTGTCTTTTCTATCGTCAAAAAGCTGAAGCCTGGCATCTATCAATACAAATTCTACGTGGGCGGAGAATGGATTTTGGATGATGCAAATCCAGGAAAAGCGGCGAACTACAACAATACAAGCTTCAATTCTATTTTCAGTCTAACTGATAATGCCACAATTCAATATCACGGTTACATTCCAACGGCGCAAGGGACTATGAACGACACCTATCCTCATTCTGGCGGAACGCTCTACCTCAATATCATATGGCACCAACATCAACCACTGTATCTTGATCCGGAGAGCGACCAACTGCAGGGCCCGTGGGTGCGAACGCACGGCACAAAGGATTATTACGACATGGCGTCGATCCTGGAGAAATATCCCGATGTACACTACAACGTCAACCTGACGTCATCGCTTCTGTTTCAGCTTGAAAAATACTACGTCGAACGATTGCGGCCGTTTGTCGACCCGGTGAAGAATACTGTTGACGCCAAAAGATTTTTCGCGAAGTGGAAAGGGAAGACCGATCCGTGGATCGACATAGCGCTTACTCCGACGAAGGATCTCGATGAGCGGAACCTGAACTTCCTGCTAAACAACATTTGGAACGCATTCGGAATAAGCGAAGTGCAAATCCTCCGCTTCCCTGAGTATAATGCGCTAAAAGAGAAATATTTACGGAAGGAACGCTTCGCGGAACAAGAGCTCCGCGACATCAAATTCTGGTTCTACCTCGCGCATTTTGATCCCGATTTTCTGGAAATGAAGACACAGCTTGCAGATGGTGCCACGATTGATCTCACGGACCTTGTCGAAAAACGATCGGACGGAAAATATTATTTAAAAAAACGTGTGACGGAAGAGGATTGCAATCGAATTATCGCGGAGGCGTTCAAGGTCCTTTCAAACGTCGTCCCGATTCACAAGAAGTTGATGTATCATCCTACGACACATGACGGACAGATTGAAGTTGCCACAACGCCGTTCTATCACCCCATTCTCCCGCTCATTTATGATACGGAATTGGCGAAAGTGTGCCAACCGAACGATGCTCTCCCGAATCGTTTTCACTACCCCCAGGATGCGCACATCCAGGTAGCGAAGGCCGTCGAATACTACACGAAGACATTCGGACAGGCGCCGATGGGCATGTGGCCTGGTGAAGGGTCGGTGGCTCAGGAAATTATACCCATTTTTGGCGAAAACGGAATTCGATGGATCGCTACAGACGAGAAAATTCTTGCGCGTTCAAAGCCCTCCAATCAACCTAAATATTTTCCCTATGCCGTCTGCTCAAGCGGCGAACAAAAAGACTCCGTCGTTACTGTCTTTCGTGACACGGAATTATCCGATAAAATTGGTTTCACCTATCAGAACTTTCGGGGAGAGGACGCCGCTGATGACTTCATGAAAAGCATTTTGCGTTACGCCCCGAATGCAGGAGAACCTGATCGCCTCCTCACCGTAATTCTTGACGGTGAAAATGCGTGGGAGTGGTACCGCTTGGATAACGACGGGAAAGAATTCATGCATGCACTCTATAGGAAAATGAGCGCGTTGTATGCAACGAAGCAGCTCATCTCCGTTACGATGTCTGAGTACATTGAAGGGAATCCTAATCGAAACGTGGCGCCACATCCAATCTCAAGTATGCAGAAGTTGGAATGGCTCTATCCAGGTTCGTGGATCAACGCCAATTACGACACGTGGATCGGTGAGGATGAAGAGAATCGGGCATGGGACTATCTGCTTATCGCTCGCAAGGATCTGGAAAACTCCGGCCTGCTCCAGCCCGATCCAAAATCCCCAGAGCCAAACATCGGAACGAAGCAATGGTTTGCGTTTAAGGCATGGGAAGAAATGTACGCGGCGGAGGGATCCGATTGGTTTTGGTGGTACGGGACGGATCAAACTGCTCCCGCCGGCGATAAGCCGTTCGACATCGCATATATAACGCATCTCAAGAATATCTATTCCTTCGCAAAACAAGCCGACGGAAAAATGCCGGTGCGAGAGTTCAAGGAAATCATGGTCGAAAAGAAGAAGCCTGCGCGAGTAACGCAGGGGACTATGGCTCAGAGCAAGATGGATTCCATTTCGGTTCTCTTTCAGTGCGATGCTCGCGGCATGTATGTTCGCAAAGGAATTTTCATAGTGGGGAATCAGGAATCACTTGGAATGTGGAGCCCGAACACTGTTAAGATGTACGATGACGGGACGCATGGTGATCAGGAAAATGGCGACAGCATCTGGACAATTGCGTTGAAATTTCCAGTTGGAACTCAAATTCAATACAAATTTACGAACAGCGGCCCGAGCGGAGAATGGAATCCCGGCGAGGAATTTTCATCCGCAAATCGTTCTGTCTATCTTGATGGCTCCGTCGAAAGAGTTGTGCTCAAGGATGTGTTTGGGAAACACTGAGTAATGATCAATCAACAATGATCAATGAACAATGGGTAATGAGAAGTGATTCAAGGCGACTGTTTATTGCTAACTGATAACTGAATAATGACCTTCAAACAAACTACCATAATTTTGGCCTCTGTTCTTCTGACGCTGATCGGGCTTGGATGCGCTTCAAAAGGTGACGGAAAGATCCGCATCACGATCTGGCACCAGATGCGCGTTGATGAGCGATTGATTCTTGAGAAGCAGCTGAAGAGATTTATGGTACTTCATCCGGAGGTATTGGCGGAGCAGCTCTACAAAGAGACGGAAGAGCTTCGATCGGGATTCATCGTCGCAGCAATTGCGGGGCAGGGTCCGGAGCTGGTATACGGGCCGTCCGACCAGGTTGGACCGTTTCAGGTAATGGACATCATCATGCCCCTCGACGATCTTTTTGACAGACAGTATTTGGACGGATTTAATCCGAAGGGACTCACTTACTACAAAGGCCACTTGTTCCAGATTGCAGACAAACTCGGGAATCATCTTACGCTCGTCTACAATAAAAAATTGGTACAAGTGCCACCGCAAACCAATGAAGAGCTGATCGCCCTCGGAAAAAAGCTCACAAAAGATACCAACGGTGACGGAAAGCCAGATCAATACGGTCTTGTCTGGAACTACACTGAGCCCTTCTTCTTCATTCCCTTCATGACCGGCTTTGGTGGTTGGGTGATGGATACAAGCGGGACTCCGACGTTGAACACCAAGGGCATGGTCGAAGGCTTGAAATTCATTCAGGATTTGCGCGACAAGTATAAGATCATTCCCAGCGAAGCTGACTATAACATCGCTGATATTCTGTTTAAAGACGGCAAGGCGGCCATGATCATCAATGGCGATTGGTCCTGGTCGGGGTATCAGAAGGCTGGAATTGACATTGGCGTGGCACCGTTGCCGAAGATTGTTGCCACTGGACTCTGGTGCGCGCCGATGGTTTCACCAAAAGGATTCTCCGTAAACATAAACGTAACCGGAGAGAAGAAGAAGTGGGTGACTGAACTCTTGAAATATCTGACATCGCCGGAGAACGAACTCGAAACGGCGAAAGAACTCAACACGATGCCGACACAGAAAGTGCTTTACCAAAATGACTATGTGAAGAAAAACGAGATATTGCGCAATTCACAGATCCAAATTGACAGGGGAAAACTGATGCCGGTGGTGCCTGAAATGCGTGCGATCTGGGATTCCATGCGTCCGAGTTATCAGGCGGTTCTAAACGGAGAGAAGACACCCGAACAAGCGGCGGAGGAGATGCAGCGAGCTGCGTTGCAGAGGATCAGGGAAATGAATGAATAGTGACCAATGAGGAATGGACGAGGGAAAGAACCAAGAGGTAAGAGATAAGAATTAAGAGATAAGAAATAAGAAGCAGCACCTCTGGATTCAAGTCTACCGACTAAGGACCACGGACTACGGACTAAAGACCAACAACGCAGATCAGTGCCAATGAAAAATTGGAGACATAACGCATACGTTTTCTTCCTCGTTGCACCGGCATTTGTGATTCTGATCGGCGTCGTCATCTATCCGTTTCTATATAACATCGTTCTGTCGTTGTCGAACATGAGTCTGGCTCACATTCGGGACTGGAAAATTGTAGGAATTCAACAATACACAAAAATCTTCACAGAACCGTCACAGCCGGATTTCTATGTAGTCTTCCTGAAGACAGTAATATGGACGGTTGTGAATTTGTTCTTCCATGTAGTCATAGGCGTCTCTCTTGCTCTAGTGCTTAATCAAAAGGAAATACGAGGTAAGGCGATCTTCAGAACACTTCTCGTTCTCCCCTGGGCAGTGCCTCAACTGATCGTCGCTTTGACATGGCGCGGTATGTTCAATTACGAGTACGGCTCGATCAATTTGATTCTGACGCAGTGGTTTGGCATGCACCCGGTTGCATGGCTCAAGAGTCCGCTTGAAGCCTTCATCGCAGTGATTATTACCAATGTGTGGTTGGGATTTCCATTCATGATGGTGATTGCGCTCGGGGCATTGCAGAGCATCCCGCATGATCTTTATGAGGCGGCGGAGATAGATGGAGCGTCGTGGTACCACAAACTAAAGAATATCACGATACCTCTTATCCGGCCTGTGATGGTTCCCGCCATTACTCTCGGCACGATCTGGACCTTCAATAATTTGAATATTGTTTGGCTTGTAAGCAACGCGGGGGAACCGTCCGATCAGACGCATCTCATGGTTTCGTTCGTGTACAAAGCGGCATTTAATTTCTATCGATATGGATATGGCGCGGCGCTTTCGATGGTGATATTTGTTGTTCTGCTGGTGTTCAGTCTGATCTTCATGCGAAAGACGAAAGCAACGGAAGCGGTGTATTGAGAAGAGCACGCAAAGGGAATGCAACGATGAACAATGATAAAACAAAGAAGATCGCCCGCGTAAGTGCGTCGTATATTATCCTCATCATTTTTTCACTTATCGCTCTCTTTCCTGTTGTGCAGGTATTTACAATTTCACTGAGGCCCGCCGATCGATTGCTTTCCACTTCCCTGGAGATCATTCCAGAGAACGCTTCCTTCAATACGTACAAAATTCTTTTTACCGAACGTCCGTTCTTTTTGTGGCTTATGAATAGCACGCTCATTGCCGTTGTCGTCACGCTAACGGGGGTTGCTCTCGCCTCAACAGCCGGTTACGGTTTCTCGCGATTTCGCTTCGTCGGAAAGAAACTCGGACTCTTGAGTCTACTGGTGACGCAAATGTTTCCCGCGACGATGCTTCTTCTTCCGATGTACATTATGCTCGTTAAGCTTCACCTCATCAACACCTATCTCGGCATCATCATCATGTATTCCGCAACAGCACTTCCTTTCTGTATCTGGCAAATGAAAGGATACTACGACACGATTCCGATGAGCCTCGAAGAAGCAGGGCGTATCGACGGCTGTAATCAATTTCAGACTTTCTACAAAATAATTTTTCCTCTTGCTGCCCCTGCATTAGTTATCACTGCGCTATTTTCATTCATGTCGGCGTGGACCGAATACGTTGTGGCTGCGCAAATCTTGCAAGACACAGACCTCTGGACATTGCCGTTGGGACTAAAATCGTTTGAAGCGAACATGGGGTCTGAATGGGGTTTGTACGGAGCGGCTTCTGTGATCGTCATGATCCCCGTTGTACTACTCTTCTTGTCACTAAGTAAGTGGCTCGTGTCCGGCCTGACGATGGGGAGTGTGAAGGGATGAACAATTAGCAATTAACAATGAGTCCCGCAAAAAGCGCGGGATGCTGGAGAGCGCACAATGATCAATGGAGACGTTCGACTCCGGACTACGGAATGAGGACTAAGGACTACGGACGAAGGACTGTAAAAACATGAAATGCCACACTGACTATCTCGTTTTCAATACGAGGAATCATCGAGATTACATTAACATCACCGACGATGTTGAGAAAATTCTCCACGTCAGCGGGATAATGGAAGGGATGATTCTTGTCTCTGCGATGCACATTACCGCTTCGGTCTATGTCAACGACGCTGAATCGGGTTTGATTGAGGACATCGACGAATGGCTTGAAAGACTCGCTCCCTTCAACAAAAACTATCGCCACCATCGAACGGGGGAATCAAATGGGGATTCACACCTTAAGAGCCTGCTGATGCATCACGAGGTGATTGTGCCGGTTACAAAAGGAAAGCTTGATTTCGGTCCCTGGCAGCAAATTTACTACGCGGAATTCGACGGACGCCGCGCTAAACGAGTTATTGTAAAAGTCATGGGAGAGTAGGGGGCACGACAAAGGTTGCGCAAGGGATTCCGCGACTCGGCTTTTCTAAAAGTTTGAAACATAGCGTATTCTTCTCTATATTGTTTGTAACATCACAAGGAATCTGGAATGAAATGTTTCGCCCTGGCAACTATGTTCTTCCTTTACAGTCTCCAAAGCTTTTCACTAGACGGTCCAGGCACAAATGCCGCATCGCGATTTCGGATCAATGCGGATATCGCGAGATTTCGGGGAGACTCGTCGAAAATCTACGTCGAAGTATATTATGCATTTGACGTCTCGCAATTGGTTTTTGTCAAAACGGGCAATGCGCTTCAGAGTGAAGTAGTAATTAATGTTTATTTCAAACGTTCTGCGAACGATTCAATTGTTGCGGGACAAGCATTGCGAATTCCGTTCAGCACTTCCGATACTTCCGTTCTTCAGACATCCCGGTTTTATGTCGATGTTCTCGGTTTTCTCATGAAACCAGACGTTTACCGCTTGTATGTGGTCGGCAGAGACAGAAACGATGAGGCTCGGCGCGACAGTTTCTCACTCGTCCTTGACCTTCGGCCTATTGAAAATAACCAGATTTCACTCAGCGACATCGAATTGTGCACGTCCATTATTTCAGTCGAAAAAGATTCGGTCAGCAGGTTCGTGAAGAACACGTACGAGGTAAAACCGAATCCATCGCGACTCTTCGGGGCAACGCAGCCGGTCATTTTCTACTACATCGAATCGTACAATCTATTGAAGAATAAGTCCTCGAATTATTACACAAATATTGTCGTACAAAATTCGATCGGTAAGGAAGTCCTGACACAAGAAAGAATAAAACGGCGCATGAACGAGTCGAACGTCGAGGTGGGTACGTTGAAGGTGAATGCACTCAGGACAGGGGCGTATACCCTTAACTTCAATGTGATTGATTCGGTCGACAATTCCAGCTACACGTCGACCAAGAAATTCTTTATTTACAACCCGGCCCTCCCCATGGACTCGCTCACGACAGGCACGCAGGGTTCTGTGATTGCGAGCGAATATGCGACGATGTCCGAAGCTGAATTGGACCGCGAGTTCGAGATGGTGCGATACATAGCAACGAGGGAGGAGCTTGGGCAATATAAAAACATCAAGGCGATTGAAGCAAAACGGAAGACATTGTTTGATTTTTGGAATAGACGGGATGGCGACGCGGGTGCGTCGAGCAATATCCAGAAAACGGAATATTTCAAGCGTGTCGATTATTGCACCAATCACTTCAAAACTGGATTTAGGGAAGGATGGAAGACGGATCGCGGTCGTGTCTTTATCGTCTACGGGCCACCCGATGAAATCGAGCGTCATGCGAATGAAGTCGACACAAAGCCGTATGAAGTCTGGCTCTATAATTCGATCCAGGGAGGGGTTCAGTTTATTTTTGGCGACAGGTCAGGATTCTCCGACTATGTGTTGCTCCACTCGACGCACCGGGAAGAATTGCACGACGAGAACTGGATGCGTCAAATCCAAGTTCAACAATAGTGAATTGATCATCACGCTCACT
>Ga0315281_10008447_pt1 | contig 14403 bp, 9 predicted proteins | sample YL17G07_0_MG_FD_204540 | JGI IMG/M metagenome (GOLD analysis project Ga0315281, IMG submission 204540) | Sediment microbial communities from Yellowstone Lake, YNP, Wyoming, USA - YL17G07_0 | ecosystem: Environmental > Aquatic > Freshwater > Lake > Sediment | place: USA: Wyoming | collected...
GCCGTGCTGACGAAGCGTAAATTCATAGGCATAGGTTTCGCCTGGCTTGATTTGGCACTGGGTCAATCCCCCGACACCGTCCATGCCATTGGGCAGGAGCACACCGTGCCAGTGGATCGTGGTATGCTCAGCGAGCTTGTTGGTGACTAAGAGGCGCACACGGTCACCTTCCACCGCTTCGATGGTAGGGCCTGGCGTCTGACCGTTATAACCCCAGCAGTTGACGATCATTCCTGGCGCAAACTCCCGCTTGACCGGCTCGGCGATCAAGTGAAAAACTTTAACGCCATTGTCCCACTTCCAGGGGAGGGTGCTCCCATTGAGTGTAGTTACCGGTGTATAGGACAAACCTTGTATGGGTGGCATCATAGGGGTGGTTTGTGCCGTGGTCTCTGTGTTTCCAGCTTCCAACTGCTTGCGACCTAACAGCAGAGAAATACCGCCCGTTAGCAATGCCGCTGCGCTGGAAAGAAGCATTTTACGTCGGGTAATCATGATTAATCTCCTTAATGATGAATATGGTTAGGGAGTTCAGATGGTTGAGTAGCTGGTTGTTCCGTCAGTTTTGCGGGCGGCTGGGTAGTTTCCTCAGTGACTGTCAAGCGGCCTCCAACGGCACGCTCCAGGTCAGACCTGGCTATCCAGTAGTCTCGCAATGCTTCGATGTATTCGCGACCAGCATTGATTTGATTTTGCTTGGCAAAGAGTAACTCATACACCCCAATAAGCATGCCGTTGTAATACAGTTGGGATTCATCCACGATCCGCTTTCGAAGGGGAAGAACAACGTCGTGATAGTATTTGACCACGTTGCGGGCAGCCAAAAGCCGGTCACGTATCTCACGTATCTCCGAGCGTATATCGATTGCAAGAGATGAGAGCCGCTGCTGGCTTTGCCTCAACTGTGCCTCCAACCTTGCGATCTCAGCCTGACGTTGGTCGAAAATAGGCAGTTCAATCGTAAGATTCGGTCCTGTAAGATTTACGTTATCGGCAACGTCATGTTCTGTATCCACACCGACGTCAAATACGTAGAAATAACGATATTTCCGCGTCAATGACAAGGCATGAGAGACGACCAGCGTCTCCTGTCGCGCGGCGGCTAAATCCAGGCGTCGTGACACGGCGAGCGACTCCAGATGTTCTAAAGGGATTTCATCTGCTGATAGCTCAGGAAGTCTGCCAGGGAGTTTCCACGTCGTATCTGCTCCCCAAAGTCCCATCAGTCGATTCAGACGCTCAAGGTCAACAACGATCTGGATATCTGTTCTTGTCATGTCTAATTTCGCCTGATCATGGAATCCCTGTTGATTTGCAAAATCTAAAGTTTTTAAAGTACCGGCATCGTGTTGACGGGTAGCAATGTCAATTGCTGCTTCCGTGGCCTGGACTACAGTTCGGCGCATCTCTAACGTTTGCTCATCTGCTTGAAGGGCGTAATAAGCTGACCGTACCTCCGCTGCCAGGTTCATAATTGCGTTACCAACACGCAGCTTCGCTTGTTCAAACTGCGCTGAGGCCACTTTCTTCCGCAAAGGAAGTACAAGCAAGTCAAGAAAATCCTGAACTACCGAAAACTCTGTATTGGTACTGCGATGCCCTCCCACGGTCTTATCCGGGAACCTGAAGCTAGCTCCAAAGGTAGGGTTCCGTAATAAACCGGCTTGAACCACATCAGCCTGAGCAATACCTAGTCCTTCGTATGTCGCCTGCAAGGATCGGTTATTGAGCAGTGCAATCTGCACGGCCGCATCCAGAGTCAGTTCCTGCTTCAGCATGGATTGAATGACTTCAGTCACCTTAACATCCTCTGGAGTACCCTGATTCCAGTGCACCTGCCTACCGATGCGCTGTTCTATGAGCTTCTGCACGTCGGAAAACCCAGCCTCTTTGGGAACCGACGCACAACCATTAATCATTCCAATACCCACGAGCATCGTAAAAATAGCTGCCGATCTATCTTTCATTGTTTACCCTCTTAGTCTGCTTTGGGAAGTTCTGCCGGAACTAGTCTCATCCCACACTTAGGACATCTGCCTAAGCTTGATTGTGCTATTTCGGGATGCATCGGACAGGTATACATTGTCGTCGGTGCCGTTATGGGCGGATATGCAAGCGATGTTGGTTCGGCAACTGGTTGTTCCGCTGTGACAGGTATCTCGGCTTGAAGCAAATTCGGTCGTGGAGAAAACGCAGATTCCTGGGCGTTCGGATTTGCGGGGTTATTGTTAGACAATGGTATTGGGAATGTCTGGGAAGCACAACCCATCAACATTGTTACACACAAAATGGTCATTAATATCCGTGTTTTCACTGTCATTCTCTTTATAAATAGGCAGGAATCACTATTCAACAGTTCAATATTACCAACAATTGACTTTTTTAATAAGTTATATAATTATGCCTGTTTCTGCAATACTTGGGTCTTTTTTTAGTGCCTTCGTTAACTTGTGTTCTTTGTGCCAGGCGTTCAGGCAGGGGATGATGAAGACGCTCACCAATGCCAGGGCCATTCCGCCGATGGAGGGGATCGCCATGGGTTTGGCGACCTCGGCGCCTGCGCCTGTTGACCAGAGGATGGGGACGAGGCCGATGAAGGTGGTGGCGGCGGTCATGATGCAGGGGCGTATCCTTCTGGTGCCGGCCATGAGGATGGTGTCACGGACGTCCTGGACGCTTTTCATTTTTCTTTCGCCGAACAGGTCGTTGATGTAGGTGGTGATGAGGACGGAATCGTCGTCCACGATGCCGAAGATGGAGATGAAGCCTACCCAGACGGCGACGCTGAAGTTGTAGCCAAACAGGTATTGGAGCCAGATGCCGCCCGCAATGGCCGTTGGGATACCGGCAAAGAGGATGAACATCGTTTGCGGAAAGGATTTGAATGCCATGAAGATCAGGAGGAAGCCAACGAACATGGATAGGGGGACCAGGAGTTGTAGTCTATTCCTTGCCCTGACCTGGTTTTCAAACTGGCCGCTCCATTGGACAAAATAGCCGTGCGGCAGCATGACTTTTTGCGCCACGATCTTTGACGCCTCTTCCACGAAGCTCATCGGGTCGCGCCCGCGCACGTTCATGAGTACGTACGCCCGCAGCAGGGCGTTTTCGCTGCTGATCATGGATGGTCCCATTACGTAACGGATATCGGCAACCTGGGTAATGGGAATGAGTGCTCCGGAGGAACTGGGGACGTAAATCCTTTTTAACGCGTCAAAGTTGTCCCTGAATTCCCTGGCGTATCTGACCCGCACGGAGTAGCGATGGCGGCCTTCTACGGTTGTGGTGACGTTTTCACCGCCGATGGCCGCCTCAATGACGTCCTGCACGTCTTTGATGTTGATGCCGTAGCGGGCGATTTCTTCACGTTTAATCATATATTCCATGTAAGGTTTTCCGGTAACCCGCTCGGCATAAAGGTCTGCCACCCCGGGGACGTCGCGCAGCGCCTTTTCCACGTCAATGGCCAATTGTTGTATGACGTTCAGGTCCGGCCCGAATACCTTGACACCGACAGACGTGCGGATGCCCGTTGCCAGCATGTCTATGCGGTTCACGATGGGTTGCGTCCATATATTGGATACGCCGGGTATCTTCATGGCCTCGTCCATTTCCTGGAGGAGTTCCTGTTTGGTGATTGTCCGTTCGTCAGGCAGCATCCAGTGAAAGGCCGGGTGGAAGAACGAGGGGACGTAGTTCAGAAATTGGTACTCAATCTTCTTCTTGCGCCATTCTTCCTTGGGCTTCAAGGCGACGACGGTCTCAAACATCTCAACGGGCGCGGGGTCTGTGGGCGTTTCTGCCCTGCCTAGTTTCCCAACGACGGTATCCACTTCCGGAAAGGATTTTGCAATCATATCCTGCTTCTGCATGACCTTGAGGGCATCCGTCAATGACACGCTGGGCAGCATCACTGGCATGAAGAGGACGGAGCCTTCATCAAGGGGAGGCATGAATTCCCTTCCCAGATTTTTCGCGGCAAAGGCGGATGACACAACGATGGCGAGCGGGATAGCCAGAAATGTCTTTTTATGATCGAGTACCCACCGAAGGGCTGGCTGGTATCCATTCAGGAGCATCCGGGAGGCATAATTTTCCTCCATTGGTTTTAACTTGCCCTTGATGAGGAAGGTACAAAGTATCGGCACCAGGGTGATGGACATAATGACCGATGCGCCAATGGCGATGGTCTTTGTCCATGCCAGCGGGGTGAAGAGTTTTCCCTCCTGTCCGGTAAGCCCGAATACCGGGAAGAACATGAAGATAGTGGTTAAGGCGGCGAAGAATATGGAGCCGCCGACCTCTTTTGACGCCTCAAGGATGATCTGCGGCCTGCTCTTCTTGCCCTGCTGTTCGATGAGGTTTCGGAAGATGTTTTCCGTCATGACGATGGCCATGTCGCTTACCTCGCCGATGGCGATGGCGATGCCGGTAAGGGACATGATATTGGAATCAATGCCCATAAAATACATGCACAGGAAGGAGACAAGGATTGATATGGGAAAGCCAAGGCAGCAGATGATGATGCTCCGGACGTGCAAAAGGAATATGGCAACAACAATGGAGGTGATGATGATTTCCTCTATCAGCGCCTCTTTCAGGGTGTCAATGACACGGTAGATGAGGCCTTCTCTGTCGTAGAAGGGAACAATCTTCACGCCGGGCGGCAGACCGGGCGTAATTTCTTTGATCTTCTTTTTTACCCGCTTAATTACCTCTAAAGGATTTTCTCCCTGGCGCATGATGACAATGCCGCCGGTGACCTCCGCGCCCTCCTTGTCCAGCGCGCCACGCCGGAAATCGCCGCCGATCTGGACGGTGGCAACGTTTTTGACGAATATGGGGACACCGTTGACGCTGCCGATGGTGATGTTCTCAATATCGGACACGTTTTTGATAAATCCCAGTCCGCGGATGATAAACTCCATGTTGTTGTTTTCGATGACCTTGGCGCCCACGTCTATGTTGCTTTTGCCGACGGCGTCGTACACCATCCCGACGGTCATGTTGTAGGCCAGTAATTTATTGGGGTCTACGTCCACCTGATATTGTTTGACAAAACCGCCTATCGCGGCCACCTCCGATACACCTTCGACGGCATTCAATTGATAGCGGACGTACCAGTCCTGGACGGAGCGGAGTTGCCCCAGGTCGTACCCCTCGCCTTCCACGGTATACCAGAAGATTTGGCCGAGTCCCGTGGCGTCGGGGCCGAGCTTGGGCATGACGTCTTTGGGGAGCAATTCCTGGACAAAGTTTAACCGCTCCAATACCCTGGAGCGCGCCCAGTAGAAGTCAACGTTGTCCTTGAAGATGATAAATATCATGGAAAAACCGAAGCCGGACTGGGAGCGGATGTCTTTAACGCCGGGTACGCCCAGTAAATTAACGGTGAGCGGGTAAGTGACCTGGTCTTCCACGTCCTGCGGGCTGCGCCCCGGCCAGTCGGTAAAGACGATGCACTGGTTCTCGCCGACGTCGGGGATGACGTCCATGTTGATATTCTTTAAACCAAAAACGCCGCCGAACATCACCAGGAGATAGAAGCAGATGACGAGGAAGCGGTTTTTAAGGCATAGTTCGATTAGTTTGTTTATCATGGAAAATGGCAGAGCCTCAGACTGACGAAAAGACCAAGAACCACAGATTACACAGATTTCACAGATTTATGATTATCAAAACCAATAGATTGATTTAGATTGTTTGTCACTATTCAAGCAGGTAGGTCGGATGTCTCGCTTGACATTATGGTGATAAGCGGGAATACATAACCTACCGACAATTGCCCCCCCCCACCATTTTTCGTCTTTTTAAAAAAACTTTGAAAATCCACTGAAAAAAAAGTTCAAGCTGGTCGTATCCCTGGCGTTTTAATACCGCCGAAACTGTTCTGTTTCTAATCTGTGTAATCTGTGCAATCTGTGGTTTTAGTAGTTCTCTTCAGTAAATAAAAAGACCAGGAACCACAGATTACACAGATTTCACAGACTTATGATTATCAAAACCAATAGATTGATTTAGATTGTTTGTCACTATGCACGCAAACAGGTCGGATGTCTCACTTGACTTTGTCGTGATAAGCGGGAATACATAATCTACTGACGATTGATCCCCCACCGTTTTCCGCCTTTCTTAGAATAACTTTGAAAATCCCCTGAAAAAACAGGGCAAGCAGGTCGTATTCTGGCTTTTTAATACCGCCGAAAACTGTTCTGTTTTAATCTGTGTAATCTGTGCAATCTGTGGTTTTAGTAGTTCACTTCAGTAAATAAAAAGACCAGGAACCACAGATTTCACAGATTTATGATTACCAAAACCAATAGATTGATTTAGATTGTTTGTCACTATGCACGTAGACAGGTCGGATGTCTCACTTGACTTTGTCGTGATAAGCGGGAATACATAATCTACTGACGATTGATCCCCCACCGTTTTCCGCCTTTCTTAGAATAACTTTGAAAATCCCCTGAAAAAACAGGGCAAGCGGGTCGTATACCTGGCTTTTTAATACCGCTGGAAACTGTTCTGTTTTAATCTGTGTAATCTGTGAAATCTGTGGTTTATGTAGTTCTCTTCAGTGAATAAATCGTTAGTTCTTAAATCTTCTATAACGAAGGGATTCCTCGCCAAAGTTTAAAAGTAATCCTGTGCTGTGGCGGCTAATAACAAGGCTGTTTATTATCTGTGCTTCATCAACCTTCGTTAAGGATGATGCTGCTTTTATTTCGACTAGAACTTCATGGTAAACAATAAAATCAGGAACGTAATATTTTTTTAATTGGTGGTCTTTATAAAATATTTTCATTTGAGGTTGAGATACAAAGGGTATTTCTCTCAACTTAAACTCTATTTCCAGGCACTCCTGATAAACGGCCTCCAGACGCCCCGGACCTACGATTCTATGCACCTCAATTGCAGCGCCTATTATTTCATGCGTTCTAATATCTCTATCCATGGATTTATTAACAGACTGTTAGCCACTCTGTCCCTCCGCCCAATTTTACAATATGTCTAAAAAGACTTGTAACCACAGATTTCACAGATTTTAATTACTAAAACCAACAGATTATTTTAGATGTTTGGTAACTATCTAAGCAGGTCGGCTGGACGTCTCACTTGATATTATGGTGACAAGCGGGAACGCATACCCTACCGATAATTGTTAAAACCAACCCCCCTTCCTTTGAAAAGTAGGACAGACTGGTCGTATCCTTGTCTTTCTAATACCACTGATAATGTTCTGTTTTAATCTGTGCAATCTGTGAAATCTGTGGTTTCTAGCTTTTATTTTTCTTCTTTAAATTCCATCGCCCCGCCGTACAATGCGCTGGCTCCGCCGGTCAACTGGCTTTGGGAGTCTATGAGGAAGTTGGCGGATGTGACTACTTTATCGCCTTCTTCCAGGCCTTCCAGCACCGGATAGTAATCGCCCGCCTTGGCGCCGAGGGCGACTTCCTTGCCAACATATTGACCGGCGCTTTTTTCGATATAGACGATCTTTCTGATGCCGGTATCCAACACCGCTGTGGCAGGAATGGCCAGTACCTGTGTGGCCTTTTCTAAGCGCATTCCACATTTGGAGCAATTGCCGGGTTTGTCGGACACTACTTCCGGATGCATGGGGCAGGCATAAACGATACGTTTTTTGGTTTCCAGGTTTTTCACCTTTATCCCCGACTCACCCTTGCTCTCCCATCGTCCCAATTGTCTTTTACAGTCCGGACATTCGCCTGGTTTTTCTGAAGTCATGCACGCCATGGGGCACCTATACACGAATTGTTGTTTCTTTTCACCGGTGGGTAAAGTTACGGTGACACTCTTTTGTAACATCATACCACACATGGGACATGACTTGGGCGCTGTCCTTGAATCCCATTCTTGCGGGCAGATACAGGTTAACTTTTCGCCAGAAACCTCAACAGGTATCTCCTTTTTCTCAAGATGCATACCACACTTCGGGCAATCGCCGTCAGTCTTTGAGGTGTGGCATTCCATAGGACATACATATACCGTTTGCGTTTTGGTTGTTTGTTCTTTTCTTTCTGTCGTTTTAGGAATCTCCTGCTTTTCCAGTTTCATTCCGCACACGGGGCAATTCCCCGGTTCTTTGGAGGAGTAACATTTCATGGGGCATACGTATTCGTATTCAATCTTGCCCTCTCCCTCCTGTATGGTAACAATTCCGGCAGTAACTGGCGTAGCCTGTTCATGGGTTTTCTTAACGAAGGGGATATTATCCTCCGGGCAAATACCAGGCCTGCTGGACGTTATCTCCGGATGGTCAGGGCAGGCGTAATCCAGGCCGCTTACGTACCGGTTGTCCGCAGTCTCAAGCCCGTCAACGGGTATCCGTATGCGCGCATTGGCGTACATGGAGGGTTTGAGTTTGAGGTGTTGGTTGGGGACGTCGCAACGAATCTTTACCGAGCGCGTCTTGTCGTCCAGAAACGGTTCGATAAACGACACCGTTCCAATAAATGCCTCGCCAGGATAGGTGGGGGTGGTGACTTCTACCTCCTGGCCAATCTTGATCCACGCCATTTCATACTCATAAATATTGGCCTTCATCCAGACGTTTGAAAGGTCGGCAATGGCGTACAGCATCTCGCCTTGTTGAACGTACTGGCCTTCCAATGGTTTCTTCTCAATAACGGTGCCGCTGATTGGGGCGTATATAATCGTATGCTGCTTTACCTTCTTGTTCCTCGTTAGCGCGGCAATCTGTTTTGCCGTGACGCCCCACCAAAGTAATCTTCGCTCCGACGCCTCAACGAGTGATTTTGCGCCGTTTATTACCTCTTCAAAGGCGCTTTCCTTGACCTTATCAAGGGTTTCGAGCGCCAACAGGTATTCTTCCTGAGTGGATACAAGGTCGGGGCTGTATATCCAGACCATAGACTCGCCTTTAACGACCTGTGTTCCGGTGAAATCAACGAAGAGCTTGTCAATCCTGCCTGGAATCCATGCGGAAACCATGGACTTGAGTCTTTCGTCATACTCAATCAGTCCCACCGTGTAGAGGTCTTTCGTTAGTGACCGAAAGCTAACTATGTCGGTTTTGACTTGTGCCAATTTACGGGCGCGTTCGCCAAGTTCTACCGTAGCCACTGCTCCATCTTCACCTTTGCCGGCGGCCTTTTCATACACGGGAACCAGGTCCATTCCGCAAATGGGGCATTTGCCCGGTTTCTCCATCCTGACTGAGGGGTGCATGCCACACGTCCAATATAGTATCTTCGTATCTGTTGATTCCCCGGCGTTGGCAGTGGAAGCAAGGTGTAATATGCCGGTTAGTGACGACTTACCGTGCAACCCCGCATAGTTACCGGTGAAAATAGTAGACAGAATTGCGAGCACGGCAACCGCTGATTTTATACAATATTTATAGGGGAAAAACCTTTGTTTGACGAACATATACTTTCCTCCGGAAAGTTTCGAGTTTTGAGTTTCAAGTTTCTAGTTGCCAACTCGTTCCTACGCACTGCGTGGGAATGAGAGTATCTGTAGCTCAAACCTTTAGGTTTGATAGTGTTGCGCTCGACACAGATACCGGCATTGTGTGGAGGTTTCGCGCAATGTACAATGCAAAAGTCCATCAGGGCTGAAGCCCTGAGCTACAACATTTCACTGCGTGAGCGGCATTCCCACGGCACTCTCTAGTTTTGCCAGCATCTGTTCGAAATCGGTTAACGCGCGGCAATAAAGCAGTTTGGAGTTTAGAAGAATCCTCTGGCTGTCAATGAGGGAGAGAAAGTCTACCCTGTCGGACTCGTACCCGCTTTGCGCGGCCTTCAGGGATTGCTCTGATTGGGGGAGCACGCCTGTAGCATAGAGATTTATAGTGCTTTCGGCAGACCGAATCCTGACAAAATAATCCTTTACCTCAAAAAGCGCCTTGTTACCGGCGGCGCGGTAGTCTGACTTTGCGGCAGAAAGGTCTTCCTTCGATTCCTGTACCTTTGCCCGGTTTTTCGGCCAGAGCCAGGGGATGTTTACGCTGATAGACGACGCCCATGTATCAGGGCGTTTATCCTCCTGCATATATTCAACCATAGGCTCAAAGTCGGCGTAATAATATTCCTTCTTTGAAAGGTTGAGGTTTGCCTCGTTCCTTTTGACGGCATGGTCAAATTTTTTCAGTTCCGGACGGTTGTTTATAGCAAGATTTTCCAATTCACTCAGCATATATTTAAAGGGGTGCTTTTCAAATTGACGGGGCTTTCCCATTGTGGCCTGAGTTGGTCTGTCCAACAAGATATTTAATTGGGCAACGATGGACTCCTTCTCCTTGTTCAGGATGATGACGTTATTAGCCAGGGTCGAGAGTTCAACCTGCGCCGCAAGGGCGTCTCTTTGGGTGGCCTTACCTACGGAATATTTTGTTTCTGCGATCTTGGCAAATTTTCGTAGCAGATCCCTGTTTTCCTCAGTAATGTCAATGGCGCTGTTAGTGTAATAAAGCTCATAATAAGCGGATTTTACCAATGCGGTAATTTCCTGTATTTTAGCCTGAAGTTCCTTTTCCGTCATATTTGTCTCTTCGGCGGCCACCTCTCCCCTGAGACGTAGTTTGCCGGGGAACGGTATTTTTTGTGATACGCCGTAGCGCTGCTGGAGCATCTCGGTTTGGCCGTTGATGTTGGCGGGGCTGTTTGACATATCGTAGGAACCGGCTCGAATCATGGGGTCGTCAAGCGATTTTGCCTGTGAAATCCGCGCCTTTGCAGCGTTCACCCGCTTTTGAGCTGCAATAATTTCAGGATTGCGTTCTAACGCCTCCTGAATAAGCCGGTTCAAGTCTGCGGGCGCTTCGGCCTCATTCATTTCAACAATCTTGCTCGTGGATTGGATAGCGGAAGCATTTTCTGGTTTTGTTTGTTTTTGAGGCGTATCATTGCCCTTTTCACCGGCGTTAGCAACGGCCTGGGAACAAACAAATGCCGTGATAAAAATCAGAAAATATGGCGGTATTATTTTTTCCATGGATATTAGCCCAGATTGTTGGTATGGCACGGTTGAAGCCGCACCTTAAGGCTAATTCCGCCGAGAACACACGATTGAATCAGCCGGTTCTTGTATTTACCACTTACCATTAGCCACATACTGCCGTATGGCATACCTTTGTCTTACATTCCATTACGCGGTCTGTCGTGAATGACTGGTGAAACAATGTCAGGCAAATTGAGATTGCCGCAAAAAGAGACAACACAGACGCAAGGCACCAATACGCCTTGCCGCGGCATGGGGGCGGCGTTTCCGGCGACAGAAGGCGCCGCAGCCTGTCCTCAACGGCGGCTGTTCCTTTGGAAAACAAGGCAGCAAGGGACAGTGTGTTCATATTGTCGTGCCTGGACAACTTCACCAGCGCGCTTGCAAGTTCAAGTGGTTCCCCTATAATATGTACGGCAGCATCATCTGCCGCCATTTCAGATGCGGCGATGTATCCGTTTAACAAATAAGAGTTGATCGGTAGAAAGAAATTGAGGGCGTGAAATATCCTGGCGATAAACAACTTCAGGGGCGCCTTGTCTTTTGTATGGTACGCCTCGTGGGCTGCTACGGCCAGGAGTTCCTTCGTTGTCAAATGCGAGCACAGACCGGTAGATAGGTATATCTTCGGTTTCAAGACGCCCGAAGTAAAGGCGTAGTGCAGCTTGCTGTTTTCAAAAAGCACGAGTTGTCCGTTAAGCGGCACACGAGATAAGATTTTTTTTAATCGAGAATGGTTTTCAATGGGCAAGGGAATAAGGGGACAAATAAAACGGTAATTCCACGATACCATAAAAAACGTCCTGCGAACGGCCAGAGATATCCCAATAAAGAGTGTCACGATACTGAGCCAGGGAAGCGCCATAAAAAAGGTGTGCATGGTAAAGAAACATTGTGAGCAAACGCTCCCACAACAGGTAATGGCATGGTAGGTAAACAGGGTGTCGGCAATGTATCTCCTTATGCCTGTTACCATGCCGGCAACAATGACAAGGAGGACTACGAGGTTGATACCTATCATCATCATATAATAGGTGTGCGCTTTTCTTTCATTGTTATTTGTTAGATGGCTCATATCTTTCTCGTTTTTCCCGTTGGTTTTATGCCGGAGGATTGCTGTTTCCTTCTGGATTCGATCAGTTGAGAAAAATATTCCATTTTCCCAGGTTCTACCTTTGCCATGTAATCCACAAAATGAACGAGCGCCGAATCGAGAGAAATGCCTGACACGCCCTCGACTATTTTTTTTGATACGAGTTCAAGAAATTGTTCCTTCGTATAGGCAGGCTTATACAAATAGGCCTTCCCCACCTTTCTTTTGGTGAGCAGTCCCTTCTTTGCCATTCTATTCGTGACGGTGATAACGGTGGAATATGAGACATCTTTGCCTGGAGGTAACGCGTCCAGCACGTCTTTTACCGCCCCCTCTTCACGATTCCAAAGGGCTTCCATGATCTCCTTTTCCAGGGTTCCCAGGACTTGATTGATCCCTTCTTTAAAAGGATTGAAATTGAATTTTAGTTGTTTGCCCATGTCGGATTTTCATAAAAATGTTGAAATGATTCCCTGGCGAGGTAACGCCTCAGACCAATAAAAAACATCGGAACCACAGATTATACGGATCTTGGATTTTTATAGAAAAAACAGCAGAAACCACAGATTGCACAGATTTCACAGATTAAAAGCATAGAAGTCCAGTTCGTGTTAACAAAAGCCATTGATACAGCCAACTCGATTACGTATCTAAAGGGATTTTCTGAAGTCCTCATTAAAAAGAAGTGGAAATTATTGCGTTGTATCCATTATAACAGGTACTATGTGAACCAATTGCAACTAATGAGAACAATCTGTGTAATCTGTGGTTTCAGTAAGTTCTTAACGTAACTTATTATATTCTACACAATGTAGAAATTGCAAGGAAATTATAACAAAAAAGGAGAAAGGGTGAATGGAGAGAAATGGAGAAAAAAGGTTACTGCGTGTGGTTGGATTTTGTTTTTTCCCTGATTTCTCTTTTCTCCCCTTCTCCTTTTTGCATCCCTACTTCTTGGCCTTCTCTTGTTCCTTTTTGCATATTGGGCAAGCCAGGAAATCTGCATCACATTTATCGCAATGTTGCGTAAGCCATTCTTGCGTTTTATGTTTGCAATCCGGGCACTTCATTTCATTCTTTGCAAACGTCTTTCCTTTAATGGGCCGCACCCGCAATTCTTTGCATTTTGGGCACTTTGCCTCCATGTTCGCGGCCTTTAGCTCTGCCGACGCCTTTTGGCACAGCACACAAACCAGCGCGTCCTTCCCACACTTATCACAGTGATGAACAGCAAACTCCGATACCGCATTCTTACAGTCCGGACAAACCATGTCCATTGCAGCAAGCGTCTTACCTTTCTCCGGGCTTAAACGCACTTCTTTACAAGAAGGACACATAGGCTGCTCAACCGTCGGATGTTCCGGCGCAAGGGCCTTTTCGCTGTGTTTGTGCGTTTCTTCCTCTGCATAAACGAAATTGCCTCCTCCTATCGCTACACTAAGAGCCGTCACCGCAAAAGCCACGAAACCCAAAAATTTCTTATGTAACATACCTCAGCACCCCTTTCTTACAAAAATTAATAAGACAATAACGAACACCACGTTGTTCTGCTCAACTATCACATCCTCTCCTTTCTTACAAAATAATTATGGAGATAATAACGGCGAATTCTTCCTATTATGTTTTACTGCCTCAACAACGATGTCTTTTTTCCATCTCGGTACGGCTCTGCCCCGTAACGATATCCGTATCAAGCCTCTTTATTACGTTATCAGGCGGTAGTGTATGCCAAGGGGTTTCAGTTATTTTGTCAGTCGCACTAATATTTTCAGTCATACTGTATCCCGTGAAGGTATATATTTATTTTTGTAAGTTTTTTAGTGTCTTCCCAAAAAATTGTGTAAAGCAGGGAGCAAGGGTGAGGGGGGAGAAATGGAAAAAAAGAACATTATATTTTGCGGATATTATAAACATGTTCAGCGCCTAATTGCAAATACCAAATAGCAAATGAAAATACCTAAAAGAAAATTCCATCGGAGTTTTATAGATAACTCTTCGGGTCAGGAAATTTGTGATTCGTGATGTATTGGCATCCTGTGACTCATGCACGGATGGTTTTCAAGTGTTTCATACAGATGAGCGCATTGCCGACTGTCTCTATACAAATTTCTTAGACACGCTTCAAGTGACGTCTCCGTTACGTTATACTTGCTGGAAGGCAGCAGGGCGCACGATTCTATGTATCCTTTGGGGTTAACATGCAGACTGTGCCAAATGAACTTTGCATGGACAGCCTTTGTACAGTAAAAAGGTATGAAATACCAATTTTACTGGTAGTTTTTTCTGTTACTGTTCAAAATATTCTTTCAATAGGCTATTTT
>Ga0315281_10008448_pt1 | contig 14402 bp, 10 predicted proteins | sample YL17G07_0_MG_FD_204540 | JGI IMG/M metagenome (GOLD analysis project Ga0315281, IMG submission 204540) | Sediment microbial communities from Yellowstone Lake, YNP, Wyoming, USA - YL17G07_0 | ecosystem: Environmental > Aquatic > Freshwater > Lake > Sediment | place: USA: Wyoming | collected...
AATCCCCTCGCCTTAAATCTTCTTCGGGAAGATCCTCCATCATCAGACTGGAGTAGATAAGGATTCCGCCCAAAGGGTTGTTGATCTCATGGGCAATGCCGGCGGCAAGCTTTCCAAGAGAAGCCATCTTCTCGGAACTGACCAATTGAAGGTGAGTCTCCTGAAGTTTCTTCTCCATCATGAGACGGGATCTCAAATCTGTAAAGATACCGACACTGGCGATCTCCTGGCCTTTTCCATCATAGATGAGGGCGGCAGAAAGTTGGACGTGTATTTCTTCTCCAAACTTATTGACGACGTTCAACTGGGTAGGACTAAATTTTCCAACCCCACCATATTCTGGGCTTCGGAGTTTCTTCATAATCTCTTTCGCTACGCCTTCCGGATAGATCTTTGTGATATGGAGCTTGCCAATCACCTCTTCTGCAGTATATCCGGTCAGCGCCTCCGCCCCTTTATTAAAGATGAAGATATCACCCTTCAAGTCCGCAGCGATAATCCCATCTACAGAGCTTTCAATCAAGTTTTTAAAGAATTCATTGGCCTCACGAAGTTCGTTTTCGATCCGTTTCCTCTCCGAGATATCTAAATTAATACCTTGGTAGCCAACGACCTGTCCTTTCTCATTCTTAATGGGATAGCCGGTCAGCAAGACAGTGATCTTGTCTCCATTTTTCTTCTTAAATTCCACCTCCATGTCTTTCACATAGCCATCTCTCTTGGTCCTCTCCTGAAGGATTTTCCTGTCTTCAGGGTTCACATAGAGGTCATGGGCGATATCTATTTTGAGGAATTCTTCCTTGGTAGGATATTCCAGCATATCGAGAAGGGCCTGGTTGCAGTCTAAGAACTTGCCCCCCTTTGAGCTGATGAAAAGACCATGCCTCACTCTTTCGAAGAGGTTCCTCAGCTTTTCCTCAGAGCCCCTGAGATCCCTTTCGAATTTTTTTCGTTCGGTGATGTCACGGATATAGGCGTAGGTCTTCATTTCCCCTGTATCCGACTTGGCCAAGGCAATACAGACTTCTGCATCCTTGTCATGGCCCTGAGGGGTCAGAATGGTCATCTCAGTGCAAAGCTTTTCGCCTATTCCCACCCCACGGGTAACGGTTCCCTCAAGAAATTCTTTATCTTCTTTACCGATCACAGTGAAAAAATTTCTTCCGATCAAATCTTCCTTGGGTATCCCGGTGATATCGGATGCCATCTGATTGGCAAAAATGATCTTAAAAGCCTGATCGAAAACCACGATCCCGTCGTCACCCATCTCTGCAATCTTCTCAAACTGTTGGGTGGCCTCTTGTATTCTTCGTTCCATTCTTTTCGAGTCAGTAATATCCTTGAGATAGGCGTAACCTTTCCGGGCCCCAAGAGGCGTTTTTGCCATGGCGATACAAATTTCAGCTTCTTTGACCTCACCCGTGGAGGTGAGCAGTTGAGCCTCGGTACAAGTTTTTTCGCCATAGCGCTCAGGATGGACGAAGAGATCTTCGATAAAGGATTGATCGGGTTTGTTTAAAAGGGAAAGGATTGACATTTTTAACAACTCTTTGTTCGGATATCCGGTGATCTCGGAGACCATTCGATTGGCAAATTCGATCCGATGATGTTCATCAAATACCAGGATCCCGTCATTTCCCAATTCGACAATGGACTGAGACATCTCTGACCCCACCCCCTTCTTTTTAACAAGAGTGAGTGGTTCAGCAGTTTTTTTTCTTTTCGTTGGTGGAGTTGGTTTTTTGGAAGACATATCTCTCAAAAAATAACATATCCCCCCATGGTTGACAAGGAAACCCAATTGCTTCATGTTCTTAGGCGTCGATGCTAAGCGTGACGATTCAGTTTGAAATCACCCACACCTGCCTGCCTGATGCTAAACAGTAAAGACAGGTTATAGTCCGATATGATCCAGGAGAGCGGGGATTTGTTTTTCCCACCCGATGGGGATGATCTGAACTCCCTGGCAAAGCGATCTCAGCTCTTTGATCAGACCCCCTGCAATCTCAATGCATGCTTTTTGTTTATCTGAAGCCTTCATTAATTGGTCGATGATTGAATCCGGAATGGAAGCTCCTTCCACATGTTTATTTACATATCGTGCCATACCGACTGATTTGAGCAGGGTGATGCTTGCAATGAGAGGAACCTTGAAATGCGCCACTTTTTTGACGAAAGGCTCAAAAAGGCTCACGTCGTAGATCGAGTTGATAAAAAAGAAATCGACCCCCATTCGTATCTTCTTTTCCATGTCCATGACCTCTAAATCGAGGACGTGACCTTTGGCCGTGGCATTGATATGGGTGCCCACACAAAATTGAGGTTTTCCGTTGAGTTCGTTGCCCATGAGATCATATCCCTCTTGAAGGCGCTTGGCGGCACCGAGCAAGCCCATGACATCGAGATCAAAGACCGCTTGAGCTTCGAAGTGATCCCCAATGGATGGAGGGTCACCCTGGAGGAGTAAGAGGTTCTTCAAACCCAATGCGGAGGCGTTTAAGAGTTCGGATTGGAGGGCCAATCGGTTTCGGTCGCTACAGGAGAGATTGAAGATGACCTCCATCCCCTTTGCCTTCAGCAGGGTGCATACCGAAAGAGATCCCAGTCTCATGATGGCATTCTGAAGGTCTGGCACATTGATCGCATCCACACGCCCCTTGAGGAGTTCCGCATATTCAAATAGTTCAGAAAGATTGTTGCCCTTGGGTGGCTGAAGTTCAGTGACGACGACGAATTTATTAGATTCTAATCGTTCTTTCAATGACATCGTCTTTCTCCTCTCTTCCACCTTGAGGGAGGTGATCCTCCAACCCTCTTGGTGATCGTCTTGTCATATGGTTTTGGTTAAATCTGAGGACCTGCTCGAGGTCGAGCATCTCCCCCCCCTCACAGATGCTCTGACTTTGTGAATTGGTTGCGCAATAGAACGGAAATGTTAAGGATGTTGAAAACAAAAGTCGCCGCATTATATACTTTTGTTTAAAAATATGTCAAGACAAAAAGAGGTGTTAACTTTGATTCCTGAGGTAAAAACACCCACCCATAACCTGGAAAAAAGTCTTCGGAAAAATCTGATTTCCTGTAACCGTTTATTGAAAAAATAACAAATTAAACTCGGTTCAAGAGGGTAAACTCTTTCAATTCGGTGAAAGTTCTTTTTAGCAAAAACCATTCATTTTGCATACCTTTTTTTGTAGGCTTCCTGAACCAGCGATCCTCGAGTTTGATTTCGCCATTCCCTTGCAGGTTTCACTTTTAGAATGTTTTGTAATCTGTTTTGTTCGTTCAGTCGTTTATAAATTTCAAACCAGGCGCAAGGAGTGTCTTTGCTCACCTCGCATTTACCTTCCCGAGAAGTTCCCCCGCAGGGCCCGTTGAAGAGGCTTTTAGCACATCTCGTCACAGGACAAATCCCCCCGGTCTCCCCCAGAACACACTCTCCACAGGTGCGGCAATTTTCCTCAAACCATCCAAGATCTCGGTCCATACCCACGAAAACGGTATTTAAAGCAGGGAAAGCAGGTTTGTTGGGATATCGATCAGCCAGGAACTGAACCCCGGCACCACAAGCCATCGAGAGGATGGCCTCGTAGGGCTTTACGATCTCGTCCAATTCCGAATAAAAATCTGCATTGCACTGTCGTTCAATGGTAAATGCATCGATTTGAAAAGAGGGGATTTCCTGGACGAGGGCATTCTTAAGTTCTTCGTTCAAGATATTGACTTCCTTTTGACCACCGGAAAGGCAAATCGATGTACAACCTCCGCAACCCACATTCAAAACTTTTTTGAAACTCTTCATCATTTCTTTGATCTCATCAAAAGGTTTTCTTTCTGCGACAATCATTTTCTCCCTCCAGGTTTGAGACGTTAAAATGAATTAATAAGGATTCGAGGGTCCTAGGGTTCAAGGGTTCAAGTGTTTGTTTTTTTATCACTCGACTCCTTAGATCCTTGGCCCCTTGGAGCCTTTTATTTTTTAGTATGACATTGTCCACAAAATCGTGGGCCTGTCTTTTTCTTTTCTTTCTGAAGCCTCGTATGACAGCCGATGCATTGGTCGTGAAAAGCTCGTTCCAGATCGATTCGAAACTTTGGGCCGTGGCAGGCAGAACAACGGATGCCTTGATTTCCCTCCTCCAGTTTGCTCTCGTCCAGAACGTTTTTCCCGTTTTCATAAACGTGATGGCAGTCCTTACAGGACAATCCCGCCTCCACATGGCGGTTATGAGGAAGCGTCACTCCGGGTCGTTTACTTTTTCCAAATGTCTTCAAAGGATCGAAACCAATTTTGTCTGGCTGGGCGCTGAGAGGCGAGACGACGAAAAGTCCTAAGACAGCGACCGTGATCGTTAAAAGCTTATAGCCTTTCATCTTCACACCCTTTCTTCTTTAGAGAACGGATTTCCGATTCAGATTTATAGCCAACTCTCCGACGAAGCCTCATCCGGCTGAGGATAGACATCCTGAGACCTGAGGATGCTTCGGGCAAAAGTGATCATGCTGGGAATATGAATACCGATTGGACAATAACAGCGTCCACAGAGCACGCAGTTTCTCCACACGATGCTTTTGATCTCCGCCAGAAGCTTCCGGTCCACCTTACCCCTTTTCCTATATAATTTGCCCAAGGAGTTGATCGCTTTATAAGAGGGCATGTATTGGGGATCCTTATCATGCTCCATATATAAAAAACAGCTTTCGGCACAAAGACTGCAATGGGCGCAATAGGACAAAAATCGTTTCATTTTGCCTTTATTCCGATTGAGCATCTCTCTGATCTGTTTTGTATCCACTGGTTTCATTTCCTGATGCGTCATTTTAATCTCCATGGCATAAATTTTTTCAATTACCAGGTTCGACTCCCCCGGACGAAACTGTATTCGTTTCCGATGAAGAAACGATAGAGAAAGAAAAAGAGCATGTGCCCGAGTTTTGTAAATGGGATAGTGATGAGCATCACTTCTCCTGCCAGAATGTGGAGTGTCATCACTGCATCATAGTCAAACCATTGGTGATAGGCGAAATACCCTGTCAGGAAAGGAGCGATAGCGATGAGAAGGATGAGATAGTCGTAGGCCGTCGTGATGGCCCGGACCCGGGCGAGAAAGAGACGGCGGCCAAGGAAATAGGCCCCACATATCAACACGACCAGGGTCAACACATCCGAAAAAAATTCAGGAAGACTGAAAAGGTTCAATCCCCAGGATTGATCGAGGAGGATATTATGTCCCAGGAGGAATAGGGGTGCGGCGATCAGACAGATATGGAATACAGAGGTAACGATGGTTAGGACACGATCCGTTTCCCAGAGGGTGCCATTGAGGGAGCTCAAACATTGATTCATCCATTGCCCAGCCGTCTTCTTCTCAGGTTTATTTTTTACGGGCAAAGGGGGGAAGACCCATTCTTTCTTCTTGGTCAATTTGAAAAATTGAATTCCTTGATAGATGAGCCCCAAAATAAATACAATCACCGCAATCGATACCAGTTGTCCCTGAACAAAATTAAACATGAGCCTCTCCTTATTACTTCAGCTAGGGGGGGATAAGGACTTAGGGAATTGGGGGATTCTTAACCCAAATACCCCCCTATTTCCCTTGGGCAGTGTCGCTCTTTTCTCCCGTTCTCCCTATCACCCAATCTCCCAATCATCAGTTAAACCTGGGGTCTCGGGATTAACTTTGCGCGTTCAGCGATTTCTGGCACCCTGTGTTCCCATTCAATGGCCATGAGATGAATCCCATGAACCCCTTTCATCTCCTTTAACTCCTCAATCTGCTCGACGCAGATTTTAATTCCTTCTTCGGCACCTTTTTTTGCTTGAACAATTCGTTCGATGATCTCATCCGGAATGATGATCCCGGAGACATTCTTCGCCATATATCGAGCCATACCTCCAGATTTAAGAGGTGTAATACCGGCTAAAATGTGGACCTTTTCAGTTAATCCCATATCATTGGCTTGTTTTATCCACTCACGGAATATCTTCATGTCATAGATACATTGGGTCTGGATGAAATCCGCACCGGCAACAATTTTTTTTGCCAAACGATGCACTCGCCATTCAAAAGGCTCTGCAAATGGATTTTCGGCAGCACCGATAAACATCTGGGGCGCTCCATCAATCTCATCTCCGTTGAGGAATTTCTTATCGTCTCGCATCCCTTTGACCATACTGATCAGCTGTATGGAGTCGATGTCAAAAACACCTTTAGTTAGAGGATGGTTCCCAAATTGTTGATGGTCGCCTGATAGACAGAGCATATTTCGGATGCCATGGGCATAAGCCCCCAGGATATCGCTCTGCATGGCGATGCGGTTACGATCCCGACAAACCATCTGATAATTGGGTTCCAAGCCTTCCTGGATGGCGATTAAACCAGCGCCCCAGCTTGACATGCGAACCACGGCGGTTTGGTTGTCGGTGATGTTCACTGCATCAACGATTCCCTTTAGATAACTTGCCTTTTTTCTAACTCCTTCGACATTGGCTCCCTGAGGAGGGCCGAGTTCTCCGGTGAAAGCAAATTGTCCAGCTTCAAGAACCCTTTCAAGACGACTTCCCGATTTCATATGTTGAGATCCTCCCTTACAATTATTCTCGGTCCACTATCCCTTGATTGTACTCATCAATGTTGTCAGCAATAAGGTTGGTGAATTATGAGAAATTATTCACAAAAAATTTGTAAATTATTTCACCTATTTTGTCAAGGGAAATATGCCTTGTTGAGTAATCTCTTATACCCGCTATTGTTTAAATAAATTCCCAAATCTTTCTAAGGGGTTATCAAAGCAGAGGGAAGAGGGGAAGTGAGGTCTTTTTTGAACAGAGCCGTTCCATCAGGAGCCCTATTTTAATACCTTGAAAAACTAACAATTCAAACAGAGCAAGTCTCTAAAAAAGGTCTCCTTCCTAGAGGACCAAACGTACTGGGACTCCATCCGACGCTTAACCTAAAGAAGCATGTCAAGTATTTCCTGCAACTTTCACTTCCCTAATTTTTTAAAACGGTGTATATTACAAACGCATATTAACGAATGTTAAGGGCTTATGGAATGAGGTTTTCTCAAAAAAAAGGTCTTACCAGTGTTCGAACTGTTATTCAAAAAGATAGCATCGACGACGCTTTAAGAAACAAGTTGTGGAATGTCGTCAATATTTCGGTGTGGGACAGGTACCAATCCACCGGGATTCGTTCATACACTCGTAGTTCCAATATTGGACCGCTCTTCTGCATTCTATGGAACGATTTTTTCGGGCAACCGATCGATACGATTCCTCAGTATTTTAATGAGGCAGTATCCTTTGTGAGGAAGTCATACTTCAATTTTCAATGGTTCGAGGTATACGACTTCATCGAATTCATTGCTCAGAATTCACCAAGATTCCTCGATCCCAATCGCTTTTGCACCCTCTGCAACTCAGTTCTTGAGGAGGAAAAGTCAGCGTACCGATTTTTAAAAAGTCAGTTAATCGAGATGACCTCAGACGTTGAACTTGAGGCCGTAGAAGCAGCAATCGAGACGGGCGCTCGATTTCCAGGTGTCGAAGCCCATCTGAGAACCGCAATCAAGCACCTTTCCGATCGTAAGAAACCAGACTTCAGGAATTGCATCAAGGAGTCGATAAGTGCGGTTGAGTCACTTTGCAAAGCAGTGTCGGGAGATCCAAAAGCGACCCTAAATAAGGCATTAGCTGTGCTTGAGGGTAAGAGGAAATTGCATGCGCGATTAAAGACAAGTTTTTCCGCACTTTATGAATATTCCAGTGACGCTGATGGAATCAGGCACGCGATGCTCGAAGAGCCTAAATTATCTTTCGTGGATGCGAAATATATGCTCGTCGTGTGTTCTGGCTTCATCAATTACGTAACAGGAAAACTGAGTGAGACCGAAGTTTAGCCCCAAACAAATCCTTATAGCAGACATCGTATTGCGGTTTGTGGCGTTCACCACTTATCATACAGAAAGCCCATCTTCAATCTTTGTATCCCTCAAAATATAAAATCAATATTCGGTTTTTAAAGAACAAGGCAGGGCCAGAGATAGGCCTACCTTTTTGAACTCTTCCTTCCTCTAAGGTTGTTTTTACATTTTTGTTCCAGCATACAACCTTTCAAACAGTAATTGATAATTCTTGTTGAAGTTTCCGTTCAAAATGAGTAGACTTCTATCAAACCATAGGGTATCGAATCAACCTTCCAACCCGACCTCAACTTTTTAGAATTGCATTAAGGGGTCCCTTTCATAGGAGCGCCCAAAAATGAAATGTCCAAAATGCCAGATAGATAATCCCGATGGCATCAAGTTCTGTGGGCAATGCGGCACTGGATTAAAAAGGAATTGCCCAAACTGTCATTTCGCAAATCCCTCTCAATTCAAATTCTGTGGGGAGTGTGGTCAAAAATTAGAAGAAGGAATAATTGAGAAGAAGGAACCATCGCTTGAAGGTGAGCGTAAACAAGTCACAGTGCTCTTTTCTGATCTCTCTGGGTATACCGCAATATCGGAAAGACTTGACCCTGAAGAGATCAAAAAGATTATGAGTCAGCTCTTCAGGGAGATTACTTCCGTGGTGAATAAATATGATGGGACTATTGAAAAGTATATCGGTGATGCTGTAATGGCCACTTTTGGTATACCAAGGGCACACGAGGATGACCCTATACGAGCCATCCGGACGGCGAAGGATATACATGAAATAGTTAACACCATGAGCACCCAATTTGAGGATAGGGTGGGATCGCTTTTATCGATGCATACAGGTATTAATACTGGCCTTGTGGTAACTGGTGAAGTGAACCTCGAGAAGGGAAAACTCGGAGTAACAGGGGATACCGTTAACGTTGCCTCACGGTTGTCAACGCTTGCGAAGCCTGGTGAGATCTTAGTGGGTCAAGATACCTATCATCAGGCTGAGGGGCATTTCACTTTTGAGAAGCTCGAACCCACTAGGGTCAAAGGAAAGACCGAACCAGTGGCCGTGTATCGAGTGGTGGAAGAGAAGGTTAAAATTGGGCGAGTCCGCGGCCTGGCAATACGAGGTCTCAGCTCACCACTTGTTGGCCGGGATGCCGAGTTCATAGCAATCAAGGGATGTGTGAACAAGTTATTGGACGGGCAGGGAGGTATTCTTTCCATAATTGGAGAAGCCGGCCTTGGAAAGTCTCGATTGATGGCAGAGATTCGTAATCACATTATGAAAGCGCAGGGCCTTCCGGCTTTACAGTGGTTAGAAGGTCACACTCTGTCCTATGGGCAGAAGATAAGCTATTGGCCGTTTCAAGAGATCCTTCGGCAATACGCAGGAATCAGCGAAGACGACAGTGATGTTGAGGCATGGGGGAAGTTGGAGAATCGAGCCACAGAGTTATTCGCTGTGGACGCTGGCGAGATCTTGCCTTACTTAGCAAGCCTTCTCACATTGGATATAAAAGGGGAATACGCCACCCAGGTCAAATATCTGGACGGAGAATCGATGGGTCGTCAGGTTTTTCTGGCTTCACGCCGTTTCTTCGAGCGTCTGGCACAGGCACAGCCAGTGATACTTGTCTTTGAGGACCTTCACTGGGCAGATGAATCTTCAACGCTCTTAATGGAGCATTTACTGCCATTGGTTAACCGTGTGCCGTTATTGATTTGTGGTGTCAGCCGACCCGAGTCCAAGACTCCGGCCTTTCGTTTACGTGAGATTGCAGCGAAAGACTATGAGAGATGCTATACAGAAATTCGTCTTAGTCCCCTTTCCCAGATTGAAAGTGCCGAATTAGTGGGCAACTTGTTAGAGATTGAAAACCTCTCGCGCCGTTTGAGGGATATGATCATACACAAAGCTGAGGGGAATCCATTCTTTCTCGAAGAGATTATGCGTTCATTGATTGATAGGCATGCAGTGGAACGCGACCCAACAACTGGTCGTTGGAAAGCCACCCCAAATGTCGAGACGCTCACCATACCCGATACAATTCAGGGAGTGATCATGGCCCGGGTGGATCGTCTGGATGAGGAACTGAAACAGGTGCTTCGAACGGCATCTGTTATCGGGCGAAGTTTTCTATATAGGATATTGCATGCCATCGAACAAGCTGTTCAAGAACTCGACCACCATCTTGACAATCTACAGGCGATGGAATTGATCCGTGAGAAGCAAAGAATTCCAGAATTGGAGTATATTTTTAAGCATGCGCTGGTGCAGGAAACGACTTACGAAAGCATCCTTTTGCAGAAGCGGCGTGAACTTCACGCTCGGGTTGCTCAGACAATTGAAACCCTGTTCCCCGATAGGTTGGAGGAGTTTTATAGCATGCTCGCCCATCACTATGTACGGGCTGAAGCATGGGAGAAGGCGCAGGAGTATTTATTCAAAGCAGGTGACCAAGCGGGGCGCATAGCAGCGGACGCTGAGACACTGGCACATTATCAACAAGCGATGGCAGCTTACGCACGAGTTTTCGGTGACAGATGGGATCCCATTCAACGCGCTTCTCTGGAACGTAAGATGGGTGAGGCTTTTTATCGGCGTGGTGAACACAAACAGGCGATGGAATATTTACAAAGAGCATTAACATACCTTGGAAAATCATTACCAATTTCTCACTGGCGTGTGCGACTCGAAATTTTGTGTGAAGTCGTAATACAAATTGGACATCGTCTCTTGCCTCGATTGTTCCTCAAGCCGCCAGATACTCCAGTTAGTCAAGCGATAGAGGAAGAAGGGCGCATCTACGAGATCATGGGCTATATAGATTATTTCACTAGCCCCGAACATTTTTTGTTGATCTGTCTCAGATCATTGAATTTCTCTGAACGGAACGGTTTTCACCTCGTGATCGTTATTGGATCTGGGGGATTGGGATTGGTTGCCGACTTTATACCTGCTTTTCGGATCGGCGAATACTACGTCCAGAGGGCTGTAGCTCTGGCAGAGCAGGCCCAGCACCCCGGAGCACTCGGTTTCGCATATGAATGCCTTTCGGCTCACGAGATTATGTTAGGGAGATTCAATAATACGGTTGATTATGGTCTGCGCGGAGCCGAAGCCTACCGCAAAGGGGGATATTGGAACCTGCATGGATGGGGAGCATCACTCTTTCTCGTATCACGCGCACTTCTTGCCCAAGGGAACTTTAGAAAGGCTCTGGCATTTGCTCAAGATCTCGTTCGAGCTGGACAGGATTCGAATGACCTTCAAGTATGGTGCTGGGGGTTAGCTGAGGCAGGGCCTGCTCAGAAAGGCATGGGAAGGTTGGAGGAGGCCATCATTAATCTGGAAAGAGCAGTGAATCTGGCCGAAGGAGTTCCGGATCACATGTTCCGTGCATGGGCAAGTGGTCATTTAGCGCGTTGCTATCTTCAGAAGGGCGATTTGGAACGAGCTCTGGGCATGCTTGAAGAATGCGATCACCTCAGTCGTAAGCACAACGTCAGAGCAAATTTTAACAAACCACTTCGTAACGGACTGGTCGATGTTTATTTATCGGCTGCAGAACAGAGCGATGGGCCTGAAAGAGCCGATTGCTTGAAGAAGGCCAAAATCGCCTGTGAAAAAGCACTAAAGTTTGGCAAAGCCTATCGCCATGGCCTTGCAGAAGCGATGCGCTTGAAAGGAACTTATGAGTGGCTTAGGGAAAAGCCCACTTCTGCCCAAAAGTGGTGGCAACGGAGCCTGGCAGTAGCAGAGGAAATAGGCATGCGTCACGAATTAGGGCTGACTCATCTGGAAATGGGCATGCGGCTGAAAGAACACGCACACTTGGAGAAGGCTGAGACAATCTTAGCTGAGATTGGTGCCGAATGGGATCTGGGTCAAACCCGGAAGTTATTAAAGTTATACGATGCGTTGCCCAATAGTATGAGTGGAATGGTACAGCCTGCCTAATAGGTTATGACATATGCTATATGCTATATTTCTATCCATAATCATCACCTCTTAAACGTATATTGAAGTGAAGATAAGAAAGTGTAACCATTCATTGGAGGTTGACCTGATAGCGTTTACCCCGTAGAAAGCCCCACCATTTATAGTGGGGATGAAGGAAAAAATGTTCATTCCTTATTGAGGGTGGGGTTCAAAGCCTTGCCCTTTCTAACGGGGTTTGCTCAATCGAGTGCTGATTTTGGCATATCCTATCGCTCTATGCCTGGCTAAAGAGTTCGTTGGCCAAATTTTTCCCTGTCACGGTTCTGAAGTATTTTCCAATCGTTTCTTCTACTTTCTTTGGATCCTTGGAGAATCCATTCTCTTGCATATTAACCAGCCAGTCTGCCTCGTAGAGGATTTGAAAATTGAGCGTCTCTCTCGTTCTGGGGTGATGGTGGTGCCCGATGATATCACAGATCTCATTCACGATTCCCCTCTGGACATTCAATTTCATTAAAATGTCTTCTGCGATCGCTTTACCTTCTTTTTCTTGATCCTCTACTGAAGCGCTTCCGTATTTCTTTTCAGCCTCCTTGATCCCAATATCGTGGAGATAGGCAGCCCCGAGCACGACGAGGGGATGACCGCCTTCTATCTTCAGAATGTCCTCAGCATATTGGGCCACCTTCAAGGCATGATTCACACGCTTCATATCCTGGTCAAAATATCTCCTCATTTCAGAAGAAATCCTCTCCCTCAGCCTTTTATTTTTCTCTTCTTTTGTCTTGGCCTTCATCTCTTCCGGTAATCCCTCGATGCAGCTATCTCCATAGGAACACCACTCAGCACATCCAAAGTCGATCTTTGGATTGACGATTACATGACCACACCGACACTTTCTCTTCGCGTCAAACTTAAAAAATTCCACCCCGTAACCACATTTTGGACACGAAATTTCAAAAACATCGTCAGGCTTCCAGAACATTGGATCTTGGCCAGGGCATCTCATCGTTTTATTCCTCCTCGTATCCTTTTAAGAAAACGTTAACTCTTCATTGAAGGATTTACTTTGACTTAAGTCAAAGTAAATAAGAATTTCAGGATCGCAGGGAACAAAGGGGCAAAGAAGGTAAACCTTGAATTCCGGTAGGTAAAAAGAAAGGTTTTATGGTTATGCTAATACAAACGCAATAAATAAAGTGACATCACCCCCTCCCTAACCCTCCCCCCTTGAGGGGGAGGGGAGGGTGGGGGGTAAAATAAATTAATACGTTTGTACTAATCTATTATACTAATCTATATTTCTTCTTCAATATCTGTGAGAGCTCCGGCAAAAAGGAGAAAGCCTTCTCTACAATCTTCTCCTCGATATTGGAGGTTTTGGATCTCTCGGCTGCTTCAATGGTGAGCTCGACCAGGCAGCACCTTGCCGGGGCGATCAATGCCTGCTCAGCAATCTGATCCAAAGAGAGATCTGTATTTTCTGAAACGACGTTCCAATAACTGGAGAGAATGGATGCCAATTTCTCAGGAGTTTGAATTTCCAGGGCTTTAAACTCGGTGGGGATAATACCCCAAGAGATGATTCCTCCTTTTTTAATGAACTCCGCAACACTCTGAGCGTATTCTTTTGGCATAAACCCGATTTGAAAAGCATCGAAAGAAAGGATTTCTACTCCCAATTCTAAAAGATAGGGAAGGTTGACCTCGGCGCAGAGATGCAGACCTTTCGGTCCTTCTATGCCTTGAACAAACTGATAGTAATCTTCCTTGGCTTGCTGGTCATTATATCCTGAGAGACCGCTGAATACATATCCCAACCCTGGTTCATCCACCCAGACAAAGGCATGAGGGTTTTTCTTCTTCAGCTTATGGTACTGGAGATTAACTTTTTTCTGGACAAAATCGAAGAGAATCGTTTTAACCTCTTCGTTATAGATGATGGGTTTCAGATTTTCGTCGAGTACCTTAAAACCAAAGCTTACGGGCCCGGTGATCTGACCTCTTATCGCCTTATAACTCTGGAGGTTTTGAGAGAGAAATTTCTGGAAGACTACGGAATATTCCGGGGTGAGAGCATAAGTCTCCGTACACTCCATTTTTGTAAAGTAATCCTCAAGGTTTTCTTGAAATTTCGTTGTATGAAAGGCGAGCCTTCCTTTATCAAAGTTGATCTCTATACCAGGGAAATTCTGGGAGGTCTGGACGTACATATCTTCGTATAGGCTGACATGAGGAAGCTGTGGCCAGAAGGGGATGTCCAGACCCAGGGCAAGGTCAAGGGCCTTATCCACATCTTTATGGGGCATGATGCCCATCGCGGTGGTACCACATCTTGCTTCAAAGTTCATAGGAAATAATTTTATGAAATCCCTCCCTTTGCTAAAGGGGGGAAGGGGGTTAAGCCATTCCGACCAATTTCCAGACCAACGTTTCGGTTAGCACACAGACATCTTCGCTGGTGAGATAATGCGGTATGTTTCCGTCAAACAGGATGGTGCCATTGGAAGGGACTTCGTCATCCCCTTTCCAAAGAATA
>Ga0315281_10008449_pt1 | contig 14401 bp, 16 predicted proteins | sample YL17G07_0_MG_FD_204540 | JGI IMG/M metagenome (GOLD analysis project Ga0315281, IMG submission 204540) | Sediment microbial communities from Yellowstone Lake, YNP, Wyoming, USA - YL17G07_0 | ecosystem: Environmental > Aquatic > Freshwater > Lake > Sediment | place: USA: Wyoming | collected...
ATCAATGGTGTCGGCCAACGCGGCCAGTTCTGCGGAGTCGTTACTCGTATTCATCACGCAGCCGCGAATCGTATCCCATCACTAACTTAAAATATGCCAAAGGCCTTGGGAAATTCCCAAGGCCTTGTGACACGCGATAGCAAGCGGCGGACCTGCTACCACCTTCAACCAAATTCCGGAGAACCGGTTGGACGGCAACAGCGTAGGGAATGGTAAATGATTTCGCAAATCAGGACATTTTGCTTCGCGGAAGTTCGGACGATGGGCAAATATCGGCCAAGTCACATTCGCCGCATCGTGGCTTTTTCGCCTCGCACACTCGACGACCGTGCAATATCAGTCGCAGGCTGAACTCGCCCCATTCCTCGGGTGGCAACATTGCACCGAGATCGTGTTCGACCTTCACCGGATCCTCATTGGCGGTTAGCCCCAGCCGACGCGACAGACGTCCGACATGTGTATCAACCGGCAATCCAGGAAGATTGAAGGCGACACTGCGCACTACGTTGGCCGTTTTGCGACCAACACCTGGCAGGGAAACGAGATCTTCGAGTTCAGTTGGAACTTCACCACCAAATCGCTCCACTACCCCACGCGCCATGCCGATGAGATTTTTGGCCTTGTTTTGATAAAACCCAGTGGATCTAACCAATTCCTCGACACGACTGATATCGGCAAGGGCAAGCAATTTGGCACTCGGATACTCGGCGAACAAACTCGGCGTCACTATATTGACTCGAACATCCGTGCATTGCGCGGACAAGATCGTGGCAGCTAACAATTGAAAAGGGCTGTCATGAGTAAGTTCACAAATTGCTTCGGGGTAGATCCGCTTCAATCGTGCCAGCACCTCCGTTGTGCGCACTCGTCGTTGAGTTGCATTGCCCTTGGCGACCATGACGCCGAACACTAGCGACTGCCAGAGATAACCTTGATTCATGGTGCGGCTGGACATCAAACGGCATAAGGCCACCGATGACATGTCCGCAGTCCATGAATTACTTAGCGCTGTGGAACGAGCCGACGGTGTTCGACCACTTTCCGATCATCTTTGGCTAGATCTGCGGCAAGGTGGTCGCCCCGGGTTTGCTGGTCTACTAGCATTGCAAACCGGTCACCATCATGCCCTCGCCTACTGCCAGGTGTCGCGTGGAAACGATTCGTGGGGTCTTGATCTCATCGTTCATCCCGATCATCGCCACGAATTGGCTGCGATTGGTCCACAATTACTTGCTGAAGCGGTCCGTATCGTTGCCGATGAGGGTGGGGGTCATGTTCATTGGTGGGTATTTGAACCTAATCAAACCCATGTGGCGCTCGCCCAGGCGATAAATTTCGTCCTCGGTCGCAGCATGTTGCAAATGCGGGTTTCATTGCCGCTAGCCGCGCACATCGTCTCCTCGGTTCCTGTAATCACGACTCGAGAGTTTCAAGTAGGGCGCGACAACCAGGATTGGCTCGATGTCAACAACCGAGCATTCCGAGCTCACCCTGAACAGGGTGCCTGGACCCTTGAGATTTTGCGCGCTCGTGAGAAGGAGCCATGGTTTGACCCGCGCGGGTTTCTTTTGCATGAGATAAATCACCAACTGGTCGGATTCTGCTGGACAAAGATGCACATCGATACCGATCCAGTCCTTGGCGAAATCTATGTCGTGGCTGTCGACCCCCAATTTGCGGGCCATGGTCTTGGACGCGCACTCACCGTGGCCGGACTACAACATTTGACTTCGGCAGGGGCAATTATCGGGATGCTCTTTGTTGATGCGGAAAACACTCGAGCGGTCTCGATGTACAACGCATTGGGATTTACGACGCACTATGTTCAGCGTGCCTTCGTTGGAGACATCAGCCCGTCAAGCCGATAGTTTCTGAGCATGTCTTCCACGCCAAAATCCATGAGTTCCACCCTCCCGCGGTGGTCGGTTGCCGATGTCCACGAATCATTTTCTGCTCGGTCCTTCACAGATGCAATGGAGCGGGCCGGTGCCGAAGTGAGCCGCTTGGAGGCATCATTCAACGAACACAACATTCGAGCAATTGACCAACGTCCGCCGACCGCTACAGATGGCAAAGCTGCCGACACTGTCATCAAACAGCTCAATGAAACGGTGAAGGAATCAGAAATTTTGGGTGCCTACGTATACGCCACGGTGAGCACCGACACCCGCGATGAGCAGGCCCAGGGATTGCTGAGCGAACTGGAAACTCTCGACGCTCGTGTGTCCCCATTGTTGGCCCGATTTGCCGACTGGATCGCCTCGCTCGGTGCCGATGAGTTGGCAAAAGTAAGCACTGAGGCTCGGGAACATCTCGGACCACTGAAACGGTTGGCGGCTCGCGCCGTACATCAAATGTCCGAATCTGAAGAAGGGCTGTACGCCGAACTCAGTACCACCGGATCATCGGCGTGGGGACGGCTACAAGGCGATCTCACTTCGCAACTCACCACCGACGTTGCATTGCCGACCGGCACCAAGACAATGCCGATGGCGGCAGTTCGTGGATTAATGAGTAACGGCGACATAGTCGTTCGTAAGGCCGCTTACGACGCAGAAATGCGCGCCTGGCCAACAATTTCTGTGGCCTGTGCCGCAGCAATGAACAGTATTAAGGGCGAAGCGAACATCGTCAATACTCGACGCAGGTGGGCATCGCCTCTGGATGCGTCGCTGTATGGGAACAGTGTCAGCCGAGCGACATTTGACGCCATGCAATCTGCAGTTCGAGCGTCTTTGCCAGATTTTCGTGCTTGGTTGCGCGTCAAGGGCCGCCTCAATGGCGACCAAAACGGGTTGTCGTGGTGGAACATGATGGCTCCCATCAGTTTTTCGCCCGGTGAGATCTCATGGGATCAGGGAATCGGATTGGTTCGTGGCGCATTCGCTGCCTACAGCGACGACTTGGCCGGATTAGTGGATCGATCACTTACCGAGAAATGGATGGATGCCGAACCACGCGATGGAAAAGTTGGCGGGGCCTTTTGCATGCCCTTCGTCGACGATCGTTCGTTGGTGCTTCTCAACTGGAGCGGCAGTGTGGATTCAGCCCAGACAACAGCACATGAGCTTGGACACGCTTACCACAACACCCAGCTTGCTCATCGGACACCGTTGCAAAAGCGCTTGCCAATGGCACTCGCGGAGACGGCAAGTATCTTTTGCGAAACCCTTGTGGTGGAAGAAGGTTTGCAACGTCTTAGCGGCGATGAGCGACTTGCCTTATTGGATGTCGATCTGCAGGGCGCCGCCCAGGTGGTCGTTGACATTCATAGTCGGTTTCTATTCGAAACCGAAGTGTTTGCCCGTCGCCAGCGTCGCACACTAGGCGTGACGGAATTTAATGAACTCATGCTTGGCGCTCAGGCCGATGCCTATGGCAATGGCATCGACCAGTCGACGGCGCATCCACATATGTGGATCCTTAAACCCCACTACTACGGCAGTCATTTCTACAATTGGCCGTACACGTACGGCCTCTTGTTCGGCTTGGGGTTGTATGCCCGATATCAAAATGACCCGGAACGATTCCGCACCGGTTACGACAATGTCCTGTCGCGTGCCGGAATGGATACCGCCGAACAACTCGGTCAAGCGTTCGGTCTCGATGTCACTGATGAAGCGTTTTGGACTGCAAGCCTTGATGTGTTGCGGGCGCGCATGGCTGACTACGAACGATTGGCTCAACCTCACCTATAATTTGATGCTATGAGGATCGCTCATTCATGATCGGCAGATCGTTAATTGATGCAGTACAAGTTTCCGATTCGTTTGACATACGCTTGTCCATCTTCAGCTCAGCCGAACAAGTAGGGCTGGTTTTGAAAGTTGGAATCGCTGCGGTTCTCGGTGGGATCATCGGCTGGGAGCGTGACCGAGCTGGAAAGAACGCCGGAATTCGTACCCATATGCTTGTCGCGGCGGCTTCGGCACTGGCCGTCGGTCTGGGCGAACTGGCTGTTAGCCAGGCAAACAGCGGTGACCCGACTCGGATGATGCATGCGGTCTTCACCGGAATTGGCTTCATTGGCGGGGGCATGATTTGGACCTCCAAGAAAGCGAACGGCCCGCTCGGTCTTACCTCGGCGGCAACCATCTTGCTCGTGGCCGGGCTCGGTGCGGCAGTTGGGCTCGGCGCACCAATCGTTGGCGCCGCCGTATGTGTACTAGCCCTATTTACCTTGTGGGGAGTTCGTGCATTGGAAGTCTCCATTGATTCCCGCAGACCACCTGACACCTCCGGCACAGTTGGCGATAACTGAGCGTGAACAAAACGGGCACAGCCCGTAGCGAACCCTCGGATTTGCGCGCACCAGCAGTCCTTGCCGCCGTTGCGATCATCGCCTGGATCGCAATTTTGACAGGATTCGATGGTGACGGAACTGGAATCGTCGGATTTGTGGCGGCATGGACCGTGATGATGGTGGCGATGATGCTGCCGTCGGCGATGCCATTCATTTTGCTTTATCAGCGTGGCGCAACTCGTCGGGCCACCGTCGCACTTGCCGCCGGCTACCTCGCCATATGGTCGCTAGTGGGGATCGCAGCGTGGGCGCTTGGCGCCAAGGCGATGGACATTCCCATTCCCGTAGTACTTCTGGTGGCTGGCATATACCAGTTGACACCGGTCAAGAATGCCTGCCTGCGACGATGCCGCACCCCGGCAGATTTTCTGGTCGAACGCTGGCGTTCGAACGCATTCATTCTTGGGGCAGACCACGGGAGATACTGTCTCGGCTGCTGCTGGGCCCTGATGGTGGTATTGGTAGTGGCGGGGATGATGGGAATCATCTGGGTTGTGGCGATCGCGGCGATCGTGGCTGTGGAGAAGTTGTCAAGCCGCGGTGCTGGGTTGGCTCGTTGGACCGGTATCGCCCTCATTGTGTTTGCGACTTGGAAGGCCCTTGTATAGCTTTCTACTATTCAATACATTCCCTCGAGGAGGTAAGAATATGAGTTGGGATATAAGTGGAAACGTTCTGATCGCCTGCAACTGTGACTACGGTTGCCCGTGTAACTTCAACGCACTTCCCACGCACGGCGATTGCGAAGGAGGCTGGATTTGGTCCATCGACAAGGGCAGCGTGGACGGTGTCGATTTGAAGGGCCGGTCGGTCGCGGTGTTTGCCGATTGGCCGAAGGCAATACATATGGGTGGTGGAAAAGCCGGAGGGTACTTTGATGACGGCGCCGATGACAAGCAGGTCAAGGCGTTAACAAAAGTGCTCCGTGGAGAAATCGGTGGCCCTTGGGCAATGTTCATCAATACCTACGAACTTGATGGGCCCCATAGCGCGCACTTCGAAATAGATGTCAACGATTTCGCCAGCACGGCCGTCGTCACGGGTGTTGCCGAACTTGAATTGCAGGCAATTCGCAACCCAGTTTCCGGCAATGAGGTTCACCCTGAGATGGTGTTGCCAGAAGGCATCATCGTCAAACGCGCTGGTCTAGGCGCGTCGAAAGTGTTTCGAGTCCATGGCGACGTGACATACGATCACTCCGGTAAATACGCGGCTTTCGGAGCGTTCGCATACAGCGGCTGAATCGCGACGCTGCTCAATTGCTGACGAGCATGGCTTCCTACTCACCGGTGAGTCGGCATACGGCCTCAATGTTGTGACCATCGGGATCGCGCACGAAGGCAGCGAAGTAGTCGGGGTCGTACTGATCGAAGACCTGCGGCCCATGAAGCACCTCGGCGCCGAGGTTGACGGCCGCGCAGTGGAACTCGCGGACTTGCGACCGAGACGTTGCTGTGAACGCGACGTGTAGTTCTCTCGTTTCCGTCCCGCCGCCTGGACACAGCCAGAACCCGCCACTGCTCGGCCCAAAGAACCCGACGGCGTCGCCGTCGACAGCGAGGGCAGCGATGCCCAGCGGTGCGAGCACACCCTCGTAGAACGCGCGGCTCCGCTGTACGTCGTCGACTTGCATCGTCACGTGGTCGATCATCCCAACACTGTAATACGACATGGAAGTGGCGCGGCCATGTCGACAATTAGATCTTTTTGAGAAAATGAACTATGTCGCCCGACGCGAGCGACTTGCTGGAGGCAAGGAGTAATCCCGATTTCTCGGCTAATGACCGCAGGTCATGCTGATCACGTTCCTTGCCACCATTTGTCAATGCGGCCATCAAAACATCGGAACTGGTGGCGAGATCACGTCGCGGTCGCCGCAAATGATCGTTGTCAATGACTAGAACCTGACTATCTTCCACGGCGGCCGTGGCAATATTGGCAAATATTTTGCCTGCATCATCGTCATTCCAGTCGTGGATCACATTGACCAAAACGTATACATCACAACCGACTGGAACCGAGGCAAACACGTCACCCGCTATCGGGGTCAGTCGTGGATGACTTCGGGCGCGGGATATGACTTCGGGAAGATCAAACACAATTCCGTTCAATGTCGGTTGTAGTTCGAGTAGACCAATCAGAAACTCACCTGTTCCACCACCGATATCACAAACTGTATGAACTGACGCCCAATCCATCGCCGTATTGACTGTCAACGCATGCAGTCGGGCTCCGGCGCTCATCGCCTCGTCAAACACCTCCCAACGTGCCGGATTTTCCCGCATCCACTCAAAGAACGATTTCGAGTTGGCCCTGGCAAAAACATCACCTGACTCAAGATCCAAATGAGCGATGGAATTGACAACTTCGACACCTCCAGCAAACTGGACCCATGAATGCCAGCCACCAGGGTGATCGGTTCGCAAGAACTTTGTGACCCGCGTCGATCGGACTCGGCCGCGACGGTCGAATCGCAGCCAACCTCGAGCGACGGCAAATCGAACAATTCGCTCCAGTCGTTCAGGGTCTGCCTTAACTCGACGAGCCAGATCTTCCATGCTCAACGGAGATGTCAATGCATCTGGAATGCCAGCACTACACATCAACACCATCACCCGATGGTCAAGAATTCCAAACAACGATTCCAGAATTTGTACGGGCGGTGGCGCCATCGCCGAATGGACCCACCCAATCCAGCCCCGAATTGAGTTGACAATTCTGGTCAATTTTTGAGGCGGCAACCGAGGAATACCGAGAATCTCCGACGGAATCGGTGCACCCGATTTCACATTCACAACAAGATGTTAGTTCCGATGTCAATGGTGACATAGGTGAAAACCTCGTCGGTAACCTTGAATCATGCCCAGTCTCTACGACGCGACTCGCGAAGATTTTGCGGCACTGCTCAAGGGCCAACCGAATTATCGGCTAAGGCAAGTCTGGGACGGGCTGTACCAGCAATTAGCCGAACCTTCACAACTACTGACGATGCCAATTGCGCTCCGAACCAAAATTACCGACAACTTCGCACCCGCACTAATTCCTGTCACTCTACAAGTGAGCGACAAGGGCGACACCGTGAAGTTTTTGTGGATTCTTGCCGATGGCGGCCACCCAATCGAGACCGTGCTCATGCATTACAAAGATCGGGCCACCGTGTGCGTAAGCACACAAGCAGGATGCGCCATGGGATGTGGATTTTGTGCAACTGGTCAAGCCGGTTTTACTCGACAACTCACGACAGGTGAAATAGTTGAACAAGTTGTTCGAGCATCACGACAAAGTTCGATGCGTAAACAGCGGCTGGCAAATGTCGTGTTCATGGGAATGGGTGAACCGCTTGCCAATGAACCGGCGGTATGGGGAGCCGTGGAACGGCTCCATCACGACATTGGATTGTCTGCCCGTCACCTCACAATTTCCACCGTGGGAATTATTCCCGGGATTCGAGCATTGTCTGATCGCCCGCTACCGGTGAACCTTGCGGTTTCATTGCACGCTGCCCGGGACACTTTGAGGGACGAGCTCGTGCCAATCAACAAGCGATATCCGATTGCCGATCTGATGGTCGCATGTACTGATTACCTGAACAAGAAGAACCGGCGAATCAGTTTTGAATGGGCGATGATCGACGGTGTGAATGATCAGCCTCGTGATGCTCGAGAGTTGGCCAGACTCTGTACGCGTCTCGCCCCATCGGCACACGTCAATCTCATCCCGCTCAATCCGACGCCGGGCTGGTCGACAAAAGGTACCTCACCCGAAGGTGTGCGTGAATTTGCTCGTCTATTGGAAGATCTTCGAGTCAATGTAACCATTCGGCGAAATCGCGGCACCGACATTGATGCAGCATGCGGTCAACTTGCGGCCGGTCAACCGGTTGCCATCGCCAGCCGTAAAAGCATCTAGTTCACATCTGTAGCAAACATCGCCAATAGTCGATCGCTACCTCGTCGAATTTGATCGGCCAGGAGTCGTTCCATTACTCCGCCGGTGAACAACAGACCCCCGTAGTGAAGATGCATATGCAAGGTACTTCCAGTTGAGGACGGATCGACTGTGGCACGCAATACCCATGCCGAATGTTGTTTGCCGTCACTTTCTTCACGCTCAAACACCACACCGCGGGGCGGGTCACAACTGGTTCGGACCATGCGTAGACGTTTGGAGCGGGCGAATGGACCCACGCGCGCCCGCAATTCAACCTGCCACGCTGGAGTATCGCCTCCGACTGGGAGAACTTCGGCGCTATGCACGATGTCGAGCCACTTGGTATACGTGGAAAGATCCGAAACTTTGGAAAACAGTCGGTCTGCAGTTACGTTCGCATCAACCGATGCATGCACATCCACCGCGATGTTCTAATTGTTGGCCGTTGGCGGCGGCTCGGGCTCAGCGTCTTTAGTGATCGGTCGGGTGGCGTCGCGTGTTGCATCGCTCAACCCAAATGCACGACTAAGTAGCCGACCGCGTGCTTGGAGTACCCCATCGAGGTCATCATCGTGATCGAAATGCGCTGTCCACGGAATCGCCTTGGTCTCTTCCAACTCTAATTCGGGCGCCCCATCGAAAAGTTTGAGTCCGCGGGCACGGTGATTTTTATGTTTGGAACTTCGGGGTGGAGCAAATTTTACGACGTTCGCTCTGCTTTTCGGAGAACTAAAAAGTCGCGGAGCGGACTCGCGGCGGTCGTCGATCGACCAACCCCTTGGTACGGCAAGTGCATCAGCATGTCGCCGACACAGAGCATTCGATCGCGAGCCTTCAGGTATTGCATCATGCTCCAACCACACCAGCAACCGACCTGGATCAAATCCATACAACACTTCGGCACGGGCTGAACACCCCGGTCGTTCACATTGCTTGGTCACGGCTGAACTCTAGTCATTCATGACATGGCCGACGTGACAATTCGAGTGGGCGATATGGGCCTCGATCCCATGACTTCCACGATGTGAACGTGGCGCTCTTCCGACTGAGCTAACCGCCCGTGATGGAAAAGACTAGCGGTGCATGCGCAATGTCAGATTATGTCGTAGCCGGATTACCCCTGAAACTCACGCACTTCGACAGGTCCTTCACATGCGGCGGACCCCTTACCCGCCCATACCAATGCAGTATCGCGGTCGGCCACATCAATAACCCAAAATCCACCGAGTTGCACATCGTTCTTCATATATGGACCGTCGGTATTAGTTGTCTTGCCATCTTTGGAGGTGACGAGTGTGGCAGTACTCGCTGGGTGCATCCCTCCGGCAAAGACCCATGCTCCAGAAGCACGCAATTCGTTGTTGAACACATCAACTTGTGCATACATTCTTTGGGTGTCGGTGGACTTTGGATCGGAATAGCCCTCGTCACCAACGTGAACGGACAACATGTACTGCGTCATCGAAAATTCTCCCTGTCGATCGCATTCGGCATGACGCCGCGCTCGCAGATACTATGTCTTCATAATCCCAGCGATCAATAACCGCGTTCGCTACTTATCAAGCCAACAAGAGGTTCACCAACGAGGAATCGAACCACGTTGGCGGTGATTCGCTCGGAGAGCAAAGGCGGAACCATTTCCGCCGTATTTCCAATATGCGGCGTGATCACACAGTTAGAAAGTCCCCACAACGGATGTTCATCAGGAAGCGGTTCCGGGTCGGTGACATCTAAGGCGGCCCCACCGATTGAATTGTTACGAAGTGCCCAAACCAAATCATCGGTAACAACGTGGCGACCGCGACCGACATTGATCAGCCAGGCGTGGGATTCCATCAATTCGAGTTCGGCCTGACCAATAATGCCAATGTTTGCTGTCGTGAGGGCAAGTGCAATCACCACCGCGTCGGCCCCAGGGAGTGTGTCGACGAGGCGTTCTGGAGCAACTACGAGTTCAGCGCCTGCCATCGATTGGACGTGATTCCGCACGACCGTGACATGACAATTGAACGGCTTCAAAAGTCGAAGCAAGACTGTGGCGATACCACCACCGCCGACAATTGTGATTCGTCCGTTGTGCAGAGATCGGCCGTGCTCATCTGACCAGTAATTGGTGCGCGAATAACCGACGATGTGTCGCAATCCACCGATCAGAAATCCCATCACCAACTCGGCAACTGGTTCGGAGTACACACCTTTGCCGCTTGTCCAGATGCGATCGCCATTCACCAAGTGCATGAAGTTTTCGCTTCCGGCAAATGGCAATTGAACCCATGAAATTGAGGGCGACTCATTGAGCATGCGCTCTAATCCGGTCGGATCATACGGATCGCTCCAAATAAGCGCGGTGGCATCGCCTGGTTCAACAATTGTTGCACCGCCAGCGTGAACTGCTTCACGAACCCACTGTGGACAATCAGATGGACCAACCGCGACGCGGGCTTGCAGAGTTGCCATAGACGATTAATTAGTGCCAGTAAACGTGGCCGCAATCTTGCTCGCCGAATCTCCGCTGCGACGCAATACAACAGCTACCAATATCAATGACACCAGTGTGGCGCCGAGCAACACAGTTGCCATCGCGCCAACTTCTGGTTTGACTACGGAACGGGCAAGTCCAAAAACATACACCGGATAAGTACTCGTTCCAGGCGAGGAAACAAATTGGGCGATGATCACGTTGTCGAGACTAAATGTAAACGCAAGCAGTCCCCCAGCCAAAATTGCCGGCGCCACCAACGGCAATGTAATTTGCATAAAGGCCTTGCGCGGAGTTGCAAATAAATCAGCCGCCGCCTGTTCCAGAGATTCGTCCAATCCTGACATTCGTGCACGCACGATGAGCGTTACAACTGCACTTGAAAAAATTGACTGGCCGAGCCAAAGTGGCAGTAAACCCGTTCGAAATGGCCCACCGAGTTTGACAAACCAGAGTTGCAGCCCAATCGCATCGACGATCTCAGGTGTGGTCAGAATTAGCAGCACAACCGCCATGAAAATGGCGACCCACTTGCCAGGTCGACGAGCGAGTGCGATGCCGGCGAACGATCCGAGCACCACGGCTATCAGTGTTGAGCCCGCCGCTGCCTTGAATGAAACGACAACCGAATTTGTGAGTTGTGCGTTATTCCACATCGACGAGTACCACCTAGTTGTGAATCCTCCCCAGACGAAGAATGCTCGAGCATCAGTAAATGAATGAGCAACGACGAATCCGATTGGCACAAAGAGAAACAGCAAGGTTGCAACAGTTATGAGAGCGAGGATTATGTTGATTCCGTTGCGTGAGCGCATCAGTGATTTTCCCGAGTCGTCATACGGGTACCGTGGCAACTGATCGATTCCGACGTATCGCCACAATCGTGAGTTTGCCGATAATCGCAAATGCTCCAAGTACGGCGAGAATCGCGGCAATCAGCAAAACTGCCACCGCCGCGCCGAGGGCTGGGTTCTGGGCTTGAAGGAATTGCGCGGCGACTAAAGCCCCAGCCATATTGCCTTTCGCTCCACCGAGGATCGCCGCGGTGATGTAGTCCCCCGAAAGTGGCACGAACACAAGCACAAGACCTGCCACTACACCGGGCATTGCCAACGGAATTGTCACCTGCACAAACGTTCGCCAGCGATTGGCGCCGAGGTCTTTGCTTGCTTCGCGCAGGGCTGGGTCGAGGCGATCTAAAGCAACGAAAAGCGGGAAGATCATCAGCGGCAGATAGTTGTAGACGACTCCAATTTGGAGGGCGAAGCGTGTATCCAAGAGCATGATCCCACTGTCACGAAGTCCCCAATCGATGAGCAGATTCGAAATCAGCCCGTGTGGAGCAAGGACGATTCGCCAAGCCATTGTGCGGATGAGAAAATTAGTGAAAAATGGAATGATCAAAACCGCCAACAACAACCCGCGTCGTGATTCCGAAACTTTTGTGGCCAGATAGTAGGCAACAGGAAGCGAGATCAGCAGACAGAGGACGGTGCCAATAATTGAAGTACGCATCGTCTGAATGAGAACGGTGAGCAACGTCTGGTCAAGTGCCTCGCGATAGCGCCCAAGTGAGGGGTGCGAAAAATCAACGCGACCAGCCGATCCTGGAACTTTGCTCCCGAAACTGGCGACCACAACAAAAGCCACCGGAACAAGAAAGAGCACGATGTACCAGAACCACGACGGAAATGCATGAAGCATGCGCGGCGCCCGAAGGCGCACGCGACGGTCTGGTTGAGTCTGGACGGTAGTGTCCACCGAAAGTTAGGCGCCTGCCTTGGCCTTGGTCTTGTTGTAAATGTCAACGAGCCGATCCTGGGCGCTATTGATTGTTTGCGCTCGCATCCGATCGACTTCATCATTCGTAAAGAAGACCATTTCCTTGTATGGCATATCCGAAGCTTTCTCTTCGATTCCCTTCAAACCGGTATTGAAACCATGAAAGTGGATATCGGTGAGTGAATTATCCAGATCAAGAATGAAGTTAATGAAATCGTACGCAGCATCAAGGTTTGAGGCGCCTTTGGCGATGCACCAATTGTCCATCCACAATTCGGTTTCCGGCGCGCCGACCGCCCACTTATATCGTGTCGGATCGTCGCCGGCATCCTCTACCGAAATGAGTCCCTGGCGGGCGTCACCATTCCAAACTTGCGAGAGTGCATAGTTGCCTTGAGTCAAATTAATGCCGGGGTAACTATCGAACGCTTTCACATGCTGAGCAAATTCATCCACAAGAAACTTTTCGCAAGCATCTAGATCTTGTTTTTTCTCGGTCGTCCAATCAATGCCATTTGCCCAGAAATAGATCCCGCACAAATTTGGTGGCGTATCTAGCACCGATGTCTGACCGCTGGCTTCAGTTTGTGCGGCTTTAATAAAATCTGACCAAGTCTGGATGTCGGTCGTTACGACGGTTGTGTCATAAATCCATCCCGTGGTTCCCCAGTTTTTGCATACCGAATACTTATTGCCCGGGTCGAACACTTGGTCGATGTACGGCGCATCTAAATTTTTGAAGTTCGGAATGCGACCAAGATCGAGTTCATCTAAGAGCCCTTCTCGTACCATCTGTGGAATATAAGGACCGGTCGGGACGACGATGTCGAAACCACTCACACCACCTGCCGACACAAGTTTTTGGATTGCCTCTTCGTTGGAGTTGAAGATGGTGATGTTCATCTCACCCCATGATGCGAGCAGGTCGGGGTCGTCGTACTCAGCCCATGTGAATAAGTTGAATTTCTTGGCAAAGTCGCCAGACGAATTGGTATTGGAATCCCCCCTGCCGCAGGCTGCCAGAAACGCCGCAAGTGCCGCACTGCCACCGGCCGCGGCAAGAAAATCTCGGCGGCTCAACTGTCCGGCAATCCGCTCTGCCGTGGCACGGGACATCAAAATTCGAGTTGGTCGATTCATTTGCACGATTGCATTATTTCACACTTGGTTCGGCGAACACAAGCGCGGACTGCGATGTACTGAACAAATACATATCCTCACGCAACCAACTGCACCACACCGAGTCGCCCTGATTCACTTTTGGTGCATCGTGTCGTGAGACAAACACGATGAGATCGGTGTTTTTCGTCTTGACAACATATTGAAGCACATCACCGAGATGAGCAATACTGATCAGGCGACCTTCCAACATGTCACCAGAATCACTTGGGCGTTGAGTGGTGACTTCAATCATTTCAGGTCGCACAGACACAATCGCCTCGCTTCCCTCCGTTGGGTGCTCTATCCGACGAAGTGGAGTAAATATTCCGCTGAGTGTTTCGACTCGGTCACCACGCACTGTGCCGCGCCAGAAATTATTACGACCAATGAACCCAGCCACAAACGCTGAGGTCGGTTTCTCGTAAATCGTGTCGGGATCGGCCAATTGTTCAATGTGTCCATCTAGCATCACCGCGATGCGATTTGACATCGACATAGCTTCTTCCTGATCATGGGTGACGAAGATAAAGGTGATGCCAAGTTGTGACTGCAATAGTTTCAGCTCAATCTGCATCTCTTCGCGCAATTTGCGGTCCAGTGCCCCGAGCGGTTCGTCCAACAACAAAACGCTTGGCCGATTAACTAGCGCGCGTGCTACGGCAACCCTTTGCTGCTGACCGCCCGACAGTTGAGAAGGTTTACGAAGTGCCATTTTGGTCATCTTCACCATCGCTAGTGCTTCGTCG
>Ga0315281_10008450_pt1 | contig 14401 bp, 8 predicted proteins | sample YL17G07_0_MG_FD_204540 | JGI IMG/M metagenome (GOLD analysis project Ga0315281, IMG submission 204540) | Sediment microbial communities from Yellowstone Lake, YNP, Wyoming, USA - YL17G07_0 | ecosystem: Environmental > Aquatic > Freshwater > Lake > Sediment | place: USA: Wyoming | collected...
CGTACCGCGAGTACCTCAAGATCCGAGCGGAATCACAAGACGATCCGCTCCTGCCTGACGTCCGCCGCCGCGCCGGGCGCTGACTCACCTCACTTCAGCGTGACACTGAAGGGCCCAAAGGCCCCAGCACCGAACGTCTGACCTGTCTGGCTGCTCCCGACGTACACCTTATAGGTACCGCTCGGAAGGGCCGTTCCGTTCGCGTTTTTCGTCTGCCAGTTAAACTGCCAGGTGTAGCCATTGGCGGCAGTCGGGGGCTGGAACGAGCTGCTGCCAGGATCCTGAGGCGTGAATATGAGGCTGGGCCCGGAGGGCGGCACAACCGTGATTTGTGGGTTCGCATTCACGCTGTTGTAGACAACGCCGTCGACAGTGAATTGCCACTTGAGCGGCACTGCGCTGCCGGGTTTGAACGTCTTCCCCGCCGGCGGCGGCAGGTTCGCGACGTTGAGGAAGCCGTAGACCGCCTTAATCACATCGTGCACGGTGCCGCTCGCGTTGTTGTAGTTCGTCCCCCCAACGAAGCTCCATATGTCGCTCGGGTAGTCGCCCACGCTTGTGTGCGTCGTGCCGCTCAGATTCAGCCCGCTCAGGCTCTCACCCTTCACGCCCTTGGCTGTGCCCGTCGCCGTGTGCGCGTTGCCGTCGTAGGTCACGCTGTACGGCGTCACGCTGATTGTCGCAGCCGCCTTGGCGATCGTGAAGGTTTTCGAGTCCGAGCTGCTCGTGTGGTTCGCATCGCCCGCATACGTGTAGCTGGCCGTCGCCGTCCCGGCGTCCGTGTTGTTGGCGTAGTCCGGCGTGGGCGTCAAGCTCAGCCCGCCCGCGCCGGTCACCGTCGCCGAGCACGGCGTCTGCGCCGCCCCGTTGTACGTGAACGGTCCCGCCGCGCAGGTCACCGTCGTCACGGACGGCGCCGTCCCGATCGCGTCGCTCACCGTCCCGCTAGCATTCTTGTAGTTCAGTGTCGTGTCCGTGAACGTCCACGCATCCGTCGCGTACGTGCCCGCCGCGGTGTGCGTCGTGCCGCTCAGGTCCAGCCCGCTCAGGCTCTCACCCGTCACGCCGATCGCCGTCCCTGTCGCCGTGTGCGCGTTGCCGTCGTAGGGGACCGCGTAGCCTGTCACCGTGATCGTCGGATCCGCCTTGTCAACAGTCTGCGTGAGTGGTGGCGGCGGCGACGTGCTCCCGTAGAAGCCGGTCGTATTGGCGGTCCCTCGGTTCTTGATATCGCCGGCATATTCCGCCGTAATGAAATGGTCTGTGGCCGACAGCGACGATATTGCAAAGGTAGCCGTGGCCTGACCATCGATCAATTGACTGAGTGTTCCTGTCCCGAGCGTCGTCGCGCCATCGTTGAAGGTCACAGTTCCAGTCGGCGTACCCAACTGGGGCGAGACTGCTTTAACAGTGGCAGTGAAGGTCAGCGGATCTCCGTAGACCGAAGGGTTCTTCGACGAGGAGATGTCCGTCGTCGTGTGGCGAGAGATGACATTGATTGTGACAGTCGCTTCATCCGAATCCGGACTCATCTGGCACACGGCATTCAAATCCAAATTCGTCGGGCAGGGCCACGTTCCGTCGTTCGCCTTGTATCTAAAGCTGACCGGCCCGCCCTCGAAGTCCTGTGCGGGCGCAAAGCTGAATGAGCCATCGAAGACATCGCCCACGTTCAACGTCGCGCCCTGCGACGTCAACATGCCGCTTGACGGTCCGCTCACCAGGACCGCCCGCAGCCCAGAGTGGTTGCTGTCGTCGTCGGTGTCGAAGCCTGGCGTCCCGGCGACGGTGCCCAACACGTTGCCGGTCGTCAGCAGTGTGTCTTCGTTGGTGCTGAACGTATCGTTGTACGCGGTGGGCGCGTCGTTGACCGCAGTGATCGTCACGGGTTGGGACCAGGGACTGAAGGTGTGATCCGTCTCGTCGTCAAACTCCGTCCTCACGCGATACGTGAACTCCTGACTATCGGGCAGTTCCGTCTGGTCGATGAAGCTCAGCGTCGTCGAGGCCGTCGGGGTCCCGTCGGCCGGTACGTAGGGATCCGTCGACACGGCGTTGCCCTTCTTGCGTTGGAACACGTACTGGAAGACGTGACCGACCGTGGATGACTTAAACCGCACCTCAACCCTGTGGTACTGCGGGGTGGAGGGTTCGGCGCGCGTGCATCCAGGGTCAGGGAGTCCCGCGACGACGATGCACGCGGCGAGGCCGTAGGGAGCGGACTTTGCCAGTCCCCTGGCGCCATCGAAGTCCAGCTCCTGCCGCTCCGAACCCGTCCCGAAATCGAGGAAATCGCCAGAACCGAAATCGGTGAAATCCCCGGACCCGAAATCGGTGAAATCCCCGGACCCGAAATCCACGAAATCACCTGAGGAGTTAATCAGGATGAGCCCGGATCCGAAGTCCGTGAAATCCCCGGACCCGAAGTCCGTGAAGTCCCCCGACCCATAATCCGTGAAGTCGCCCGATCCGAAATCCGTGAAGTCGCCGGATCCGAAATCCGTGAAGTCGCCCGATCCGAAATCGGCGAAATCGCCATCCTGGAATTTCACGGCCTTTCGGCCGGCGCCGATCTGGTCGAGCCGGATATTCGCCCAGTCATTGAATCCGCGCAGAGCGCTGCTGAGGGTTTCAGATCCGTCGGAGGTTCCGTCGAAGTTCACGTTCTGGTCTGCAGCCGCGGATGTGCTCGGGTTGCCGTTCCAGTCAATCGCCAAAGAATTGTCTGTCGCGTGCGCGTGCACGCGAGCCATCGGAGCCGGCGGTGTGGCGCCGAATTTCGAGCCATCGCAGAATCTCGTCGATGGCGAGGCTCCCAACGCCACAGCGAGCGGACTGCCGGCGGGCGCAAACCAGGCAGGTATGTATATGGCCGAGGGCTCGACATCGTCCAGGGCAGATTTCTCGTTGAGCGTGTTGAATGCCGAACCAAAATAATCCCGGTCCGAATAATCCAGGTGGATGTTGTCGAACGTATCAAACAGCCCGACGACCTGGTACAAGTAGCTCATCGAGCTCAGATAATTCGGTTTGCAGTTGAGATCGATAAATGTCGAAGTCTTCGGAAGACCGGCGAGCGGGTATTTGTTTCCCCAGACGGCCGCAAACCCGCCATGCCAGAGACCCAGGTTGTGCCCGGTCTCGTGGAAGGTCGTCGAGGCCCTGACGAACGGCCTGCCGACGAAGTCGTCCCAGAGTCCGAGCGTGACTAGCACGTTGCCGCCCGGCAGGTCCGCGACGCCGGACGCGGTCGTCGGGTGGTGGAAGTCAGGATTGTCTGGGAAATCAGACTTTGGGTTGCCGCGCGCGTGGGCGTACAGCACGTAATGAAACAGACCAAACCGCTCGCGATCGAAACGCCGGCGGTGCTTGCCCGTCTTCCAGTTGACGTAATTGGGATCGCCTGGATGCAGTGAGATCTCCTCGCCGCTGTCGCCCACCGGCTGGTCGCGATACGCTTCCAGCCCAAACTTCCAGCCCACGGTTCCCGGGAAGTCCGGGAACTGGCACCTGGGGATCGTCCGATCGCATGCCACTTCTTTGATGACCTCGCCGCCACGCGCGTAAAGGGAAGGAACGAGATACTGGTCTGCAACAGTGGACGTGTAGTCGTCCACCCAGTCGACGTGCGTCACCACGCCAAGCTTCTGAGGATCGATCAGATCGGTCAGAGGATTCGGAGGGTTCGAGGCGTGGTAGGTGGTGATGTCGCCAACATCGAAATGGGGCGTGATCCCGTGGGCCACATACGCGTCCCCGATCAGCTTCAACATCTCGGGCGTCGGCGTGTGATTGTGGCCCCGCAGATCCGTCGACGTCTCAGTCTTGGAATCGTACGGAGCGCCCGGTCCGCCGTAGCTCGTTCCCGCTGGAGCCCACAGGCTGTTGAACTCCATGAAAATGTCTTTGTGCGACGAGCTCGCACCCACGTTATTGGGGCCCATCTTATTGAGATTTGGAAGAGCCTTACCGTCAGGGTCTTTGAGGCCGGCGGCGGCGTCCTCTAGTCCGTCCGGCAGGCCGTCATTGTCGACGTCCGCAACGGCCGTGCTGAAGATGACCGCTCCCAGGGTCAGGCAGTCGTAACCGCCGCCAGGCGCATGGTCGATGCTGGTGCTCGCTGTTTCGCCATAGCCGCCCGCGGACTTGTTTCTCGGGTTCATCCAATTGCTGACGTCGTACGTCAGGGTCGACCAGCCTCGCTGTGAAGAACTGCCGCCCGCAATGGGGTCGGCCGCCGAAACTTGATGGAGGTTGCCATTGTCGAGAATGCCATCGTCGAAGAAGATTCGTTCGTTCTTATTCGGCTGGCCGCTGGCGATGATGTGCGTGATCTGGGCGGATTTCTGCGCGGACGACCTATAGAAGCCCTGCAGGCTTTGTGTCGTCACTTCGGTCAGCGATGACTGGATATGGATGCCGTCGTAAAACACGACCTTTCGCAACGGCTTCGACGGATCGGGATCGCGATACACCACGACGAGGCTGGCGCCCGCGCTCTCCGGAACACTATTGCCCGATCGAACCGGCAGTTTGACCTGGTGCAGTGGCAGGTCGTGGGCGAGAAGATCTTCATCGTTCACCAGGCGCTTTCCGGTCGCCTTGCCGTCCGCGTCCAACCGAATCGGCAGCCATCGGAGCACGTCGACGCGAAACATGGTATCCGTCAGCGGCACTCCGGAACTCCAGCACGACGCGGTCGAGCCGGTCAGGTCCTGTTTACTCTTCTTCACCGCCATCAGATCGTTGAGAAGGACCGTGTTCCCTCTGAACGTCACGCCGGTCGCTTGAGAGAGCGCCGACGTCAACGTGATCGTTTCAAAATACATGTAGGCGGCGACGATGTCCGCGTCGGGGGGAATGGCGGTCGGGCCCGTCATATGGATCGTGCCGGTCGAGAAACCATTCTGGTCTATGGGGTTGTTTTGCTCGGTCAGATCGACGCCACTCGCCACATAGTTGCCGGTGACAAGGAAGCCCTTCGCGTAGGGCAATGCATCACCATTAGCGGCGTAGGCGAAAGGCTGACCTAGCGCCGATACGAGGGCGACGACCACAAATGCCACGAGCCAACGAGTTGTTTTCACCATATGTTTCTTTCAAGCGCTGCCGGGATCCCAAGAGTCTAGACCCCTATATCCGTAATACGCGGGAAAAATTCGTAATAGGGCGCGTTTGTGTCTGCCTGTGTCAGGAGGGACACACCCGGGCACGGGTGGTTCGTATTACCATATTGCCCGCTCGATTTCCTTTGTGTGAGGGCTCGGATGAAGAAGCTGATTGTGATGGCTGTCGTGGCGACCTGTTCGGCCTCCGTAGCGGCCCAGTGGCCGAAAATCCCCGATTCGACCGTTCCGCGCGACGCCAAAGGCGGCATTAATTTCGACGCGCCGACGCCGAGAACAGCGGACGGCAAGCCGGACCTCTCCGGCATGTGGATGCGGGCCGAGAGCGGGCCGCCTCGCGGGAACCGCGGACGGGGCGACGGACGGGCCGGACGGGCCGGAGAGGCGGGACGAGCGGGGGCCGCGGCACCAGCAGCCGCTGCCGCCCCGCAAACCGGCGGGGGCCCGCAGCCCGGCGGGGGCGCTGCCGGTGAAGGACAAGGCGGCGCGTTTGCGCCGGCGCGCGGCGGCGTCTCGCTTGAACCGACGACGACGAGGTTCCCCTTCGATGCGAGCGGTCCTCCCGTCGCGACGTTCTTCGAAGCGGGCGGCAACATGGACGGCGGCCTTCCCTACACGCCGTGGGCGGCCGATCTGAAGAAGCAGCGGATGGCGGTGATTGCGAAAGACAACCCCGACGCGAACTGCATGCCGATGGGCTTCCTGCAGTTCCACCAGCAGCCGCAGCCGCGCAAGATCATGAACATCTCGAACCCGAAGAGCCTCCTGGTCGAGTGGGAAGCGAACTACGGCCTGTGGCACATCTATCTGGACGGCCGCAAGCTCCCGCCGCAGGGCGAGCCGCAGCCGTGGTGGTACGGCTACTCGGTCGGCCACTGGGAAGGCGACACGCTCGTCGTCGAGACCAACAACCTGCGCGGCGCCGAAGACAGCCCGAATGACGGCTGGCTCGACGTCAACGGCAGCCCGTACACCCAGCAGGCGAAGTTCACACACAGGATCAGCCGGCCCACGTACGGCCACCTGCAGATGGACATCACGGTCGAAGATCCAAAGGCGTACACGAAGACGTTTACGGTCCGGATCGATCAGCGCATTGCGCCCGATCAGGAGATGATCGAGTTCATCTGCAACGAGAACCAGCAGTTCCGCCGCCGCGTCAAGGTCGACGAAGGCAACGGGATCGGCAAGTAGCGTCCGGCTTCAGCCGGACGGAGAACAGGCGCAGACCGCAACGTCTGCGCCTTTTCTTTTTCAACTCACAAGATCTGCCAGCCGATCGAAGTACGCGCCCCACGCTTTCTTCATTGCGTCCGCCGCGGTCTTGCCCGCCAGCTTGTCGTGCTCCACGGCGACCATGCTTTTCGACGGTCCTTTCGCATAGAAGCCCGCAATCGCAAACGTACCGTCATCCCACGCGAGGCGCATGCGCTTGTTCGGCGTCGAGGACGTGACGGTCACCTTCGCATCGAGCCAGCGCAGGCGTGTTCGCGTATCGGCGAACGCGCCATAGAGACGCGCCAGGGGGACATCGAACGTACGGCTCTTGCTCGTCCGGTAGCCGCCGCCGCGCTGCTGCCCTTTGTCTCTGAGGCCGCGAATCCGCTCGTAGCCGACGGTGACCATCTGCGTCCACCAGCTCGGCGTGCCGAACTTCGAGACGATGGCCGCGATGTCGCGATGCGACTTCTCTACCGCGCCCGCTTTGTCGAGCGTCTTGACCCACCGTTCCCAGGTGCAGCCGGTGGCTTTCTTGAGCGACGCGTCGCTCAGGCCCGCGATTCTGCCGAAATCCGTCCGGCTGAAGCCGGACGCTACAGAGACAGGCTTCTTCCTGAGGAGCTGCAGCCGCGCGGTCGTGTACGACTCGCCGGTCTTCTTCATGCGGTCTCGAACGAGCCGCTTCAGGTCTTTATTGATCGGCATAACGATCTCCCTCGTTCCATTCGCACGGGCGAAGCCCCCCAGCAGCTCCGTCCTGCGAGGACGAAGGCCAATCGTCAAGAGAAGATCCGGGAGTATGCCCCCCTTTGCCTCGGCGAAGGCCCGTGCATGGGGCAGGGCCATCGAGGTTGGGCGTGGATTGCCGCCGCGTGGCGTAGACTAGCACACCATGAAAAAGATTGGGTGGATTTGGTGTTTGGGTGTTCTGGTGATGTCAGCGATGCCGGGGGTCGCGGCTGCACAGACGACCGACGAGCTGAACAACGACGGGAAAAATGCCAACAACGTCACGACCCAGAGCATGGGCTACGACCGCAAGAGCTACAGCCCGCTCAAGCAGATCAACAAGTCGACCGTGAAGAAACTGGTGCCGGTCTGGAACGCGGCGCTCAGCAACGAGCAGGGCGAACTGGCCGCGCCGACGGTCTACAACGGCGTCATGTACGTCATCAACGGCCGCTGGACCTTCGCGATCGACATCGAGACGGGCCGGCAGATCTGGCGGACGCCGGTCAAGCTCGAGCCCGGCATCACGCGCGAAGCGATCACACGCGGCGCCGCGACGATCTACAACGGCAAGGTCTTCCGCGTCACCGTCGACAACCACGTCGTCGCGCTCGACATGACGACCGGCAAGGAAGTCTGGAACGTGAAGTTCGCCGACGCGAAGGAAGGCTACTACGCCACCAGCGCGCCCATCGTCGCCAACGGCGTGCTGATCTCGGGCATGGCCGGCGGCGAATCGACCACGCGCGGCTTCCTCATCGGCTGGGATCCGGAGACCGGCAGGAAGCTGTGGACGCGCTACACGATTCCCGCGCCCGGCGAGCCGGGGTCGGAGACGTGGCCGAAGAACAGCGACGCATGGAAGGTCGGCGGCGGCCCGACGTGGCGGTCGGGCTCGTACGATCCGCAGCTCGATCTCGTCTACTGGGGCATCGGCAACGCCGAGCCGTACGATCCGCGCCCGCGCGAAGCGCTCGACAGCCTGTACACCTCGAGCGTCCTGGCGATCCGGCCGAAGACCGGCGAAATCGCCTGCTACTTCCAGTACACGCCGAACGACGTCTACGACGTCGACGGCACCGACGAGCAGGTGCTCGCCGACATCAAAGTCGGCGGCGAAACGCGCAAGGTGATGATCCAGGCCAACAAGAACGGCTTCATGTACGTGCTCGATCGCACGAACTGCAAGCTCATCGCCGCGAATCCGTTCGTCAAGGTGAACTGGGCCTCGAAGATCGACATGGCGACCGGCCGGCCCGTGCTGACCGACGTCTACAAGAAGTTCCTGGCCGGCGACGAAGTGGAGATCTGGCCGTCACGCGGCACCAACGCCGTGCCGATCGCGTTCAATCCGAACACCGGCCTCATCTACGCGACGACGTGGAATCTGCCGCGCGTACAGAAGCTGGTGATGACGCCGGCCCCGCAGGTGCTGGGCGGCGCGACCTCCGGCGTCACCTCGCGGCTGCCGACCGTCAAGCCGGGAGACCCGCTCGGATTTTTCTCGGCCATCGATCCGCTCACGGGACAACGCAAGTGGGAGATCCCGCTGACCGATCTTCCGAGCTCCGCGGGCGTGCTCGCGACCGGCGGCGGGCTGGTGTTCACTGGAAAGCTGACCGGAGAATTCGTCGCGCTCGACGAAGCCACCGGCAAGACGGTCTGGCAGTTCAAAACCGGATCGGGCGTCAACGCCACCGCGATCACGTACCTGCACAACGGCAGGCAGTACATCTCGGTCGCCTCCGGACTTGGCGGCGGGCTCGCCAACCGCTACGCCGCCGAGAAGGTGCCGACGGGCGGATCCATCTGGACGTTCGCATTGTCGAATTGAGGAGAATCATGCGCGCCATCTTCAGACGGGTCGGCACGGCATCGGGAATCGCGCTCGCGTTCGCCGCGCCGGCGTACGCGCAGGCCTTCGCCGATCTCAAGAGCTCGGCCGTCAACTACTCCATCGCCAACGCCGAGCCGCGCCTGACGTGCGACGCGCTCGCGACGACGTTCAAAGACAAAGATCTCGTCACGATCAGAACGACGGCCGTCGCGGCCACCGCTAGCGCGCCGGCCCATTGCCGCGTCAGCGGCGTGCTCGCGCCGGAAATCGGCTTCGAGGTGAACCTGCCCGCGAAGTGGAACGAACGGCTCTACATGATCGGCAACGGCGGGCTGGCCGGCGAACAGCCCGACGATCAGGGCCGGGCCGGGCAGCGCGCCACCGCCCTCGCCAATGCGTTCGTCATGGTCAGCACCGACACCGGACACAACGCGACCAAAGAGCCGCCGGGCGCGTTCGCGCTGAGAAACCCCGCGACCGCCATCGACTACGCCTACCGCGCCGTGCACGTCACCGCGATCACCGCAAAGCGCATCGCGAACGCGTATTACGCAAAGCCGGTGTCGAAGGCCTACTGGAATTCCTGCTCCAACGGCGGCCGCCAGGGCCTCATCGAAGCGCAGCGCTTCCCCGACGACTTCGACGGCATCGTCGCCAACGCGCCGTGGGTGGATCAGACCGGCTTCACCATCGGCGCGATCTGGAACCAGCGCGCGTTGGCCGAGGGGCCGGCGACGCTGCTCGACAAGATCAAGCTCGTCACCGAACGCGCGATGGCGAAGTGCGACAAGATCGACGGCCTCGCCGACGGCCTCATCGACGACCCGCGCAAGTGCGATTTCGATCCGGCGAAAGACGTGCCGGAACTGACGCCTGGCGAAGTCGCGACGCTGAAGAAGATCTACGGCGGCGTCACGAGCAACGGCAAGCCCTTCTTCCCCGGCTACATGGTCGGCAGCGAAAACAACGGTGGCTGGATGGGCGCCATCGTGCCGCGGCAGGCGGGCCAGAAGGCCGCCGACTTCGCGCTCGCCGAGGCGACGATGCGGTATCTGGTGTTCACGCCGCCGAAGCCCGACTGGGACTACGAGTCGTTCAACTTCGACAAGGACGTCACGCTCCTCGATCGGTGGGGGCAGAAGGCGAACGCCAAGAACCCGGATCTCTCGGCGTTCCGCAAGCACGGCGGCAAGCTCGTGATGACCTACGGGTGGGCCGACCAGATTCTGCAGCCGATGATGGGCGTCGCCTATTACGAAAGCGCCGTCGCGAAGAACGGGCCGAAGACCGGCGAGTTCTTCCGGCTCTTCATGGTGCCCGGCATGGCGCACTGCGCCGGCGGTGTCGGCCCCGATCAGAACGACGCGGTGTCGGCCGTCATCGACTGGGTCGAAAAGGGCAAGGCCCCTGACTCGATGGTCGCGAAGAAAATCGTCGGCGGACAGACGACACGCAGCCGTCCGCTCTGTCCCTATCCGCAGGTCGCGCGATACAAAGGCCAGGGCAGCGTCGACGACGCCGCGAACTTCAGCTGCGTGGCGCCCTGATCGCCGGCCCTGAAAGGGCCGGCCTACGTACGTAGGGCGACCCTTTCAGGGTCGCCTATCTTGTCTCGACGAGGAAATCGGCGAACCGGCGGCGCGCTTCGGGGAACGACGTGTCGATGTCGACCATCGACGACCACGCCGAGTCGACATAGCCCGGCTCCTGCACTTCGACGACCGACCGCGTCTGGGGATCGATGCCGTGGATGACCGCCTGCCCCGGCGCCGCAATCCGCGCGTCGTCGATCCGCGCCGGGAACGTGCGCAGCACCATGCCGCGCTGGTTGATCTCCATCACTTGATTGCGCGCCGCGTCGTTCGCAACGACCGCGCGGCCGTCCAGCGCCTGGAACGGCAGCGCCGCGGTGTCCAGGCTCCACACCGTCGTCCCCGCGCCGAGATCGATGGCCTGCAGCGACACACCGTCGGCGACGTACGCCCACGGCGAGTCGGGCGCGTCCACGAGCACTCTCCAGCCCTTGCTCGTGCTCCCCAGGTTTTCCGCGCGCACAACTTCTCTGACAACCTCGCCGCGGGCGATCCGTGCAATGTGAAGGCGCCCCGACACGCGGCCGCCCGCATCGACCGTGACGTGCGTCCGCATCGCGACGAGCTCGCCGGACTTGAGCTCGACGATGGGGCCGGGGTCCACGTCTTCGATGGCGCGCAGGCGGTCCGCCGAATCGACGCCTTCAGTGTCCGCGCGCCACAGCGTGCGGACGGGCGTGAAGCCCTTGCGCGTCAGCCGGACCAGCTGCAGCTCTCGCGACGCCCTGAAGCGTCCGCGGCCCAGCACCGGCCGTCCTTTCTCGCACACGCGCGTCCAGCTGTCGTGCACGAGCAGCAGCTGGGCGTACACCGCGCCGTCGGCGCCCTCGCCGAGTGAACCGACCTGGGACGGATGGCGGACAAGTGCCGCTTTCGGCACGCACGTGCCCGACGTCTGCCACGTCGATACCGGCAGCGCGTAATGGCCGACGTCGAGACCGGTCCGTCCATCGAGCGCGACGACCTGCGTGCCTCCACTCTGCGATCCCGCCAGGCGCGGACGCGTCTGCTCCACCAGGAAGATCGTCCCGTCGTCGGCTTCGGCGAAGTCTTCGAGATCGCCGCGCGCCCTGTAGCGCCATGCCGCCGCCTTGCCGCGAAGGCGATCGATGCGGGCCAAGCCACGCGACGGCTCATCGAGCGCGCCGAGCCGCACCAGCAGGCCGCCAAAGCGATCGCCCGCCCACGGCGTTCCGCGGACCGTGCGCTGCCAGACCAGCGTGCCGCTGGACGTCAGCGCGCGGACCACGGCAAAGCGCTTCATCGGATCGGCATCGATCGCAAAGAGCTCGGCGCCGTCGTCGTCGACGCGGAAGGCGTCGAGCAGCGGCCGGGGAACGAGGCCCGCGATCGGCGGCACCGACCAGCGCGTCGTCCCCAGCCGGAGGTCCGCCTCGTCTGCCACGGTGATGCTCGCGGTCGCGCTGCGGCCGTTGAGGCGCGCGGTCACGAGCGCGCGGCCCGGCGACAGCGCTTTGATGTCGACCGACGATCCATGCGGAGCAATGGACGCCACGCCCGGATTGCTGATGGCCCAGTCGACGCGCGGCGGGACCTTCCCTGAGCGCGTCGCCACCGACGCGACGCGCTGGCTGCGCGTGCCCATGGCGATCGACGCTGGAAACATCGCCAGCTCTTCGCCCGAGATTTTGGTTTGGGCGTGGCCGGTGAACGCACCCACGCCGAGCGCAAGCGCGGTAGCCGCACCGAGAGTCCGCCATCGCATCGCCGGGGGATCTTACCCTGTGCGAGAATGCGGGGCGATGAATCACATATTGACACGATGGCGTCGCGCCGCCGGGGCCGCCTCAGTGGCTGCGTTACTCGCGACGCCGGCGTCCGCGCAGTGGCCCGCGCGTCCGACTCCCGGCGTGCCGAAGACCGCGGACGGCGCGCCGAATCTCGCGGCACCCGCGCCGCGGACCGCCGACGGCAAGCCGGATTTTTCCGGGCTGTGGATTCGCGGCGACGGACAGCTCGGGCCGGCGGGCGGCGGGGCCTTCCGTGGCTCGGCCGTCACGTTCTCGAGCGGCCCGCCGGTCACCACGTTTCGCGACGCCGGCGCGAATGTGCCGGGAGGCTTGCCGCTGCAGCCCTGGGCCGCGGAGCTCGTGAAGCAGCGCCGCGCGACGAACAGCAAAGACAATCCCGACGCGCTGTGCCTGCCGATGGGGCTGATGCAGTTCCACAATCACGGCCAGCCGCGGCAAATGATTCAGACGCCGAACGAGCTGCTGATCATCTACGAGGCGAACTACGGCCTGCGCCACATCTTCACCGACGGGAGAACGCCGCCGGACAACAACCCGACGCCCTGGTGGTACGGCTATTCAGTCGGGCACTGGGAAGGCGATACGCTGGTGGTGCAGACGATCGGACTGAAGGACGACGGCTGGCTCGACATCATCGGCAATCCGCTCACCGATGCGGCGAAGCTGACAGAGCGGTTCCGGCGTCCGAGCTTCGGCACGCTGGAAATCGACGTCACGATTGATGACGCGAAGGCCTACACCAGGCCGTGGACAGTACGTGTGAATCAGCGGATCCTGCTCGACAGCAATCTGATCGAATTCATCTGCCATGAAAACGATCAGTTTCGGCCGTACCTGGCCAGGCAGAAGTAAGAACTGAGAAGTAAGAAGTAAGAACTACGGAGCAACGCCCGGCGTTTGCGTGTCGAACGACGACCCGGCGAAGACCTGGCGCCCGTCGGAGAGCTTCACCGACCGCGCGTTGGCCGTGGACGGCTCGTCCTTCGAACGGAAGCCTTCAACCGAGATGACGGTCCCGGGCTTGAGCGAATTTCTGTTCCAGCCGCGGCGCATCAGCGTCGTGGGCGGACCGAGCTCGAAGTCCCACTCCTTCTGGACGCCGTTCTCGTCTTTCCCGGCGACGACGACGCGCGCGTGAGGATTGGTCCATTCGAGGCGGATCACTTCGCCGGTGACGCTGATCGTCTTGGTCGCGTCGTACTCGGCGGCGAAGGAATGATGCGCGGCGGCCGGCATCGCGGCGAGCAGCGCACAGCCGGCAGCGAAGGCGGCGATACGGCTGGATTTCATAGGCGCATCATACCTTGACAACCCGTCCTCCGCAGCCATAATCACCGCATGAAATCCGTGGCGAAAATTCTTGCCGGCGCGGCGCTGTGCGCGGCGTTGTCGATGACCGTGTCCGCGCAGTGGCCTGAGTTACGCGTGCTGCCGACGCCCACGCTTCCGGACGGCAAGCCCGACCTCCATGCGCCGGCGCCACGCATGGCTGACGGCAAACCTGATTTTTCCGGCACCTGGCGCGGCGTGAACCCGGCGCCGGGCCGCCGTGGCGCGCCGCCGCAGCCGCCGCCCCCGGGCGCGCCGCCGCCGGCGAACTTCCGCGACGTCCAGGCCGCGTTCAAGGACGGCCTGCCGCTGACGCCGTACGGGAAAGATCTGCTCGCGAAGCATGTCGCGCGCAACAGCAAGGACAACCCCGAAGCGTCATGCCTGCCGATGGGCCTGATGCAGTTCTGGACCCAGGGCTTTCCGCGCAAATTCGTCCACACGCCGAAGCTGCTCGTCGTCCTCTACGAAGCGAGCGCCGGCCTCCGGCAGATCTACATCGACGGACGGCCGCTGCCGAAGCTCGGCGACCCGCAGCCGTACTACTACGGCTACTCCACCGGCCGCTGGGAAGGCGACACGCTCGTCGTCGAAAGCAATAATTTTCACGACGACGGCTGGCTCGACATCGTCGGGACGCCGATGACCGATCAGGCGAAGATGACCGAGCGGTTCCGGCGTGTGAACTACGGGCGGATGGAAATCGACATCACGGTCGACGATCCGAAAGCGTTCACGACACCGTGGACCGTCAGGCACAACCAGGACATCATGCCCGACAGCGACATCATCGAG
>Ga0315281_10008451_pt1 | contig 14400 bp, 11 predicted proteins | sample YL17G07_0_MG_FD_204540 | JGI IMG/M metagenome (GOLD analysis project Ga0315281, IMG submission 204540) | Sediment microbial communities from Yellowstone Lake, YNP, Wyoming, USA - YL17G07_0 | ecosystem: Environmental > Aquatic > Freshwater > Lake > Sediment | place: USA: Wyoming | collected...
ACGTTAGATTTGCGTTGCCCCCTGCCTGATGGCAGTCGCTCCTCAGAATGACATTGGTGAGCGATTTTTTTTAGAAGTCTCTAGTTCCCAATTTCTCTCTTGAGAAACTCTCCGGTGTAAGACTTCTTCGAGCGCGCAACCTCTTCCGGCGTTCCTTCCGCGACAATTTCTCCCCCCCCATCGCCTCCTTCCGGCCCGAGGTCAATGATCCAATCTGACGTTTTTACGACGTCCAGATTGTGCTCGATGATTATGACGGTATTCCCTTTGTCGACAAGTTTATTGAGCACGTTCAGCAGCATGCGGATGTCCTCAAAATGCAGCCCCGTGGTCGGTTCGTCAAGAATGTAGAGCGTTTGACCCGTGCCGATCTTTGCGAGTTCTGTGGAAAGTTTCACGCGTTGCGCCTCTCCTCCGCTGATCGTGGTCGCCTGCTGGCCGAGACGAATGTAGCCGAGCCCGACATCGTGTAGCGTCTGCAGGTAACGCATAATGCGCGGGAGCTCGGCGAACAATTCCATCGCATCGTCAACAGTCATGTTGAGCACGTCGGCGATCGATTTCCCCTTGAAGTGCACTTCGAGTGTCTCGCGATTGTAGCGTCTGCCGTTGCACGTTTCGCACATGACATACACATCAGGCAAGAAATTCATCTCGATCTTTCGCACGCCGTCCCCCTCGCACGTCTCGCATCGTCCTCCATTGACGTTGAAGCTGAATCGGCCGGCCTTGTAGCCGCGGATCTGCGATTCGGGTAGCTGCGTGAACAGGTCGCGGATGAGCGTGAACATCCCCGTGTAGGTGGCCGGGTTCGAACGGGGCGTGCGTCCGATGGGAGTCTGGTCGATGTCAATGACTTTGTCGATGTGTTTCAGACCGTCGACGGATTTGAACGGCAACGGAACGATTTTCGTCTCGTAAAAGTGCCTGGAAAGGATAGGATAGAGTGTTTCGTTAATCAGCGACGATTTGCCCGAACCGCTCACGCCCGTAACACAAACAAGCGTTCCAAGCGGAATCTTCAGCGAGACCTCCTTGAGATTATTTCCTGCCGCCCCATGAAGAATTATCTGCCTGCCATTCCCTTTCCGTCGTTCTTGCGGTATTTCAATCCGCCGTGTTCCCCGTAGATACGCCGCCGTCAACGAGACGCCGTCGGTTCCGATTTCTTTTTTGACTTTTGACTTTTGACTTTTGAATTGTTTCGGCGTTCCCGCGCTCACCAAGTTTCCCCCGTGCTCACCCGCCCCGGGCCCGAGGTCGATGATGTGGTCGGCGCTTTCGATCATTTCTTTGTCGTGCTCGACGACGATGACCGTGTTGCCGAGGTCGCGGAGCGATTTCAACGAATTGATCAGTTTGATGTTATCGCGCTGGTGCAATCCGATGCTCGGTTCATCCAAAATATACATCACTCCCACCAGCTGCGTTCCGATCTGCGTCGCAAGGCGGATGCGTTGCCCCTCGCCGCCCGAAAGCGAGCGCGCCGTTCTGTTGAGCGTGAGATAATCGAGCCCGACGTTGAGGAGGAAGTCCAGACGCTGCTTGATTTCCTTTAGAATCTGCGACGCGATTTCCGTTTGACGTGGCGGAAACGAGAGCTCCTCGAAGAACCCTCTCGCTTTGAGGATGGACAATTTTACGACATCGTGCATCGAATACTGAGCGTTAGTATTTTCGTCCTCGAGCTTGATCGCAAGGCTTTCTTTGCGCAACCTGCCACCTGCACACGTTTCGCACGTTCGAGTTGTCATAAACGATTCAACCCAATCGCGGATTTGGTTCGACGATGTTTCGTCGTAGTAGCGTTTGAGCATCTTCATCAAGCCGTCGTAGCGATGTTTGTAGGTTACGACCCGGCCTGAGTCGTAAAGATATTCGATGCTCAACTTCTCATCCCCCGCCCCGTGCAGCAACGCCTCCCTCGCGGCAGGTGACAATTTTTGGAGCGGTGTATCGAAATCGAAGTTGAATTTTTTTGCCACTGCTTTGATTTGACTGAACATCCACGTCTGACGTGGCTTCCCGAGGGCTGCGATCCCTTCCTGATTGATCGACTTGCTCTCGTCCGGAATGATTAACTTCATATCGAACGCCTTCAGTTCGCCCAGCCCTTCGCAGGCGGAACAATGGCCGGAGGGGGAATTGAAGGAAAATGAATTCGGCGCCGGTTCCTCGTAGCTAATGCTGCAGTAGCTGCACGAGTACTTCTGGCTGAACAAGAAATCTTTCTTCCCGTCGAAGAGAATCAGCACGCCGTCCCCAAACCTGAGCGCGACTTCAACCGAGTCGGCAACGCGCGAGCGGAGGTTTTTCTTCAATTCGATCCGATCCACCACGATCTCGATGTGGTGTAATTTATATCGGTCGGCCTTCAACCCTTTTTCGATCTGCTTGATTTCTCCATCCACTCGTACGCGGACGAAGCCGTCTTTCAGGATTTGTTCAAAGAGCTCGCGGTAGTGCCCCTTTCGGCCTTTTACGACGGGAGCAAGGATTTGAAGTTTCGACCCAGGCGGAAAACCTAGAATAGCGTCGATGATCTGGTCGACACTTTGCCGCTGAACCTTGCGTCCGCAATTGTAGCAAAACTGCGTTCCTACCCGTGCAAACAATAGGCGCAGATAATCATAAATCTCTGTCACCGTTCCCACGGTCGAACGCGGATTGCCGCTTACGGTTTTCTGCTCGATGGAGATCGAAGGACTGAGCCCTTCGATGTAGTCGACATCCGGCCGCTCCATCATATCCAGAAACTGCCGTGCATACGCGGAAAGGCTTTCCACGTAGCGTCGCTGTCCTTCTGCATAGATCGTATCGAACGCCAAGCTGGATTTGCCCGAGCCGGAAAGCCCGGTAATCACCGTCAGCGATTCGCGCGGGATTTCTACGTCGAGGTTTTTCAGATTGTGCACGCGAGCACCGCGGACGATGAGATTAGCTACTGGCACAGAGGGTTTTGACAGTCAGTTTAGGTTCAGTTGGAAGAACAGATGCAAGATTCAGGATTGACGATGAAAGGCTCAATCCTCATGAATCGTCCTAAATCTTGAATCCTGAATCATCTTTTCAGTGCATCCGTTTTCGCTTGTTGAGGTATTCCGTTAACGCTTTGTCGAACGCTGTTGCGGTATCGAGCAGGATGTAATCGATGTTATGGTCAAGACACTCGCGCCTATACAAGTCAACAAAATCGCGCATCGATTCTTGGTATGCTTTCTGGATATGCCACGGCTGCGTCGTGATTTCTTCACGTGTTTCAAGATCCCGAAACACCGCATCGGCACCGAATGCAAACGACCGTTCGAGCGGGTCGAGAATTTGCATCACAAGAACCTCGTGGCCCCGGTAACGGAAGTGCTTCAACGCAGTCAAGACCGCTTGCGGGTCGTCGAACAGATCGCTCAGGATAATGACAAGTCCGCGACGCTTCATCCGTTCGGCAATGGTATGCAGCGTTGCGCTCGTCTTTGTCGCCGCGGCGGGCGTCTGGAGCTCAAGTTCCTTCAAGAGCTGATTGAGATACAAACGGGTGGCGCGCGGTGGAAGCGAGACCCGTATAGCTTCGTCGTAGATCGTCAAGCCCACGGCGTCGCGCTGCTCGACCATCAAGTAGGCGAGCGCCGCCGCAACAAACGAAGCGTATTCGTACTTTGAAAGATTCTTTGCCGACGCAAATTGCATGGAGCGACTCGCATCCAGAATAATGTGCGACCGGAGATTCGTTTCTTCTTCAAATTGCTTGATAAAGAAGCGGTCGGTTTTCCCGTAGGCTTTCCAATCGATATGACGTATCTCGTCGCCCGGCATATACGGCCTGTGTTGGGCAAACTCCACGCTGAACCCGTGGTACGGACTTTTGTGCAATCCCGTAATGAACCCTTCCACCACTAGCCGCGCGCGAAGTTCCATGTTTGAAAGCTGCGCAACAACGCTGGGCTGAAGATATCTAAGCGGTTCGACCACGTTATCTTTTCTTCGAACTCCGTTTTGCGGATACTTGCTTTTCGGGCGCTTCCGCGACTAAGGGGTTGAAGATTTCCGATGGCGCCTTGCCCAGGTTTGCAAGCTCAAACTTGGCAGATTCTGTCAGAGGATTGTTCGGATACCGCTTCAAAAATTCTTCATAGGCCCATCGAGCAGAATCGATGCTTTTCAATTCATTGTTGTAGATGAAACCGATCATGAACAGGGCGTTCGATGTCGCGCCAAAATCCGGGTATTGTTCGACAAGCTTCCGGTAGAATCCGACCGCAGCGCGATAGTTGTTCTTCGAACCTTGGTAGATCGATCCTAGCGCGTAAAGAACCTCAGGCGCCTTGCCGCTTTGAGGATATTCGGCGAGCAATTGCTTATATGATTCAATCGCGAGCTCCGGTTGGTTGGATTTCTGTGCCTCAAGAGCCTTCTTAAACAACTCCTCCTCCGTCGCTTTTGAACAGCCGATGAGCGTTGCAAGAATTATCATTACGAGTGGTCGATACATAACAGTTTCCTTCCACTGATGTGGTGTTCCAAAAACCTAAAAACTAATCGGCGCAGAATCAACGTGCCCGTGTGAGCGCGGCACAGAAAAAACCGTCTGTATCCCGTTGGTGGGGCAGTAGATAATCGAACGGCACGGGCGATAGCGAGACGGAAGAAGTTTTGGCCAGGCGAATCTGGCTCAATGCGTATTCAGCGTGATCAGTGATGAACCGGCCTACAACCACTTCGTTCTCCTCGGCAAAGAGTGAGCAGGTGGCGTACACCATTTTGCCCCCCGGCTTTACGAGCGGCGCGCATTGCTCAAGGATCAAGCGTTGCTTCTCGCTGAGTTCAGTGACCATCGCTTCGGTGACGGACCACTTCATTCCAGGATTGCGCCGGATCGTTCCCACGCCGCTGCACGGTGCATCAATAAATACGATGTCGAAGAATCCGGTGAATTTGTCGTGCAGATCGCTGAGCGACTCGACAGGCTTTATGCGAACATTCTGCGCACCCGCCCGTTTCGAACGCCTGCTCAATTCTTCCAGTCGAAACCCCTGCACATCGGACGCAAAGATCTCGCCCCGATTCTTCATCAGCGCGGCAAACTGCAGCGTCTTTCCCCCCGCTCCGGCGCACGCATCTAACACCTTGGAGGTAGGCCGTGGGTCGATCGCGTTCGGCAGCATTTGGCTTCCCGCATCCTGCATTTCAAAGAATCCATCCTTGAATGTTTGAAGCTGAAAGATGTTTATTCGCTTCTTGAGTCGCAGCGCGTTCGGAATGTCCGGCACGAGCTCTGTTTCAACGCCTTCGGCCTTCAATTTTTCCCGGCACACATCCAGGCTCGCGCGCAATGCGTTTACCCTGATTGTGAGCGGCGCGGGCTCGTTCAGACTCGCGCAAAAGCGCAGAGTTTCTTCCTCTCCGAATTGCTTTACCCACCGTTCGACCATCCAATCCTGAAATGAGTATTCCTCTCCAAGGGTTTGTGCCTTCCCCTTCGAGGCTGTGGGTTGGAACATCTTGAGTGTGGAAAAAATTCCGTCGAGATCTTCCCGGACTCGGCTGCCGCGGAATTGCGGCGCAATTTCGGTGGACGAAAGCTCGAGACTACCATTCGGCGACAACGAGAGATAGGCGCAAATCAGAAGCAACGCCCGATCCTCTTCAAAGAGTTCCTCCTTTACGGCTAAGCGGATGCGGGATTCGCACGTTCGGAGGTGCCGCAGCGTTCCGTAGCCCGTTTCTGCGATGAATTTCCTGTCTTTCGACCCTAAGTACTTTCGCGATCGGAAGAAGAGTTGAAAGAGCGCGTCTGCAGGTTTGTTGAACTTAAGAATCTCGAGCAGAACCTCCTGAGTATGGCCGATGAGCGATGCAGTTTGCACGTATCAAAGTAGCGAGAAATTGGATGCAGACAAAGAGTCGAATTACGGTGGTACGGGCACGCTCCAACCAATCAGTTGACACTGCGTGGAGAACGATCAGAGAAAAAAAATCCTTCTCCCACGATCGTGGAAGAAGGATTCGTACTAATGGCTTTCGATTTTCAGTCCTTCTTGAATTTCTTCGTCAGGTCGTCTTTCAGTTGGTCGGCTTTTTGCTTTGCCTGACCTTTCACCTCTTCCGCTTTCTGCTGGGCTTCGGGTGCTTTCTTTTCCGCCTCTTGCTTTCCGGCGGCCTTACCCTGTTCCAACAGCTTCGACCCCTCCTGCTTCATTTGATCTTTCTTTTGCTGCATCTCGCTTTTTTCTTCGGGCTTCGCTTGCTCCGTTGGCTTGGCCGTCTCTTGCATTGGTTTCATCTCTTCCTTCTTCGGCGACTTGGGAGGGGCAACACGTTCTTTCTTTGTCATCGTGGATTTCTTTGCCTGCTTTTTTTGCGCCGGCGCCGGATTGGTTTGTCCAAGCCCCATCGACAGTACGAGAACGATTGCGATGAACACTTGCAGTATTGATTTCATAAAGCTCCTTAGGAGGTTGTTTGAATTTTTGAGATTGAGGATGTTTTTCTTTGTAAGTGTTTGCGCTGATTGCATTACATCAAGAGACAACCTCAGCGCGAATTTTTATCACAAACTCGATCAAACCGCGCGAATCCAGTTGCACAGCTACCGCATCTCCATCGCCAATAGTCCCCGCAAGAATCTTTTCTGAAAGGGGGTTGACAATATATTTTTGGATTGTCCGCTTCAACGGCCGCGCACCAAAACTCGGGTCGTAACCGATTTTCGCCAACCACTCCTTCGCCTCTTCGGTCATTTCAAGCGTAATATTTTTTCCACCAAGGAGTTTTGAGACATTGCGCAGTTGAAGCTGGACGATCTTTTGTATCTCCTCGCGCGTGAGGGGCTTGAAGAAAATGATGTCGTCGATACGATTGAGAAATTCTGGACGGATCGCCTGCTTGAGCATCTCAAACAATTTCATCCGCAGTTCGCTAAGAAGGTTCTCCCGATTCTCATCACTCAAGTCTTGCATTTTCTCGAGGATCTGATGCGAGCCGAGGTTCGATGTCATGATGACAATCGTATTCTTGAAATTCACCGTCCGTCCTTTGCTGTCCGTCAACCGTCCCTCGTCGAGCAGCTGCAGCAACACGTTGAAGACTTCCGGATGGGCTTTTTCGATTTCATCTAACAGAACGACAGAATATGGTCTTCTTCGCACGGCTTCAGTCAGCTGTCCGCCTTCGTCGTGGCCAACGTAGCCCGGCGGCGCACCGATGAGACGCGAGACAGAGAATTTTTCCATATACTCGCTCATGTCGATGCGGACGATAGCGTTTTCGTTGTTGAAAAGGAATTCCGCCAACGCTTTCGCAAGTTCCGTTTTGCCGACGCCCGTTGAGCCGAGGAAGATGAACTACCCAATCGGCCGGCGGTCATCCTGCAACCCGGCGCGGCTCCGGCGAATCGCGTCCGCCACTGCCCGCACGGCATCTTCCTGGTTCACCATTCTTTCGTGTATGCGATCTTCAAGCTTGAGCAACTTCGCGCGATCGCTTTCAAGCATGCGCTGAACGGGAATGCCCGTCCACTTCGCGACGATTTCTGCGATGTCCTCCGCGTCTACCTCTTCTTTCAGCATCTTCTGATTCTTCTGGACTTCAATAAGTTTGGAGGAGGCCTCTTTGATCCGCTTTTCGAGATTGGTGATGACACCGTATCGCAGTTCGGCAACACGGCCGAGGTTGCTCAGCCTCTCTTGCTGTTCTGCTTCGATTTTTGCTCGCTCCGTCTCTTCCTTCATTTTACGAATGGCTTGAATCAGTTCTTTTTCGAGCTGCCAGTGCGCCTTGAGTTCGGAATGCTTTTGATTGAGCTCAGCGAGTTGGCGCTCGATCTCAGCCGAGCGAGATTTGGTTTCCTCATCCTGTTCACGCTTTACGGCTTCCCGTTCAATCTCGAGCTGTTTGACGCGATGCTCGACATCATCCAACTCTTCCGGCATTGAATCAATTTCGATACGCAGCTTCGACGCCGCTTCATCAACGAGGTCAATTGCTTTATCCGGAAGAAACCTATCCGAGATGTATCGATGGCTTAACTGTGCGGCCGCGACAATTGCGCCATCCGTGATACGCACGCCGTGATGGACTTCATACCGTTCCTTGAGTCCCCGCAGAATCGAGATCGTATCCTCGACGGTCGGCTCATCGACCAGAACAGGTTGGAAGCGTCGCTCAAGTGCGGCGTCTTTCTCGATGTACTTTCTGTATTCATCGATCGTGGTTGCACCGATCGCCCGAAGGTCGCCGCGCGACAACGCGGGCTTGAGCATGTTCGCCGCATCAACCGCACCTTGCGCAGCGCCAGCCCCAACGAGCGTGTGCAGCTCATCGATGAAGAGAATGACTTCTCCGTTCGACTCGGTGACTTCTTTGAGCACGGCTTTCAACCGTTCTTCAAACTGTCCGCGAAAACTTGTCCCCGCGACGAGCGCGCCCATATCCAGCGCGATGATGCGCTTGGTTTTTAGGCTCTCCGGGGCGTCTCCCGAAGCGATGCGATGTGCAAGACCTTCCACGATAGCCGTTTTGCCGACGCCGGGATCACCGATGAGTACGGGATTATTTTTTGTTCGGCGAGAGAGGACTTGCAACACCCGACGAATCTCTTCTTCCCTGCCAATAACCGGATCGAGTTTTCCCTTGCGTGCGAGTTCGTTCAGGTCGCGGCCGAAGCGTTCGAGCGATTGGTACTTCTCTTCCGGCGTCTGGTCCGTAACGCGCTGCGTGCCGCGGACATCCTTCAGGGCTTTGTAGATCAAATCTTTTGTGGCACCCTGGTCGCTTAGAAGTCGCGCGGCGGCGGATTTCCCCGCCAGCAACCCGAGGATCAGATGCTCTGTGCTGATGTATTCGTCTTTGAGTTGCGCAGCCTCTTTTTGTGCTGACTCAACCGCTTGACCGAGGGCAGGCGAAAGCTGCTGACTTCCGAGCGATGCCCCCTGCACTTTGGGAAGTTTCTCGATGGCCGCATTGATCTTGATCTTCAAGAAGTTGACGTTCGCTCCGATTTTCTGGAGCAACGGCACAACAAGGCCTTCGCTATCCTGCACCAGCGCAGCGAGCAGATGTTCCGGCTCGATGCTTTGATTTGAATAGCTCGACGCGATCTCCTGCGCGTTCTGGACAGCTTCTTGAGACTTAATTGTGAATTTGTTGAAGTTCATTAGAGTTTTCAGCAATCAGTAATCAGTCATTAAGTATTCTTTTCTGCCGCGGTGGCGAGATATTTTTGAGCATTCGATTGTTGGCCGGAATGATGATCGTGCCAATAGTCTCAGCTGTGCTAATGCCCACAAAAGTCAAAGATATCCCTTTAGCCTTGTCCTTTCACTCTCAACTGACTACTGTCAACTTGCCTCTACTTATCATCAACGACCTCAAAATCGGCGTTTTCCACTTTCTTACCGCCTTCGCCGCTCTGCGATTGTGACTGGGATTGTTGCTGTTCCCCTCCCTGCGATGGCCCTTGCTGAGCACCAGACTGATTCTTTGTAGCCTCGTACATAGCGGAAGAGGCTTCATTCCAGATGGTGTTCAACACTTCCATCTTCGCTTTGATCTCCGCAGGATTGTTCGTTTTAATCGCTTCTTCAAGAGCCGATGCCGCCGCCTCAACCTTTGGCTTCACATCTGCGGGAATCTTGTCGCCCATATCTTTCAACTGCTTGCGCGATTGGAATACGAGATTGTCTGCCTGGTTTTTCGTCTCGACCTCTTCCTTCCGCTTCTTGTCCTCCGAGGCGTGGGCTTGTGCATCTTGCTTCATCTTCTCCACCTCCTCCTTGCTCAACCCGCTCGATGAGGTAATGCGGATGCTCTGCTCTTTGCCCGTCGCTTTATCTTTTGCGGAAACGTGCAACATGCCGTTCGCATCAATATCAAACGTCACCTCGATCTGCGGAATGCCGCGCGGCGCGGGCGGAATGCCGTCGAGATGGAACCGCCCGAGCGTGCGGTTGTCCACCGCCAATGGCCGCTCACCTTGCAGAATATGAATTTCCACAGAAGGTTGGCTGTCCGATGCGGTCGAGAAGATTTCACTTTTTTTCGTGGGAATGGTTGTGTTCGCTTGAATCATCTGCGTCGTCACGCCCCCCATCGTCTCGATGCCGAGCGTCAACGGCGTAACGTCGAGCAAGAGAACGTCGGTCACATCGCCAGAAAGGACACCACCTTGAATCGCTGCACCTATTGCTACGACCTCGTCCGGGTTCACTCCTTTGTGTCCCTCTTTGCCGAACATATCTTTTACCAATTGCTGCACGCGCGGCACGCGTGTCATTCCGCCCACCAGAATTACTTCGTCGATATCGCGCGGGTTCATGCCGGCATCCTTCATCGCCTTCTCCGTCGGTCCCACGCAACGCTGGATCAGGTCATCGCAAAGTTGCTCGAACTTGGCGCGCGTGAGCGTCAAGTTCATGTGCTTCGGCCCATCCGCTGTCGCGGTGATAAACGGAAGATTGATTTCGGACTGCATCAGTTGCGAGAGTTCGATCTTCGCCTTCTCCGCCGCTTCGCGCAACCGTTGGAGCGCCATCGGGTCTTTGCGAAGGTCGATGCCTTCCTGCTTCTTGAATTCATCTGCGATGTACTCAAGAATGCGCATATCGAAATTATCGCCGCCGAGATGCGTGTCGCCGTTGGTGGATTTTACCTCAAACACTCCATCTCCAAGCTCGAGCACGGAAATGTCAAAGGTTCCTCCGCCAAGGTCGAACACAGCGACTTTGGAGTTCTTATGCTTTTTGTCCAACCCGTATGCAAGCGCCGCCGCGGTCGGTTCGTTCACAATGCGCCGAACATTCAGGCCCGCAATCTCGCCGGCTTCCTTCGTTGCCTGGCGTTGCGCATCGTTGAAGTATGCAGGAACGGTGATGACAGCCTCGGTTACTTTTGTGCCGAGATAGTCTTCAGCAGTCTGCTTCATCTTCTGCAAAATCATTGCAGAGATTTCTGGCGGAGAATATACGCGGTCCGATATCTTCACGCGGGCGGTGTCGTTCTCACCGGGGATGATGTTGTACGGAACGAGTTTCATCTCTTCATTCACTTCGTTGAAGAATCGTCCCATAAATCGTTTGATGGAGAAGATGGTGTTCTGCGAGTTCGTGACTGCTTGTCGCTTCGCTCCGGCACCCACAACACGCTCGCCATTCTTTTGAAAAGCTACGATCGAAGGGGTCGTTCGCGCCCCTTCCGCATTCGCGATGACGACCGGGTCGTTCCCTTCCATCACAGCAACGACTGAATTCGTCGTGCCGAGGTCGATGCCGATTATTTTCCCTTTTGTTGACATTGCTGAATCCTCCTAAGTTAAATGTGCAGTCTACGCTGCGCGTTGATAGATTGGAACATCCAATATTCTTGTCTTCCCGAGAACCATCCTGTCCGACCCGTTAGAAATACGAACGGCCGGGCTTCAATTGAAGCCCGACCGACGAACAATCTCGCATTGGCGTGCGATTCTATTACTTTACCCTAACTTCGATTTGCTTTGCCTTGGCTTCCTCGGCCTTCGGCAACATTATCGTCAACATCCCGTCCTTGTAAGACGCATCGACGCCATCCGTTCTCACAATACTGGGGAGCGTGAACGAACGCTGGAACGAACCGTACGACCGCTCGACGCGGTGGTAGTTCTTGCGCTTTTCCTCATCCTTCTGCTTCTTTTCACCGCGGACGGTGAGCACGTTGTTTTCCAGGGTGATCTTCACGTCCTCTTTGTTCACGCCAGGCAACTCAATGTTGACGGTGAAGTCCTCCTCGCGCTCGACGATATCGACCGCCGGCGTCCACATAGAAAGACCTAAGGAACCATCATCCTGTGTGCCACCACGGAAGAAATTGTTGAACACGTTGTTGATTTCCCTCTGCACGTTGAAAACGTCAGAAGGCCACGATGTCAAATCGCGGATTGGATTCCATCGAATGAGTGACATAGTCATCCCTCCTGTTGAGATTGTTATTGGATTGCAATGGTCCGAGGCTTTGCAGACTCCGCCTTCGGAACTTTGACAGTAAGAATTCCGTTCTCCAGCTGCGCCGAGATTTGTTTTGCATCGATATCGCTACCGAATCGAAGCGAGCGCGAAAAAGACGGGGCGCCAATCTCATTCAACCGAACCTTGACTTCTTCGGGGCGTTCCTCGTTCTTCCGTTCCCCGCTCAACGTCAAAATGTTGTCTTCGAGATTGATCGTGAGCTCTTCTTTGCGGTAGCCTGGAAGTTCCGCAACCAGTGTGTACTCGTGGTCGCCTTCGAGGACATCGATCGCCGGCCTCTTTTGAATCCACCGTGGTGTAAGCGTTGAGAACTCAGGCAGCGTCCTTTCGAACGAGTTGGGTTGTAGAACACGAATATACATTTTGTCTCCTTGTGTGTTTTGATTGTGAATTCTTGCTCTTGTATTGTCAATCGGCGTGCCATCGCGCAACGCTTGATTTCAGAGAAAAATTGGCTTTGAGAATTCATTACCTGCCACGTCGTCTGACAAAAAATCTCCTTCTCCGCCCAACATTTCAGATTCAACTGCCAACACGGGAACATATTGACAGCGCAGTGATTCTTGATTCTCTAAGACTTATTGATTAACCTTTTACGAATTTTTTTGACATCTCAAAGGAAACCTAATGAAGCTCATCATTGCGACAATGTTGTTCATTTCTCTGGCTGTTCCGCAGCAATCCAAGATTAAAAAATCGGCACGCTCGGGATACGAATCGATCACTGTTGTCGATTTGAAAAAGCATTTAACTATCCTCGCCTCCGATAGCCTTGAAGGTCGCGAAACAGCAATGCCCGGACAAAAGAAGGCCGCGCGCTATATTGCCGGACATTTCAAGAAACTTGGACTCAAACCTCTCGGCGACAGTGGAACCTATTTTCAAAGGTTCGACCTCGACGTGACGCGATTAAGTGATGCCTCGTCTGTATCGGTAAAGGAGGGCGCGGCAAGCACCTCCTTCGCATTTTGGAAAGATGCCCTCACATTTTCTCGGCGGGACACTGTAGTCCGCGGTAACGTTGTTTTTGTCGGATTCATGGATGCAAAGTTTGATTCAGCAACAGCGGCAAAATTTGCAGGCCGAATAATTCTTGCCTTCTCAGGCGCGAAGGCCTCGGCAAGCGATACTAGCGCATCGTTATCGCGCCGTCAACTCGTTTCGGGGCGCCGCGACCCAGGTGCCCTCGGGCTGCTTGCAATCACAGCAGAATCCGGCGGAGGCTCGTTCGACCGTTTGCAGGCGACGCTTCGCTCATTCGGTACAGATAAGCCAAGTATGTCCTTAAAGGGTGTCGTTCGTCCCACGCGAGCCTTCGGTTCGGGATTCTCAGTGTTCGTCTCGCCAGCACTTGCCAACACAATACTGAAATCCTCCGGAAGCGATGTGAGCCAACTTCGTGCGGCTGCATTGTTCTCGGATTCGATGGCACCAATCTTCATGGACAACGTTGAAGTCACGGTTTCGATCAAATCCTCAAAGGAAGTTTGGCAAAGCGAGAATGTTGTAGGGCTACTGGAAGGGACGGATCCAAAACTCAAAGAAGAAGCAGTCATCTTTACTGCCCATTACGACCATCTCGGAAAAAGCTCTGACGGTACGATTTTTCACGGTGCGGATGACGACGGCTCCGGAACATCGATGGTGATGGAACTCGCTGAAGCCTTCGTGAAGAACAAGGTAAAGCCAAAGCGGAGCGTCATTTTTATGACGGTGGCTGGAGAAGAAAAAGGACTGCTGGGCTCATCGTACTACAGCGAGCATCCCAATTGGCCGTTGGAGAAAACAATTGCCGACTTGAACACTGATATGATCGGACGCATCGATACGATTTACGAAAAGATGGTCCCCGTACCTAACTACACGTACGTCATCGGCTCAGATAAGATATCGACCGAACTTGATAGCATCCTCCAGGTCGCAAACCGAGAAGGCGACCGCTTGACTCTCGATATGACCTACAATGATCCAAACGACCCGAATCAGTTCTACCGTCGTAGCGACCATTACAACTTTGCAAAGAAAGGCGTGCCGATAGCATTTTTCTTTACGGGCGAGCATCGCGATTATCATCGTCCGACCGATACGGTGGACAAAATTGAATTCGCACGGCAAGAGAAAATCGGTAAACTCGTGTACTACACTGGGTGGAAACTCGCAAACGCCCCACGAATGTTGAAAAGGAACGTCGAGGCCACTGAATACAAATGATGTTGACGAAAGATTCGCTTTCCGCCGGACTGGCAACCTCAAAGTTCGGCAAGAAGCTGTTCGTCTTTGAATCGATTGACTCAACAAGCGCTTGCGCGCGAACGCTTGCGGAGGCGGGCACGGACGATGGGGCTGTGGTCTTCGCCGAGTTTCAACAGTCGGGCAAAGGAAGGCAGGAGCGCACGTGGGAATCTGGACC
>Ga0315281_10008452_pt1 | contig 14399 bp, 11 predicted proteins | sample YL17G07_0_MG_FD_204540 | JGI IMG/M metagenome (GOLD analysis project Ga0315281, IMG submission 204540) | Sediment microbial communities from Yellowstone Lake, YNP, Wyoming, USA - YL17G07_0 | ecosystem: Environmental > Aquatic > Freshwater > Lake > Sediment | place: USA: Wyoming | collected...
TTCAAGGCCCGGCCCTCCAGTACCTTGCTCAGCATTCCACTGGCACGATACTGAATGTCGGGCCTTCTTTCTACTCGAAAAGTGCGAAACTATAGACTAGGAGCCTGTCCAAGTATTCCGCACCAAAAGCTGTAAGGCGCTATAGCGGCGAGAGTTATGCATTTTGCGTCCAAAGGAGCTAAGTTGTTTGCGGACGGTGCGTTAGGACTTTTCAGGCCTAATACTTGGACAGGCTCCTAGGCCCAAATCAAGCACGTTTGCCAGAGACTCTTCTGGCTTTCACGCTGGAATATATGGGCGCAGCACATGCATTTCCGCGCGAAAAACTTTTTGAGGTGAAATTTTCGTGCGTAGCGCGGGCAATCCTGCCCGCGTCGCGGGCTGATAGCCCGCGCTACTACGGCCATAACGCGCTTGATCTGGGCCTAGCCGCACTCGGCAATGGGGGCACCGCTCAGGAGCCTCCACACGCTCCACCCGGTCGGCCCGATCCTCCCCGACGGCGCTTCGCCCGTGCCCGGAATGTCCGGCCTGACCGCCGCCCCGGCGCGCCTGGCGATCCGGAAGGGTATTGGCCTTGACGGGCACCTTGGATGAAGGAGTCGAAGCCCCGAAGAAGCCCTCTTTGACCGTGCGCTCCTGGCGACGCAACTGGGCCTTGAGTCGGGCGTTCTCCTCCTCCAACTCCAGGCGGCAGCGTACTGCCGCCGCATTGATCTTCTGCTGCTTGGCGAAGCATCCCTTGCAGTAGCGCAAGGTCGTCATCGCTTGGGGACTCCACCGGAGCGTTCGAGCCGCCACCGCTCGACGAGTGCCGCCCCTGCGCGCGTCAGGAGGGCCTCCATCCGCCGCCCATTGCCAATGGCCCGGCGCAGCATCTCGACGAAGGCCGGGCGCACGTAGAGACATCTCTGCCGGCCCTTCTGCCTGAAGGTGAAAATCCACGCCGGGTGCTTGTCGCCGCGCGCGCAGGCCGGGCATGTCGGCCGGATGCACGGCCGGCGCACCTGAGCGAGCGACCCTTTCGCCACCGGCCATAGTCCGGCCGCCTCGGCCAGAAACGCTCGCCGCTCCTTCGTGTCCTTGGGCATCGCCTCCTCCTTTGAACTGGCCCCAGAACCGCACGAGAGTATATATACCATATAGCATACGTACTGTCAAGCACAAAAAGGAGAAGAATCCACTTCTTCATTCACCCTACGGTAACTGAGGGATTACGTTTTCAAGCAAAGATGGCGGAGAGGGGGGGATTCGAACCCCCGGTCCCGCAAGCGGGACACAGCGTTTCCAACGCTGCTCCATCGGCCACTCGGACACCTCTCCGCGCGTCAGCCAGATTCGGGTAAAGGGGGAGAATTCCCGAAGCCGAATAATAACGGCGCGGCCCGGGAAAGGCAAATGCGGGAATGTAGGGTGGGAATGCCGCGCGTCTACTTGAGCGGCGTGTAGAGCGGGTCGCCGATGACGATCGTCTGGCCGCAGAGGTGCGGAATGCACATGTAAGCCGTCTCCGCCCAGGTGGCGCCGGCTTTCATCGAGTGGAAGAGGTTCGCCACCGAGGGCGCGCCGTCGGGGCCGGGATCGGCGACGTTGCCGATGGCGGCGCAGACGTGCGCGCTCAGCGCAGCGGCGACCCACGACGCCTTCCCGTCGCGCAGCGACGGGGCGGTCACGCGGTCCAGGTTGACCGCCAGCGCGCCCTTCACCCAGGAGAAGACTTCCGGATTGTATTCGCCCACGTCCGCGCCAAGGAAGAAGAACGTGCTGACGGCTTGGTCCGGCCGAAAGAACGGCGGCGAATCCTTCACCGGCGGGACCACGCGGCCGATGAGTCGGTCCAGCTTGGCGAGCGCGCGATAATTGACCCGGATGGCGGCGTTGATGCGTTCCGAGTTCTCGTCCTCGATCGGCAGTACGGAGAACCGCGCGAACCCGCGCGCGCCGAACGAGTAGTCCTTCTCGACGGCCATCGCGTCGCGGACCATCGAGAGCTCGCGGCCCGGCGCAAGCGCGTCCTTCTCGACCGACGGCCCATCCAGCCGCGTGACGAGATACATCCCGAAGAGCGTGGAGTTGAACGGCTCGTCGCGGTTGAGGTAGGGATTCTCGAACAGGCCGCTGAGCGCGCGGGGCCGGGCGAGGAGCGTCAGTTCGGAGTCCACCGCCGTCCCCGGCCGCGCGGCGCCGCGCCGGTCGGCGCCGGGCGCAACCCGCAACGGCACGCCCGTCGTCGTAACGATGAACGAGATTTTCCGCGAGAGCTTCTGCTCGAAGAGATAGGTTCGGATCGGCGCCTGAATGTCCTCCTCGAACGCGGCCCGGTCCACGATTTCGTTCACGATGCACCGGATGTGGCAGATGTTCTCCGGCGGCAGCTTGCGCAACGCGGCGTACTTCTCGCCGATTTTCTGCGAGACTTCCGAGTTGTCGTTGACGACGAGCAGCACGCCTTCCGGCCCGCGCAGCGAGGTCTCGATCTCCGCGGGCGGCTGCGGCTCGGCCGGGTCGGACAGGATTTTGCCGACGCCGGCGGGCGTCGCCGCCCAGATGTCCGGCCCCTCCACAAAGACCTGGCGGACGTTGTTGTCGGGCAGCGACGAATGGACCTTGTCGAGATGCCGGCGAGTCATGCCGTCGCAGTCGAGCGCATACACGCCCCAGTCGGCGCCGAAGTACTCCCGCGCCGAGCCCAGGGCCAGCGAGGAGATTCTTTCATCCTCGAGCAGCAGCCGCCAGTTTCCGGCCCGGTCCACGACAAAGGCGCCGTGCGCGGTGCCGCCCCAGATCCTTTCGCCGTCGGAGGCGAGCGCCGTGACGCTGTTGTTCGGCAGGGGTGATTGGCCCGCCGTGAAAGTCCGCCACGTGGAGTTGGAGAGGTCGAGCACGCTCAGCCCCTGGTCGGCGCCGACCCAAACCTCGCTTCCGCGGACGGCGACGGCCCGGACGGGGGCGGCGCACAGGCCGCCGGCGGCCGGGCGCCAGCTCCGACCATGGCCGAGGCGGTCATAGAAGAACAGGCCGGTCGCCGTGCCGAACCACATCCCTTCGGGCGAGTCGGCGATGGCCAGGACATCCTGTCCGTCGAGCGTGGCGAATGGGCCGATGTCCAGCGCCATCAGTCCGGTGACGTCCCAGCTTCGGAAGACGTCGTCCATGATCGGCACGCCTCGCTCGATCACGCCGGAACCGAGCGAGCCGAACCAGATTGTGGGCCCGTGGAGCGCGAAGTGGTCCACGGCGGAGACCCAGCCCAGCCGGTCGGTGCGCCAGGTGGAGGCGGCAAATCCCGCGATCCGGTTCCAGATGAGCCGCCCGCTCCGCGCGGGCCGTAATTCGTCCTCGAAGGGCGAATACGCCGCCAGCCCGCCGCGCGTCAGGCTGTCGCCGAGTTGCGCCTGGACGGTTCCGACCAGAATCCGGTTGCCGAGCAGTTTCACCGCGGTCGCGTGGCCGGGCGCCGCCGTCGGCAACACGAGCCAGGAGCGCCCGCCGTCGCGCGTGAAATTCAGGAAGGCTGTCGGCGACGGCGGATCGTTGGGCACGGCCTGCGCGCAGACCAGGTTCGGCTCGATGCACGAGAGTTGCGTCACGCGCGAGGACTGGAGCGATTCCGCCGCGAAGCGCGCCCAGGTCTGTCCGGCGTCGCGGCTGCGGAAGAGCCCGCTGTCCGAGGCGAGCCAGAGGTCCTCGCCCGTCGTCATGATCTGGTGGACCGGCAATCCGTGCTGCCCCTGGATGAGGAGCGTGCGCCACTTCTCCTGCTCTGGGGCGCCGAGGATCACGGAAACCCCGCGATCGGGATTCTGCAGATCGCTCACGGCCGCGCACAGGTTGTCGCCGACGACGCAGATGTGGCGCCATTCCTTCGTAACCTGGAACGAGCGCCACTCGCTCGCCCCGGGACGCAGCAGGCTGAGCCCGCGGTTCGTCGCGGCCCAGACGCTTCCTTTGTCCAGCAGCAGGTCGTGAATGGTGAGCCCGTGAAGGCCGTCCTGGCGGGAGTAGCATCGCCAGTCCTCGCCTCCCTCGATCGCCTCGCAGACGCCGCCGTCGGTGCCGGCCCAGAGCCGGTCGCCTTGGGCGGCCAGCGTCAGGATGACATTGCTCGGCAGCCCGTCGGCCACCGTCAGCGTGCGCCAGCTCTTGCCGCCGTTGCGCGAACTGGCCAGGCCTCCGGTCGTGCCGGCCCACCAGGTTTCGACTCCGGAATCCGTCGTCGCGGCGATGCAAAGGACGTTCGAGCGGACGCTGAACGTCTTCCAGTCGCCGCCGCGCGTCCTGCAGATCAATCCGCCGCCGGTCGCCATCCAGAGCTGTCGCCCGTCGCGGGCCAGGATGCGGACGGGACACGAGATGTTTCCCTCGTGGCGCCAGGTTGCGCCGTGGTCGGCGCTGAGGAAAAGCCCCTCGCTCGTGGCGGCCCAGAGTCCTCTCTCCGAGGCCGCCAAGTCGAAAGTCTCCTCGGCGCTCAGGCCCGATCCGGCGCTGACAGGCGTCCACGTGTCGCCGCCGTCGGCGCTCTGCGCCAGGCCGTGGCTCGTGGCGGCCCAGAGCCGCTGGCCCTCGAGGCGGATCCCGTGTACGCGGGCCGAGACGGCATGTCCCACCGCCGAAGCGGTCCCGGTCTTCAGCGCCACCCAGGTCTTTCCGCCGTCGGCGCTTCGGAGGACGTCGGGCGCGCCGCCGTACTGCATGGCCGCATCGAAGCCGCCCAGCCAGCACGCGCGCCCGGACGGGCCTTCGCCCAGCGTAATGGAACTGACGTTCCGCGGGAACGCGCCTTTCAGCCGCTCCCATTGGTCGCCCTGGTTGTTGGACTTGTAAAGGCCGGACGAGGAACTGACCCAGACCTGGCCGAGGTATTCGGCGACGGCCCAGATTTCGGCGCCGGGTCCGCCGGAGTCCCAGCCGCAGATTTCCGAGCGGGTCAAATCGTCATTGACGAAGCATAACCCGTTCAGCGTGCCGACCCAGATGCCGCCGCGGCCCGGGGTGATGCACGTCACGGTGTTGCGGAAGATAAGCTGTTCACCGGCCGGCTCGGGAACGGCGCCGTCCTCCGGCATGCGCCGGCGGCCGCTGATTCGCGGCATGGCCTCCTTGAGCGCCACTGGGGTCCAGGTCTTGCCGCCGTCGGCGGTCCACGCGACACCGCGGTCCGTTCCGGCCCAGATGAGGCCCTGGGGATCGCGGGATACGGCGGTGATGACGTTCGAGAGGAAGTCGTCGCTGCCGAGTTGAGGGAAGCGTTCCCACTCTCCGGTTGCCGCAGGCGCTGGGTTCGCCGGCGCCAGCGCGAGCGCGGAGGCCAGCGCGAAAACCGCCATCCTCAGGAGCCGCTCACGGATCGGCCGCGATTTCATACCCCTCATCACGAAATCGGGCTCCTATTTCAGTGCGCGACCATGGCCGTCTTCGGCTCCGCCGGCGTGATTGCCGCTGGCGCGATTATGGCGTAATAGATCATTCGTTCCTTCGTACCGCCGGCACCCGGGTATCCCTTTTCGCGGATATCGGAGGACTTCAGCGGCACCCTCAGGTTGGAAACGCCGCGCTCGATGATACCCGGAAGCTCGAAAACCATGCCTTCGTTGAGTTTGAGCCGCACGCTCTCCTTAAGCACAGCCGTGTGCTTCTCTTGAACCGGCTCGTACCAAGTCAGAGTCACCTTGCAGACTTCGGGTACCGCCGGAATTTGGAATGTGGCGGTGCACTGGACGAGGAAACAACTGGAAGCCAGCGCCGCCACGTTTTCAAGCACAACAGTATCGCTATCAGGGCTTGCCTTGAGCCGGAATGAGACGACGTCAGGTGCATACTCGGACAGCACGGGGACCCAGATGTTATTTGTCAGAGCGTAATCGCTCACGTACGAGCCGTGCGTTGTCAGGTGAATTTCCTGCGTCATTCCCGATTTAGCTGACATGTGCGAAGAGCTGATGATAATCGCGCTGTTCGAAACTTCGGCAGCGCGGGTCAACGCCTGGAACTCATCAAGGCTAAGCCTCTTTCCAACGAGTTTGCCAACGCCAAGTTGCCGGTCAAGACCAGCGGTCACTGCAATGATACGGGCCTCGACCGCTACCTCCGGCGCTCCCTCGACGGCCGCGGCGTCGGGCGGAACAGGCGGTAACTGCGGCACCGATATCTTGTGCCCCTCGGCCCAGAGGTGTTCGTCCGGCAGCAAGGTGACGTGCGCGCATCCGCCGGCCAGCGCCACAACCAGAAGACCCGCCATCATTTTCACGTTCATTGCCCACCTCGCTTTCCCTTGCAAAGAAAGTCATTCCCGCGAAAGCGGGAATCCAGAAAACGCTGGATTCCGGGTCAAGCCCGGAATGAAGATGCGCACACATTTGAGTCGTCATGCACAGCGACTCAAGAGCGTAATTTATCATAGTGCTATCACGTTCCGGGCGGAACTGCAAGAGGATTTTTCCGACTTTTGTTTGGTGTGCAGCGATGGATCGGTCCGCTCAGGGACGCGGCGGCGCGAAGCGCGAGATGAGCGCTTCGGCCGCGGTCAGCCCATCCACTGCGGAACTCATGATGCCGCTCGAATACCCGGAGCCCTCTCCGGCCGGATAAACTCCGTCGGCGGAAATCGAGACGCGCCGCGCGGGATCGCGCACGATGCGGACCGGGCACGAGGCGCGCGCTTCGACGCCCACCAGGATCGCGGCCTCGCCCGCGAAACCCGGAATCCGGCGCTCGAATTCGGGCAGGGCGAGGGCGATCGCCGCGCCGAGAGTCCTCGGCAGCACGCGCTCCAGCGCCGCGGGCCGGACGCCGAGCGGATACGTCGTGCTCCGCGCCAGGGCCCGGACCCGGCCGGCCAGGAAATCCTTCGCTCCTTGCGCGGGCGCCGAGTAATCCCCGCCGCCGGCGAGGAACGCCTCGCGCTCCCAGCGGCGCTGATACTCGAGGCCCGAAAGCGGTTCCGCGCCGAAGTCGTTGGGCTGAATCGTGGCGACCAGCGCGGCGTTCGTGAATTCGCCGTCGCGCGCGCGCGCGCTCATCCCGTTGGTGCAGACGGCGCCCGGCTCGGAACACGCCGCCGCCAGCACGCCGCCGGGACAGACGCAGAACGCCGCGATGGATTCCGCCGCCAGGACGTAGTCCGCCGCGCCGAGGCGCGGATGGCCGGCGTGCCGGCCGTAGATCGCGCGGTCAATCACCTCGCGCGGATGCTCGATGCGCAGCCCCATCTGGAACGGCTTCGGCTCGAGGGCCAGGCCGGACTGGCGCAGCGCCTCGAAGGTGTCCCGCGCGCCGCCGCCGATGGCCAGGACGAGGCCGTTGGTCTCGATCGTGCCGCGGACAGTTTTCACGCCGCGCAGAGAGCCGTCCGCGACGACCCACTCGGTCGCGCGCTCGCGCCAGCGGATTTCGCCGCCGAGGCGCTCCAGTTCTCCGCAGAGGTTCGCCACGACGCCGTGCAACCGGTCGGTCCCGACGTGCGGCCGCGCCTCGATGAGCAGTTCCTTCGGCGCTCCGGCGGCGACGAACGCCTCCAGCACCGACCGCACTCGCGGATCGCGGATGCGCGAGTAGAGCTTGCCGTCGGAATAGGTCCCCGCGCCGCCGGCGCCGAAGAGCAGGTTGGAGTCCGCATCGAGTTCGCGCGAGGAGAGGAACCGGCCCACGTCGCGGCTGCGTTCGGCGATGGGGCCGCCGCGCTCCAGCAGCAGCGGGCGATATCCCATCTTCGCGAGTTGCAGCGCGGCGAACAGGCCCGCCGGCCCGCACCCGACGACCACGATCCGTCCGCGGATTTCTTCGGTCCCGGGACTTGGGCTGACGGCAGCCGCCGGCTCGATGGCGGCGGCTTTGCCCTTCGCGATCGCCTCAGTTTCGGCGGCCGGGTCGGAGAGCGCGACGTCCACGGCATGCACGAAGCGCACCTGCCTGCCTCGCGCATCAATCGCCCGGCGAACGACCTGGATGTGGCGGATCATCACCACGGGCAGGTCGAGCCGCTCGGCCGCCTTGCGGGCCAGGAGCGAGCCGGGCTCGTTCACGTCGAGGGTCAGGTTCTGCAGTCGTATCGGCATGGAGGGCTATGGAGAAATGACGAATGGCCAAGTCCGAATGACGAAAGAAGTCGTCATTCGACGACAGGCACGCGCTGCAACGCCTCCGCGATGGCCTCTTCCGGGCGCTCGTAATCGGAGAGGAGAATCTTCCGCATGGTCGTTCCTTCCGACTGGGAATTGCCGGATACCCGATCGAGCGGGGTTATGTTAACAGAATAAGTTTCGCCTCGCAAGAGGCGGAATGGCGCGTTGCGTGTTGACCTGGCGGGAGGCCGGGTGATTTAATGTCGCGGGTTTCGGCGATGAGGAGGAACGGTGTTGCGAACGAAGCTTCTCGCGGTGGAATGGGTCGGCGGACTCGACGGCTGCCTGCGGATCATTGACCAGACGACGCTGCCGGGCGAAGTGCGGATGATGGAATGCCGCACGCCGGAGCAGGTCTTCGAGGCGATTCGCCGCCTGCAGGTGCGCGGCGCGCCCGCGATCGGCATCGCCGGGGCGATGGGCGCGGTCCTGGGAATCCGGAATCTCGCCCCCCGGTTACGGATTCCGGGGGCAGGCCGCGCAGGCTCGCAGGAGATCATCGCCGAGTTGAAGCGCGTGACGGCCCGGCTTGCCACGGCGCGTCCGACGGCCGTCAACCTGAGCTGGGCGCTCGACCGGATGGTGCGCGTCGCGGAGGAGAATTCATCGCTCGACGCCGCCGCATTGAAGCAGCGCCTGCTCGACGAGGCGAAGCGGATCCGCGACGAGGACGCGGCGATGTGCCGCGCCATCGGCGAGCACGGCGCGGCGCTCTTCAGGAACGGCGACGGCGTGCTGACTCATTGCAACGCCGGCGCGCTGGCGTCGGCCGAATACGGCACGGCGCTGAGCGCGGTCTTCGTCGCGCATGAGATGGGCAAGCGGCTGCACATTTTCGTGGACGAGACGCGCCCGCTGCTCCAGGGCGCGCGGCTGACGGCTTGGGAACTGTCGCGGGCCGGCGTCGAGATGACGTTGATCTGCGACAGCATGGCCGCGCAGGTGATGCGCGAAGGGCGTGTGCAGCGCGTGATCGTCGGCGCCGACCGCATCGCCGCCAACGGCGACACCGCCAACAAAATCGGCACGTACTCGGTCGCCGTCCTGGCGCGCGCGCACAAGATTCCGTTCTATGTGGCCGCGCCGTCGTCCACATTCGACCTCTCCATCGCCGACGGATCGAAGATCCCGATCGAGCAGCGCGCCGCCGAGGAAATCACGGAGGGCTTCGGCCGCCGCACCGCCCCTTCCGACGTGCGGGTGTACAACCCGGCGTTCGACGTCACCCCGGCCCGGCTCATCGCGGCGATCATCACCGAACGCGGGATCATCCGGCGGCCGAACGCCCGGAAAATCCGCCGGCAACTCCGAATTTGAACCGCCGATGGACGCAGATGAACGCAGATAAGAACAAGAGAAGCAATCCGTATCTGCGTTCATCTGCGTCCATCGGCGGTTTCATCTCTTCTTTAGAGGATGGTTCGTGAAGACCGTTGCGCTGCATTCCTGGCGGCTGTCGCCGAAGAAGGCCATTGCGCTTCAGGAGCGGCTGCGGAGCCGGATCGTGGATTGTCCGGTCCGGCCCTGGCCGGAGTTCGTCGCCGGCGCGGACATTTCATACGCCAAGCGGACGAAAGACCTGATCGCGGCCGTGGTCGTCCTGCGTCTGCCGGGACTGGAGACCATCGCCGAAACCTGGGTCGTCCGGCGCGCGCGGTATCCGTACGTGCCGGGTCTGCTGACGTTCCGCGAGGCGCCGGCGGTGCTCGCGGCGTTCCAACGGCTTCGGAGCCGGTGGGATGCCGCGATTTTCGACGGGCAGGGGCGCGCGCATCCGCGCGGGATGGGCCTCGCCGCGCACATCGGATTATGGCTCGACGCCCCCACGATCGGCTGCGCGAAGAGCCGCCTCATCGGCGAGGCAGCGGAACCGGGTCCGGCGCCGGGCGACCATGCGCCGCTCACGCTCGACGGCCGCGTAATCGGCGCCGTCCTGCGCACGCGGCGCAACGTCAAGCCGCTGTTCGTCTCGGCCGGGCACAAATCGTCCCTGGCCGATTCGATCCGGCTCGTCATGGCCTGCTGCGCCGGCTATTGCGTCACCGAGCCGATCCGCCGCGCGCACGCGCTGGTCACCCGTTTGCGAAGTTCGTGCGACCTCGGATAAAAAGAAGACCTCCGGTCGTCCTGAGCAGCCGTCCGGAGGTCCGAAACCGGCTGTCCATTCCGCCCCTGCGGTAAACCAGTCAGGATGCTTGTTCCCATCAAGCGCGTGAGGGCCGCGCATGGGTGTGTCGTTCTACGGAACAGCCGAGAACTTACTTGACTGCTGGCACTTTGAGCTTATAATCTCATGTTCGAATGCGGACTGTCCTTTGGAGGACGGTCAAATGGGAAATCCCGGGTCAGTGAAATGAAAGGAGGCGCGCCATGAAGCGGTTGATTGTCGTCAGCGTGATTGTCGCGATGGCCATGGCAGCTCTGCCCGCTTTGCGCGCGGGCGCGCAGGGGACGGAACCGCGCTCGCGCCGGGTTGACTATGGGATGCTGATCGAGGGCCTGCCCGGAGAGAACAGGGTGTGCTGGCAAACCACCGACGGCGCGCTGTATGCGCGGGACCTGGACGCGTTGAACGAACGTCTGGGCGGCCAGAAAATTCCGGGCGCGCCGCTGAATGCCGTCTTCAACGCGGTCGGCGTGACGGGTTGGCAGTTGGTGCTCGTCCAGAAGCCGAGCGTCGGCGACGTGATGTGGGTGTTCAGCCGCGCCCGCGCCGACAGCCGCTGAACTTCGGCGTATGAGGCGATGCGCGCGACGGGAACGGACGGGAAACCCGCCAAGGTGAAATGTCTTTATCTTCACTTTGCCAAAGCAGCGGACGAAGGCGGGATTCTGATGGTCAGAATCCGACATTTGACGGCTGACCGTAATGTGGACGGCGGCCATCTGGAAAGTTCCGGTCAACATGGCTCACGATGGTCGTGAGTCAGTTCTCGCTGGGAAATCCGCATTAAACAGCTTCGTACTTTCCGAACCGCCCTCCACGCCTTGCGGCGCAACGTCATGCGCTCGGCGCTGACCGCGCTCGGCATCATCATCGGTATCGCTGCCGTAATCACCATGGTCGAAATCGGCCGCGGCTCCGCCACGGCCATCCGTTACACGATCTCCAGTCTCGGCGCCAACGTCATACAGATTGATCCCAGCGACGCCGTCAAGGCCGGCGTAAGCACCGGCGCCGGCGGCCAGGTGACGCTCACTGCGGCCGACTGCGACGCCATCCGGCGGGAGTGCCCCGCCGTCCGATGGGCCGCGCCCAGCATAGACAGCAAAGAGCAACTTCTCTACGGCAATCGCAACTGGGCGCCCCAGGACGTCCGGGGCACCACGCCGGATTACCTTCAGATCCGCGACTGGGCGACCCTCGTGGAGGGCGAGCCATTTACCGAAAACGACGTCCGCGCCGGCGCCGCCGTCTGCCTGCTCGGTCAGACGGTCGTCCGAGAGCTTTTCCAGGGCGAGCCCCCGCTCGGCAAGCTGATCCGCTGTAAGAATCTCCAGATGAAAGTCATCGGCGTCCTTTCGCCTAAGGGCGCCAACATGCTGGGCCGGGACCAGGACGATTACGTCCTCACGCCGTGGACGGTGGTCAAGTACCGCCTGTCCGGGGTGAGAGCGACGACGGTTCCCAACACGGCCGCGTCCTACGGGACGATCACCACGCTCGACCAGACCTACCCGGAACAGGCCGTGCAACTCTACCCGCAGCAGGACGCCACGCAGGCGGCCGACCAGCCCCAGATGACGCGCTTCGCCGACGTCGAGGACATCTTTGTGTCCGTGACCTCGCCCGAGGAAGTCGCCCCGACCATCCGCCAGATCACGATCCTCCTCCGCGAGCGGCATCGGCTTAAGGACGGCGATCCGGACGACTTTCGGATCCGGGACCTGACCGAGATCTCTGCGACAATGGTGAAGACCTCGAAGCTGATGGAGAACCTGTTGCTGTGCGTGGCGCTCATCTCGCTTGTCGTCGGCGGCGTCGGCATCATGAACATCATGCTGGTCTGCGTCACGGAGCGCACGCGCGAGATCGGCCTGCGCATGGCCGTCGGCGCGCGCCCGCGGGATATTCTCTGGCAATTCCTGACCGAGGCCGTGCTCCTGTGTCTCTGCGGCGGAGCAGTTGGGATTGCGCTCGGGCGACTCGGTTCGTATCTCGTCACCGCCGTCCTGCACTGGCCGACCGAAACATCGGTCGGGGCGGCGGTCGCGGCCGTGCTCGTGTCGGCCTGCGTCGGCGTCGCCTTCGGTTTCTACCCTGCATGGAAGGCCTCGCGGCTAGACCCCATCGAAGCGCTCAGGTATGAGTGATCGGTTAATAGGGCCAGAGGGCTGTTGAAAAAGTCGGCGGACAGGATTGCCCGCCCTACGAACGTCTCGTTTTTCGAGGGGTTTGTAGCGCGGGCTAACGGAGGGCTGCCTATGGCAGCCCGGAGACCCGCGATTGCTTTTGGACGAGAAATGCGACTTTTTCAACAGCCCCACAGGCCCCGTTTTCCCCGCGATTCGATCCGGCTCGTCATGGCCTGCTGCGCCGGCTATCGCGTCATCGAGCCGATCCGCCGCGCGCACGCGCTGGTCACCCGTTTGCGGAGTTCGTGCGACCTCGGATAAAAAGAAGACCTCCGGTCGCCCTGAGCAGGCGGCCGGAGGTCCGAAACTGGCTGTCCATTCCGGCCCTACGGTAAACCAGTCAGGATGCTTGTTCCCATCAAACGCGTGAGGGCCTTGGATGGGCGTATCGTTTTCCAGAACAACGCGACGAAGCCAGTCACGCCTTTGTCACCGTAGTTCAGGCGGCCAGAGCAGAGATCTTCTTTAGCTGCGCGACTTCTTCTTGACAAGCCGGATTCTGAGTGTTATATATTTAATGGTTGACCGCGGCGGCCATTTGGGGAATTCCGGTGTGATCCTCGACGGGTGCGCGGACGCAGCCCGACCGGTCGTCCAATGGCTCGTGTCGTTCCCGCGGCGCGGGTGCGCCTCCAGGGTGGGACTCTGCGCGCGCTGATGCCCGTTCCGTACTTTGGGTACATGGTTCTGCCGGTGATTCTGCTGGAGTTCAGCTACGAGTCGAACCTGAAGGGGGAGATCGCCGGGAACTCCTGGTTAATGGAAGGTTAGGACAATGAATCAGATGAACGAAGCATTCATGAAAGTTCCGCCAAAATTCATCCAATCCCCGCGCATTCAAAAGCTCGCGCAAAGAAGCCGTGAATTGGCTATAAGCGGAAAGAGGAACCTGTATGGCGCTGAAGTCAGCGATGTCGAGCGCCAGGTGTATGGCTGGTGTGGAAAGACCCCGTCCCCGGACGCGGAGAAAATTCTCGTGGGGGATCATGCTTGTTGGATCGATATCGGTACTTTCCCAAAACTGGCTGAAATGCCATCCAAGGTAAACGGTTATGAGGCCACGGGGGAAAGCTGGGGCCGCGATTATGCCTTCCTGCTGGACAATTCACCTGTGGAAATATTTGGAAATGAACGCATTGTGGGGGAAATCCACTGGGAAATGCATATGGTTAGGCAATACCTATGGCCCGACAGCGTGTGCGAAGCGGGTAAAAAGGCCCGGGAACTGGGAACTGGCGGGCTCAGTTCAGGACATACTTGTCCGGATTTGGCTATTGGCCTTTCGCAGGGCTGGAGCGGAATTCTGGAAAGGATCAAGAGGAGCCGGGAAAAGTATGAGACGCTCGACAACAAGTCAAAAGCCTCTTATCTGCGGGGTCTGCAAATGATCTGTGAGGCCGTCATCCGCTTTATCCGGAGGCATGCGGACAAGGCATTTGAATTGGCGCAAAAAGAAGCCGATTCCCGGCAGAAGGAGACCTACCTGCGAATCGCCAATTGCTGCGCCCATATCGCCTGCAATCCTCCCCGTAATTATTATGAGGGGGTGCAGTGGATCCACTTCGCCGTCATTTTGGATCGAATGGTCGGTCATGGCAACGGCTACGGCCGGTTGGACCTGTATCTGATAGACCTTTACCGGAAAAGCAAGAGTGACGGCGCCTTGACGGATGAGGAGGCAAGAGAATACCTGGCGGAAATGTTCCTCAAACTGCGCGGGCAGTTCTTCAGTCTGGGAGGCCGGGACGCGGAACTCAAGGATGCGACAAACGAAATGAGCTTTGTCGTGCTGGAGGTGGTCGCGTCCCAAAAGTTGGTGGAAATTGAGCACCGGCGCGACCCTGTCCGATAGCCCAATCCGCGCGTCATGTTACGCCGCCTCCAAGTACCTGTCAAGGACCGAAAGGTCGAATTTCTCTGAGA
>Ga0315281_10008453_pt1 | contig 14399 bp, 15 predicted proteins | sample YL17G07_0_MG_FD_204540 | JGI IMG/M metagenome (GOLD analysis project Ga0315281, IMG submission 204540) | Sediment microbial communities from Yellowstone Lake, YNP, Wyoming, USA - YL17G07_0 | ecosystem: Environmental > Aquatic > Freshwater > Lake > Sediment | place: USA: Wyoming | collected...
TATATGATATGTGCTCCCTTCGGCGCGGTTGCGATCGCGACCAGCGCCGCGAGGTCCTCTTCTCCGACGACCTCGATCTTGATCCGCTCCTTCGCGCTGACAGCGGCCTTCACTGCACGCCACAGCGCGCGCGTGATCTTCCCGGGCGGGTTCTCGACCTTGACCATCTTGCCGCTCATCTTCGAGATGCGCTCCTTGGCCCTGTGGTCCTCGGAGCGCTGGGTCTTGTAGTCGAACACCGCGACATCGGGCTCCATCTTCATCTGAAGGAGAGTGATGGTTACGACATCCCCGACCGTTATTACCCTGGGGCTGCCTTCGATGTGTTTCCTCAGTGCCCGTGCGGGCACCATCTTTCCAAGGGGTTTGGCGAGCTCCTCCCTCATGTCGTTCGGGAGCTCAAGGTCTTCTTCTGGGAATGTATCAGCGAACTCTGAGGGCGAACTTGCCGTTGACATGGATGCCCATTCTCCTCGCGATCTCGGACTTGGCGTGGTCGATGATCACGACGTATCCCTGCCACTCCTTCGAGGTGTCGCCTCCGCAGAGAGGGCACTTGGCCTCTTCCGTGATGGAGCTGCAGCGCTTGCAGGCTCTTTCGATCTTCATTCCTTCTTCTTCTCCTCGCGCCTCTTGCGCTCCTCTTCTATCCATTCGAGCTTGCCCAGGCCAGGCTGTCGCATCGTCAGGCCGATCTTGCTCTCCCTCGGGCTCCTCTCGTTTATGCTCAGCGAGACTATCCTGGCACGGACGCTGTCACCAAGCCTAAGCTCCCGCTTCGTGTCCTTGCCGACGAGCCTCCGACCCTCGACGTCTATGTCTATCCTGTCATCCATGATCTGGCTGATATGAAGCAGGCCGTCCAAGGGGCCGAAACGGACGAATGCCCCGAACTTGAGTACCTCGCAGATGCTTCCCTCTATGACCTCATGGAGCATGGGCCTGAACATGATCGCATCGAACTTGACCTTCTGGTAGACGGCTCCGTCGCCGTGTATGATCCTTCCGCCGCCCTGGGCCTCGATGTTCCGGACGAGCACCGTGTAGCTGCCGTCCGCCTCCACCTTGTTCTGGAAGGATTCCTGCGTGAGCCTCACCGAAAGCTTGTCGAAATCCTCCCCTAGGAGGTTCGGCGGGATCCTGACGACATCTTCCTTGGATGAAATCACGTACATCTAGACAGTCCTCTAATGGAATGACTCGCGGGCCTCTCGATGCCCGTGGTCATATATATGGTTTATTGACCTTGTGGCCATCCTCACAGGGCTAGATGAAGAGACCGACGAATACCAGCGTCACGGTCGCCAGCAGCTTGACGAGCACGTGTATGGACGGGCCGGCAGTGTCCTTGAGCGGGTCTCCGACCGTGTCACCGACCACCGCAGCCGCGTGCGCGGGGGTCTTCTTGCCACCGTAGTTCCCGGACTCGATGAACTTCTTGGCGTTGTCCCAGGCTCCACCGCCGTTGTTGAACATGTTCGCAACCATGATGCCCGTGATCGTGCCCACCATCAGGAGCGCACCCACCGCCTGAGGCGCGTTGTGGTACCCCGCAGCCTTCATGAGTATGCCAAAGCTGACCGGAACGAGGACCGGAAGGATCGCTGGCAGGATCATCGCCTTCAACGCGCCTTTGGTCGCGATATCCACGCACTTGGCGTAGTCGGGCTTGGATGTGTTCGCCATTATCCCTGGATCGGCCTTGAACTGTCGCCTGACCTCGTTGATCATCGCATGGGCGGCCTTTCCCACGGCTCTGATCGCAAGAGATGCGAACAAAAACACCAGCATCGCCCCGAGGAGCCCACCAACGAACACTTCTGGCTGAGCAAGATCCACGTGGAAGGCTTGGGACAAGTCCCCGCCGAACTTCTTCGTGGCGACGCGCTCGAAATACGCGCCGAACAGAAGGAAGGCAGCCAATGCGGCACTGGCCATCGCGTATCCCTTCGTGAGCGCCTTGGTCGTGTTGCCGCTCGCGTCCAGCCGGTCGGTCCTGCGCCTCACGTCCTCTTCTTGCTTGGACATTTCGACGATGCCGCCCGCGTTGTCCGTGATGGGGCCGAATGTGTCAGTGGCCAGTATGAACGCGCATGTCGCCAGCATGCCCATGGTGGCGACGGCCGTGCCGTAGAACCCGTAGATGAGCTTGTATGTGCTGAAGTTTGCCATGCTCGTGATCGCCGGGTCCGTCGGGGCCGCCTGCTGCCCGAGCGCGAACGCTCCCAGTAGCGCGAAGATGATCGCGAGGACCGGCAAAGCAGTGGTCTCCATGGCTATTGACAGACCCGTGATGATGTTGGTCGCCGGGCCCGTCGTGGACGCCTGGGCGATCTCCTTGACCGGCCTCCAGGAACCCGAGGTGTAATATTGCGTGATGTAAACAACGACGATGCTCAGGACAATCCCGATTAGCCCTGCCCCGAAGAAGTAGATGTAGCGGTCGCCGAGCATGAATCTCGTCGCGAAATAGAAGAAGATTGCAGCGAGGACGCATGTGATGTAGTAGCCCATATTGATGCCCGACATCGGGTCCTTGTCCTCGCGCCTGAGCTGCACTGCGAGTATTCCGACCAGCGAGGCGAAGATACCGAAAGACCTCGCCACGAGCGGGAAGAATATCCAGACAAGCGCTGCGTTCTCATCCATCCTGAGCGGCGTTGGAACGATCGTGGTCCAGAAGGTGAAGAGAGAGAGTCCGAGCACCATCGCACCGATGTTCTCCGCGGCTGTGGATTCGAACAGATCTGCACCTCTGCCCGCGCAATCACCAACGTTATCCCCAACCAGGTCGGCTATGACCGCAGGGTTCCGTGGGTCGTCCTCAGGGATTCCGGCCTCGACCTTGCCCACAAGGTCCGCCCCGACGTCAGCCGCCTTTGTGTATATCCCGCCCCCCAATTGAGCGAACAGGGCGGCAAAGCTTGCTCCAAATGCGAACCCAATAGCGGAGTCCAGCGCATGCGAGATTGAGAAGTCCAGGAAGTTGTGGAACACGTAGAAGATGCCAGCTACACCGAGCAGGCTCAACGAAACGACGCCCATGCCGGACACCGCCCCACCTCTGAACGAGATCACGAGGGCCTCGTTCAAGGACCTGCGAGCCGCGGATGCAGTCCTTATGTTCGACCGGACGCTAACATACATCCCGATATATCCGGACAAAGCCGAGGCCATCGCTCCAATGATGAACGACAGTCCCACCCAATACCTGGGCGTGATCAGGAACGCGATGACAATGGCCAGTAGCACGCTGATGATGATGATCGTGCTGTACTGCCTTCGCATGTACGCCTCCGCTCCCTGCCTGATCGCATTTGAGATCTCCTGCATCTCGTGCGTGCCCTGGTCCTTGCGGAACACGTACCAGGTCAGATAGCCTGCAAAAGCCAGCCCGACCGCCCCTGCAATCGGTATAACGAGGGTGATGTCTACCATCCTATTCTCTCCCGTTCAGTTGTTCTCGCAGATTAGGCTTCGCGTATAAATGTCTAACGTCGCCCAGACACATCGTTGTGCCGAAGTCGAAGGGATTGTCCGGATATCGGCGGAGGCTTCGCCCTAGTACGCCTCCAAAGCCCTTCGAGCCAAGGGCTATATGACTTTAAAGAAACTCAAAAGGAAATGGTTTCACCGACGGCGCCTATCTCTCGATGAGCGTCTCGACGTATCGGACGAAGCCCAGCTTCTGAATCTTGTCGGCGATCTGCCCGACCTTCTCCAGCCCCTGGACATCCACGAACGCCGCGTAGTCGTAATGGCCGAACACCAAGAATCCGTCCGTCACGCCGGGGATCTTCGTGATCTTGCCGGCGTCATCGACCGTCTTGGGCTCCAGCATAACAAGTACCACTGCCTTCACCATGTGTACCACCTCACGCCTCCGGCCAGCCGACGAGCGTCTCCACGATCTCCACTCCATCGGCCTTATAGATGTTCATTCCTATCTCCGCGAGCCTCATGAGGTCGAGGTCCTCCGTCTGCACTGCGATGTCCCATCGCCCGTGCACCATGAAGGCATCCTTCACTCCTGGCTGCTTCTTCGCCAGGTCAACGACCTTCTTCGTCTTCAACAGTTTGCAACAGACCAAGATGCATGACTTGACCATAGCTAATCCCTTCCGTTGGAGAGCGAAGAGAGGTCGCTGCATAAATAGTCTTCCGAGCTGCTGGAAACAGAGGTTTCAGGATAGTGTTAGCAGGTTCTTCTCCACGAAATGATGGGGGTGGTAGCCCTCTTTCGCCCGTCGCAACCCCGGCTCTCCGACATCCTGCTCCCTGTTGACGAATTCAAAACCCTTCAGGGCACGCTCGCAGAATCGTTGATTGATGACCTGGTAGAGACCACGTATCTCCGGGTTCGCCTTTTCGAAGTGCACCACCGCCGTCGTCGAATTCAGCTTTTCGCCGACCGTCAGCGCCTGGACCTTCCCATGGAGCAAGACCACACCTCCCATGAAACCGAGGGCATCGAGATTCGAGATCGCCTCCTTGAGCGCGGCGTCCTCGGCCTCCGAGAACTTGTCTAGCCTGCAATGCTTCAGGTCGCACCAGACCTCCTCCAACTGAAGGCACTGAAGCTGGTGTTCCCTTGTCATAGGTTCGTAGACGAGGTCGAGTTCGGAGGTCGCCTTCCTCATCTCCTTCCGCTGGGTGTGATACTTCGGCCCCTCGAGTTCAATCAAGTCCCTCGTGAGGTAGACGTAGTCCCATTCATCCCTCAACGGCACTGGACTCAGACCGCGCCTGGTCAGGGCGGAGGCGGTCGGTTCCACGATCCCGAATATGCCTTTGAACGGATCTCCGCTCCGGGGGGGAGCCTTGGAGAAAGTGCCGATGATTCCCACAGGATCTTCTCCCACAGGGCAGAACATGAGCCCGCCGAACCGCTCACGGTACCAGGTCATGATCAGATGATCGCGGAACCGGGAGAGGAACGACCGCCCGGCGTACTGGCGCCAGATGTAGACCGACCCGAATGTGCGTTCGGATACCTCGGTCGGGTACTTCGAGAACATGCCCTCGATCTCGTCCTTGTCCTCCAGAGCCACTTGCCTGGACTCTGGATACTCAGGAATGTTCCCAAGGGACATCGTCGGACCGCCGGCCCTGAGTAGTTCATGGAACTACATAATGGTCTTCTCGAACCCCCTCTTGCCGCCCGGTCCAGCGACTCTGAACAAAAGCATTATCACCTCAAAGACAAATCTGACGGTGTAGGTGAGGACGATGGGCAATCAGGAGGAACCGCTAAAGAAGAAGGAGTTTCAGAAGAGGACCGATGAGGACATAGACTCCTTCCTTTCCAGGAGTGAGTTCTCGAAGACCCAGGCGCCTCTCAAGTCCACATCATCATACCAGCTGACTCCGCCGCCACCACCTCCCTCGCAAGCCCCCGAGCCGCAGAGGAAGCCGACTGCGCAAGAGGAGAAGCACGAGACCACAGACGCCGAGCATGAGGACCAGATACGCATGGCTAGATCGGGTCGTGCCGAGGCAGAAGCATACCGCGACGTGGCCGTCCTGAGGAAGAAGGCGCACGCGTTCGGCCACAAGGCCGCGAAGTTCTATCACAAGTACCGGGCCAACGAGGCCAAGGCGCAGAAATGCCAGGCCAGGGCCGTCGCATACAGAGAGAAGGCAGGGCTGCATCGGGAGAAGGCCAGGGATTTCAGGGACAGAGAGAAAGAATACGAGGTCGAGCTCTCAGGAGCGGCGCAAGGCAAGACGGAACTGAGCCCGGAATCGGTGAGGACTAAGATGGCCACGATGGAGAGGAAATCCGCGAAGCAGGAAGAGGTAGCCAAGCGCAACGAATCGAAGGCTGCCACCCAGACCGCGAAAGCCGCCAAGTTCAAAACCCGGGCAGCCAAGTTCCTAGAGCAGAACAAGTTGTTCGAGAGCGAGGCCAGACGCTACGCGAAGCGTGCTGACAACCTGGAGAAAGCAGGCGTTTGAACCGCCTATGTCTGCCTGGCAGGCCTAGGCCTGTCCACATCGGATGACCAGTAGAGCATCGAGGGCTCATCGCTCAGGAACATCTCGTCCTCCTTATCCTCGCCATTGGCCTTTATGACGACCCTGAGCCTTCCGTCCTGGAGCAGGACCTCCGCCTTGTCCACGGCGTTCCTGTATGTGGCGACGAGCTTCCCGCCTATCGACATCGCTCGCCCCTCCTCGCGAAGCAGACCCGCGTCCTTCAGCACCCTTATCCTTCGATAGCAGGCCGCGATCGGTATCCCGATGGCATCGCTGAGCTCTGTCGCGTTGAGAGGTCCTGACCCGGTCAGCTCCAGGATGTGAGAGGAATATTCGTCGAGCAACAGCCGGAACTCATCAAAAGCATCCATTTCAAGTCACCTCTCACTCACACCCTTGACTGGCTCTTCAAGTCCTTGTCGAACCCCGAACGTTCTATCCCCTCGAGCTGGACTGTCATCTGCTCGAAACCCTGGTTCCTGGCTAGTTTCTGCAGGAAGTTCACCTGACCGGTCGACACATCGAGGTGCAGGAACACGACGTTCCCCATGTGGATGACTGGGTCGATCCTCTCCGCTGGACTCCCCACGTTGGCGGGTCGAACGGCCTCATTGCATGCAGGGCATGTCCCATTTGCCAGGACTACGTGCTCGCCGCATAAGGGGCAGTCCATCTCCATCGATCCATCGCTGTCGAACTCCATGCCCGCGAACAGACCGACAAGGCCGCCCTCGTCCTTGTCCAACTTCGTGCCACATATGGGGCATCGATCGGCCTCGAACTCGATCTCCGTGTCGCAACCGCTGCACACGACGGAAACGTTCGGCAGTTCGTGATCGTTCTGGAGATAGCTGACGGTGCCGTCCACCGCGTCAAAATGAATGCAAGGAGCTTCCATTCGTCCGAGCATCCGGCCGGCGTCGGGAAGCGTCTCCTCATGGACCTCTCGTTCGGCACTCTCGAGGTCCCGAAGCTGCTCATCGGAGACGTCCTTCAGATAACGACAATCGCACTTGGGACACAGGCTGACGCCCAGGGGCACGCTCGCGCCACACTGGCCGCAGATGAAAGTTTCGGGCTCGTTCGGTTGAGCGGTCCCGGGCGATGGGACTTGAGCCGGTGCGGCCGCGCCACTGCTTGTATTTTCCATGACCTCGCGGGTGATCTCCATATCCTTGCTCGTGACCTTGGCCGATTCGTAGGCCTCTGAAGTATGGCGCCTACCGTTCTTCCCAGGCTTGAGGACCCTACGCTTGACAATCTTCTCCACCTCTATCGTTGCCTTCTGCTTGGGTTTCTCTTCCTTTTTACGAGCGAACCAGCTGGTGGACCCGTCCTCTCGCCGCTTGACCTTTGACCTTGCTGGCTCATCGTCTGTCATTCATCTCATCCGTTAGACAGCAATCTGACCTTGGCTCAGACTCTGAGAATCCTATCGCCACGGCCTTTTATACGAATGCCGACACGGAAATCAGCCATGATAACCTGATTTGATAGACAGTCGGGGACGGTGTGTGTGTCGACCAATGGGGTTCAGGCAAGGCCTGGGACGGCTCTTCTCTTCAAGAGACTCGCTATGTTGAGCATCAACACGCCAAAGGCCGTTTCAGAAACGCGCCTTGAACACAGCGACGCCTTCCTTGCGGGGGTTATATCGACTGACTTCGTCCCGGCTCGTCTCGACACGCTCCTGGCCAGCATCGAAAGACATATAAATAGGACCCAGTATTGTCCTTTTCACGTCCAGACGTTTGATTGTTCTGAAGGCGTTGGTCGATTGTCATGGCGGAGCTGATTGGTGACCTTGAGGATAAGCGCGCAAGGCATAATGCCGATGCGGAGAGTCACAAGAGGCTCAGGGACGAGCTGAACGACAAGACGAAGGAATGGGCGGAGAAGAGGGACCAGCTGAACGCCCAGGTCAGGAAGCTCATCGAGGATGCGAACGGGCGGAGGGAGAACAGAGACAAGCTGAACTCCGAGGTCCGTGAGGCCAAGGCGAAACGGGACGAATGGAACAAGAAGTTCAACGAGCTCAGCGAGGCCGCGATGGCGCTAAGGCGGGAGAAGATGCCCAAGAGCGGTCTCTCCATAAGGAAGTTCAAGGCGGAACTTCGCGCGCTCGAGAAGAAGCACATGACATCGGTCCTTAGCGCGGACAAGGAGAAGGCGCTGATGAAGGAGATGTCGATGCTCGACGCCAAGATCAAGGAGATGGAGAGGGAGATCGAGCAGTTCACGGAGGTCAGGACGGCCGAGAAGGACGCCCACGAGGCCAAGGACAATGCCGAGGACTTCCACAGGAAGGTCTCAGAGCTCGCGGAGAAGGCGCAGACGGAGCACGACGCCATGCTGAAGCTCTACGAGGAGGCGGACGCGCTGAGGAAGGAGGCGGACGCCGCCCAGGAGAAGTTCATCGAGACGAAGCTCGCAGCGGACGAGGAGCACCACGAGCACATCGAGCACATACGCCAGGTCCATGACTTCGACAAGATCATCGCAGGGATCAGGGACAAGACGCGCAAGTCCCGCAAGGATAAGGATGATACCTCAGCCAAGAAAGAGGCTGATGAGATCTACGAGAAGTTCAGAAGCGGCGAGAAACTGAGCACGGAGGACATCATGGTCCTCCAGAAATCGGGCTATATGTAGGGTGCACAGGCTCCACAGGAAGCGCAGGGGTGCGCCAGTAGGAAAACGTCGCCTTTTCCGAGGTGATGCTGGCTCGCAAGCTTGCCGGGGCGCTGGTATGACATAACATATTTAACCTGTCCTTCGATAAATTGATATAGTGCACCGTCAATATATCACCCGGGAAATTTTGGGCTAGTTGTTAGAGTGCATCCCATCCCTTCTGACAAGGCTAGCCCTTCCCTTCCCTTTTTTTGTAACTTTCGAGTGCATCTGCACAACCTATTTATGCGACCCGTCCGCTAGCCGTGGAGTGCGACCATCATGGTGTTAGAAGGCCTTGGCCAGTCTCTTCGAAACGCGATCAAGAAAATCGCGAATGCTTCTCATATCGATCAGAAACTCGTCAAGGAAGTCGTCAAGGACATCCAAAGGGCGTTGCTGCAGGCGGACGTCAACGTCAAGCTAGTCCTGAAGATGACGAAGGAACTCGAGGAGCGTGCCCTGACGGAGAAACCGCCAGCGGGCATGAGCTCGAGAGAGCACGTGATCAAGATCGTCTACGAGGAGATGGTCAAGATCGTAGGGAAGCCGAAGGAGATCCCGGCGAAGCCCCAGAGGATCCTGATGGTAGGCCTGTACGGACAAGGGAAGACCACGACCTCGGGGAAGCTAGCCAAGGACCTGCACAAGAGGGGCATGAAAGTGGCATTGGTGGCCGCGGATGTACACAGGCCCGCCGCCTACGAACAGCTCTCCCAGATAGGGAAGAAGATCAACGTGCCAGTGTACGGAGATCCGAAGGAGAAGAGCGCGCTCAAGATCGCGAAGCATGCGATGAACGAGTTCAAAGGTTACGATGTCATCATCTTCGACACGTCTGGCAGGCACTCGCTTGAGCCGGACCTCATAGACGAGATCAAGCAGGTTGCGAAGGCCGTCGACGCCGAGCAGAAGATACTCGTCCTCGACGCGCAGACCGGCCAACAGGCGGGGCCGCAGGCAAAGGCGTTCCACGATGCCGTGGGACTCACTGGCGTCATCCTGACGAAGATGGACGGCACAGCCAAGGGGGGTGGCGCGCTGAGCGCAATCGCCGAGACCGGCGCCCCGATCAGTTACATAGGCGTCGGGGAGCACCTCGAGGACCTCGAAAAGTTCGACCCGGACAGGTTCATCAGCCGACTGCTCGGCATGGGGGACCTGAAGTCGCTCATAGAGGCCGCGTCCGAGGTCATGGACGAGGAGAAGGCCGAGGAGGTCTCCAGGAAGATGATGTCCGGGAAGTTCACCCTCAAGGACATGTACGATCAGATGGAGATGCTCCAGGGCATGGGCCCGCTCAAGAAGCTCGCGTCCATGCTTCCCGGGCTGGGGGACAAGCTCGGGGAGCAGGACATGGAGGCGACCCAGGAGCGGCTGGGCAGGTTCAGGGTCATCATGGACTCCATGACCGACGAAGAGCTTGAGAACCCGAAGGTCATCAAGTCATCCAGGGTCACTAGGATAGCCAGGGGGAGCGGCACATCCCCCAGACAGGTCAGGGAGCTGCTCAAGCAGTACAACATGTCCAGGAAGGCCGTGAAGGGGTTCATGGGCAACAGGAAGATGCGCCGGCAGATGATGAAGCAGCTCAAGGGTTCTGGTTTCGAGCAGGGAGAGTGAACGGTTGAGGAGATTCATTGTCATGGGACACAGGGCCATCACGTCCGCGGACTTCAAGCTGGACGACCTGTGCGGATCCACTGGGAGGCTCGACATATTGCTGAGATGCGTCAACTCGGCCTTCTTCCTGTCCCACGGGATAAGGAAGGACGTCGAGATCCAGCTGATGCTTCTCGGGGAGCCGAACCCTCCTAAGACCGTCAGGATCGACGGCTCGGAGGTGAAGTACCTCAACCCCGACGAGCGGAGCACGGCAGCGCTCATTAGGAACGCCCTGCTGCAGAAAGGGGAAGGTGAAAGGAAATGCTCGCCCGGGATCTACGTTTCGGAGAGAAGCTATGGTGAGGTCCTGTCGAACGTATCCAAGGAGTCAAAGACGTACTATCTTAGTGAGGACGGGGAAGACATCAGGACCGTCGAGTTCGGGAAGGACTCGACCTTCGTGATGGGCGACGACCAGGACCTCACCGACGCCGAGGAAGAAATCCTGATGGCATACGAGCCGAAGAAGATCTCACTGGGGCCAATCAGCTATCACGCGGACCACTGCATAACATTGGTGAACAACGAGCTCGACCGCAGATAGCGCTATTGAGCGGGCTCGGTGGACCCCGGATTCTGCTGAGGCATCTCAGGGGGCTCCGGAGCACTGACCTCGTCTGGGGTACAGTCGTATCTTACGGCGAACCTGCCGTTGGTGAACTTGATGGTGGCTGAACGCAGCTTGCACCTGTACAGCCTGACCTTCCTCCCCTTGTAGACTTCCTTCTCTCGGTCGACAGTGAGCAGCCCGGCCTGCTCGAGTTCGTGTATGCGCCTGTAGCAGGCAGCGATGGGTATCTGGCAGGTCCTACTCAGCCTCTGAGCTGACATCGGGGCGGAATACGTGTTCACGAGGATCTTCTGCGAGTAGTCATCGGCTAGAAGCTGGGACACCTCTCGCATCCTCTGGTCGGGGATCATGTCTTTCGCAGAAAAATGGGGATACTAGCCTTAAGGCAATTATCTTCAGGTTATCAGGGATGATAACCTACTGAGCCTTTCCTGGCAGATACGTCCTAGGGGAGTCGGTCTCGGGACCTGAGCCTCGCCTCGGAAAAGCACATAGGGGAGGAAAGGCGATACGAGACCCCAGTATGGTGGTTCCATTGAAGTCTGCAGTCCTGGGATACGCGGCCAAGGGAGTGGGACAGGAGCTCGAGCGATTCAGCTATGAGCCGCCAAAACTGAAGAACCATGAAGTCCGAGTCTCCATTACTCATTGCGGTCTCTGCTACAGTGACATCTATGCAATCGACGATCAGTTCGGCATCACCGCCTTTCCGTTCGTGCCCGGCCACGAGATCGTCGGCCATGTGTCTGAAGTGGGTCCCTCGGTTTCTGGACTGAAGAAGGGGGATAGGGTTGGCATAGGCTGGCAGGGCCGTTCGTGCATGCAATGTGAATGGTGCCTTCGGGGAGACGAGCATCTCTGCAAGGACGTCGTTCAAAACGGAGTATGGATGCCGTACGGCGGTTTCTCGTCCTCGGTCACGGTGGACAGCCGTTTTGCATACACATTGCCTCCATCCATGCCCTCGGAGTTCGCTGCGGTGCTTCTCTGCGCGGGAATCGCTGTCTACGCTCCGCTTCGATCCTCCGTAGCTGGACATAGACAGAAGGTCGGTGTTGTCGGCGTGGGCGGCCTGGGCCATCTCGCCATCCAGTTCGCGCATGCCCTTGACTTCGAAGTCACTGCTATTTCATCGTCGCCAGACAAGGAGGGACAAGCTCTGGCCCTCGGCGCGGACCACTTCCTTCCCGCACCTGACAAAGCTAGCCTGAGCCAAATGAAATTCAGCTTCGACATGCTCCTGTACACCGGCCACAGTAGCCTCGATTGGATATCGTTGCAGCGTACGCTCAGGAACAACGGGAAGTTGGTCATGGTAGGCTTCTCCCCCATTCCTGTGTCGTTCGAGTCCGTGGATCTAGTGGTTCATCAGAATTCGATCACCGGTTCTTTCCTTGGCAGTCGGATGGTGATGAGAGAGATGCTGGAGTTCGCTCAAGAGCGAGGAATCAAGCCCCAAGTCGAGACCATGGCGATGTCTCAAGTGAACGAGGCGATTCGCAGGGTGAAGGACGGTAGGGCGCGTTACAGAATCGTTCTCGTCAACGAACCAGCGCGCCCTGGAACCGGAGCGGACTGAGAAGCCTCACGCATTCAGGATACCTTTTGACGCCGCTCGGAAAAGACCATAGGGGAGGAAAGGCGACCATTCAGGACAGAGTCTCGACTTGGATGTATCGCGGGTCGTTGGACAGAGGATAGTAGTCCTTGGCACCTGCGTTTCCTGGTATGATGTAGGGATGATCAACTATCCCAGGAGTGACGGCACTAGGGGTTGTCCAATCCGACCAGTAGTTGCCGTGGTTACCGAGGAAGTCCGTGCCGTTCCACCAATTGTTCGTCCCATCATCACGGGCCTGTTCGTGTGATGCGTTGTAGGTACTGGTTGCACCGTTGTTGCCTATGATAATGTTGTACCAGATACGGTTGTTAGACCCTGAAACAGCGACGCCATATCCAACATTGTTGCATAACAGGTTCCAGAATACTTCATTGTTCTTGTCCGATGGTTCGAAGCATATCCCAAATTGATGGTTCGAGCTGCAGTTGTTCTGGCCTATCGTGTTGTTGTCCGATGAGATGACACGCACGCCAATATTATCGCTCGAGCAGTTGTTGTTGACTAGCCAATTGTTGCTCGATTCCCAAAGATCTACGCCGGCATTGTCATAGAAGCAGGTGTTGTTGCTCAGCGTGTTGTTGGTCGAAGAGGTGAGCCATATGCCCTCACCCAAGTTCGAGCTGCATCTATTCTTGTTAAGGGTGTTGTTGTTCGATGCGCTGAGCTCTATGCCATCTTGAATGTTGGAGCTGCAGTTGTCGTTGCTCAGCTTGTTGTTGTTGCTCGATGAGCCGAGGACTATTCCGTATTGATCGTTCGTGCATGTGTTGTTGCTCAGCGTGTTGTTGCACGATGAGACAAGGTATATGCCATTATTGCCGTCCCCGATGCATGTGTTCGCGCTTAGTATGTTGTTCCACGATGAGACGAGGTATATGCCATCACCACTGCGCTCACCTCGGTAGATCGAGTCGCATGTGTTCTTGCTCAGCGTATTGCCGCTCGATGAGTTTAGACATATGCCATTCTGGAGGTTCGAACGGCAGTCGTTGTTGACCAGCGTGTTGTTTCTCGATGAGCTGAGAAATATTCCACAAAAGTCGCGCGAACATATATTGTTCTCCAAGGTACCATTGATGCAAGCAGACAGATAGATGCCATCATAGGTAGCGATGTTGTGCAGGGTATCATGAACGCTGCAATTCCTGACTATGAAATGCGCATCCGTATGGCTTATAGAGATGCCATGCGCACCTTCTGCATATATGTCCCAATCAGCTATGATGTAAGGGTCAGATGCTGTGCCCTTGCCCGCTAGAACACCATTGGCAGTTGTGAATCCCGCATTCCCTGTGATTGAGATCGGAATGTGCGCATACGAGTAAGGTACCCTATTGTTGATATTGTTGCCGCTTTGAACCGTCAACCATACCACCGCGCCGAGCACCAAGACGGCGACGATAATCACTGCGAAAATTACGGTCCGTGACGAGCGCTTCCGTTCTTTCCCGAGACTCCCAGCCAAGGAGTCTCCGCCAGTTGCTGACACCCAGCATTTCTCCGGTTTAGACAACAGGTTTCGATGATAAAGCCTTTCTTGGCCTCTTCCTGGACTGAGCCTCGCCTCGGAAAAGCCCATAGGTGAGGAAGGGCGAAAAGGAAAAGGTTTGAGATTCCAGAGACCGACTTGAATCAATCACGCAGGAGGCCAAGGTAAGTCGCCCCACACTTGGCCTGGGCCAACATTGAAATCAGTCAGGTCAGTGAACCAAGGCCAGGCATAGACGTAATGCTTCGCCAAATACGTGCCTGCGCTCCACCAGAAACTCTCTAGGTTCCCAATCTGATCGGCCGTGAACTGGATCTGGAACTTGCTCCCGTGAATTACGAATGGCACGAGAATTGAGGTGTAAGTGTTCCAATCCCATATGCCGGCTGAGTAGCTCGATC
>Ga0315281_10008454_pt1 | contig 14399 bp, 13 predicted proteins | sample YL17G07_0_MG_FD_204540 | JGI IMG/M metagenome (GOLD analysis project Ga0315281, IMG submission 204540) | Sediment microbial communities from Yellowstone Lake, YNP, Wyoming, USA - YL17G07_0 | ecosystem: Environmental > Aquatic > Freshwater > Lake > Sediment | place: USA: Wyoming | collected...
AAACAAAAAGAGATCACCAAGATGCTTGACATCATGGTACCTAAAACTTTGGGAATTTAGGAAATTTATTGCTTGAGGTCCAGCAGTCTGGGCCCCTTTGCCATGCGCTTTCCCTTCGATAGCGCTGATATTATCTGCCGCAATCCTGACATCCTCGCTTATCAGGCTCGCTGACTGGATGAACTTCGCATTGACGAGGATGGCTGCCAGCATCACGACTATCATCGCGAGCGTGAGCATCATCACGAATTCCAGGCTGCTCTGGCCATGATCACTTTTCATCATTCGTTTCTGCTCAGTAAAAGTTTAAATTCTCTTGCGAGTAAGCCACCGCCGGCTGTCGGAGCGGTATGAGAAAAACTGGGTTCAGCGACCCACTTGTTCGTCGCCCACTTGTTGGTCGTAACGAACAAGGGGGCCCATTGTTCGGCAGCCGAACAATAGGACGACGCTGAGAATAGTTGGAGAAAAGAGTATGCAGAAGTAGGCTAAGAATATGTAAGATGCCTACTCTGCCCGCTCCAGCTTCTTGAGGATTTTCTTTTCTCCCGGCCCCTTCGTTTCCCTCTGCTTGTAGAAGTACGCTCCAGCAACACCCAGGACAGCGAGCGCGCTCACGCCTATCAGCAGCAGGCTGTTGTCATTGCTTTTCTTCGCAGTCTGGAGATCCTCAAGGATCTTGTTCCCTGCCCGGAGGCTATTCACATACTGGCCGGATTCCATGAGCTTCCTCATGCTCTCGATCCTCTTGGCATATGTCTCCTGGTCAGCAAGCTCGAGCCGGTCCTTGCTCGAATTGTACAAATCCCTGATAAGATCAAGCTTGTTCTCAGACTGGTTCTTCAGAAGGGAAAGCGTCCCTGCGATGTTGCCGCCTGTCTTGTTCAGGTCATTTATCTTATTCGTGAGCAAGCTCGGGTCACTGCTGTTAAGCGACTTTTCGATATCAGTTATCTTGCTCTCAACCGATTTCTCGGTCCATGTGAAGAGCGAGCTGAACTCAGTCCCTTTTGCAGACGCCGACTCGTTATTGTATTTTTCCATATCATCCCGCACAGACTGTTTCAGGCTCTCGAATGCGTTCTTCATCCCGGAGCGTGCTGCCGTGTTCGCGCTCTCTTGTGCGCTCACCAGAAGCTCTGCCCTATCAAGATCGTCTATCAGGTCGATCGCATATCCGACCCTGCCTGACACTTCCAGGTCATCAAGGTCTGACTCCACTGCGATGAATTCAGATGGCGTTGTGAGGTTGCCTGCTTTCACGAAGCGCTCTTTTAAGTCATTGTATTCTGTGAACCCGTCTTTCCTGAAAGACGTGATCTCCTTTGAAAGCCACTTCTGGTCTATCTCCCCGAGCGACCTCAGGGCATCTGCCGGGCTCTCATCCGCGCTTTCATTTATCCTTTTGCTCAGTTCATCTGCTCTTGCTGATAATTTCGTAATGAAGCTGGAGCTAAGCCCCTTCCCGTCAGCGAGCGCTGTATTTATGTCTGAGAGCTCTGCCTTCACCTCTGCGAGAAGCTTTTCCACGCTACGTTTGTCCTTCGCTTGCGTATCCGCTTCTTTCTCGATCTCTGCCTTTGCCTCGTTTATCCTCACAAGCGCTGTTGATGTATTCCCAGAGCTGAATGCCGCCTCTGCTTCTGAAACTAGTTTTTTCACATCTGTTGACATATTCATGCCATTTAGCAGTGCCAATTCCTGTGTGATATAGCCGCTCGAATTTTCGATTATATAGCTGACTTTTGCTGACGCCTGCGTCCCGGCTTCCAGCCCGGTCATCGTATACGAATATTTGTCGTCGGATATCTTTGTCTTTTTCCCAAGCGTCCCTCCAGCAATGGCATATACATTGAGGTTGCTTATCTTCGCGCCCGGGTCCACGTAGAACGTCACTTCGTCAAGGTCTATCTTCGGGTCGAACACCACAACATAATCAACCTGCGCATTCAGCCCGATCGGAACGGATTTGACATTGGACACGCTTTCATTGTATGCATCCTCGAGATTATAGCTTGCCGTGATCCTGTGGTTTCCCTTTGTAAGCTGCCTTCCAGGGAGCATGCCATCTATTCTTGCGTTTTCCACGCCATCCGGGATTGTGAGCGAATCCACATCCGCATCCAGCCTGAAGTTTATCTCCTCATTGATCGACGCGCTCCCCCCTCCAAGCCCGCTCGCGTTCTTTTTCATGCTGGTCGTATGCGCGAGAGTCTCCTTTGTCTGGAAGGTTATCCTCTTCTTTTCGTATGGTTCCACGCTCTTCAGATAGATTTTCGCTTCAGTCCCTTCCATGAGCACAGAGCCCACATCATCCGAGCCGTTCTTGATATCGGAATATTTCAGGTCTATCCCAAGAGGCACATCGAACACGAGCTCGACATCGCTTGCATTATACTTCTCCGTGTTTATCACAAGAACATCGATCGTGATGTTCGAAGGCGAATCGAGCGCGACTGCATCTACATATGACTCAGCTTCTGCCATCAGGCTATGGGAAACTATCTTTTTGACATCATTGTCCAGCTGTCCCTCGATCTTTTCATATGTATCTGCGAGCGCATTCAGCTTTCCAAGGCCCTTTCTGTAATCTATTTTTCCATCGCTGCCGATTATCCCGCGCTCGGCATTCGCCATGTCGGTGAGCAGGTCATCATCGTCCCCGCCGACCAATTTTATTTTTGTGATAAGCTCGGCCCTTTTATCATCCAAGTAGCCATATTGGAGCGTTTCCTGGGCGACAAGCTCATCTTCAGCAGCCCTCAGCGCAGCATCCACCCATTCATAATCCTCCCCTTCGAGGGATTTGAGCGTGGCTTCCTGCGAGTATGTGTTTAGGCTGTCGTTTTTCGCTTTGTTTATCAGGTCCTGGAACTGCTTTTTCAGTGCCGCGAGCGCGATCGCCTCATCAAATGACTGGTTGCTGTTCTTGGAGATCGCTTCCCTTGCATCTGCTGCCGCGAGACTGAAATACCGGTACTGGTTCCCGTATTCACTCGCATTCACGCCCATGCTATAATAATGTTCTGCGCTGCTCACCTTACCCCTCACAAAAGATGATGTCGCGTTCGTGGTCACAAGCGCTTTCGCTTCTGCGATTTTATCCACTGCCTCGGTTTTTTCCGCAGACACAACTCCTTTCGCATTGCTTTCCAGGATCGGGATCGAGCTCTCGAGCGCGCCATATCCCTGGTCAGCGGCGCGCATGTATTTTATCGCGTCTTTGAGATAGCCATGCGCTCCGGTTGTTGTGCGTGAAGTCAGCGCATTATTATAATTGTCCTCAGTCTCTTCGCTCTTTTCCAGGATCACATCATACCTGTCTGCGATAGTTCCTGATGAGGATGTCCCCACAGTTCCTGTTTCAGTCAGAGCCGTTGTGATAAGGCCAAGTTTTTCATCGTCAATCCTATCTCTCAAGGTCTTGACATTCGTTTTTCCCGTATCTGCGCTTAGTTTGGTGGCATTGTAATCCGCTTGTGCGTCATTCTGCGCCTTCTCTGCCTTTGCCTTCAGCTTTCCGAGCATGTCAAGCACGCCGCCATCCTTCCAGATGAGGTTCATTGTACCTGAGTAATTGATCATATCCGGTTTCGGGTTATACACTTCTTTTTTGATGTTTTCGGTATCTGCTTCGACCATGTTGAATATGCCATAGCTCCCCTCAGTGGAATTCCCTTCGATAACATCCACTGCAGTCTGGACTGCAAGGCACTCTGAATGGCCTTTTCCCGTGTAATCGCTGTCACAAAGACCGGACTGGTTGATCTCATCATAAGCATCGCGGGCAGAGCTGTAGTTGGCATAGACACGGTCCATGCTGGTTTCGAGAGCAACCACCGAATTTGTCATTGTGGACTCCCAATACACGCCATACGCACCGCAATGATCATATACTTCTTGCCAGTAAGTATCTTCTCCGATATGATTTGCCCAGCAAAGCAGAAAATCATTGGGAATTTCAGTACTTCCGACTCTCATATCTAAAGTACACGACCAGTTACCAATCGATCCAGCTAGGGAAGACTGTCTTTCTTTCAGGTATTCACGTGCATCAAAACATTTTATTGATTCGTCATCAGCATTCGAATACGCAGTCTTTGCTTCTATAATATACCCGGCGGCATCACTGTCAACATTTAGAGTGGATACATTTTCCAGTCTTATCTCATACAGAGTCGAATCCATTGGCACGGAAATCCATAGCCATTTTCCGCCAATATTTTCGATGTATGGATGATTTTCTTTCCAGTAATTATACTCCCATGGCTTTTCAATTGTCGTGTACTGCCCATATAGGCACGTACCCATCAAAAACAGAAACAGAATCGCCTTCAAAAAGACAGATGATTTCATCTACCTCCCCCCGTAATATAACGTGTCAGAAACTGTTTATAAATCCCTTGCACCAATACGCCTGCATGGATTTCCTTCCGCGAGCCGCTGCCTTGGGATTTATTATTCTGGCAGTTTTCCTTCTTTCTGGTTGCACGAGCTCCGGGCAGGACGTAACCAACACTTCCTTGAACAACAATACAAATGCAAGCCTTGGCAACAGCACTTCTGGCATCGCAACCACAGCACCTTCAGCCAACTCTTCAATAGAAAAAAGCCAATACGACTTTTCTGTTCCGACAAACAGCAAAGGACAGCTCATAGTCTATTATTTCTACTCATCAGTAAGCTGCCCCAATTGCCCTAATACAACTGCCTATGTCAACAGCCTCAAAGACGAGTATCCTCCTTATGCCGAATGGCGCAGTTTCGATGTGCAGAAGCCGCAAGAGGGTGCAGTGTTCTGGGATCTGGTGGGACATCTGAATCTCACAAAATGCCTGTGCAAAGTGCCATTTGTCTATGTGAACGGAACGCGGCTCATCGGGCCATACGAGATAAACGGGTCGCTCGAAGGGATCCTCTCGAACTATTCAAAGACTGCAGTTTATGATTTTTCCGAAACGCACACAAAGGACGGCAAGCTTATCGTCTACTTCTTCCATTCGCCTACATGCAACAGCTGCAAGGCGATCTACCCGGAAGTGGAGCGCATAGCCAAGCAATACTGGAACCAGACAGAATGGATAGACTTCGACCTCAATGTGCCGGATGACAAAAACAGGTATTTCCAGTTCTACAGGCAGTTCAACGTCACTCCAGAGCGCTCCGGAACTCCGACCATCCTCGTGAATGGCACTGTGCTTTGGGGAAGGTATGAGATAAACGATTCGCTTGAAGGGATAATCAACGCGTCAATCAGTAACCAATGATTCAGGTAATTTCTTTAATCTTAATCAACTAAACCAATTCATGAAAATCATCCATTTCGACCCTTACTCTGGTGAGCTGAAAGTCGTCGCAGACACTGTGGATGACCTCTGGCACCTGGATAAGGTCTTGGGCCCCGGGTCCCGGGTCGAGGGGCATACCACCAGGAGCTATAAGGTCGGAAAGAAAGAAGAAAAGAAGCACGTGTTCATCACAGTGGAAGCTGAGCGCATCGAATTCAGCAAATCGCTGAACCGACTCCGCATCCTTGGCAAAATCATCGCAGGCAACCCGGAGGAATTTGTTCAGCTCGGAAAGCACCATACTATAGAGGTGTCTCCAGGTGACAAGATAAAAATCATTCAGGATTGGAAATCCCATCAGATTAAGCGGCTTAAGGAAGCTGAGAAAGAATCAAAGCGGCCCAAGATACGGATAATCGTTCTGGATGATGAGAAAGCATTGACTGCGATTGTCATGTCTTTTGGGATCGAGTATGGGCCTGAGATCTATTCCACCACAAGTAAAAAAGACGAGAAGCACGAGGAAGGCGAGCGGCAGTATTACGGCAATATCGCGGCTGAGATCGAAAGGCATCCTGAGAGATATGTCGTCGCTGGCCCGGGCTTCACAAGGGATAATTTGAAAAAATTCATGGAGCAAAGATATCCAGATGTTGGCAAGCGCATCATCTGGGAAACATGCTCTTATGCCGAGCGCGCGGGCGTGAATGAGCTCTTGAAAAAAGGAGTGCTCGAGAAGGTGATGGGAGAAGAGCGCATAGAGCGCGAGATGAGGCTTGTGGAGGAGCTGATAGCTGAGATACACCGGGATTCCGGGATGGCGGCTTATGGGATTGATGAAGTAAAAAAGGCAGCGGATGCATTCGCTATCAAGCAGCTTCTTGTGCTTGATGAATTCCTGCGCTCTGACCCTGCTGCCGAAGCGCTTGTCGAGCAGGCGGATGCGGCCAAAGCAGAAGTGGTCATCATCTCATCAGAAGAGGAGCCGGGCATGAAGCTCAAGGGATTCGGGAAGATCGCAGCGATTCTGAAGTTCAAGATAAGGGGGCAAGAGCGTTAAATTTAAATTAACGATTGTTTTATCATATTTAACATGTTGGAAAAGCTTCTCCGTTCAAAGGCGGAAGTCCGGGTTCTAGGAATAGCCCTTTTTGAGGATGGCCTACATCTCCGGGAGATTGCGAGAAGGGCTGGTGTTTCGCCATTTGAAGCAAAAAAAGAGCTTGATAATCTTGTCAGCATCGGGGTTTTGCAATCAGAGAAAAAAGGCAACCTGCAGATGTTCCACTCTGACAGGCACTGCCCGTTTTTTTCGGACCTGAAAAACCTTTACCAAAAGACAGAGGGTATCTTTTATCAGCTAAGGGATGCCATGAAAGGCGTGAAGAACATCGATTATGCTTTCGTTTACGGGAGCACGGCAGCAGGAATGGAGAAAAAATCCAGCGATATAGACCTCATGGTGATCGGGCTAGTTGATGAAAACGACGTCGCTAGGAGAATTTTCAGGAAACAGAGGATGATGAAAAGAGAGATAAACTATGTCGTGTGGTCTCCAGCCGATCTGAAAGAGAAGATTGAGAATAAAAGCGTTTTCCTGAATAATCTGGTCAAAGGCAAGCTGGTTTTCATCTCAGGTGATAAGGATGAGTTTGTCAGAACTGTTGAAAAAGGACGTGATAAGAAAAACCGATCCTGATATTGAAAAAGCAGGAAATCTGCTGAAAATCTCGGAGCGAGATCTGAAGGCAGCAGATGACAATATCAAGAATGAGAACTATGACTGGGCTCTTGCAATAGCCTACAATGCAATGCTTTCGGCAGGAAGCGCGCTGATGGCAAAAAATGGTTTCAGGACGGCATCAGACGCCTATCATCTTGCAGTTGTCCAGTATTGCGCTGCAGTCCTCCCGAAAGAAGCTGCTGTGCTGGCGCATAGTTTCAATCGATACAGGGTAAGACGGCATGATGCAGTTTATGGGGAAGCGGAGAGCGTTGGAAAAGATGAAGCAAAAAATGCGATAGAGAACGCAAACAAATTTGTAGAGACAATCAAAGGGAAGCTTGGATGAATCTAGAGGGATATTCGAAGATCGCTGCGCTGCTGAAGTTTAAAATCCGTGATCAACAGCGGTCTATTTTTGCCCTGTGACACTCATTTAAAAGCATTTCTATTCCTAATTTATAATATCAAAGAAAATGTTAAGAGGTGGAGAAATATGGAAAAGAAAAACCTAAAAGGGTGGTGTGAAATCCAGTGAGGAACGCAAAGTAAAAGTGCAGTCCGGCAACTATGTGGTCGTATCTGATTTTGGAAAGGAAAAAGCCGGCAAAACAGGATTAGCAGGACGTCCGAATTGTCTGAGCGAAGAGAAACTTGCGCAACTGCTAGAAGTCTATTACTCTCGGCCCTACTCTCTCCGGAAGCTCGGGAACATGTTCGGAATTTCAAGGATGACTGTCTGGAGGGTAGTGCAGGAATATTCGATGGCATTCAATGAGGTGACATTATGAACACACAAACAACAGCAAGAAAATTGGAACTGGTGAAACCGCAGCAGGATAAACCGGTGAAGCCACGGACTCTCCATGACGTGCTTTCTGAACATAAAGGAAAGCCGGACCCGCATTCGCAATGGTCAGGGAGAGTCGATGGAAAGGTGCAGGAAGCCCTCTCCAAGAAAGGGGAGATGGATCGCAGGATGAAAGATGCGCTTAAGCGGCATCCTGAAGCGACAGAGCATCAGTTGACAGCATTGGTCCGTTCTAACGTCCGAAGCGAAGTGCTGGCAAACAATCGGGCTTACTGGATCTGAAATCATTGAATGGTGGAACCATGTGCATGCAACAGCCAGTAAGGAAAAGAAAACTCAACTGTGGTAAGCAGAAGTTAGAAACATGCGTAGAGTTCAGTAAGCGCTCTCCTTTGACCGATTGGCAGCCAAGGAGCAAACAGCCTGTTTACGAAAAGGCTGTGATGGATAGGGCAAAAGAGATTGCGCTCGAAGCGAAGGGGCGCGGCGCATGGACGCCAAATATCGAACAGGTAGCTATGAACATCAAAAGGTTCGATGCGTATGTGGAAAGGCTTTTCTCCAGCAATGGTGAGGTGCCAGCAGATAGGAGCGGGTGGATCTGAGTTTCGTATGTTTTGTGTCAAACGGTGGTATTTTAATAACAATGGTGAATAACAATATTTATGACCAGAATGCGCGAAAGGCAGCCTCCAGAACAAACGAGCGCTCCGAAACTTCGTGTTTTCATAGAAGCGAAGAATGGAATCCCTGCTGACGAAGTATTTTCTAAGGCGTTTGCAGCTGGAGTAATCGTTGCTCCAAACAAGGAACTTTCCCGCGTTCTTGTCGGAAGCGATGAATGGAAAGAGATAGGAAATGCGTTTCCGTGCTGGAGCGGAACAATGACGGGTTATGTAACACCTGGCAAGACATTCCGCGAGGGAGGGGAAGAGCTGCGTTCCATAGGAGGAGATTACAGGTATGCAATCATATACACAGACGACAAAACCGGAATCCGCCACATATTTTCCATCCCGCGCGAATACGAAGACGAAAAAGACGCGATTCTCGTTACCGAGCACCCGGATTTTCGGATAATAAAAGAAGATAATGACAGGATTGTTCAAGCTGCGTATGTGGATATTGTCAGAGGTTTCCCTGCCACGAATGACTGGTACCTGGGAGACTCGTATGACATTCCGTGCGGCAATGTGACCGAGTCTTCAAACCAAGCGGCAAGATACCTACATAGAATTGCAAAAAGAGTGGGCCCTGTTGCCCGCGGCTACTACGGCTACTACGACGGCGACAGGCGCTACGTCGGCCTCTACAACGGGCCGTCGAACGGTCTTGGGGTGGCCGTCATCGAGTCTGGGCCGAAAATGAGGTTTGAGGAACCAAACGGCCCGCATCCTTACCGCGAAGCACCCAGAGCGGTGGAAAGTTCTGAGTCCAGTGTCTTGAGTCCTGAAAATGAACTAAAACCAGGTATTCTCAAACGCCTTTCGCTCGCTTTCGGATTCGATTAAGTTTTTTGTTGCTCAATCGGCTGAACTTCCTCCACCTTCTCCTCCTTCCCCACAACCGCAAAGCTCGCGACTATCTCGCCTTCCTCTTCCTGCAACCGGATGATGCGCACACCCTGCGTGTTCCTTCCAATCACCGAGATGTCTGTAACAGGCGAGCGGATGGTCTGCCCTTTCGAGCTCATGACAATGACTTCATCAGTATCAATCACGCCTCTTACACCAACAACCGCTCCGTTCCTTCCCTCGGTCTTCATGTTTATGACTCCCGAACCCCCGCGTGACTGCAGCCGATATTCGTCTATCGCGGTCCTCTTTCCATAGCCGTTCTCAGTTATTGTCAGAAGGCTCGGGTATTTCTTGCATGAAGCGACTCCAACGACAGCGTCATCCTTTCCCTTGAGCCTTATGCCAATTACTCCCTGTCCTGTCCGTCCTAGCTCGCGCGCATCGTTCTCGTCAAAGCGGATCGCCTGGCCCTGCTTGGTCGCAATCACAAGCTCCTCTTTGCCATCAGTCTTGATCACTTCGACAAGCTGGTCATTTTCCTTCAAGGTTATCGCTATTATGCCATTCTTCCTCGGATTCGAGAAATTTTCGAGCGACGTCCTTTTCACGATCCCGCCACGCGTCACCATGACAAGGTATTCATCCGGCTTGAATTCCTGAACCGGGATCCATGAAGTGACTTTCTCCTCCTTCAGATCAAGAAGATTCACGAGGGATTTTCCACTTGCATATCTTCCTGCCTCAGGGATCTGGTATGCTTTCAGCCAGAACACCCGCCCTTTATCCGTAAAGAACAAGATATAGTTATGGTTATGGACAACAATCACGTCCTGCACAAAGTCCTGTTCTTTGGTCTCTGTCCCCACCACACCTTTACCGCCACGGTGCTGGGTTTTGTACTCATCAAGCCCTACCCGTTTCACATACCCGCGCGCGGAAATCGAGATGACGACCTGCTCATTCGGGATGAGCGATTCGTCAGTAACCTCTCCCTCAGCCTCCAAAATCGCGGTCCGCCTCCCGTCCCCGTATTTCGCTTTCACTTCAAGCAGCTCATCCTTGATTATCTTGAGGATCTTGTTGATGTCAGCCAGCACATCTTTTAGCCATGCGATAGTCTTCACAAGCCCGGCATACTCATCCTCGATTTTCTGCCTTTCGAGTGCAACCAATCTCGAAATCTTCATATCAAGTATCGCGTTCGCCTGTTTTTCTGACAGCGAATATGTTTTCATAAGCCCTGTGCGGGCATCGGCAATATCCTTTGTTCTTTTCAAAAACGAAACAATCGCATCTATATTCTCGAGCGCAGTCCGCAATCCTTCTAATATGTGCGCCCGCTCTTCCGCCTGCTTAAGCTCGAAGACACATCTCCTCCGTACCACTTCCTTGCGGAACTCTATGAACTCGTTAATGAGCGGGTAGATCCCGAGCACTTTCGGCTGTTTCCCGACAAGCACCAGATTGATTATCCCGAACGTCCCTTCAAGGGGCGTATGCGCATATACCTGGTTAAGCACCACTTCGCCAATCGCGCCTTTCTTCAAATCAATGAGAACCTCGATACCCTCCTTGTCCGAGCGGTCATGCACGCCTGAAATGCCTTCGATCCGCTTCGCTTTCACCGCTTCAGCGATCGCTTCGATTATCGCTGTCTTAGTCACCTGGTAAGGTATCTCGGTTATCACTATCGCATTCCGTTTCGCATCAACATGCGCTTTGCCCCTTATCCTGATTATCCCCCTTCCGGTCTTGTAAGCCTGCATGATTCCAGAGCGCCCGAGTATCTCGCCCCCAGTTGGGAAGTCCGGCCCATTCACGATCGAAAGCAGCTTCCCCTCGTCAGCACCATCAATCACCGCGATTGTCCCATCCACTATCTCGGTCAGGTTATGCGGCGGCATGTTTGTAGCCATGCCGACTGCTATCCCGCTCGACCCGTTGATCAAAAGGTTCGGGATGCGGGAGGGCATTACGACCGGTTCCTTGAGCGTGCCATCGAAATTGTCCGTCCAATCAACGGTTTCTTTTTCGATGTCTGTAAGAATATCCCCGCCAAGTTTGGACATCCTGCATTCAGTATACCTCATACTTGCGCACGAATCACCATCAATACTACCAAAATTTCCTTGCCCATCGACTAGCATATATCGCAACGAAAAATTCTGTGCCATGCGTACGAGCGAGTCATAGATTGCCATATCCCCGTGAGGGTGATATTTTCCGAGCGTATCCCCGATCACACGCGCGCATTTTTTATATGGCTTGTCGTGTGTATTTCCCATTTCATGCATTGAAAAAAGTATGCGCCTGTGAACTGGCTTTAGCCCATCTCTCACGTCCGGAATTGCCCTGCCAACAATGACACTCATCGCGTAATCGAGGTACGACTCGCGAAGGTCATCTTCAATCGTTCTTGGGATTATTGTCTCTGGCATATAATCATCTCATCATATATCGAGGTTCTTCACTTCCTTCGCATAACGGACAATGAACTCCTTCCTTGGTTCAACCTCTTCTCCCATCAATATTGTGAAAAGTTCATCTGCCTTCATCGCATCCTCGATCGTAACTTTCTTCAGCGTCCTTTTTTCAGGATCCATCGTGGTTTCCCAGAGTTGCTCAGGATTCATTTCGCCAAGGCCTTTGTATCGCTGGATTTCTGCTTTTTCTCCAGTCTCCTTTAATATACGCTGCAATTCTTCGTCGCTGTATGCATAGCGGGCTTCCTTCCCCTTCCTGATTTTATAGAGGGGGGGTTGCGCTGCATAAAGATATCCTTTTTCAATTACGGGTTTGAAGTGCCTGTAAAAAAGTGTCAATATCAGTGTTCTGATATGCGATCCATCAACGTCAGCATCAGTCATTATTATACATTTATGATAACGACATTTGGCCAGGTCAAAATCCTCTCCAAATCCTGCGCCGACTGAAAGCACGATGTTTTTGATTTCCTCAGAGATAAGCACCTTATGGATCGGTGCCTTTTCTACATTTAGGATCTTGCCTTTTAGAGGTAGAATCGCCTGGGTTTTTCTGTCCCGTGCTTGTTTTGAACTTCCCGCAGCACTATCTCCTTCCACAAAATACAACTCGCTCTTTGCCGGATCCTTCTCTTCGCAGTCCGAGAGCTTTCCAGGCAGGATGCTCGATTCGAAAACGCTCTTCCTGCGGATAAGGTCTTTTGCCTTTTGCGCAGCCTCCCGCGCTTCCATGGAGTTCAATACCTTCTGGACAATCATTTTTGCCTCAGATGGGGTCTCTTCCAGGTATGTCTTCAATGCATCATAGATGATCGAATCCACCATGCCCTTTACTTCCGTATTCCCCAGCTTGGTCTTTGTCTGGCCTTCGAATTGCGGCTCTGGGATCTTTATGCTGATGACTGCCGTCAGGCCTTCTAGCACATCATCCCCGGATATCTTCCTATCCTCCTTCACTACCTTGTTGCTCCTCAGGTAATCGTTTATGCCCCTTGTCAGCGCGCTCTTGAAGCCAGCGACATGCGTCCCGCCTTCGATTGTCTTGATGTCGTTCACGAACGAGTAGATGTTCTCCGAATAGCTGTCAGTGTACTGGATCGCAGCCTGGATCTCGACATGGTCGCTCGTCTTCTGGATGAAGAGCGGCGGATGCAGTTTTGTCCTTGCCTTATTCAGATGCTCTACAAACTGCTTCAGCCCGCCTTCATAATGGAATTCCTCAGCCTGCCCGTCCCGCTCATCTTTGACCACCAGCCTCAATCCTGCATTCAGGAAAGCGAGCTCCATGATCCGCTCGCGCAGGTAATTGAAATCGAATTCCAGTGTCTGGAATATCTTAGCGCTTGGCTTGAAACGGACCGCAGTCCCTGTCCTCTCAGTGCTCCCAATCTCTTTGACAGCGAATTTCGGACTCCCGAAGACATATGTCTGCAGCCAGATCTTTCCGTCCCTGTGTACCTCTACACTCAACTCTTCGCTGAGCGCATTCACCACCGACACTCCGACCCCGTGCAAGCCTCCTGAGACCTTGTAAGCATTCTTCTCGAATTTGCCTCCTGCATGGAGGATCGTCATCACGACTTCAAGCGCTGACTTGCCGCTGGAGTGCCTTTCAACCGGGATTCCCCTCCCTTCATCTATGACAGAGACCGAGCCATCCGAGTGTATGACCAATTCGATCTTCTTTCCATATCCTGCCAGGTGCTCGTCGATCGCGTTGTCCAGCACCTCGTACACCAGATGGTGGAGCCCACGCTTGCCAAGATCCCCGATGTACATCGCAGGCCGTTTCCTCACCGCTTCAAGCCCCTCCAGAATCTGAATGGATTCGGCTGTATATCCACTGCCATCAGTCATAAAAATTACCACTGTTTTTATCAGCTTTTTTACGTCGTAGAAATTGCGCTGATTTTTGTCACGTATATATATCGCAGCCGCGCTTTAAATTGCTATCATTTTTGGGTTGCTGAAGGTCGGTTTTTAGGTGCTATTGTTGTTATAATAAATGGTCAAGCATTTTAAATATTCTGGTGCATAAGAACCTTATAACAAAACCAATGGTGATGCATTTGAAACCAATCGAAAAGAAAGCAGGACAAGGCTCTTCGGCATCTGATACCGCGCAGGAAAAAGCCAAAGCAAGATTCATGCGCGCTAGCCAAGAAGGGTGCTCTACTGCACTTGAGATAGCCGTAGGCGCAGCATTCGCCAAAGCAGCTGCATCCGGAAAAAAGCCTGCTCCAGAAGGAACGGGCAATGCACTGCCCAGGTGTTCATCGATATTTTCAAGGGGTTGCGCGTACGAACAGCCAAAGGAACAAGGATGCTCTTCCCAAGACAAAAAAGAAGACGATCGGCCAGGCTGCTCTACCGAACTCGAGATCGCAGTTGGCCATGCCTTTGCCAAGGTGATGGCAGAGAAGAAAGTCGAGTGATTCTGGGCACTGCAATCTGATGCAGGCTGTGGGACAAAAATAAAATGAAGGCTACTTCCTAATTTTTCTGTTCAATCTTTCAGAATGAGTATATATGCTCTTTTTCCAATATGTTTCTTTGGAGCATCCAGTTTAGCTCCAT
>Ga0315281_10008455_pt1 | contig 14399 bp, 13 predicted proteins | sample YL17G07_0_MG_FD_204540 | JGI IMG/M metagenome (GOLD analysis project Ga0315281, IMG submission 204540) | Sediment microbial communities from Yellowstone Lake, YNP, Wyoming, USA - YL17G07_0 | ecosystem: Environmental > Aquatic > Freshwater > Lake > Sediment | place: USA: Wyoming | collected...
TCCGATTCACAACTCCGGGGGACAGGTGTACCGCATCGGCGGTGTGACCGAAGACATCACTGCACGCAAGGATGATGAAGAGAAACTGCGCCTCAGCGAAGAAAAATTTCGCCTGCTATTCGAGCGCTCTCCGATAGGTCTGGGGCTGTTCTCAACTGACCGCCATATTTTAGAGGTCAACCCTGCCTTCAGCAAAATGCTTGGCTACAGCCCGGATGAATTGATCGGAAAAAGCATTGCAGAAATCACCCACCCTGATGATGAAAACATCAGTACGGGAATTGTACGAAAACTGTTGGAAAATGACACGAATAGTGTCACCCTTGAGAAAAGATATTTGCGCAAAGATGGCACAGCCAAATGGTGCAAGAGCATCGCCACCATGGTTCTCGACCAGCAACAACGCCCACTATTTGGCTTGGGAATGATCGAGGATATTGATCAGTTTAAGCAGGCAGAAACGCTGCGCCTGGCGCGGGAGGCGGCACAGAAGAATGCGCTGGTGCGCGAGGTACATCACCGCATCAAGAATCATCTGCAGGGTGTGGTGGGTCTGATGCGCCAGCATGCCCAAAATAACGGACTATGCAGCAGCGTAATCGAAAAGGCCATCTCGCAGATTAATGTGGTGGCCACCATACATGGCTTGCAGGGCAAGGAAACCGGGGAGGATGTTGCCCTGCTGCAGATGCTCACCGCTATCAGCCATGCACTCAAGGAGTTCATCCCCGCACAGCTTGCCTCTCCGATCAGTATTACAGGTGATCTCACCCTGCATCTCGATCGTGACGAATCCGTGCCGATCGCACTCGCGTTAAATGAACTGATGGTCAACGCCGCCAAGCATGGCAGCACCCCCATGGAAATATCGTTGCACTGCAGCAACGATCACGCCCTCATCCGCATCGAAAATCAAAGCAGCCGGACCCTGGCGAAAATACATCCGGGTTCAGGGCTGGAATTGGTCAACGCACTGCTGCAAACCGAAGGAGTCAGCTTCAGATATGAATACAGCGATCAGCGCTTCCTGGCTGAGATCATATTGACACCACCGGTTATTCAATTACACCGGGAAGTCGAATGATGCTCGCCTTAAACCAATTCGCATTAAACCCGGATATTCCGTTAGAGCCAAACCCCCTCCAACTCCCCCTTGTCAGGGGGAGAGCAAATCTCGCTCCTCCCCTGACAAGGGGAGGCTGGGAGGGGTTTGAGCTTAATGGATTTTCTGTGATCAACTGGATTCCCGCCTGCGCGGGAATGACGCTGTTTTCAGCCCGACCTGCAGGTGAACAGAAGGATTCAATTTGATGACTGAAAGATGGCCTTATTTTCTGCGCGTTACATTGCTGGCGCTACTCTACGCATTGCTGGCTTGGGCTGTGCTGGCATCGTTATCGCCCAATGGTATCGTCTCCGTGGTATGGCCACTGAGTGGCTTGGCGCTGGCCGCACTGTTGCTGGGCGGTAAGAAATATTGGCCGGGTATTTTTATCGGAGCCCTCTGCGGCAATATGCTGGCGGGCAGCTCCTTCGTGATGTCTATTTTCATTGCCTCGGGAAATACACTGGAAGCGTTGACTGCACTCTGGCTATTGTCGCGCAACGCCCGCGACTATGCATTTCTCACGAATTTGAACAGCTATTTCTACCTGGCATGGGTGGCTGCCATCAGTGCCTGCATCAGCGCCCTGACTGGCTGTATCACATTATGGGTTTCCGGAATACTGACACAGCAAGAACTTGCTTCCAGCATGCTGCAATGGTGGCAGGGCGATGTGCACGGCATGATCATGTTCACCCCCTTCATTCTGCTTTGGCAACATCTTCCCCGCGACTGGTTGCGCAGAGAGCAAATAATTGAAACCGCCGCTTGCTTCGGTCTGGCCTTCCTGTTTGGCCAAATTGTTTTTCTGGGCTGGCTCAACGAATTTTTAGCTGTGTATGCCAGAGGGTTCTGGATGTTTATTTTCATCGTCTGGAGTGCAGTGCGCTTTGGTCGCCATGGCGCTTCGCTGCTGACCGTCATGATTGCATTTCAGGCCATTTTGAGCCCCATACTGCAAGTTGGCTTTTTTGCTGCGGATATCGCCCAAACCGGCCTCACCAATTACTGGGTCTACACGCTCGCGCTCACCATGGTGGGCATGGCGCTGGCAACGCTCGTTGATGAACGCGAACAGGCTGCAGAAAAGCTGCGCAAACTTTCAATGGTCGTGGAAGCAACCGGCAACCCGGTGGTGATTACCGACCCGCAAGGTGTTATCGAATATACCAATCCGGCCTTTAGCAGAATCACCGGTTACAGCGCGGATGAGGTGCTGGGAAAAACCTCGAATTTGCTCAGTTCCGGTTTTACCAGCGCAGAAACCTATCGTTCACTTTGGGGGCAATTATTGGCGGGCAAAGAGTGGCGTGGCGAAATACTCAACCGCAAAAAAAGCGGTGAACCACTGTGGGAATCGCAAACTATTTCCGTCTTGCGTAATGAGCAGGGAGACATCAGCCATTTCGTCGCGATCAAGGAAGACATCACCGCGCGCAAACAGGCAGAAGAAAACTTGCGCCACAGTCACGATGAATTGACGCAGACCTGCCGCAAGTTGCGCGACGCCCAGGCATACCTGCTGCAAGCGGAGAAGATGACCTCCATCGGCCAGCTGGCTGCGGGTGTAGCACACGAGATCAACAATCCCATCGGTTTTATTTATTCCAACCTGACGTCACTCGAAGCTTATCTGGGCGATCTGTTCAACGCACTGGATATGTATCAGCAAGCTGCCGCAGCCTGTGCTGCTGATCCTGAAATGGCGGCCAACCTGCAGCGCATGCAACAGGAATTAGACCTCGATTTTCTCAAACAGGATATTCCGGTGCTGATGAATGAAAGCCGCGAGGGCATTTTGCGCGTAAAAAATATCGTGCAAAGCCTGCGGGAATTTGCGCAGCTCGATACCACGGAGGACTGGCATTGGGAAAATCTGCACCGCTGCCTCGACAACACCCTTAACGTACTGCAGGGTGCCTTGCCCAGCGGGATAGAGATCGTTAAAAAATATGGCGAGCTGCCGGAAATCGAGTGTATGCCCGCACAGCTGAACCAGATGTTCATGAACCTCCTGCTCAATGCGGCCCAGGCCACTGAAGGGCGTGGCTGCATCAGAATAAATAGCGGTTGCGAGACGGAGCAGGTGTGGGTCTGGTTGCTGTATTCAATACAATTACCCAGCACCACGGGAGTATCGAAGTCAGAAGCGAGCCGGGCAAGGGAACGACTTTTTGTATACGATTGCCGATACGGCAAAATCGTCATTCCCGCGCAGAGCCTGCCCCCGCAAAAGCTGGGGAAGAAAAGCCAGATGATTGAACCCAAATAAACCATTAGGTCGTCATCCTCGCGCAGGCGGGGATCCAGCGAGGTATAGACTCCGCGTAGCGGACAAAACCTCGATATTGACCCGCTACGCGGGAATTATTTAATCAACTGGATCCCCGCCTGCGCGAGGATGACGAGGTGCTTGGTTTTTCCTACTGCTACACTCGTTGAAAACGTTACCTGAAAATATAGAAAGTTCAAAAATACGTGCTCGCTACCCTAAAACAAAAATTCCGCAGTTGGCTATTCCGCCAAAAGATTGAGAGCGGCACCATCACGCTTAACCAGCGGCGTATTTTTATCCTGCCCACCCGCCGTGGCCTGGGCTTTGCCGGTGTATTGCTGTTAATGCTGCTGGGCAACATCAATTACAACCTTAGCCTGGGTTATGTGCTTACTTTTCTGCTGGGCACCACAGCCGCCATGAGCATGTTGCATGCCTTCCGCAACATGGCGCGGCTGGAGATACGCGCTGGTCACAACGATGCCGTCTTTGCGGGCGACAAGGCGGGCTTTCGGTTTCATTTTCACAACAGCGGTAATTTGCCGCGTTACCAGTTGAACCTGCGCGACAGCAAGGGGAACAACACAACCTTTGACCTCCCCGCGCAGGAGCACACCCGTGTTCTGCTGAGTATTCCAGCGACTCAGCGCGGCTGGCTGGATTGCGGGCGCCTGACGCTCTCCACCGAATTTCCGCTGGGCCTGTTCCACGCCTGGTCGTATCTGCACTTTGACACGCGCTGCCTGATTTATCCGCGTCCCGCAGCACCCGCACCACTCCCTGCCAGCTCTGCCCAGGATGGCGTTGGCAAACTGGTGGCCGCCGGCGATGAGGATTTTTCCGGGCTGAGAAATTATGTCGCGGGCGACGCCCTGCAACGTATCGCCTGGAAAGCACTGGCACGCGAACAAGGATTGCAGGTTAAACAGTTCAACGCGCAGCAGGGACGCGAGTTATGGCTGGACTGGTCGACAATGCCCAATATCGCCGCCGAACTCAAACTGGAATTACTCACCCGCTGGGTTATGGATGCCGATGCACAGCAACTGCAATATGGCCTGCGCTTGCAGGGTATTGAGATCGCGCCGCAACACAGCCCGGCGCATCGGGCTGAATGTTTACACATCCTCGCACTGTTTGGACTGGATACAACAAGATGAAGATGAACCTGATTTCCTCCGTCATTCCCGCGAAGGCGGGAATCCAGCAAAACAATCAATTTCGGCGAAGCCGACAACATTTCCTCCGTGAATAAATCATTCGTCTACGGCCTGATCGCCTGCATCGTGCTGGTGAGCGCCCCGCATGCGGAGTATCTGCCTTTGTGGGTGAGTGTGCTGTGTGCAGTGCTGCTGGCCTGGCGCAGCTATCTTAATTACGCCGCCAGTGCATTGCCTCCACGCTGGCTGCTATTGGGCATTACCGTTGCCAGTGTGGCTGGCGTATTGCTCAGTTTCCACACCCTGCTCGGGCGCGATGCCGGGGTCACCCTGCTGATTCTTCTGTCATCACTCAAGCTGCTGGAGCTGCGCAGCGCGCGTGATGCAACTGTGCTGCTCTATCTTTCCAGCTTCATCATTATCACCAATTTTTTAAACTCACAGAGCATCCCCACCGCAGTGTTAATGATGGTCTCCATGCTCGTGATCGTGACAACCTGGATACAAATGTACACCGGCACGCTGGCATTTAAACCGCGCCTGTATATGGGAGGAAAGCTGTTGTTGCAGGCGATACCGCTGACCCTGCTCCTGTTTGTGCTGTTTCCGCGCGTGCAGGGCCCGCTCTGGGGCATGCCGCAGGAGGGACATTCCAGCAGCGGCCTTTCTGACTCGATGGCGCCCGGTACGCTGAGCAAGCTTTCCCTGTCGCAGGCCGTAGCTTTCCGCGTGAATTTTGACGGGCCAACTCCCCCGCGAGAGCAGATGTACTGGCGTGGCCCCGTGCTATGGGACTTTGACGGGGTTACCTGGAAAGCCCGTGAAGGCTCGAAAAGAGACAACACGACAAAATTACGCGGCAAAACGCCGCAACTGGATAATCTTGAGCGCCCGCTGGATTACACAGTGACACTGGAACCCAGCAACATGCCGTGGCTGTTTGCGCTGGAGTTGCCTACCCGCCTCTCCATCCCCTATTTGATGACGGATGATTTTCAGGTGCAGAGCAAAGACCCGGTCAACACGCGCTTGCGCTATACCGCGCACTCGCAACTGGGTTTCAAGGTCAATGTCGAAGAATCCGGGTATCTACTGCAACGGGCGCTGGCACTGCCAGGCAACTTGAATCCGCGCGCGCGCAAACTGGCTGCCGAGTGGCGCGCGAGCCTGCCCGATGAAGATGCGATCATCCGCACCGCGGTTACTCGCTTCAACCGGGAAAATTTCATTTACACACTAGAGCCACCCCTGCTCGGCACCAATGCTGTGGATGACTTTCTGTTTGAAACCCGCAAGGGCTTTTGCGAGCACTATGCTTCCAGCTTTGTGTTCCTGATGCGCGCTGCCGGCATACCGGCGCGAGTGGTGACGGGTTACCAGGGGGGGGAGCCAAACGCCTATGGCGATTACACCATCGTGCGCCAGGCGGATGCCCATGCCTGGGCAGAAGTCTGGGTAAAAAACCGCGGCTGGCTGCGCATAGACTCTACCGCCGCCATTGCTCCCGAGCGCATACAAAGCGGGCTCAGCGCAGCCATGCCGGATAGTGCAGCCCTGCCCTTTCTTGCCCGCAGGCAGGCTTCATGGCTGCTGAATATCCGCTTCAACCTGGATCTGCTCAACCACCAGTGGAACCAGTGGGTACTGGGTTACGATACCGAGCGCCAATTTGCCTTCCTGACACGGCTGGGCATGGAAGATGTTAGCTGGCAAAAAATGGCGATCAACATGATGATCAGTGTGGCGCTGATGGTAGGGCTGATTGCATTGATACTGCTGCGCAAGCTGTATACGCGGCATACGGACAGTACACAGGTTTTGTATCTGAAATTTTGCAGGAAACTTGCGCGCAGCGGCATCGTTCGCGCGGCGCATGAAGGCCCCATGGATTTTGCCGCACGCGCTGCACGCGCCATGCCTGAACAGGCCGGGGCCATCCATGATATTACCGAACGGTATTTAAAATTGCGCTATACCGGTGAGCCTGACAAGGAAAACCTGATCGCTTTGCGGCGCGCGGTGGCGGGGTTCAGGGTTTGATTTAAATTTAGTGGGTAGGCAGAGGGCGCTCCCCCACCCTAACCCTCCCCCAGAGGGAGAGTGGACAAGAAAATATCGCCCCACAATTTTTTATATCCGCCGCTTCTATTCCCTCTCCCACCGGGGGAGGGTTAGGGTGGGGGAGCGCACTTCAACCTTCACACATAAGCAGGTAAATACCATCCTTAGCAAGTTATAATCCGCACCTGGATACTTAATTACCCTGTCATGCAAATAACACGCCGCCTTGAATTTGATGCAGGTCACCGCATCCCCAGTCACAACAGCCAGTGCAGGCATCTGCATGGGCACCGCTATGCCCTTGAAGTGACTCTCTCCGGCGATATCATTATGCAGGAGGATGTGTCCGAGCAGGGCATGGTGATGGATTTTTCAGACGTCAAACGCATTGCCAAGGAGCGTGTGGTTGACGCATGGGATCACGCTTTTCTGGTATACCGGGGCGACAAAAGCGTGTTTGAATTTCTGAATTCCATCGAAGGCCACAAGACTGTCGTGCTGGATGTAGTACCAACGGCAGAAAATCTGGCACAGGTGGCATTCCAATTGCTTGACCATGCGTACCAAGGTACGTATAACAATCACCTGACCCTGCAAAAAGTTCGCCTGTATGAAACACCCAACAACTGGGCTGACTGCCTGCGCGGGGATTGAACGGGTATGCGCCTTCGCCCTGACGCAGAGGCCGAGAAAACAGAAAAACATTTATGACTGATTTATCGCCGGAACTCTACAAAAAATTGTCCGATGCTGTCGGCAAAATGCCCGCCTTCCCCAAGAGTGTGCAGCGCATTCTCGAGCTCTCCCGCGATATCAATTGTCCGCCCAAGGAGCTGGTCGCCGTCATCGACAAGGATCCGGTGATGACCATGAAACTATTGCACATCATCAACTCCGCTTACTACAGCTTCCCGAAGCAGATTACCTCAGTCAGCCAGGCCATCGTCTTCATCGGCCTCAACACCATCAAAAATATGGCCCTGTCATTCGCGGTCATTGGCGCGCTACCGCAGCAAAATGCCGCCGGTTACGATATGCAGCGTTACCTCATGCATTCTCTGCTAACCGCCGGGCTTGCGCGCATCCTGTGCCAGAAATTCAACAAGGACGGAACCGATCCAGCGGACTGCAACCTGGCGGGCCTGCTGCACGATTTTGGCAAAGTGGTGTTTGCCCAGTTTATGCCCGAGCAATTCAAGCAGGCTCTGGCCTATAGCGAGGAGAATAAAGTACCGCTGCATATCGCCGAGCAACAGGTCATAGGAGTTGATCACAGTGAAGTGGGCGCGATGCTGGTTGAAGGGTGGAAATTCCCTAAAAACCTCAGTGAAACCATACGTCACCACCACAGTGGGGTATTGCCGAATACCACCTTGCACAACTGCCTGTTTGTGGCAGACCATTTGAGCAAGCACAAGTCGCTGAATACGGGCAGCAGCAGGGAGATGCCCGAATTACCAGCCTCAATTGCCGAGCGTTTTGGGGGCAGCACGCTTGACGAAATCATAGTAAAATTAGGCGATCTGTCCAACGTGGTCGCCGAGGCTCATGCCTTCGCGCAAACCAGCAAAGAGATTAAAACCTGAAACCGGTTTTATACATAGCGACATAAGTCGTAGCGAGCGGATGAAGGGTAAGGCGCACGGCGCGCAGGGGCCGGAATGTATTTAGAAATACATGAGGATTTCGAGCACCGCGCAACGCAGCCATTCATTCGCGCAGTAGACTTATGTCACTATGTTTGGATAGCTTATTTGAAGGTAAACTATGACTCCGGAAATTTCATGCACACACTGCTCGCACCGATGAACATATACCCTGTCCAACTGTTGATTTCAGGTTAACCATGAAAATAAAATTCTGGGGAGTACGTGGATCAATTCCGTCGCCCGGCCCCAATACCCAGCGTTATGGCGGCAATACCACCTGCATAGAAGTACGCACCGATGAAAATGAGCTGATCATACTCGATGGTGGTACCGGCATTTTTCCGCTGGCGCAGAAGTTGCTGAAAGAACTCCCCGTCACCGCGCATATTTTCAACACACATAGCCATTGGGATCACATTCAAGGCCTGCCCTTCTTCATTCCCATCTTCATACCCGGCAACACCATACATCTGTACGGCGCGTTTGACCCCATTTCCGGCGCAGGGCCGGAGCGCATCATGAATATCCAGATGCAATACAGTTACTTTCCCGTACGCGAGGCAGAAATCCAGTCACGCATGCATTACCTCACCGTGATGCCGCATGAAGCAATAAAAATTGACGATACAACCATCACCCCCAGCCTGCTTAGCCACCCCGTGGTCAACCTGGGTTACCGCATCGAGAGCAAGGGGAAATCACTGTTCTTTACTGGTGACCACGAACCCCACTACAACATCTACGATCCCGAAGACGATGGTTATACAGAATATCAGGTCATGATTGACGAGCAAAAGGCTTCCATCATCGAGGCGATCAGAGGTGTGGATGTGCTGATTGCCGACTCATCATATACCGCAAGTGAGTACCCCTCCAAAAAGGGCTGGGGCCATGGTACCTTCGACAGTTGTATAGAAATGGCATTGGATGCGGGAGTGAAGATTCTGTATTGCACCCATCACGAGCCCACCCGCAGTGACGATGATCTGGAGAAAGTTTTTGCCGAAGCACTCGCGCGCCATGATTGCAAAAATCTGGATGTGCGTTTGGCGCGCGAGGGCGACGAACTGGATATTTAGGTAGGGTGCATTCTATGCAGCGGTTTTATTAGCATTGCGTAGGGTGCATGGAATGCACCCTACGCTGCTTCTTTATTTACCTGACCGTACTCCACACCCACCACCCTGTTTCGCCCCTGTTTCTTGGCCATATATAGTGCAGCATCGGCCGACTTCAACAATGTGCCGAGAGAAATCCGGTCGTTGGGTACAACGGAAGAAACCCCGCAACTGATGGTCACATGCTGGAAAGGCGACGCTGTGTGGGGTATCTGCAGCTCAACAATGCGCTGGCGCACATGATTGGCTACCCACTTGGCGCCATCCATGTCTGTTTCACCCAGCGCGAACACAAATTCCTCGCCGCCATAGCGCGCAACCACATCACTGGCACGCGGCGCAGCTCTCAGCATCTGTGTGGCAACCAGCTTTAAACATTCATCACCCGCCTGATGCCCATACTGGTCGTTATAAAGTTTAAAGTGATCAACGTCCACCATCACCAGGGATAAGGGTTTTTTCATACGCTCGCAACGACGCCATTCACGCAGCGACATTTCGTCATACATGCGTCGGTTGGAGAGGCCGGTCAAGCCGTCGGTAGCGGACAACTGCTGCAATTCCTTGTTTGCCACATTCAACTGGTGGGTGAGGCCAACCAGTGAACGCTGCATCTCAACCAGCCTGCGCATCGCGATTACCTTGGCTTTCAACACAACCTCACTGACCGGCTTCATCAGGTAATCGTCGCCGCCAACCTCAATACCGCGCGCCAGATCCTCATCCTTGGTCATACTTGTCAGGAAAATAATTGCCGCCCAGTCCTTTTTCTTTTCGAAAGAGCGTATTTCCTTTGCGACATCAAAACCGTCGATATCCGGCAACCTGCCATCCAGCAAGATGATGTCGGGACGCTCACGGCGATAAACCTCCAGCGCTTCCTTGCCCGTTTCGGCCACAAGCGCCTGTATGCCCATATTTTCCAGATAGCCGCATATCGCTTTCAGCGTCACTTTGCTGTCCTCGACAACCAGCACCTTCAGCTCTGCCACCTTGCCTGCCATGTTACGATCTCCAGTATGTCGTCCCAGTTACTTTCCCGGCATGCATAGTTGTTGCATCGTATCCCGCGCCAGGCACAAATCCCGCCATGCTTGGGCTTTGTTCGCAGGCGCAAGCAATAACGCTGCCGGGTGATGCGTAATGATAAGCGGAATTGATCCCGACGTAGCATCTTTTGAAAAATTCCTGAATTCATGAACCTTGCCAAGCAGGCTGTTCCACTCGCTGTCTACACCCAGCATAGCCGTGGCGGCGGCATGCCCAAGCACAACAATAATTCTGGGTTGTATCAACTGAATTTGCCGTATCAAATAGGGCAAGCAGCGGTCAATCTCGATTTTTTGCGGGCCTTGCTTGATTGATCCGCTGCATTTTACAAGATTGGCAAGGTAGACTTTCTCACCGCGCTTCAAGCCGATTGCCTTAAGCATATTGTCGAGTAACTGACCGGCCTGGCCTGCAAATGGCTCGCCCTTTGCTTCGTCATCTTCGCTGGGCCACGATCCCACAAAGAGCCATTCCGCGTCCTTGTCACCCGTTCCGAAAACAGTCTGAATGCAACCGGAGCGTAGTTCACATGCCGTGCAGTCCGTTACGCGTTTTTTTAGTTGGGGCCAGTTTAAATGCTCTGTTCCCACCTCTGTGTTCTCAGTTGATCCTGCGTGCTCAAGCAGCGGCCTGGTAATGCTTGCAGTCTCTTCCTGCGTCTTCTCCGCCGCTTCAGGCACGGATGTAACAGCAGGCCTGCCACGAAGCTGCCACAAGGGATAAAGATTTAGCTCGCGCAGTACATCTGCCCTGTTGCTCATGCCCCCAATGTTTGAACCAGGCAAGCTACTCAAGATAATTTGTACTCCATAATGACGGCATCCTCGCGTCCGTTCGGCCCGGGGTAATACCCGCGCCGCAATCCGATTTTATTAAAGCCAACGCTTTTATACAGTGCATTTGCGGCAATATTTGTCACTCTCACTTCCAGTATGACGCTTTCAAATTTTTGCGTACAAGCCAATTCCAGTAATTCTTCAAGTAATTTTCTTCCCAGGCCCTTGCGCTGAAACGGGCGGGCAATACCAATGTCCAGCAATTGCACCTCCTCAAGTACCGGCATCAGCACGGCATAACCGGCGATCTCGTTTGCACGCTCAAACACTTTGCAAATATGCCCGCTGCCCAGAGAATCCCTGAAATTTCCAGCCGTCCATGGATGGCTGTGAACCTGCTGCTCTATGCGCGAAACCTCATCCACATCAACCGGTGTCATATCGCGCAGCCTGGTATCAAACTGCTCACTCACAGTACATGACGCTCGCTGGTTTTCAGCGCCACTTTATCACGCAGATAAAGCGGCATGGCTTGTGCCGCATCCACGCCGAGTCCGCTTGCAAACATGGGCGCTGCGAGCCGGGCAATCGCGCTAGCCTGGGGTACGCATTTCTCGTCAACCTCGACCAGTTGCCCTGCATAGCGTGCCCGCAACAGCGAGCCATGCGCTGCAAAACCGCTGCCCGCACCGCTCCAGCCCGCCCCGGCAACAATCGGTGTGTCCTGCGGCAGGCAAAGGCAGGGTTCGCATACCGTCTTCCAAATACCGTCGCTTTTTTCATACACCGCAAAATACACTTCAGCCATACGCGCATCAAGGGCGGCAATGACCTTGTTTTTTTTCATACCGCCCTTCATCGCAACATCCTGGGCCAGGGCCTGCAATGTGCAGATACCGACAACCGGCAAATTTGCTCCCAGCGCCAGCCCTTGCGCAACACCGCAGGCGATACGGACTCCGGTAAATGAACCCGGCCCGGCACCAAAGGCGATGCCATCAAGTTGAGCAAGTTTTACACCCGCCTCTTTTAGTACTCCATCCAGCATTGCCATTAGTATTTCAGAATGCTTTTGCCCCGCGTGTTCGCTTCTGCTTGACAGCTCACCGTCTTGCCACAGTGCAACAGAACAAAATTCCGTGGAGGTTTCTATCGCCAGAATTTTCATGGTGCGGGTATATTCATGGCGACGGCATTATCAAGACGACCGCTTCAGCCGCGATGCCTTCACTGCGTCCGGCAAAACCAAGCTTCTCGGTGGTGGTGGCTTTGACATTTACCGCGTTCATCGCAACACCCAGATCGGCGGCGATATTCTCCACCATCTTTGCAATATGGGGCGCCATTTTTGGCATCTGCGCTATGATGGTTGCATCAATATTGCCCACCCGAAACCCTGCGTTATTGATCAGCCGCGCTACTTCGCGCAGCAAAATGCGGCTGTCTATATTTTTAAATTTGGCGTCGGTATCGGCAAAATGTTTGCCGATATCGCCCAGGGCAGCTGCGCCCAACAGCGCGTCGCAAATCGCATGCAGCAAGACATCCGCATCGGAGTGCCCCAGCAAGCCCATGTCATGCGCAATTTCCACTCCGCCAATAATGAGCTTGCGCCCGGCTACCAGTTGGTGAACATCATAACCATGTCCTATTCTCATTATTTCCTTTTCCTGACATTTCCGCGCAGGCGCATAAGCACTAACCTAAGCGTGCCTGAGCATTTCTCCCTCCCCTTCAAGGGGAGGGTTGGGGAGGGGATGGGGGCAAATTCCGCAGCTTACGACCCCATCCCCCTCCGTGTGCCCCCTCGCTACGCTCTCCCCCTTGAAGGGGGAGGAACTTGGTAAATTAGCGCTTATGCGCCTGCCCGAAAATGACAATCAGTTTTTATTCCTCAGCAACAACTCCGCCAGTTGCATATCCTGCGGATAGGTCACTTTAAAATTACTGGAGTCACTGCTCACCAGTTTCGGCTGCAATCCCAGCGCCTCGACTGCCGAGGCTTCGTCGGTTACATTGGGTGCAGTTTCCAGCGCCCTGAGCAACACGCCTGCACGGAACATCTGCGGTGTTTGCGCCTGCCATAGACCTGCTCGGCTTTCAGTATGCGCGACTCTCTGCATCGCATCGGCACGCTTCAGGGTGTCGGCCACCGGCACCGCCAGAAGACCGCCCACATCGTCGTTGCGCAGCTCATCAATCAGTAGCGCCAGTTGCCGCGCGCTCAGGCAGGGACGTGCCGCGTCATGCACCAGCACCCAGTCATCCAGCTCCAGCTCGGAGGCCAGCAAGCCATTCAGCACACTCTCCGCCCGCGTCTGCCCGCCACAAAACAAGGGTTGCAGCTTATCACCAAATATTGACCAGTCATACGTCCGCCAATATTCATCCTCCGGCGCAAGCACGACAAAAACATTTTTGATGTCCGGGTTTGCATGTAGTGTGGCCAACGCATGGTAAATCATGGGATGACCGGACAGCGGCAGGTATTGCTTGGGAAGCTCGTTTCCCATGCGTGCGCCAAAACCGGCGGCCGGAACGAGAGCATAGAATAAATCTGTCATGGCTGAAGTGTAATGGAAAACCAGATCTGTTTCTCCTGCTGCAACCCGAATTTCCCAGGCTGCCAGTCAGGTTGATTATTTTTTTTCCAACAAGTCGACAATTTTTTTTCCCTGCTGCAGTAATTTCGTCAGGCTATCCACTTCCAGCGGTACGCTGATCCAGAATCCCTGCCCGAAATTGCAGCCCATATCCCGAATCGCAATATACTGATCAGCCGTTTCAATACCCTCGGCAACTGTGTATTTTTCCAGTGCACTCGCCAATGCGACCACCGACTTCACAATAGTCGCATCATCGGCCTTGTATCCAAGCTCTTCGACAAATGTCCTGTCGATCTTGATGGTATTGGCCGGGAATTTTTTCAGATAGCTCAACGAAGAATAGCCTGTGCCAAAATCGTCAATCGCGATCCGAATCCCGTGCTCGGAGAAGGCGCGAAGTATTTCCACACTCTTGTCCGGATTCAGCATGGCTGAACTTTCTGTCACTTCCAGCTCCAGACGTGAGGGCTCCACACCCGTTTCTCCCAGAATGGTCATAACCTTATCCAGCAGCAAAGGGTCCTGGAATTGCCGTGTGGAAATATTAACCGCCATGCACAGGTCAAATCCCGCATCTGTCCACTGTTTTATCTGTTTGC
>Ga0315281_10008456_pt1 | contig 14398 bp, 15 predicted proteins | sample YL17G07_0_MG_FD_204540 | JGI IMG/M metagenome (GOLD analysis project Ga0315281, IMG submission 204540) | Sediment microbial communities from Yellowstone Lake, YNP, Wyoming, USA - YL17G07_0 | ecosystem: Environmental > Aquatic > Freshwater > Lake > Sediment | place: USA: Wyoming | collected...
CAAATAACTGTACATCGCTCCCTGCTGCTGATCTTCTCCGCGCATCGTCTCCTCCTGAAATTACTAAGACGCATGCGCCAACCATTTTGTAACAACCAAACGAAGACTTTTTCAGCAGCCTGTTAGGAGCCGGGAAGAAGGCTCAAACAATGGCAAGTGTGCCCATCGAAAACTGTCTCATCAGAGGGGTGCAGTCGGCGAACTTGGGAACAACTTGGGAACAATAACTGCCAAACACCCTCAAAAACCATGCTACAGGACATAGGTAAAGGCTAAACGAAACAACCACATAACGTTTTTCAACTTACTTTGCAAGCAGGGGGGCAGGGGTTCGATCCCCCTCACGTCCACCAACCATCCGTTTCCCTGATGCATGGTGCTATCCGCGGCTCCTCCACGGTTTCGGGAGCCGGCGCTTGAACAGGAAGATCGCGGGCCGCGGCCAGGGCATCCACTTCCCGGACATGGACGAGGATCTCGGCGCCGAGGTCCTGCTTCGCGCAACCCCGTCCCCCAGAATCCCCGCAGAATCTCTTTCGAATACCCGCTGAATCCCCAACTCTGTGATACAGTTTTTTCCGCATGCGCATCTTTGTCCTGGGGGCGGGGGCCACCGGCTCCCTGCTGGCACAACTGCTCGAGCGGCAAGGGCATACCGTCTGGTGCGGCGACCGCGACCCGCAGCGGGCCAGGCGATTTCTCGGCAAAAAATCCAAAATTCCCCTGGTCGAGGTCAACGCCCGCAACCTGCGCGGCATCGTCCGCGCCGCCAAAGGCTGCCAGCTCCTCGTCAACGCCTCCGCTTCCGTCTTCAACGAAATCGTCATGCGCGCCGCGCTCCGCCTGCGCGCCCATTATCTCGACCTCAGCTCCCATCTCACCCGCCACCCCTTCAAATCCGAGCAGCTCCGCTTCGCCAAAAAATTCCAGGAGAAAAACCGCGCCGCCCTCATCAACGCCGGCGTGGCTCCCGGCCTCACCAACCTCCTCGTCCGCCGCGCCGCCGATGCGCTCGACCGCGTCGACGCCGTGCACATCCGCCTCTATGAAAGCTCCGAAAGCGGCGACCCCATCTCCCAGTGGTCCCCGGAAGTCTCCTTCGACGAAGCCGTCTCCCACCCCCGCGTCTATCGCGCCGGAAAATTCGCCTTTGGCAAACGCTTTGCCGAACTCGAAAAATTCCGCTTTCCCGCTCCCGTGGGCCTCGCCCGCGTCGTCCTCGCCGCCCAGGACGAAGTCGCCACCCTCCCCCACTTCATCCCCATGCGCGAGCTCGACGTCAAAATCGGCGGCAACGAAATCGACCGCCTGCGCCGCTGGCACAAGCAGGGCAAACTTTCCAAATCCCGCGGCATGGCCCGCGCCCGCTTCCCGGAAACCCTCACGCCCCGCCAGGTGGCCAGGCTCATCCGCAAGGGCATCCTGCAGAACGCCCGCTTCGCCGCCGCCGTCCTCGTGCGCGGCGAAAAAAAGGAAAAACCCCTGCTCCTCCGCGCCGACTGCACCTTCCCCACGCTCTTTCAGATCCGCCAGCACGGTTTCTTCACCACCCCCGTGGCCTACGGCGCCGCCCACATGGCCGCCCTCTTCGTCAAACATTTCCCCCGCGAACTCGCCGGCGTCTTCGCCCCGGAAACTCTCCCCGCCGAAAATCGCCGCGCCATCCTCGCCGCCGTCAAAAACCACAAAATAAAACTCACCCTAAAAATTACGCCTCTGAAGCCCAACGACGACGAAGACGAATTCTGATTCGTCCGCCACAACCTTGATAAGGCGGTCATCCTGAGCGCAGCGAAGGATCTCAACCGAAAGTGTCTGCAACACGTGCAGTTGAGATTCTTCGTCCCGGTGAATAGCACAGGGACTCAGAATGACAAATTTCATTTCTTCCTCAGTCCACTGAGGCCGCCAAAACCCCCCGGTTGCGGCCCTCCCTTCTCAATGCCATAATTTCACCTTGTCCGCCGCCCCGTCACGGGGCAGCGGTTCGCTCATGCTTCACGAGGGGGCTTTATGGCTTTGCGGGATACCTGGATCGAAAAGCGGGAAGCGGCGGCGGCCAACGCCAACGGCAATCGCAACATGTCCCAGATGCACTTCGCCCGCCAGGGCGTCATCACCGAAGAGATGGCCTACGTGGCCACCCGCGAAAAGCTCGAACCCGAATTCGTCCGCGCCGAAATCGCCCGCGGCCGCGCCATCATCCCCGCCAATATCCATCACCGCAATCTCGAGCCCATGGGCATCGGCATCGCCTTCGGCTGCAAAATCAACGCCAATATCGGCAACTCCTCCACCACCTCGCACGTCGACGAAGAACTCAAAAAACTGCACCACGCCATTCACTACGGCTCCGACACCGTCATGGACCTCTCCACCGGCGGCGACATCGCCAAAATCCGCAAAGCCATCATCGCCGCCTCGCCCGTCCCTGTCGGCACCGTTCCCGTTTACGAAGCCCTCTCCCGCGTCCGCCGCCCCGAAGACCTCACCTTCGACCTCATGCGCGAAGTCATCGAGGAGCAGGCCGAGCAGGGCGTCGACTACATGACCATTCACGCCGGCGTCCTCCGCGAGCACGTCCCGCTCGTGCGCAAGCGCATCACCGGCATCGTCAGCCGCGGCGGCTCCCTCATGGCCCACTGGATGGAGCACCACAAAAAGCAGAACTTCCTCTACGAGCGATTCGACGAACTCTGCAAAGTTTTCAAAAAGCACGACGTCAGCTTCTCCCTCGGCGACGGCCTCCGCCCCGGCTGCATCGCCGACGCCAGCGACGAAGCCCAGTTCGCCGAACTGAAAATCCTCGGCCAGCTCACAACCAAAGCTTGGGAGCACGATGTCCAGGTGATGATCGAAGGCCCCGGCCACGTCCCCCTCGACAAAATCAAGGAGCAGGTGGACAAGGAAATGGAGTGGTGCCACGAAGCGCCCTTCTACACCCTCGGCCCTCTGGTCATTGATATCGCTCCCGGTTACGACCACATCACCAGCGCCATCGGCGCCGCCCTCATCGGCTGGCACGGCGCTTCCATGCTCTGCTACGTCACTCCCAAAGAACATCTCGGCCTGCCCAATCCCGAAGACGTCAAGCAGGGCGTCATCGCCTATAAAATCGCCGCCCACGCCGCCGACGTCGCCCGCCACCGCCCCGGCGCGCAGGATCGCGACGACGCCTTGAGCTACGCCCGCTTCCTCTTCGACTGGAACAAACAGTTTGAATTGTCTCTCGACCCGGAAACCGCCCGCGCCATGCACGACGAATCCCTCCCCGACGATTTCTACAAGGAGTCCAAGTTCTGCTCCATGTGCGGCCCCAAATTCTGCTCCATGAACATCACCCAGCTCGCCGAAGGCGAAAGCGGCCACGACCAGTCCGAGCGCAAACAGAAATTCGCCGAGCTGCTGATTAAAATCGGGCAGTAGGTTTGTCAGGGCGAATGAGTTTCGCCGCCCATACCGAAAGACCGGCTGCTGTTTCTACATGACGGAATCAAACGCCAACGAAACTCTCCGCCACGAATTCAACCTCTGGGCCGAAGACGGCCGCGCCGACGGCATGGAGCGCGACCATCTCCCCATCACCCTCCCCGTCCTCGAACAAATGCGCCTGGCCCCAACCGACAACCTCCTCGACGTCGGCTGCGGCGCCGGCTGGCTCTCCCGCCGCCTCGCCGCCGCGGTCCCCCAGGGCCGCGTCGTCGGCATTGACGTTTCCGACGAAATGGTCCGCCGCGCCCGCCGCGCCTCCCCCGACCATGAAAATCTCCTCTTCGCCGTGGGCGATGCCGCCGAAATTCCCTGGGACGCCAATTTCTTCTCCCACGCCATCTCCGTCGAATCCTCCTACTACTGGCCCGGCCCCGCCGCTGGCCTCCGCGAAATCTTCCGCGTCCTTCGCGAAGGCGGCGCCGCCTGGCTGCTCATCAACTATTACCGCGACAATCCCCACTGCCACCAGTGGGCCAACCACTACGCCGTCCCCACCCATCTTCTTTCCGCCGAAGAGTGGGCCGCTCTCTTCCGCGACGCCGGCTTCCTCAACGTCTCCCACGAACGCATCCCCGACCCCTCCCCCTCGCCCGACGTCTACACCGGCCGCTGGTTCCAAGATGCCGCCCAACTCCGCGCCTTCAAAGCCGCAGGCGCGCTCCTGGTGCGGGGCCATAAGCCAGTAAGTGGCTAATTTAGAACTCCCGTTCTATTCAGGAACACCGGTACTTTAGTTCTGTTTTTGCCCTCCCCCGGCCATGTTAGAGTCCTCTCATTCGCCCTGTGGATCGTTCGCTTGCCGCTTGGCAAAGCTCGTGTTTCTAAATCTGAAGTTGGAGCTGCTCATGACGAATCCTGGAAAGGATTTCCAGGTTCTGGTTGTGGATGATTCCCTGGCCTCCCGCCAGCAGTTGGAAGCCGTCCTGAAAGACCAGCCCTATTCCGTGCTCTTTGCCGAAAACGGCCGCCAGGCCATGGAGCTTTACGCCCAGCATCTTCCGCAGCTCGTCCTCACCGACTGGATCATGCCGGACATCGCCGGCCCGGACCTCTGCCGCCGCATCCGCCGCGAATTCCACGGCTCCTACACGTACATGATTCTGCTGACCTGCAAGACCGAAAAGTCCAGCGTGGTCGAGGGGCTGAAGAGCGGCGCCGACGACTACCTCGGCAAACCTTTTGATCCCGAAGAGCTCCTTGCGCGCATCGCCGCCGGCCGCCGCGTCGCCCAGATGAACCGCGAAATGGAGCAGCGCAACCGCATCCTCGAACAGATCGCCCACACCGACCAGCTCACTTCGCTACCCAACCGCCGCGCCGTCGAACTCTGGACCGAACGCCAGTTGCAGGGCGCCCTGCGCCACGGCTTTCCCCTCTGGCTGGTGTTATCCGACCTCGACGAGTTCAAGCAGGTCAACGACGCCCACGGCCACGCCGCCGGCGACGCCGTCCTCAAAAAATACGCCGAAATGCTGAAGAAAAACACCCGCTCCGCCGACATCTGCGGCCGCCTCGGCGGCGACGAGTTCATCCAGGTGGTCACCCACGTTCCCCGCGAAGGCATCCAGGTGGTGATTCACCATCTCCGCCAGGAACTGGAATCCGCCCAATTCACCTTCCGCGGCGCATCCGCAAAAATCACCGCCAGCTTCGGCATCGCCGGCCTCGAAGGCCGCAAAAACATGTCCTTCGGCGACCTGCTCGTCGCCGCCGATGACGCCCTCTACTCCGTCAAACGCTCCGGCCGCAACCAGATCAAACTCGAAGACCCCGTCAAAACCTAGCCCCATTCCGGGAGGCATGGATGTCCCTCGTCTCCGCAAAGACACTGTGCGCCTCTGCTGTAATGTCAATGATTGACAAAGATTGACACTTCGGCTATTCTTCCCGTCAGCTCTCTTTCGAGGTTCTCTTCCATGCCCATGAATATCAGCCTGACTCCTCACCTTGAAGAACTCATTCGTCAGAAGGTCGCCTCCGGCTCCTATAACTCCGCCAGCGAAGTCGTCCGGGAAGCCCTGCGGCTCTTGGAGCAGGAAGACCAGCTCCGCGTCCTGAAGCTGCAAAAGCTCCGCCAGGACATTCGCGAAGGTTTGGACAGCGGCCCAGCTGCCGTCTTTGACCCCCAGGAACTCAAGCAAGCGGCGCGGCACAAGAACCCGGCCCAGGGCGCCAAATAAATGCCCCCGATCCGCATCCGCCCTCGCGCCAGCTCGGATTTGATCGAGATCTGGAGCTACATTGCGGAGGACAGCGCGGCCCATGCGGACGCCTTTATCGATAAAATCCACGCTACCCTGCAAGTCCTGGCCCTGCAGCCAGAATCGGGCCGTCGCCGCGAGGAACTCGCTCCGGGGATTCGCAGCTTTCCCTGCGGCCGCTACATCGTCTTTTACCTTCCGGTCGCCTCCGTGATTGAAGTTGTCCGCGTGTTGCACTCTGCGCGGGACATCGAGAATGTTTTCGAGGGCCAGGATTAGGCGGTGGCCCACACGCATCGTGCGGAAACATCATCCTCAAATATTATCGATTGGCCCGGACGTAAAGCAGTAAGATGAGCGTGGGTGGCCCACACGCCAAGTTTGCGTGTGGGGGTTTAGAGTCAACCTTATGTCCAACTCATCCGCAAACGAACAATCGTACTATCGCGCCAGATACTACGATCCCGCACGGCTCATTCTCATTTCCCTGTATCTGCGTCTTGACGGCAACCCACCCTTCCCCGATATTCACCGCGACTCTTGCCGGTGAATGCGATATTCTGGTCACGCCCAGGAGGTTCACAATGTCCCCGGTCTCTGAAAGCGTAATCGTGCAAGACCCGGAAATCCACAGCGGTGAGCCCGTCTTCCGCGGCACCCGTGTTCCTTTTCAAACGCTGCTGGACTATTTGGAAGGCGGAGAAACCTTGGATGAATTCCTGAGACAGTTTCCCGGCGTCACCCGCGAACAGGCCATTTCCGCTCTGGAAGAAGCGAAATCCCTGCTCCTTGCACGCTTTTCAAAATGAGAATTCTCATCGACGAGTGCCTGCCCGCCGAATTGCAAAAAACGCTTTCGGCGATGGGCCACGCCTGTCAAACCGTCCGCCAGGCCGGGCTTGGCTCCAAAAAGAACGGCGAACTCCTGGCCATTGCCGAAGGCCGCTGGGACGTCCTGCTCTCCAATGATCGCAACATCCGCCATCAGCAGAACATGACTGGACGCAGCATCTCCATTTTGATCCTTCGCGCAAAATCAAACCGCATGAAGGACTTGTTGCCATTGATGCCGGCCTGTGCGCAGGCCCTTCTTGCCATCCAACCCGGCGCCGTGCTCGAAGTCGGTCCCCTTTAACCATATGCTTACGCAATCCAACACACCCACCCCATCATACTATCGCGCCAGATACTACGATCCCGAACTCCTTTTCCGTGGCGCTCTCTCTCCAATACAATACAATTATCTTATTGACAAACAGTACCTATCATGCTACATTCTCTCGTGATTTGCGACCCGCAACCCCGCCCTTCTTTTCCCGCTCTTCCAAAAACAGAAGCGTTTCGCAACCCCCCTGCAATCAATAAATTACGCACTCTTTCGCTCTTCCAAAAACAGGAGCGCCCCGTATCCCTCCCAGAATCAATCGCTTCCACACTCTTTGCGAAAACACCGGGGGTGTACCCCCTGAACCCTTTCAACTTTCAACTGTCAACTTTTAACTTCTCCCCTAACCCCTGTAGATTCTGCACTTCCAAAAAACACGCCTCTAACCCCTTTATCATCTGCACTTCCAAAACAAAGGACTTAAAACCCCGCAGAATCAGCACTTACAAAATAACACCGGGGTGGGGGTCATATTGTTAACTTGCCCCGGTCTTCTTCTCTCTCCTCGTTCCCCCTTTACTTCATTACCTCATTACCTCCTCATCTGGCCCGGCGCCGAGAACTATGATATGTCTCCCCTTTCTCCCGGAGGCGCGCAATGAACGATTCATCGGCAAAAATGGCCATCATCGGAGCCGGCCCCGTCGGTCTGGCCGCGGCCAAGGCCCTGCGCGAACACAACATCCCCTACGACCAGTTCGAGGCCGACTCCGACGTGGGCGGCAACTGGTTGCACGGCGTCTATCGCAACGTGCACATCATCTCCTCGCGCAAGACCACCGAGTACGCCGATTATCCGATGCCGGCTGACTATCCCGATTTTCCCAGCCGCGAACAGATGCTCGTCTATCTGCGCGACTTCACCGAAAAATTCGGCCTGCGCCCGCAAATCCAGTTCCACACCAAAGTCGTGCTGGCCCTGCCGCGCGGAGACGGAAGCTGGGAGGTGGAACTGGCCGGTGGCGAAAAACGCCGCTATAAAGGTTTGCTGGTGTGCAACGGGCATCACTGGAGCCGCCGTTTCCCGGACTATCCCGGAAAATTTACGGGCGAATACATGCACTCGAAGGACTACCGCGAACCCGCGCAATTGGCCGGCAAGCGCGTCCTGGTCATCGGCGGCGGCAATTCCGCCTGCGACATCGCCGCCGAAGCGGCCCGCGTGGGCACTCTCTCCCACATCAGCCTGCGCCGCGGCTACTGGTTCATTCCCAAGACGTTTTTCGGCATGCCGTCTGCGGAACTGCTGAATCCGTATTTTCCGGTGTGGATGCAGAGGATGTTTCTGCGGCTGATTCTGCGCATCGTCGTCGGAAAATATTCCGACTACGGCTTTCCCGAGCCGGACCACAGAATCTACGACGCGCATCCCACCATCAACAGTGAACTGCTCTATTACGCCAAGCACGGACGCATCCACGCGCGGCCGGACATCGCCCGCTTCGAAGGGAAGACCGTGCATTTCGTTGACGGCCGCAGCGAAGAGTACGACGTGGTGGTCTGCGCCACGGGCTTTTATGTCAGCTTTCCATTTCTCCCTCCCAATCTCGTCCCCGTCAAGGGCAGCGCCGCGCAGGTCTACGCGGGAATGCTGCTGGCCGACTACAAAAACATCTACATCCCGGGAACCGAGCAGGTGCGCTACGGCTTCGGGCCGGTGGTGACGCCGCAGGCGGAGTTGCTGGCGCGGTTCATTCAGTTGCAGGACGAAATGGAGTTGCCCCTGGGCCTGGTGATGAAAGAGTCCGGAGCGAAGCTTCCCACTACCCATTTGGTGGACCCTATCGCCGCCATGCGCGATATCCAACGATTGCGTAAAATGATTCCCTTGCTGCGCCGTCTTGAATTGCGCCTGCGCAAGAAGCTGACCGGAACGAACGCGGCCACGCCGCGCCCGGCGGCGATCACGGCCCCGGCCCCAGTTCAGGCTATGGATCCGGGAACGGAGGTCTATTGATGGGTTTCCTTGGCGAAGGCGTGGCGGTCATCACCGGAGCAGGCTCGGGCATCGGCCGCGAACTGGCCCGGCAACTGGCGGCGCAGGGTTCGGCGCTGGCGCTGGCCGATGTGCGCGAGGCCGGGCTGGCGGAGACGGCCGCGCTGCTGGGAGGGCCGGCGGCGCTGAATCGGGGCGCGGTGACGCAGCACGTTTTGGACGTCTCGAACGAAGCGGCGGTCAAAGCGTTCGCGCAAGAAGTGGAGGAGAAACACGGGCGGGCGACGCTGCTGATCAATTGCGCGGGCGTGGCCCTGCTGGGCAAGTTCGAGGAGCTATCGCTCGAAGAATTCCGCTGGCTGATGGAGATCAATTTCTGGGGCACCGTGGCCAGCACGAAATATTTTCTGCCGCTTCTGCGCAAACAGCCGCGCGCGCATCTGGTGAATCTTTCCAGCGTTTTCGGCCTGGTGGCCGCGGTGGGGCAGAGCGCCTATTGCGCCAGCAAATTCGCGGTGCGCGGCTTCACGGAAACGCTGCGCCATGAACTGGCAGGAACGAACGTGGGCGTGACCTGCGTGCATCCCGGCGGAATCAATACGGCGATTGCGGTGAGCGCGCGGGTGAGCGCGGGAGCGGCGCCGGGAACGCGGGAGCAGGAACTGGAACGCGGCCGCCGTCTGCTGAAACTGCTTCCGGAAAAAGCCGCTGCGCGCATCCTCCGCGCCGTCGAGCGCCGCGAAGGCCGCGTGCGCATCGGCCTCGACGCCTTCCAGATTGACTGGCTGCAGCGGCTTGCTCCGTCCTCCTACTGGACCGTCCTGGCCAAGATTCTGGAAGACCCCTCCGCGGGCGGCGCCCCGCGATGAATTTCCGCCGCATACCTTTGACGGGATTTCGGCCGAACGATATACTCGGCCAAGCGAACAGCTCTTCTCCGGGAGAATCAGCCGATGGGCGTCCTCGATCAGCGTTTTGAGAAGAATTTCATGATCACCTCGGTGGACTACGTCTTCAACTGGGCGCGCAAAAGCGCCATCTGGCCGCTGACGTTCGGGCTGGCCTGCTGCGCCATCGAGATGATCGCTTCCACCACCTCGCGCTTCGATATGGCCCGCTTCGGCGCCGAGGTTTTCCGTCCTTCCCCGCGCCAGGCCGATCTCATGATCGTCTCCGGCACCGTGACCCTGAAGATGGCTCCGGTGCTCAAGCGCGTCTGGGACCAGATGCCCGACCCCAAATGGTGCATCTCCATGGGCGCCTGCTCGAGCGTCGGCGGGCCATTCAACTCCTATTCCGTTCTGCAAGGCGTGGACAAGATCGTTCCCGTGGACGTCTACGTCATTGGCTGCCCGCCGCGCCCCGAAGCTCTCTTTTATGCCTTGATGAAGCTGCAGGATAAGATTGACCAGATGACGCTGGCCAAGCGCCCCACGGAAGTGCGCTTGCAGCCGCAGATGGTAGAAGATTTCAAGCGCGGCGTCATGGTGGCGCAGACGCCGGAGCCGCGCTAAGCGATATTCGACGGAGGAGCGGAGATGGGATTGCAGCGAGTGGCCAAAGTGGCGGAGATTCCGGCGGGCACGATCCGCGAGTTTCAGGTTGAGGGCAAAGCGATCGCCCTCGCCAACGTGGGCGGAAAATTCCACGCCATCAATAACTCCTGCCTGCACCGCGGCGGCCCGCTGGCGGATGGGGTGCTCGAAGGGAGCGTGGTCACCTGCCCCTGGCACGGCTGGCAGTTTGACGTGACTTCCGGGAAAGTTACGCAGAATCCCGCTGTTGGCGTGGACTGCTACGCGCTGGAAGTCCGCGGAGAAGATATTTTTGTAAGCGTGGGCTGAGCCGGGCGTTTTTATAAGTCATTTATATTCAATAACTTATGGAAATAGCGGCGGTCGGCAGCCCGCGCCGGTTGCGGCAGAAAGAATTTTTTGTTCCTAAAACCGCGCAGGTTGCACATTTCATTTGGTTTTTGGCGCGCTCCGCGTGTATAGTGCGGGCGACAAGTCAGCAATGGTCACTCCAACTACGCAAAGACACTACTGGATCTTCGGTGCCGACCCCCATCACTACCATTGGGACACGCTCTTCGTTAAGGGCAAGGAGATGTGGCACGGGGCCGGTTCGAAAGCGGACGCCAATCGCGCGCTGAAGCATGTGCGCAAGGGGGACCGCGTGCTGTGCTACCACGCGGCGCCGGAGCGATCGCTGTATTCGATCGCGGAAGTGACGCGGGACCCGTATCCGGATCCGCATGATTCGAAAGGGAAGAATCTGGTGGCGGATCTGCGGGCCTACGAGCGGCTGCCGCGGCAGGTGGCGCTGGCGGAGATGCGCGCGAACAAGGCGCTGCGGAAGGTCAAGATGCTGAAGAACGTGCGGCTGATTGTCTCGCCGCTGACGGAAGCGGAATATCTGGAACTGCTGCGGATGGCGGGAATTGTGCCCATGCCGGGAATATCGCTGCTCTGATTTTTTCACCGCGGGACTTCTCCATGCGGAAAACTTTCGAAAACATTTCAGGGCTGGCGTGCGTCTTATCAGGAGATGCAGGAGGGGTGTGTCCATGAGCAAGAGAAAAATGTGCGGAGCGGGGCTGCTGCTGGCGGCGCTGGCGGCGATTACGGCGGGGGAGGCCCGGGGGCAGGAGTTTTCGGTGGCTTCGAAAACGCTGAAGAACGGGATGAAGGTGCTGGTGCAGCCGGACCACAGCATTCCGAACGTGGCGCTATATATTTTTTACCGGATTGGGTCGCGGAACGAGCGGCCGGGAACGACGGGGATTTCGCATTTTTTCGAACACATGATGTTCAACGGGGCCAAGAAATACGGGCCGGGCGAGCTGGACAAGGTGATGGAGGCCAATGGCGGGTCGAACAACGCGTATACGTCGCACGACGTGACCGTGTATCAGGACTGGTTTCCGCGGTCGGCGATGGGATTGATTTTTGACATTGAAGCGGACCGCATCCGGGATTTGAGTTTCGAACCGGGAAAGATCAAATCGGAGCGGGGCGTGGTGGCCTCGGAGCGGCGCACGTCGGTGGACGGGAATAATTTCGGGGTGCTGGACGAGCAGTTGTGGGCCACGGCGTTTCTGGCGCATCCCTATCAGTGGCCGGTGGTGGGATGGATGAGCGACATCGAGCAGTGGACGATGGAGGATTTGAAGAAGCATTTCGAAATGGGGTATTCGCCGGCGAACGCGACGATGGTGGTGACGGGAGACGTGACGCCGGAGGAGATTTTCGCGCTGTGCGAGAAGACCATCGAGCCGATTCCGTCGCACGGGACGCCGCCGGCGGTGACCACGGTGGAGCCGGAGCAGATGGGGGAGCGGCGGCTGGTGGTGCGCAAGTACGCGCAGCTGCCGATTGTGATGATCGGGTACCACGTGCCGCGGGCGGACAGCGCGGACTATTTTGCGCGGGCGATTTTGCGGACGGTGCTGGCGGCGGGGGAGAGTTCGCGGCTGTACCAGCGGCTGGTGGATAAGGACCAGCTGGCGCTGGATGTGTCCGTGTATGAAGAGACGGGATTCGATCCGACGCTGGCGATCGTGGCGGCGCAGCCGAAGCAGGGAGTGGAGCCGGCGGCGGTGGAGAAGGCCATCTACGAGGAGCTGGAGCGGATGAAGAACGAGGCGGTGAGCGACCGGGAGATCGAGAAGGCCAAGAATATCGAGCTGGTGCGATTTTACCAGCGCATGCGCACGATCAGCGGGCGGGCCAACACGATCGGGACGTATGAGGTGTTTTTTGGGGATTACCGCAAGCTGTTCGACGCGGCCAAGGGATTTGCGGCGGTGACCAAGGAAGACGTGCAGAGGGCGGCGCGGAACTATTTTGGGGCCAACAACCGGACGGTGGCGACGCTCGTGCCGGAAGCGGAGGAGAAGAGCAAGCCATGAAGCGCGCAAAGGGAATGATTCGTACTGGGTTGGCTCTGGCGCTGGCGGGGGCTTGCCTGGCTGCGCCGGGTTTGTCCTGCGGGCAGACGCTGCGTTTGCCGGCGCACGAGAAGGTGACGCTGAAGAACGGGCTGACGATGCTGCTGCTGGAGAAGCGCGGAGTGCCCATCATCAGCCTGGTGGCGATTGTGAAATCGGGAGCGGCGTCGGACCCGGCGGGGAAGGAAGGGCTGGCGTCGGTGACGGCGGGATTATTGCGCAAGGGAACGAAGAGCCGCACGGCGCAGCAGTTTGCCGGGGACCTGGATTTCTTCGGAGGAACGTTCGAGGCGGATGCGGGGGAGGACAGCACGCGGATCGCGGCGGAATTTTTGAGCAAGGATCTGGGGCGGGGGCTGGAGCTGGCGAGCGACGCGATGCTGCATCCGGTTTTCCCGCAGGAGGAGACGGAAAAGCTGCTGCGGCAGAATCTGGACGGAATCAAGGCGGCCAAGGACGAGGCGCGGGAAGTGATCGGGGAATATTACGGCGGTTATCTGTTTGGCGGGCACGCCTACGGGAGGCCCACGGGCGGGGACGAACTGTCGCTCGGACGCATCAAGCGCGAAGACATCGCCAATTTTTATGCGGAACACTACGCGCCGGGAAACACGATTCTGGCGGTGGCGGGAGATTTTTCGGCGGCGGAGATGCGCAAGAAGCTGGAGGAGACGTTCGGCGGGTGGACGGGGAAGGCGGTGGCGGCGAAGGAAGTCGCGGCGGCGGCGCCGGTGAAAGGGAAGAGGCTGCTGCTGGTGGACAAGCCGGATTCGACGCAGACGTTTTTCGCGATCGGAAACGTGGGAACGGCGAAGAACGACCCGGACCGGGTGGCGCTGCGGCTGATCAATACGATTTTCGGCGGGCGGTTCACTTCGATGCTGAACGAGGAACTGCGGGTGGAGTCCGGGCTGACCTACGGGGCCATGGCGCATTTCGAGGCGCGCAAGGCGCCGGGACCGTTTACGATTTTCAGTTACACGCAGAACGCCACGACGGGGCAGGCGCTGGACAAGGCGCTGGAGGTGCTGGCGAAGCTGCACAAGAACGGGGTGAGCAAGGAGCAGCTGGATTCGGCGCGGAGTTACATCAAGGGGCAGTTTCCGCCGAGCCTGGAAACTTCGATGCAACTGGCCAGCGTGATCGCTTCGAACGAATTTTACGGGCTGACGGACAGCGAAGTGAATGAACTGGAAGCGCGGCTGGACGCGGTGACGCCGGAGATGGCGAGGCAGGTGATCGCGAAGCACTATCCGCTGGACAATCTGGTGTTCGTGCTGATCGGGAAGGCGGCGGAGATTCGCGCGGTGGCGGAGAAATACGCGCCGAAGGTGGATACGCGGGCGATTGCCGAGCCGGGGTTCTGGCCGCCGCCGGCGGCGAAATAGGCGAATTCGATTTCGGCAGGAAAAAAAATCAAACGGAGGAACCATGCGCGTTCGAATGGGGATGCAGGGACTGGCGGTATGTCTGGCGGCGCTGCTGTGGGTGTGCGCGGCGGGGGCTTCGGATGAAGCGCCGCTGCTGGTGCAGACGCCGACGGTGAGCAAGACGAGCATCGTGTTCGCGTATGGAGGAATGTTGTGGAGCGTGGCGCGGGAAGGCGGGGACGCGCGGCAACTGACGACGGGAGGACACGAGCGCCTGCCGGT
>Ga0315281_10008457_pt1 | contig 14397 bp, 18 predicted proteins | sample YL17G07_0_MG_FD_204540 | JGI IMG/M metagenome (GOLD analysis project Ga0315281, IMG submission 204540) | Sediment microbial communities from Yellowstone Lake, YNP, Wyoming, USA - YL17G07_0 | ecosystem: Environmental > Aquatic > Freshwater > Lake > Sediment | place: USA: Wyoming | collected...
ATCTGGAACGAAGATGCTGCAAGATCGTTAAACTCGAAGATAAGTGAAGCCTATCAGCTCGCTACTGCATTCGATGCATTCGGTCCATGCTTCAACGCTATTATAAGGTATGAACCTGCTAACTTGACGTAGCATGAGGTAGACAACGGTGCATTTGGAGAAAATGAAGAAGGAAATTGAAACCCTTGTTCTAGAGAAGGGCTTCTACAACAAACCGGAAGATATCCCAAAGAAGCTGCTTTTCGCATTTATAGAGCTCGGAGAAGCCAGTGATGCTTGGAAGAAAGGCTTAGGTGAAGAGAAGGTCGCTGAGGAACTGATTGATGTGATATTCTACGTTCTAGATGCAAGCAGACTCGCATGCCCCTCAGTAAACATGGATGAGACATTCAAGAAGAAACTCTTCAAGAACAAGAGCAGAGAATACCGGTATGGCGAAGGCCACCGCACGTGTTAGAAGCGCGCTAACGTGAATCTGCATGAAAATATCGTTTATGTACTCAGGAAATGCGTACCGCAGTCCGTTGGCAGAGGCGCTGCTGAAGAAACTGAGACCTGACTTGCAAGTGGATTCTGCCAGAACACAAGTAGAAACCGAAATTTCAGAAGAGACCAGGAAATACTCGGCAAAGCAGGGTGCGGACAACTACCTCAAGAAAGCTCCCGAGAGTCCGAATGCCAAGCGGCTAGGCGAATATGATCTTATAGTTGCCATGGGACAAGCACATGAGAAGGCAGTTGTGCGCAAATGTCCAGAATGCCTAGGAAAAACACCGCGGTGAGCATCGAAGACCTAGGCTTCAGGACAATCGAGCATATTGAGACAATAAGCATTCAGATCGATGAAAAAGCCACAGAACTAACGAAGTCTTTACCGCTATCCAAAAGTCGGACTCAGCGTGCGCTAGCCCAATGCCCGCTCTAAGATGCAGCCCTTTTTCCATAACCAGAGTAATCAACGCTTCTCACGGCAGTCATGAAATCCTTGAAAGGTAGAGTCACTATAAGCTTGTCTGGAGACCATTTGTGTCTCGTTCTTTCAAACGTCGAGATGAGATTTACATCAGGTTTTCCTTTTGCTAACGTGTTGCTGATGGTGGAACAGACGGTACTGGCAGGGTAGTGTATGGAGGGTTCGGCTCCTTCAAAGCATGCCAAGCCAAGGATTCGATCTGCTTGTGCAGGGTTTACGAAGAAAAGAACCATGTCGGGATTTGTTTCGAACTTGTTAAGAGGGCCTAAAATAAGAAATCTGCCTCTATATTCTGGTTTGAGTTGTTTGCTCACCGAAGCCTCTGCAACTTTTTTTGACTCGTAAACATTGGCCGCTAGAAAAAGGGCTGCAAATTCCTCCAAGGTAAGAGCTTGCCAGCCTGCAACGTGACTACCGCCACGGCAAGCGCAATTCTCTTTTGAGAGGTTGATTACCACGTTTTCTCGCTTAACAACGTCAAGCGCTTCGCAAATCCTCAGTTGTCTTTCGACCCCTTGTCTATCTGGGGTTTCAGAGAATCTTACTCCGATTGGCACGTTCTGCAATTCCAAAGTCTGAACTATTTTCTCGACAGATTCATTAAACCTAGACATTTCTTTTCCTCAATGAGGTCGTTGTTCACAACCATATAAGTTTTGTAGCAGCGCGCGCTCCTCACCCTTCTTATTCTTTGTTTGATGCAGTGCGCGTTCGACTTTTTGGGTCATTCGAGTTACCATTCTTGTTTTTCCATCTGAGCAGCGGGATTCCCACGGTTGCGATCAAGGCCGTTGCCAGTATCACAACGACTGTTATGTTGATGTAGAGAGGTGACAGCTGCTGGAAAACTGTGCCGACATCAGGGTATTTGATGGGATCGGCATACTGGAGTGTCAATGTGGCTAGTACAGCTGAGGCCAGGCCTCTTGTGAGTAAAACGCTCATGATTCCTCTTTCCTGGGTCAGTTTGCTCTTGATCGTTGTCAGGCTGACAACTCCGAACCTTATCAGAAGCAGGGTGAGAGCGAGTGCTATTCCGGCTACGAACGTCATGAGACCGGGCATTGTGACTATTAGGCCTATGTAGACGAAGAAGAATGCTCTCAGCAGGAAGGCTATTTCGGATTCGAACCGTTTCAATCCGGCGTCGACAACTGCGTCCTGCGGTTTTTTCATTCTGAGTATTCTGTAGATCTCTTTCTCGTTGCCGAGCATTATGCCGAAGAGCAGTGAGCAGAGTGCGCCGCTTCCGCCCAAGATTTCTGAAAGCGAATATGCGAGCAGTGCGATGCCGAGAGTGAGCATGTAAGAGTAGGATGCTCTAACGATTCGTTTGAGCATGCTGAGCCAGCCGATGCCGATGACTATGCCGAGCATGGCTCCGATTGAGAATCTGCTTGCTAGTGACCTGGCGATGGTTGGTACGTCGACTGTGCTTCTGAGTACTATGATTTCGATGATGACTAGTGAAAGTACGATGCAGAGGATGTCGTTGATTGCTGATTCGAGCCTCAGGATTGTTGAGCCTCTTTCGCTCAGTCTGATTCTTGAGGCTAATGACATGACGATTATGCTGCTGCTGCCTCCGACGATCGTTCCGAACAGAGCCGAATACAAGGGCGACACTGTGGGAATGACCAAGAAATAGACGAGGAGACCAGTGGCAACAGCGCTTATTGCGAAGCCCAATGTGGCAAGGACTCCTGCTCTGGGGCTTTCGGAGAAGACGTGGTAAATGTTCATGGTCATTCCGCCGTCGAACAGTATGAAAACTAGTGCCAAGCCTGCTAGGTAGGGGGCGAAGCCCATGACGGTGCTAGCGTCTATTAGTCCTGTAGCCGGTCCAACGATTATGCCGAGGACCACGAGGAAAAGCATGTCCGGTAGGCCTGTGCGTTCGAGCAGGTAGTTGCTCAGAAAGCCTACTATGATTATTGCGCCGCCGATGATTAGGACTAAGGTCACAGAGTCAAACATGGATGAGCCACAGCTTTTGATAGGCTATATGGTCTGACTTAAAGGATATATTTTATGCGAGGCTGCGGTTTTACCAGATCTCGTCAACCTTCAGATGAGTAAGGAATCCCGCTACGCCGCAAGATAGAAAGAAGAAGACCTTGATCAGATCTCTGGGCAACAAGGGTAGCCCAGCGAAAGCGAGGGAGCCTAGTGCAAAGAGAAATGTGCCGTAAACGGCTAGGGAAGTGAAGTTGTGGTAGGTTTCAACTGTTTTCCAACTGAGCCGTATGTCGGAGAATAGAAGCCAAACCAGCAATGGTGCAAACAGAAGGAGTGAATACTTTTTGTACCATGGAAGATCGGTGGTGCTGGGCTCGAGTTTTAGCTTTCTGTGGATTGAGGGAAGGTCGGGGAGGAAGTTGCTGTAGAAGTAGACTGCTACTGCCCACAGCATTGAGCCCCAGACGTTTTCTCGGAAGAGGAATTGAAATCCCAGAACATAGGCCAAACTTAGAGGCAAGATGAGCCAGATGAACACTTGAACCGCGTGCCGAACATGTTCGGTTGTTTCGTCTTTCATGCGGTAGACTGGGAATTTGGATTTGATTCTGCGGTTGATACTCTTGAAGGTGTGGAGGACGAAGCCGTAGAGTGCGTCGTATAATCCTTTGAGCATGTTGTGGACTTTTGTGAAGAACTTATTCAATCTGGATTTTGCCAAGAGGTCACCCAACAAATGGCATACTCAGGTTGGTCATGTTCTATAACTCTTCTGGATTCTCGATTTGCTAGGCAATGGTTGCGATTCTTGAAAAGTTTTGAAGGATACACTATTATTACCGGCTCTGGGGCATTAGCGCGCGTATGATAAAAAAGGGGAATTGATGGGACATTAGCCTATGGTGATCCTAAGTAGCCAGAACACTGCGTATCAACAATGAAGAGTCAAACTCGTGTATCAGCTCCAAACCTTCATCTGTAGTTTGAAACAACTTATCATATTCTCTAATGAAACCATGGGCTTTCAGAAATTCCGTGTACTTGACATATTGTTCATAACTTAGAGAAACCGAGCTAAGCAGATGTGTTTTCCTGGTGCCATTCTTTGCAGCTTTCAGAATGGCCACCAAAATGACCAGAGTGCTTCTCCTCTTCCCCGGGAAAGTCAAGATCATAACTTAACTCACCCGAATAATATATAGAAGTATCTTCTAGAAGATAAATCTACCCTGCGCGCTTGTCAATACTGTTTCGAATGCAAAACCATCTTCCACATGCACCCAAGAATCATGTTCGCACAATTCTTTTCAGCCTTCAGCACGCATTACGTGGATGCAGAGGCGTGAACTATTTTTCAAGGGCAACAACCACTGTCATGAGTGCGAATTCTGCAATGGATACAGCGAGAAAGACTGGTAGAACGAAAGTCTCAGCAAGGAGAAACGCAACGAACGCGCTCACAATCGGTATTGCGGCCAAGACGTATCCGGGAATTACGATCAGGATGTAAGTGGTGATTCTTGAATAAATGCTGCCTACTGCAAACCCTTCTTTCCAGAACTTTCTCGTCAGAATTGTCAGTTCAAGCATGACCGCGGCTGCGACTGAAAATCCATGTGCCAATCCGAAAGTCAGAATTAGAGAGAAGCTTTTTCCCATGAAAACTGCGACGATTGAAAGCACAACAAGAGAAAGCATGTAAGTGAACGTTGACAGCAACGTCTTCGCCGTGATCAGCGTTATTTTCCTCATCGGAAGATGCCTCATGTATGCAGACGCCAAGCCTTCTATTGATGATAGAGTTGGGGGAAGAAGAAGTGTTATCATTGACATTCCAGTCAGAATCCCCAGTGCAGTACTCAATCCGAGCTCACTGAATGAGAAGAAGGATACTGCAAGAACAGCTGTCTGTATGACTGGCAAGAGGAATAGACTCGCGTAGGAAGGCGCCCTCGATGCCACCCTTAAGTCTTTTCGGATGATTCCAAGCCACGGGACCTGAGGCTTGATGAGCGTGTCCTTCACAACTTCCCTCGGACCCCTAGCCACCGTCGCGATCCCCATTTTCCTCACAGTCCGAGTGACCCATTTCAGACAATAGAAAGCAAGGATCGCGTATGCAGCGGAGGCGGCGATAGAGAGGGCTAGTGTAGCATGGTTAGCTGCCCTGAAGAAAGTTGCGCCGGACACCAAGAACCCGTAGGAGAATGGGTAAATCAGCACCAAGATTTGAGAAAAAGAGGAGAAACCTTGCATCAAGTTGGCAAACGATTGAACTATTTCCGTTGCGAAATTCACTACGAAATATGCTCCGAACGTTGGGAGAATCCATACAAGCATGAAGACAAACCTCAGAAGCGTCTGCCATTTAGACCTGCCTCCTGCGCTCGTCACCCTTGAGTAGAAGAATCTAGCTAGAACTGTAGTTAGGGTCAGGGCGAATATCTCTGCGACTATGATGCCTGCAAGAGAGATTACGCCTCCTAATGCTGAGCCGCCGATAAAGAAGTAGACTCCTAGAAAGACTGCAGCTGCGGACACGAGGGGTATGTCAAAGATTCTTATGAAACAAAGGAAAACGATTCTTGAAATTTCCTGCTTTGAGAGTGGAAGAGGGCCAAGGACGTCCACGATTTTTGAGGACACAAACGAAGTTGAGACCTGTAGTCCCATGAAAACTATCAAGAACAGCACAACAGCCAGAAATGCTGAGACGCTGCCTAGAACGGCTGTTTCTCTTGGCACAGGTGGGCTCACATAACTGATTGTTAGAGGAAGGAATACAACTGCGGCGAAGATCCCTATGAAAACTGCCGTGATCAATTTACTGATTAGAGTATTCACTTTGGCGTTGGCGACGAGCTGTTTGATGTCTCCTCTGCCGCTTCTCGGCAGGGCTGAACCAGCACGCAGCGAAAAGATGGACTGGAACGAGACCTCCTTGTAAACTGTGCCTGAGAGTCGCCAGAGTTCAGAAAACTTCACTGCATCTTACTCCTCTTCCAACGCCTTTATTATGTCCTGCATTCCGGCTTCTTGCTCTGTCACCTTCAGGAAAATGTCTTCCAAGGAACCTTCTGCACTTCTGACAAGTTTGCGGAGATCCTCCACAGTGCCCTCTCCCACAATTTTCCCCTTGTTTATTATCCCAACCTTGGTGCACAGTTTCTCTGCAACTTCCATGATGTGCGTTGAGAATATGACCGCTCCGCCTTTCTTCGCGTGAAAAGTTATGAGTTCTTTGAGTATCTTCGATGAACGGGCATCCAAGCCTATCAGCGGTTCATCCAAGATTAAGAGTTTCGGGTCATGCAGTAAGGCCGTGATAATGGCGACTTTCTGCTTGTTACCCATAGACAAAGCCGCTATTGGCGTGTCAAAATACTGTTGGAGTTCAAAAGCAGATGCGAACCTCTCAAGCTTGGAATTGACATTTTCCTTGTTTAAGCGCCTTATTGAAGCTACAAACTCGAAGAACTCTCTTGGAGTAAGCGAGTCCAGCAGGACCACTTCTTCTGGAACATAGCCGATTTGGCTTTTGGCAGCAACCTCATCTGAGAGAGGAGTATTGAAGATCTCAACCTTGCCCGACCGCGGCTCCAAAACTCCTACAAGAACCTTAATTGTGGTGGTCTTGCCTGCCCCATTCGGGCCGAGGAGTCCGTAGATTTCCCCATTTTTCACGGTAAATGACAGGTTTTCAACTGCCACAAAAGAACCGTAGCTAACTGCGAGTCCTTCAACCTTAACAGCCACTGTTTCCAAATGTAACCCTTCAATATGTGAATCATAGCTTTCTTGACTAGCTACCTTAATACATTTCTCTGAATAACAATGAAAAACGTGGTTGCTGAGATTTTGAAACTGGTGCATACTATGGCGCTCGGCAGCACATGTGCTATTCTGCTTGATGCTTGGGGTCAGCAATCTTGCCCTGCATTTTCTCGTTCAGACATGCTCGGTGCCGATTTTTCTTCTGTAAGCAAGTTGTCCTGCCCTGTAGAAGACTCGCCATGAGCCCTCGCTGGGATCATAGGTTGACATAAAGTATTCGCATGGAAAGTCTAGGCACAAGCCACAATGCTCAATGCTCTTCTTTTTCGTGCAGAAATAGAATTGGCATTCGCCCCAGAAAGGCTTCCCTTTCACGCGACCGCAGCCAGCGCATCTTTTCTTGTAATACTGGCATTCGCCGCAGTATGAACCGCATGGAGTGGCCAACTCCAAATCGACCTTGGCGTCCATCCTATGTCCCTCGTTTTCGTTATCAAACGGTGATAAGCATATAAGCCTTGATGGAAGCGCGCGCGAGAGCCTGCAGGCTCATTTGAGTACCAATCGTAGCTCGGGTTGGCTGGGCTCAGCGAATCCTGCCTTTCTGTAGATACTAATCCCCTCTTCAGAAGCATGAAGATGCAAATATCTGAGGTCTAACGACTTGGCTTCTCTGATCAGCTCGTTAAGCAATCGCGTACATATGCCCTTTCTTCTTGCTTCTGGAATTGTGTAAAGGTTAAGAATGTACCCGAGCTTCCCAGATTCGAGTCCGCCATATCTTGCCGGCATCTGCCATACTACCATGCCGCTTGTGCCCACTATTCTCCCGTCGTATTCCGCTAGCCAAGCGATAAAACGATTAGAAGGAATCGCTTCACGGAAATATTCCCGTAACGACTTTCTCAGAACTTTAGTCTCTTCATTTTCTGTGTGACCGTATAGCTCGTTCAAGAACCGAACTCTATAGTTGATCAGAGACTCAACATCCTTGATATCGGCTCGGCGGTAACGTATCCTACTTCTTTCAATTTCCATCAGATGCCTCCTCTGTTGCCCATGCCCAGGTTAGTTCTATGGCTACAGCGCGAGGATATTTGTCTAGCGCTGCTACGGAAGAACTAAACCATAAAATACCCCACGTTACCTAGCAATTCGATTGAATCATCTATTGAAAGGCGACCAAGATGGAAAAGTATCAAAGCTTTTTAGCATAAGATTGCCTCAATATGTTGCCAAAGCAAAAAGCAGGAGAGGAAGCTTTGAAGGACACCGAGTTGAAGGTCATTTCTGAGCTTATGAAGAACAGTCGCAGGAGCGACAGGGAGCTGGCAAAAGCGATTGGGGCCTCACAGCCTACAGTTAGCAGAATCATCAAGAAGCTTGAGAAAGAGGGAATCATAAAAGAGTACACCATGATTCCTAACTTCAGCAAGCTTGGGTACAAGATTCTGGCCTTGACCTTTGTCAGATTGAAAACAGCGTTGAATCAAGAGCAGATAGAGAGAGCCAGAGAAATCGCCAAAGAAAGATTGAGGGCAGGGCCTTCTGAAGTTGTCATGCTTGAAAGAGGTTTGGGTTTAGGTTTTGACGGGGTGTTTATCACGTATCATGAAGACTACTCGTCCTATGAGAAGTTCGCTGATTGGCTTAGACAATTTGACTTTCTCGCAATAAAGGACGCTCAGAGCTTCATAGTAAACCTAGAAAGCCCAGTTCGCTACCGTCCACTGACTTTCTCAGTACTAGCCAACCATGTGCGAGAAATGAAAGAAAAGAAGGAATAGGGCCAGCTTTGCCTTCACTCAACTCTCTGCACTATCCTTATACTTGTGTGTAAATTGGATCATGCGTAAACAGAGTTTGCCTGGCAATTAGACAGGAATCGTGATAGAAGATTTCTCCCAAGATTATCTATGCAGAAGTGGCGCGCGGATTACGGAAGTATCCTTCAGTAACCTGTAAATCATTTATACTGAATTGCAGCAATATCGATGCGATGTGAATTAGCTTGCTTGTCACGAATCGAGATCTAATGGTTCCCGCCAGGCGCGGCAGCTATGCAATCGGCGCCTTCAACATAAACAATCTAGAGGTCGTTTTGGCCGTTGCAGAGGCTGCGGCTGAGGAAAAGTCGCCTGCCATAGTGGCTGTCACGCCGGGCGCCATCAAGTATGCCGGTCTGCCTTACCTTTCAAAGATCGTTCGAACCGCTGCAGAAACTTCACCAGTGCCAATGTCGTTACACCTCGACCACGGCGAGGATTTCGAAACAGCATCCAAATGCATTGGTGCTGGCTTCACCTCTGTTATGATTGACGGCTCTCACCTGAAGTTCGAAGAGAACATTGCGTTGACTAAGCGAGTGGTCGACATAGCGCGTCCGAAAGGCGTGTCTGTTGAGGCTGAACTTGGAAGGCTTGCAGGAGTCGAAGAATCGACTGTTGAGGAGAAAGACGCCATTCTGACCGATCCCAAGGCGGCCAAGGAATTTGTTGAACGAACGCGAGTGGATGCGCTTGCAGTTGCTATCGGCACATCGCACGGCGCCTACAAGTTCAAGGCAGAGCCAAAGCTTGACTTCGAGAGATTGAAGTTGATCAGCAAAACGGTCAGCTTGCCTCTTGTCCTACATGGAGCGTCAAGCGTTCCCGCATGGATCATTGAAAAAGCAGCCAAATACGGTGCGGAACTTGCTGGGGCAAAAGGAATCCCAGAAGAGAACATTCGAAAAGCCGTCTCCTTGGGGATCGCGAAGATAAACATAGATACGGATCTTCGCCTCGCGTTCACAGCAGCCGTGCGCGAGGTGCTGGCGAATTCTCCGAAGGAATTTGACCCTAGAAAGATTTTGGGTCCTGCAAAAGAAGCCATGAAACAGGTTGTCAAAGGCAAAATGCAATTATTCGGCAGCGCTGGAAAAGCCAGCTAGGATGGGACGCAAGGTGAAGGTTGGAATACTGAGCGGAGGCGGCGATGCTCCAGGAATCAACGCGGTCATAAGGGCCATTGTGCGAAAGGGAATCCAAAACTACGGTTATGAAATCGTAGGCATAAGAGACGGGTGGCACGGGCTTCTTGAAAACGAACTCTTGCCCCTTGACCTGAAGTCTGTTTCTGGTATTCTTCCGCGTGGAGGCTCAATGCTTGGAACCTCAAGAACCAACCCGTTCAAACACGAAAAAGGACCTGAGAAAATATGTGAGAACGCCAGAAAAGCCGGAATCGGGGCAATCGTAGCCATAGGTGGCGACGACACGCTGAGCGTTGCATCAAAAATGGGCGAATATGGCCTCAAGTGCGTTGGCGTACCTAAGACTATTGACAATGACCTTGCAGGAACCGATTACACGTTTGGATTTATGACCGCCGTCACAACTGCCACAGAAGCCCTTGACAGGCTCCACACAACCGCTGAGACGCATCAGAGAGTCATGATACTTGAGGTCATGGGAAGATACTCAGGCTGGATCGCCTTAGAGGCCGGGTTGGCAGGTGGCGCTGACATAATCCTGATCCCGGAAAAGCCGTTCACCATAAACGAAATCTGCAAATACATTAAACGCAGGCAGAAGCGCGGTCGCAACTTCAGCATAATCGTAGTTGCCGAAGGAGCCAAGCCCAAGGGCGGAGCAGAAATAATCTACAGTGAAAGCGTCGACGAATTCGGCCACATTCGCTTAGGCGGCATAGGCTACTACATTGGAAAGGAAATTGAGAAGTGCATGGGCATAGAGACTCGCGTCGTGGTTCTAGGTCATCTCCAACGAGGCGGTTCTCCAACGGCCTTTGACAGAATATTGGCTACAAGATTCGGAATAGCAGCCGTGGACCTTGTCCACAGAAAAAGGTTTGGTCGCATGGTTGCCCTTCAGGCAAACAAGGTAGTTTCAGTGCCCCTGAAAGACGTGATCGGCAAGCGTAAGACGGTTGACCTAGAGCTTTACGACATTGCACAAGTGTTCTTCGGCTAAGCTTCTTCTTTCTACGTTGCCAAGATGTCTGCCAGCTTTAGCAGGGTCAAGTCTAAGGGTTTGTCTGTCTTACACGCTTTCTCAAGATCTATGCCAGTAACCTTGCCTTTCTGCAGTCCCACCATTTTCTTTCCCTGCTCTTGTGACAATAGCTCAACCGCTTCGTTCGCGAACAGGTTGGCAAGAAGCCGGCTTCTGGCTGTTGGGCTGCCTCCTCTCTGTGCGTAGCCCAAAATGCTGAGTCTGACCTCTGTTCCAGTGCTTTTCTCGATCTCTGCTGCAAGCTTTCGGGTGTCGCCTATTCCTTCTGCAGCAACGATTATGCCTGACCTCTTTCCCTTGGCGCTGTTCTCCTCCAATCTTTTGATTATTTTCTCCTTTTCAGGTTTGACCTCGGGCACCAAGATGACCTCTGCCCCAACGGTTAACCCGACGGCTGCGGCGATGAAGCCTCGAGTTCGTCCCATCACTTCAACTATGAAGACTCTCTCATGCGAAATCGCTGTGTCTCGAATCTTGTCAATCTCGACGACAGCAGTATTGACTGCAGTGTCAAAGCCTATGGTTTCGTCTGTTCCGAAAATGTCATTGTCGATTGTTGCTGGAACTCCAGCTATCAAAGTGTCAGTGTACTCGCTCAGCTCTAATGCTGCGTTGAATGAGCCATTTCCACCAATGACAGCAAGTCCGTCAACGTTGTTCCTAGCAAGATTTCTGGCTGCTTTCAAGCGCCCCTCCTTCCTTCTGAACTGCAGGCTTCTTGACGTGTGCAGTATGGTTCCGCCAAGCTGAATTATCCCTCCAACTGAGCGGGGAGTCAGCGGTCTCACAAGGTTCATCATCAAGCCTTCCCAGCCTCTCTCAAAACCGAAAACTTGGAAACCCTTTGAATAAGCGATACGCGTGATCGCTCGGATAGCCGCGTTCATGCCGGGCGCGTCTCCGCCGCTTGTTACCACACCTATTCTTTTCAACCGCAATCCCTCGATCGCATAACTAGCCAGTAGAACAGTCTACCTAACTAAAGATAAATCTGACCCCCATTTTGCCCTTGAGAAAGGGCTAGGTCTATGTGTGTCTTGACAGGCGTGATTATATCCTCTTTGTTTTTAGCGCTCGCGTTGATGAGCTAAGAACTTGAGTTCGGGACAAGGCTTTTATCCTAAACATTGTCTTACTGAAACAAATCTCGAATGTTATGGATGAAGGGATAGTGAGATGAGAGGAGCACTAGTGTTTCTTGCAGTCTTCGTATTAGTACTAGTGGCAACATTAGCGTATTCAGACATGCCGCCTGGAAGGCAAATTTACAATGCGCTTAATATTCCAACAACGGAACAACAGGTCATAGGAATACCGGCAACGACACTTGTAGTCGCAGTGTTTAACGGCGTAATCTACGGGGTAATAGTCTGGCTCATCTACTCTTTGGCAGAAAGAGCAAGAAAGCCGAAGCCTCAAGCACAGCAGCCGCAAAGCCCATAGCGAACCCTATTCTCAGCCAGTATTACCCAAATTTCTTAGGACTTCGTACTCATGCTTCGTGTGCCGCTTCAGCGGGCTGCTAGCGTGTTACGTAGACGGCTATTTTGATGATTGCTGAGTATTGCTCCAAATTGTAGACTTCGATACTCAATTGTGGTCCTTGAACTGCTAGCGTGGACTGCAAGACCGGGTTGAAGCCTTTCATTTCAGTCATGTTGTAGTATGTAGCCCACATGTAGCCTCCTGGATGCACAATACCGCTGAAGTCTCCCATTCCGATGCGCACTGCTAGCTGATCCTCCTGATTATCCATTGAGCCTATGAAAACAGATACTTGTCTATATCCTTCTATTGTGAAATCGCGATAGATCCAAGAATCATTAGCGGGATATGCATTAAGTTGAATAGGGTTGGTTACTCCTGAGAACCAGTAATAATAAGCGGGTAATTGAAGGTTGAATTGATCGCTCCAAGCGTCGATTGGATTCCTTCAAAAGTTGAATTGGTTGCTCCAAGGGTCAACTTGATTCCTTCAAGGGTTGAATTAATGGCTTCAAGAAACGCATTCGTGTTAGCCGTGAGCACATTCAGATTTTCACTTATCCCGTTTAGCCCATTCTGAAGGGTCTGAATCTGAGGCTGATAAATGAGATGGGTGAAACTGTATCCAATTCCTAATCCGACCAGCAAGGTAATCAGAAACCATGCTATCATGATTCGTTCCACTTTCGCCATCCCCCTCTGAACGCAGTAGCAGTTGTTCCCTTCTTGTACTAAAGATCTTTGAAGTGTGCGGCGGTGTACTTTGGCAGTGAGCGCGCGCCAAGAGGATATTCCCTCCATTGGAGGGCGGCTGCGGATATGTATTGTTGATTCATAAATCAGATTTGCTTCCTCGTTGTTAAAGACGTTCATGGTGAGACTAAGTGAAACTGAGCTTCGCCTTTTTATCATTGTAACACTCTTCCTTGCGTTGTCAAGTTTCCTGATTGGTTTGGTGTCGCTGGCAAACTTTGCTTTCCTGACTCTAGTCGCAGTCGGCGGATCGCTATCTATAGCTGTCTTCTTGGTGGCTTATCTTGTGCGTTCAGACTATCAGATTCCGCGAAAGCATTATCCAATGATCGCAGGGTCTTTCGACATTCTGCTGGGGTCTCTCATAATGGTCATATGTCTGCCGAGCTTCGAGGTGTCTTTGCACAATATTGCCAATTATTCGGACTCGGTTGGGGTAGAAGCTATTAACTTGGCAGGTCTTGTGATGGTACTATTCGGAATCGTTGCTTCTGTCTTTGCATTGATTGGTGGACTGAGCTCCGTTATGAAGAAAAGCTTTGGCTTGGCGCGTTTTGGTTCGTATTTGGTATTTGGTTGGTTTGGCACATGGTATCTTGGCATTATCACACCGAGCATTATTCTTCTTGGTGCTCCCACTCCGTTTACATCCAACCTCACACAGTTTGCAGTGAACCTAGTTGCGTTTACGACGCTCTTTCTTTTGCCTTCGCTTCTATCTGTCATCCTGATCAGAAGATCAGGAATAGAGTTTGCCTAAGCCGTCCGACCGCTAAAGCAAGTAGGCTTTTTCAGCGAGTGCTATGTGTGTGGGGGTAAAGTTTTATAGTTTTGAATAGGCTTCACAGTCTTTCAGCGGTGGGTCTTAGGCGGGGGGGTAGGGGTCCCCTGTACCGTAAACCCTCTATACGACGGGCTGAAAGCGGAGGGTGAGACGTTTAAGGTCGTCGAGACCTCTATTTCCGAAGCATTGACTATCCGTCCTTTGGGGCTGGCGATCATTGAGCAGCTTCCGTAGGGAAGTTGTCTTCAGTGTCTACCAGGCGAACCCGGCCAGGCCCGGGAGGGAGCAACCTAAGTCTGGGCGTTCAGCGCTCAAGGGGGCACGGATACGAGTGTAGGGCTTTGAGGGCTCGACGAATTCTGGGCGTCGAACCTCTGTGGCCCACCGCCTTACGTTCTCCATTCAGAAACAACAGGCAATTTCGAGCAAAATCCTTGGCCTCATCAAAAACATTGGAAAAATGCTAAATGTAATCAAAACACTAACTTAGCGGTGTTGGAAGCGTAGCTATGCCATTCAACGAAGTTCGCAAAGACTATCTTTTGGATCGTTGGGTTGTGATTGCAACGGAACGAAGTAGGCGGCCGACCGACTTGAAAAAAGAAAGGCCGCAAGCGAAAACTGGCGTTTGCCCAATGTGCCCAGGCAACGAG
>Ga0315281_10008458_pt1 | contig 14395 bp, 11 predicted proteins | sample YL17G07_0_MG_FD_204540 | JGI IMG/M metagenome (GOLD analysis project Ga0315281, IMG submission 204540) | Sediment microbial communities from Yellowstone Lake, YNP, Wyoming, USA - YL17G07_0 | ecosystem: Environmental > Aquatic > Freshwater > Lake > Sediment | place: USA: Wyoming | collected...
AGGATCCACAAAAAACGTATCTGTCTGCTTGTTGTAAGCTCTTCGCCACAGACGTCGCCATGAAGGTAACCACCGATGCCCTCCAGATCGCAGGGGGATATGGGTATATGACTGATTTTCCTTTTGAGAGAATGATGAGGGATGCCAAGATTACCCAAATCTACGAAGGGACAAATCAGATTCAGAAAATCGTGATTGCGCGAGAGTTACTTCGATAAGTGAGGGGCTTGAGAAATTGAGATTCGGTGTCATCCATAAAAAAGTTGGCGTATTCATTAAGTCAACCCTTCGACTCCCCGGCCTGAAGGCCGTGGCTTGCCTTCGACCCGAGCTCAGGCCGAGGGGCTCAGGATTGACCCTGCACTTCGATAAACTCAATGTCCTGAGCCTGCCGAAGGAAGCGGCGCTTCTTTACCCCTCCTTCAAAGGCGGGGTTTGGCGCCGCCGAATGGGTCAAGTAATTGGGTTATTTAGTTTCCAGGTTAGTAATTAAGTAATTGAGTTTGGGCAAAAATCATAAACCGTGCTGTAACGTTCCCTCAAAACTTAACCTGCAGACACAGGAGGACACTTTTATCCCGGATGAAAGGGTTGGTCTTACCAGATTGAATCCTGCGCTTGGTCGTGACCTAAATTTGCGAGTTTAAATTTGATTTCCTTAGCAACTTATATTACGGTTAATAAAAGACCAGAAGGACAAACAATAAAACGAATCACCCCGTAAACACGGAAAGAAAGGGATTGCCATGGAAACAAAAAAATATTTTATACGCACCTTGATTTGGCTCGTCCTGCTAATGGTGACGCCACTGTGGGTATTTGCCCAGGATCAGCCGACAAAATTCCGACAGGAGGAGTTGGGTCAGATGCTGGCACCCGTTGCCCTCTATCCTGATTCGCTCCTGGCCCAGATTCTGATGGCTTCGACTTATCCCCTTGAGGTTGTGCAGGCAGACCGGTGGGTGAGGGCAAATCGAAATCTTAAAGGTGACCCACTCAACGATGCCCTGGATAAGAAAGACTGGGATCCCAGTGTAAAAGCCCTCGTGCCTTTTCCACAGGTCTTGTCGATGATGAGTGAAAAGCTGGAGTGGACGCAGAGGCTGGGAGATGCGTTTCTAGATCAGCAAGACGAAGTGATGGGTACGATCCAGCAATTGAGGGCTAAGGCGCAGGCTGCCGGCAACCTGAGGGACACCGAAGAACAGAGGGTGACCGCGGAGGAGGGGACCATTATGATTGAGCCCGCCCAGCCAGAGGTGATCTATGTGCCAGCCTATGACCCGACCCTCGTTTATGGGCCCTGGTGGTATCCAGCCTTCCCTCCCTTTTTCTTCTTTCCTCCTCCCAGGGGGGTGGTCTTTGGAAGAATCGGGTTCTGGACTGGTATACCCGTGGGCAGGGCCTGGGGTCATGCGTGGGGGTATTGGGACTGGCGGAATCATCACGTTAATGTCAATGTCAACCGGCACATCAACATTAACCGCAACGTAAGCATTAGCCGTCCAAGCATCCAGACGACTCCGTGGCAGCTCGATGTGCGCCATCGGAAGGGCGTTTCCTACAGGAATGAGGCAACCCGGGAGCGCTTTGGCCAATCGTTAAAGGGAGCGGAGAACCGCCGGGACTTCCGGGGCTTTGGGCAGGAGACAGGATACCCGCAGGCTTCAGGGGTTACCAGCAAGAGTCTTCCCGTTACAAAAAGCCAGCAGGCTTCAAAGGTCACTCGTCAGACTCTCCCTGAGACGAAGAGCCAAATGACTTCAGGGACTACTCCCAAGGTTTCTGGAGGGCATATAGCGACGGGCGGCTTAGATCCGCAGCGCCTTGATCGCAGCAGCGCTAAAACTGCCTTTGGAAGCACGGAGCGAGGAAGCGATGTTCGTAAGGAGAGCGACCGTGGTCGCCAAAGTCTCCAGGGCATGTCTTCAAAAGGAACAGGCAGTGTGGGTCGGGGCAACGTAGGCCGTGGCCGTTAAGGGATGAGCAAACAATTTAAATGAAACACCATAGTTCAATGGAGGAAAAAGAGATGTTCATCAATATATGGAATCGAAAGAGGCGTTGGATGTGGCGTTTTGGTTTCGCCATCTTAGCGGCAGTGATGATGTCAGCCGGATTTGATCAGGGTGTTTTTGCAGCAGATGCCGGGCAAAAGAGTTTCAAATCTCCTGAGGAGGCTGTTAAAGCACTGGCCGACGCCACCAAGGGAAATGATACAAAGGAATTAATGGCGATCTTTGGTCCTATAGGGAAGGAATTAATTTCGTCCGGGGATGAGGTTGCCGATCAGCATGGAAGAGACCGTTTTGTCAAGGCGTATGAGACAGCGAACAGACTGGTGAGTGAGAATGAGAAAAAAGTCATTCTCCACGTAGGAAATAGAGATTGGCCTTTTCCAATTCCCGTCGTTAAGGAAGGCGAAAGCTGGTTCTTCGATACAAAGGCGGGGAAGCAAGAGGTTCTCAACCGTAGAATCGGCCGCAACGAACTCAACTCGATCCAGGTGTGTCTTGCCTATGTGGATGCCCAGCGTGAATATGCGCTGAAGAGCCGGGACAGGGCTGGTTTACTGGAATACGCCCAGAAGTTTGGCAGTGAAAAGGATAAGAAGGATGGTCTCTACTGGGAGGCAAAAGAGGGTGAAGAGCAGAGTCCTCTTGGTCCTCTTGTCGCTAAAGCTACCGAGGAGGGATACACTCGTAAAAAACCTGGCGAAAAGCCCAGCCCTTATCATGGGTATTACTATAGAATCCTTAAGGCTCAGGGCGAGAATGCTCCAGGAGGAGCATACGATTATGTGGTCAAAGGGAAGATGATCGGCGGATTTGCCCTGGTTGCACACCCTGCAGAATATGGTAACTCCGGGGTCATGACCTTTATGGTGAATCATGAGGGCGTGGTTTACCAAAAGGATTTAGGCAAAGAGACCGAGAAAATCGTCAGTGTTTTGAAGAAATACGATCCTGACAAAACCTGGAAGAGAGTGGAATAAACAAAGCTCAAAGCTAAAAGCTCAAAGCAAGCCATTAGGTTATTATAGAAGGCAACATAAGTAATGCAATACATGGCCTCCACGAAAAGCCCACAAACACAGGCTAGAACGGTGGAGTTCCGTTGCATTAATTTTGCGGTTCTCAATAAGTCATTAAGTCAACCCTGAGCCCCTCGGCCTGAGCTCGGGTCGAAGGGAAGCCACGGCCTTCAGGCCGGGGAGTCGAAGGGTTGACTTAAGATCACACCTGAAAACCCCGTCCTGTGCCTGCCGGTAGGCAGGGACGGGGATGAAAGGTGTGTCTGCCAAAGGCAGAAAAAAACTTAACCAGATGCTGAAACGAGGTCAGCATGGCAACATGGTTTGGCTTTCGTTTTTTGTCATCCCGAACTTGTTTCGGGATCTCGGTTTTTGGTTTAGAGAATTTGGGTTTTAAAGCCCCGCCCTGTGGGCGGGGTTCTTTACTCTTTAAAATTGGTAAATTTCTCGGAGAAAAATAAAATCTTTCTACGAAGAATCCCGAAACCAGATTAGATCAACAAAGTTGTCATCCATAAAAAAGTTGGCCTTGCTGAATAGCAAAGGGCAGGGAGCAAAGAGCCTGCAGGCAGGGGGGTATTGCGTCAATTAGGCATTAATTAGGTTATTAAGTTATCAGGTTATTCGTTCCTTCTCACGGCTGCTGTGGAAGGGTCGATCAAGACATTCACCGCCCCCGGCATTACAGCAAACCGTAGCTCCTGTCCCAAGGCTTCCTCACCGTCAAAATCAAGCTTTAAAGGCCCGTCTTCTGAGCATACCAGCACCGAGGCTGCGCGTGTGTGTTTGACATCGTCTCGCTCAAGGTGTGTTCCGCTATAAACCGCTTTGAAGGCGAGGAGAATGCGAAGGCGAGGCATCCCTTCGACCACAATGACGTCAAACATCCCGTCATTGATCAGAGCCCCTGGAGCAATCCACATCCCGCGCCCAAAATATTGCCCGTTGGCCACCACCACCAGATAGGAGCTTCCAGAATAAAATTCCTTACCATCGCAGAGCACGCTGACCCGTTGCGGCCTATACTTCATGAGCGTGGCAATAGTGGCCCGGAGAAAGGTCAGAGAAGAACGGTGGTGTGCGCGGTTCACCCGGTGATCAACCTCACCGCTGACACCGGCACTGGCGATGTTAAGAAATACTCGCGGTAAAGGTTCGCCGCCAGTTTGACTATTCAGATATTCAACCTTTCCAATGTCGCAAGGAACCGGACGGGCATGAACCAGCCAGTCGATTGCCTCATGGGGGTCTTCAGGTACACCCAATGATCGCGACCAGTCATGGCCGGTTCCTAAAGGGATACTGCCAAAAGCGATCTTCAGGTCAGGCCGCTCCGCCAAAGCATTAACCACAACGTGGTTGGTTCCGTCGCCGCCTATGGTGATAAGGCGGCTGACGTCGGCATTTGCAGCAGTATCGAGATGTCCAGCCACTTCCTGCGGCCTGTGGGTGACAGCAATCAAAAGATCCCCAAAGGCATCGAACAGCCTCCTTTCGATCTTCTTAAATATTTTTTGAGCGCGACCGCCAGCTGAATGCGGGTTGATGATGATAAGTGTCCTCATTTCTTCTCCCGAACCCTCAGTCAGACTTCAAATTATTCTTCCAGCCTGGAGATGTTTCTGGCAAATTACCAAATTCGCCCAAAAATTTCAACCTCTGATTCCCAACAGGTTTCCTGTGTTTCCAGTGTCAGGGTGAGACCTACAGGGGTCGCATCTTCGCAGGTCATAAAATGTATGCCACAAGGGGCCATCCATAAAAAAAGCTGGCTCCAACCATGTCGCTCTTCTTGCTTTCCCTGAAATTAAAAGAAATATTTACATTTATATTTCTTTTTAAGCCGAATATAATAATCAGAGAGGTTTCAATGTCGAACCATTTAATATGAGGAGGGAAAGCCAATGGATATTCATAAGGTTGCTTGTGTTGGAGCAGGTCTCATAGGGGAAGGTTGGGCGACTCTGTTTTCCTCAGCAGGCCTTGAAGTGATTCTTCAAGATGTTACGGAAACTACCCTGGAGAAGTCGGTGAGAGGCATAAGGTCAAACCTTATGTTTCTGGAGGCAAACAACCTTCTCAAACAAGGGGAAGCAGACGCCGCCCTGAAGAGGATAAAGATGAGCATACTCATTGGTGAGGCGGTACGGAATGCGGACTACGTGCAAGAATCCGTTCCTGATAGTTATGATTTTAAGAAACAGGTCTTTAGAGAAATGGATGTCGCAGCGCCTGATCATGCCATTCTGGCCAGTAGCTCTTCGGGATTACTGATGACAGAAATTCAAAAGGCAACGACGAGACCTGAGCGTTGTGTGTTAGTCCACCCTATTCTTCCAGTTTACCTTATCCCTCTTGTTGAGATCGCTGGAGGCGAGCAAACCTCTCGTGAAACAGTGAGTGCCACTTATAATTTCATGAAAAGGATGGGTAAAATCCCAGCCCTACTAAAACGGGAAGTCCCTGGTTACATTGTGAACAGATTGCAGGCAGCGTTATTGCGTGAAGCCATTGATCTCGTTGACAAGGATATCGCGAGTGCCGAAGACGTGGATAAGGCCTTTTGCATGGGGATTGGCCTTCGCGATCCCATCATTGGTCCATTTTTACGGATCCATTTAGCCGGAGGTGGCGTTGAACGGTTTATCGAGAATTTTTCTCAATCATACCGTCATAGGTGGGAAACGATGGAAACATGGACCTCCATCCCTCCTTCAGCAGCGAAGAAAATTGTAAGGGGCGTCAAAAAGATGGAAGTTGTTCGTGCCAAATCTTTGGAGGAAATTATAAACTGGAGAGACCGAATGTTGGTCAAACTCCTAAAAGTTATACGTGAAAAATAGGATAGAGTTAGCGTCCTTACTCCGATTATTGGAATAATGGGTTATTGAGCTGTTGAAGTTTTTGAAAAGATTTTTATTCTTATTTGGTGAATGCAGTTACGCTGAACGATGAGTGATGCCTTTTCAGTCCTTTAAAGATACAACTCTGCTCGGCCTGTCATGAAGCATTTGATCGATAAGCGAGAAGACCTCCGGGCTACTCCAATTCCTGGGGCCAATGGCCCTTCCTATCATTTTTCCATTCTTATCAATTATGAGCGTTGCAGGAATTTTGTTTATTTCAAAAAGGTCAAGAGTTTTCCCTGCTGGATCGAGTAATACAGGAAAGTGATAACGATTTTTTTCAATAAATTTCCTTACCGGCTCCGGGCCTCCATAGTCAATGGAAATGGCTAATAAGACAAAATCTCTTTCCTTGCAGTGCTGGTAAAGGGCCTCCATGGAAGGCATCTCTTCCTTACAGGGACCACACCAGGTTGCCCAGAAGTTGAGAAAAATGATTTTGCCTTTAAGAGCTTTTAACTGGACTTTTTCGCCATTCAACCCAGCGAGATAAAAATGAGGAGCTTTTTTCTTATCTCCGATCGATTGGATTCCAATTTTTGAATATAGATTACCTTCCTCACTATTTGCCGGGAGGGTGGAGAGAAGAAAAAGGGTAGCTATCAAAAAAAGTAACTTTTTCCCCATGCCAACTAAAATAATAAGCAATTACAATGCCATGGAACCCAGATGGTTATAAGTTTTTAAAATTATATGGTTTTCTGAAATAAAGGATTTTTTTGACAAAGGCAAAAAAGGAAAAATTTTGACTCTGGATTTACCTTTTTTCTAAGTTTCGTAACCTTCAATCCATTCAGGAGGAGATCTATGCCGAAAGCTCAGGGCTCGGTATTACAGTATGTTTATATTTCCCTGACTTTATCCGCCTACGCAGAAGACCAGGGTCTTTGGCCGTGGGTGAATGCGTAAATCTTTGCAGAATCCAACATGAGCCGAGGTTTGTGTGCTCCGGCGGATTTAGTTGCTTGTGGATAACCCGCCGAAGCCCCCGCTTTCGCGAAGGTTGCCGTAGACGGGTATTTCATGGAGGTACCACGGGCTTGCGTGGGGCTCAATTTTCAAGTCAGATTTTAAGGGCAATCAACGGATTGAAATGAAGGTCTTCGATCAGGAAAGGCCAGAGTCAGCTCATATATTCCACTGGATGCTATCTCTTGATTCCGGCTTTTCTTCACTGTTAGCCATACCTATGTGGTCCATATGGTCAGCTATGCGGAAAATCACAAGAATCATTTCCAGGAGGACCCTGCTGGAAATCACGGTTAAAAGGAATATCAGAGGAGCCCCGATGAATAGCGCAAAAATTCCGAATCCCATTGAGGCGTTGAACCCTACGATGACAAAAAGGAGGGCCAACAGACCGGCAGATAGAACGGATAAGCCATAGAGAAACCCCATCATTTTTAAACTAACAAACTGATTGAAGGAAAAATCAAAGAGGCCCTGGAGGAAATCAAGTTTCTTAAGGGATGACACATTGTTTAATACTCCCGGGCGTGAAAGTTTTTCCTCTATCTGGACGTCGCTTAGCGATTCACCACAATTGACACAGAGCTTTGCATCGTCCTTATTGGAAGCGCCACAATTTGTACAAAACATATTTGCCTCCGCTAACTTTTAGAAACTTAACCCATTCGGCGGCGCTAAGCTCCGCCCTTCAGGGCGGTGAGGAGAGCGCCGCTCAGGGTTAACCCTGAGCAAGCCCCGGCATTTATGCCGGGGAGTCGAAGGGTTAACTTACGGGTTTGATCTCTTTTATCTTCCAAAGGCCCTCTTCTCTCTTTAAGGTAACGTCCAGAACGGTCTTACCGTCCTGCGGTTGCCTGCCCGTTTTTTGGGAAGTTCTGACCAGCCACTCTAACCTGATATTGGCGGTATCCCCTGATATCGCCTGTTTCTTCAAATCATAGGAGAGATCGAGGTAATTGAAATTTTCCCACATTCTGAGTGTATCCACCCGCTTTCCTTCCATCCCATTAAAATCGCGGGAGAAACAGGACATAAAGAGGTCAATGTTCTTCTGAAGGTTTGCCTTTCTGATATTTTCAAAAAGGGATCTTATCTTCTCGACTTCTTTGCTTTCCGTAACAGTATGTGGGCTGTTTGGAGGAGGTGGAGGGGAGGGGGGAGTGACGATTTCTTTCGAAACCGGAGTGATGGACCGGGAGTACCGTGGCCAGAGAAAGTACCCTCCTGCCATGATCAGAATAATGATGACACCCGCTGTTATCCAGGTGAAAGGCCGAAGGAGCCCCTTTGTTAATCCAGGGGAAACGATATTCCCTCCCATCTTACCGGGCAGGAGAGAGAGGATTTGACGATGTTTTTTTAAACTTCTCTCTCTTGATTTTATTTCCTTTTTCAGCTCCTTTTTCTCTCTAATAAAATCGGCCTTTGTCACCGCATCTAAGTTATAAAGAGATTGAAATTCCTCAAGCCTTTTTTGAATGGGTTTCAACTCATTTTCCAGGAAATCGATTTCTTCTGTGGCCCTTTTTCTATCCGATTCAAGCTCCGTTTCTATTTCTTGATGCAGGGGCGACAGGGATTCCAACCGATCTTTATAACGAACGAATATAGGATTGAGGACACCGCTGGAGATTCTATCACGCTGTGTCTCCAGCTTGCTCATACAGGATTCTAATTCTTTTTCTTCTTTCAATAACCTCAGCCATTCTTTTGACCATCTTCTAACCGATTTTTTTTCCAATGGTTGAATATCAGTTTCTTGAGATGGAGTTCGCTGCATCAATAGAGAACCGCATTTTCTGCAATAATTCCCTTTTTTATAAAGGACTCGGCACCTGGGACAAATGAGTTTCACCTTTGTTTTCTCCTCTCCGGGAGGGTGATCTTCTACAGCTAAAAGGAAGCTTCCACATTTTCTACAAAATTCTTCCCCTTCATCATGTTCGAGATTACATTGGGGACAGATGACCATTTTTGACTCCTGGATTTCAACTTTCCTTAAGCATTCTATAGAGTTTAATGCATTTTATGTGCCACGAGATGAATAAATTTTTATCTTCAGATTTCGAGGACTTTTCTTATTATCGGAAAGACTGATTGAACCAAATTTAAGATTTTGGATAAAAATTGTCCATTTTCCTCTTCTTACTCCTTCCCAAGTTCATGGACTTCGTATAAAATTTAAGTTGAGGCGGCCTTTGTATGGAAAACCGATTTGCCATTCCATCCATTGAAAGAATCTTCAAACGCAAATTTTCTTTCGCCACCAGTGTCCAGTTATTATGGAAGGGGAGAGATTCCTTCCAAGCCATTTTTGACACTGTCAACAGAGCAGGAAAATTCATCTGTCTTCAATTTTATATATTTAAAAATGACGAAACCGGGATCGCCTTGTCCAAACTGCTAAAAGAGAAGAGCCGCGAAGGAGTGAAGGTCTATGTCTTGTATGACCATTTTGGATCCTTTGGAACGCCAAGAAGTTTTTGGAAAGATATGAGCCTGGCGGGTATTAAGATCAGGGCCTCCCGTCCCTTTAAATGGACAGCACCCTTTTATTACGTCCATCGAGATCACAGAAAGCTCATTGTGATCGATTCAAAAAAGGCCTTCACCGGTGGGCTCAACATCGCCAATGAATACAGTGGCATTCACCTCCGGAGGCGAAGCAGGGGTTGGCGTGATACAGGAATTCTGATAGAAGGCCCCATCGTCAATGAGCTTTTCGATACGTTCAAAAAAAGCTGGACGACCTGGGGCGGAGAAAGGATTGTTTTTCAGGGGGCCAGCGAAGAGGCGAGGGACAAAATACCGGGAGAAGAAATTCCTGCACTCCCCATTTTCGTTTATTCCGGGAAGGGGAGAAAAAGAATGAGGAGCCTTCTTCGCTACAGCATTGACCATGCACAAACCAGTATTCTGCTGACCACCGCTTATTTTATCCCGGGCCGCAGGCTGATCGAAAGGCTCGAAACGGCGGTAAGTCGCGGGGTCAAGGTGAAGCTCCTTGTGCCGGGTAAAAGCGATATTCCCGCCGCATCCTATGCAGGAAGAGCCTTTTTTTCAAGACTCTTAAAGGCCGGTATCGAAATCCATACTTACCTAGGAGAGATGCTTCATGCAAAAACCTATCTGTTTGACCAATGCTGGAGCATCATTGGTTCCACCAACCTCGATTACCAATCTCTTAGGTATAACGATGAGGGGAATATTGGAATCCTGGATGTTTCTTTTGCTTCAAAGATGATCGGAATCTTTGGAGAGGACCTGATCAACTCTGTCAAAATAGATGAAGAGACCTGGCGCCAGAGGCCTCTTTTAGAAAAAATCAAAGAACACTTTTTTGCCCTTTTCAGAAAAAGGCTTTAGAACTTTCCTTTTCAGCTTATCCACCACAGGATCATCCATAAGTTGTGTTGTCATTGAGTCAATAAGCCATTGGGTTATTGAGTTTGGATAATATGGCAGAGAGGCAAAAGATGGAGAGTGGATCGGAACCACAGCCAAAGGAAAACATTGGAGGCGGTGCAGGGATTTGGCCGGCCTGTGGCCCTGAAAAGGGCACAATATGAACAAAACTTCCTCTCCAGAAGCTCGGCAAAGAGCTTCACCCCGGACACTGCGGATATAAGTTTGAACCTAGAAAACCGGCAAGATGGGAATATTAAAAGAAAATTCTATTTTTAATCAATAAGTTACCGCATTTATTTAAATTACTTTATTATCCCCCGTTTTACCAGAAAATACCCCATTGTGCATCAAGATTACTGCAATATTACTGCAAAAATTTATTGTTATTTTTACAGCGCGGCGTCCATCACTTCTACAACAGTTCTTAACACCCAAAATGCAATTGTCGTACTGCAATGTTACTGAAGCCTTTATATGAATGTTAACTTACGAAAAATTATTGATGTCAAATTTCATAAAATTTAGATTTAGAAAACCGAAGTCCTATAGTGGGAAGGTCGGTAGTTCAAATCTGTCCCCCGCTACCAAATCAATTCGAGGGGTTAGAAGATATTGGAGATGCTTCTAACCCCTTATTTATGCCTTTTTCTAACGGATTTCTAAGGGAATTAATTATTTCGAAAGCTTTTCACTTATACCTTCAATCCTTGCTTGAATTCCTCGAGCGTTCACATAAAGGATGGGGCTTGTGATATTGTTAGGCAAGTGACCTCCTTCGTCTCATCGGTCCTGCTGAATTCTTATTTTCCTTGGAGCTGCCAACCAAATAATAAGACATGCAAGGAGAGAAAAGACTATCATAGTGATAAAGCTCGGGATATAGCTTCCTATTCTATCATAGAGGAAACCAGCGAACCATGTACCCAATGCCCCTCCTATTCCATTGAGAATAAAAAGCGTTCCAAAGATACTGCCATAGGACTGCCCTGCAAAAAAATCAGCTGTAATAAGTGGAGACAAAGTAGCTGTGGCGGCATATCCCATTCCGAAAAAGAAAGCATAAGAGTAAGGCAAGAAAAAACGGGGAGATATATCGTAGATGATAAGAAGGCTTATCCCAAGTGCAAGGCATATAATTCCTGCCGTATAAGTAATCTCTCTTCCTATTCTATCCGACAAAACTCCCCATAATATTTTACCGCCTACACTTACAATACCCAATATCCCCACTATGGAAGAGGCAGTCAATTTTTCCATGCCTTGGTCAATGAGAAAGGCAACATGATGGGTCAGGATTGAATGGACGGCAAAAGCCCCTAAGAAAAAAGAAAGACCAAGGAGCCAAAACTGTTTCGTAGTCATGGCCTGCCGAAAGGTCCAGGACAGTTCCCATGATTTAGCCATGGTGGAAGAATTCTTGATTTCTCTCGAAAGGGGTGGGGCCTCGGTATCCTGAAGAAAGCTTAGTCGTGGAGGTTTCTTCAGAAATAAAGCGGCCATGGCAGAGATGATGAGTGGAATAGAGAACGCCATAATTTGGTAGGTCTTTTGCCATCCCAAGCGGATAATAAGAAATTGAAAAAGGGGCACGCATACCAAGATTCCAACCCCTACTCCAGAGGATATGATTCCCATGGCCAGTCCTCTTTTTACCCTAAACACATCCTGTATAATTGTAGTGTTAGGCACCCACCCTGTTGCGCCAACCCCGGCGGCGGCGATGACACCAAAAAAAATATAAAATTGCCACCATGTCTGGGTAAAGCTACAGAGGACAAGCCCTCCTCCTAGGAATAACGAACCCAATAATAATACAATCCTGGGTCCATGATGATTGACCATGCTTCCCGCAAGAGGGCCACTTATACCATGGAATATGACAAAAATTGAAAAGGCACCCGACGCAACAGAACGGGTCCAATGGAACTCCTTTAAAAGGGATACAAAAAAAATTGAAAAAGAATACCAGACCGCATACGTTAGGGCGAGAGTGATGAAACTGACTCCGACAACAGACCAGGCAAAACTAGAGGTTGATTTTAGGTTCATAAGAAAACCGCTGGAAAACAATATAAGAATAGGTTAAAAAATGTCAAGCAAAAACAAAACGAGAAGGACTGAAGTGAATGTCAGTTAATTTATAATCCCAAATGGAGTTGCACTCACTTTTCTTATTGTGATAGATGAAGGTGCAAGTTTGGACGTAAATTGATGTACCGATTACATTGCAATGATTCTTGATTGAGTTATTATCCACAAAATTTTATGGCTGGTGCTTTACCAATAAAGACCTCAGACAGAGTCTACCTCCTCGGAAGCTACGAGTTCAATATATATCTCGTGAGAGGAGAGAAGTGTGCCCTGATTGAAGGTGGGGTTAGTACTCAATTTCCTTTTCTGCTTAAGCAATTGGAGTATCTCAATGTTTCGCCCCGGGATATAGATTATCTCATTGTACTGCATTCCCATGCAGACCATATCATGACCTTTCCTCTTTTGCAGGAGACCTTCCCATGGGTGCAGGTTGCAGCATCGGTCAAGAGTGAGAAAAGTTTTAATGACGAAAGGTTGGTTGGCAAGTTCAAGGAATCTGACCTCTGGATTGCACAATCCCTTTTCAAGGCTGGGCTAGGGGACGGAATGGTTCATCAATCATCCTCTCTTTGTTTTCCTATGAACCTTTCCTTTAAAGAAGAAGATCAGATAGATCTCGGCAACGGAGTTAAGTTAAGAGTTTTGGAGACTCCAGGACATTCTCCAGATGGCATTAGCCTGTATTTCGAAGATGATGGAGTTCTCTTTGTTTCAGATACGGTCGGGCTCTATTATCCCCCGGATTATATTAAGCCGAATTACTTTTATAATATGGCTATTCACGAGGCGTCCCTGCAAAGGATCAAAAATATACGGGCTAAAGTTCTGTGCAAGGGGCACCAGGGGGTGGTAACAGGAGAAAAGGAGGTTCAAGATTATATCCAAATGGCCCTTAATGGGATTGAGAAGTTTAAGAAATATGTGCGGGAGGCCCTGAATGAAGGGAGGGACAAAAATGATTTAAGTAAGGAATTCACTGACGCATATCAGAGTGGGATTTCAGCTTTCTTTTCATGGGAGAGCAATTTTAGACTTACACAACTGTTGATCAAAAGGACCTTGGAGTACTTCAATGAGAAAACTTATAAGAGCAAATGAAAACGAAGATAAATTATGATTTTTTCAGCCTACCGTAATTTCTCTGCAATGACTTGAATGAACTTGTGGTCCAACAAAGTCAATCCCGACAACTCATCTGTTTTTCGAGCGATACGATTCAGCATTTTTCTCGATACCTAAGCAAGATACCAAGAAAATTCCCCAAGTCTTTCCGCCAGACCTTGACATCCTGCATGAGAATGTGAGTTTGATGGCAAAAGCAAGTATCATAAAGGGATTGAGAACTGATTTCTCAACTCGGCCGAAGATACGGGGAATATCTTTGCACAACATTTCGATTCCAAAGTGTAGCATATTGTCTTTTGACGTTTGGTTGACCGATAATAAACCGTTTAAGTAATTGATATTAAATAATTATTTAAATTTTTCGACGGGCATGATTTTTGCTTATTTAAAAAGGTCAAAAGCATATTTTGAAAAAGAAAGAAGGAGTTATGATATGGACTTTACTTTCAGCGAAGAGCAATTAATGTTTAGGGACATGGTTCGAAAGTTTGCGGAGCAGGAGATTATTCCAACGCTCAAGGATATTGAACGAGAGGGCAAGTTTAACCGTGGGATTATCAACAAGCTGGCCCCACTTGGACTATTAGGGCCCCATATACCTCAAGGTTACGGAGGGCTGGGAGTCGATTATGTTACTTATGCGATTATTGCCGAGCAACTTGCGTGGGGGAGCTGGAGCCAGGCATTAACGGCTTGTGGGCCTCCTTCATTCGGGGGGACCATCATCTTGACCTCTGGGAGTGAGGATCAGAAGAAGAAGTATCTACCTCTAATATGTCGAGGCGAAAAGCTTTTAGGCACGGCGCATGTTGAACCCAATGCTGGGAGTGATGCTGCTGCCATTGAGACGACCGCTACG
>Ga0315281_10008459_pt1 | contig 14395 bp, 13 predicted proteins | sample YL17G07_0_MG_FD_204540 | JGI IMG/M metagenome (GOLD analysis project Ga0315281, IMG submission 204540) | Sediment microbial communities from Yellowstone Lake, YNP, Wyoming, USA - YL17G07_0 | ecosystem: Environmental > Aquatic > Freshwater > Lake > Sediment | place: USA: Wyoming | collected...
GGGCAAAATAACAATCAACCTCAACAACAATATACGGTAACCATAAGTGGGACCAACGTCGCCACATCAGGGACGGCGACGGTCAATCAAGGCTCACCGGCCAGTTTCACAGTAACCCCCGCCGCTGGATACACGTTGCCGATTTCAGTGGGGGGCACATGTCCGGCGGGATCGTGGAACGGGAATGTATACGCCACCGGCGCGATAACCGCCAATTGCACCCTGACTTTTAGCTCGACGGGGACGCCGCCGCCATCTTGCGCCAGCGGCCAGACCACCTGTGGCGGGGCGTGCGTGACCACCACAACAGACAACAACAACTGCGGCGCGTGCGGGACTGTCTGTCCCAGTGGACAAACCTGTTCAGCCGGTGTGTGCGGGGCGGCGTCCTGCGCCAGCGGCCATACCAACTGTAGTGGCTCCTGCGTGACCACTACATCGGATCGCAACAACTGCGGCGGTTGTGGGCATACATGCTCGACACTTGACGAATGTGTGGCTGGGACGTGTCAATTGACCGTCTGCCCCGGTAGCCTGATCAATTGCGGCGGGGGAGTCTCTGGTTGCAAGGACGTAACTACCGACCGCCACAACTGCGGCGCTTGCGGGAGCGCATGCTCTACACTTGACGAATGTGTGGCTGGGGCGTGTCAATTGACCGTCTGCCCCGGTAGCCTGATCAATTGCGGCGGGGGAGTCCCTGGTTGCAAGGACGTAACTGCCGACAGCCACAACTGCGGCGCTTGTGGGCACTCCTGCCCAACTGGAGGGGGGCTCTCTGGCGCCTGCGTCGCTGGTGTTTGTAGCTGATGCGGATGCACGGGGGAGATAGCTATTCATGGTTTAGCTTTCATCCCGCACCTCATTTTGTATTGGAATAGCCGTCATGCTCACTGTCACGCTCCGTATGGGGCGTGACAGTGGTGGTGGCGTGGGCGCCTTCTCCTCCGACCTCTCCTGTACCAGGCGAAATGGGTGAGTATAAGGCCGAGAATGGGAGTTTATACAAAGCTTTGCGCCTCTAATTTGAATGGAGAACTGGAATGAAAAGCGTTTGGGCTTTGTCGGTAGCGGCAGTATCAATTCTTGCGTTAAGTTTCGTCGCCTGTGGGCAGACCGATAAAAGCGCCAATCAACCTCAACAATATACAATAACCGTAAATGGGACCAACGTCGCCACTTCAGGGGCGCCAACGGCTAATCAAGGGGCAACAGCCAGTTTCACGGTAACCCCCTCCGCTGGGTCCACGTTGCCGATTTCAGTGGGGGGCACATGTCCGGCGGGATCGTGGAACGGGAATGTATACGTCACCGGGGCGATAACCGCCAATTGCACCCTGACTTTTAGCTCGACGGTGACGCCACCACCGCTATCTTGCGCCAGCGGCCAGACCACCTGTGGCGGGGCGTGCGTGACCACCACAACAGACAACAACAACTGCGGCGCGTGCGGGACTGCCTGCCCCAGTGGGCAATCCTGTTCAGCCGGTGTGTGCTTGACGGGATCCTGCCCCAGCGGCCATACCAACTGTAGCGGCTCCTGCGTGAACACCTCATCGGATCGCAACAACTGCGGCGCGTGTGGGAACGCGTGCACGACATTTAACAGCTGTTATTCTGGAGCGTGTCTTTCAACCGTCTGCTCCGGTTTTCTTATCAATTGCGGCGGGGGTGTCTCTGGTTGCAGGGACGTAACGACAGATCGCAATAACTGTGGCGCGTGCGGGAACGCGTGTACGACATTTAACAGCTGTTATTCTGGAGCGTGTCTTGCAACCGTCTGCCCCGGTAGCCTGATCAATTGCGGCGGGGGTGTCTCTGGTTGCAAGGACCCTACTTCCGACAGCAACAACTGCGGCGGTTGTGGGACCGTGTGCCCGACTGGCGGGGGGTTATCTGGCGCCTGCGTCACTGGTGTTTGTCAGTGATGCGAATACCGCAGGGGAGATAGCTATTCATAGTTAAACTTCATTCCGTGGCGCATTTTGGCTTGGGAATGAATGGCCGTCATGCTCGCTGTCACGCTTCGCACGGGGCGTGACAGTAGTGGCGGTTTTTAACGCTATAGCAAACGAGCAATTACATAAAAGGACTTTGTTGATGAATGCTACTTGCAAGGCCATTTACATCGCATTTGCGATGATGGCCGTCTCAACCTTTTCCTGCGCCAAGGGGCTGGATAAGAAAGAGATGGAAACTGTGGTCCGCGATTATATCAAGAACCATCCGGAAGAGATCGCCGGAGCCATGCAGAAGCATCAGGCCGCGCAACAGGCGCAACAGGAAGAGGCCGCATTGAAGCAGGCGCTCGCTAACCGCGCGCAGGTTACAACTGGCGATGCGCCATCGATTGGGCCGGATAACGCGCCGATTACACTGGTGGAATTTTCCGATTTCCAATGCCCATATTGCGCCCGCGCCGTCGGCCCAATCGGGGAGGTGATGCGGAACCATAAAGATAAAATCCGAATGGTTTTCATAAACGCCCCATTGCCGATGCACCCCAAAGCGCCCGACGCCGCCCGTGCGGCCATGGCGGCCCGCTTACAGGGGAAATTTTGGGAATACAGGGAAAAACTGCTGGGCAAGCAGGATGAGTGGAGTTCGGCGGCTGACCCAAAGAAATCCTTCATCCAGTATGCAAAAGAGCTGAACATGGATACGGCCAGGTTTGAGAAGGATATGGCGCGCCCGGAAAACAAGAAACGCCTTGATGACGACATGGCTCTGGCCGCCAAACTGGGAGTCAACGGCACTCCAACATATTTCGTGAACGGTGTTCGGGTCATCGGCGCTCGGGAAGCGGCATACTTCGAGCGCGTGATCGCCGCAGTCTCTAAATAGCGGCAATTCAAAGTGAACGGCGTGGCGAAGCGTGAAATGTCACATACCTAACGGATCGTCGAAACCACCGCTTTAAAATCTTTTTTGCCCCCAGCTCTAATGAAAAGCCTAACACGATCCGATAAGTTAAAGGTGAGGCAAAAGAGTGTCAAACTGCAAAGGGCGACAAGACAATGCCAAAGGGTTGAAACAAGAGGTTTGGCTTTAATGAAAGCTTGCGACACCTTGTTATGATTAGGGAAACAAACTTAAGCTTGGAGGCGGTTTACAATGAAAATCAGCGATAATGCGGCCATGAACGCGACGAATTTCGCCAGTTCCGTGAAAAAGGGCCAGTCCGCCTCTCAGGGTGGCGCTCAGGGCGTTGACCCGGACAAAGACGGTGACAACGAGGCCACCGAAACCGCCAAGTCCGCCAAATCAGAGGCTGGACGCGGGACGAACGTAGATACAACGGCTTAAGCCCTATCCCTTAAGCAGGCGAAAAACCTCCCGCAGGCGTCAGGCTATCAGCCTCTCGCCCGCCGGGAGGATTTTTTTAACCAGAATTCCGAAGTTGGGACGAGATTGCTTCGCGGAGTTTACCCTGAGCGAAGCGAAGGGGCACAATGACAGCAAAGGCGCCGCAATTTGTCATTGCGAGGAGCTACAGCGACGAAGCAATCCCGCTCTAAAAATACCCATTTCGGAATTCGACTAAATAACTATCCGTTTTTTCACAAGCCGCACCGCAAGTATCGCCAACGCCGTTCCCACCGTCAGCAGAAACATGGCGGAGTAAACCAGGCCAGCGCCGCCGGAACCGTGAAAAAACCATCGGGCGAGATTCACCGAATGAGTCGCCGGCATCGCAAGCGACGCCCATCTGACCGCCACATGGAAGTTGTCCAGTGGGAAAAACACCCCCGACAGGAAAAACATCGGCGCGATGAACAGGGTGAAAAAATAGTTGAAGAACTCATAGCTGGGAGCCTCTGCGGAAAAACAGAGAGCCGCCGCCGAGAACAGAAACCCGGTCATCGCAATCGTGACAAACAGCCCGATAGACCCCAGCCCAGGCGTGTACAGGCCAAAAGCCATCATAACCAGGGCCATCACGGACGACGATATAAGCGCCTTGGTCATCCCCCAAAGGATTTCGCCAAGCACCACATCCGCAAGCGATACAGGGGTGGATATCACAGACTCGTAAGTGCGTTGCACTGTCATCCGGGTATAGGAGCCGAATGTGCATTCGAACACGGAGGAGTACATGGCGCTGGTCACCATGAGGCCCGGCGCGATATATTCCGTGTAGCTCATGCCGTTCATTGCCTCCAAGTACCCGCCGATCCCATACCCCATTGCGAACAGGTACAGCAGAGGCTCGCCAATATTCCCCACAAGGCTGGGCCTGTAATGGGTGAGATAGACGAGAAAGTTACGTTTCCACACTTTCAAGGCGCGATGAGTGGGAAGGTTCATCATCTTCATGCGCCCTCAACCAATCCTCTGCCGGTCAACCGCAGGAAAAGGTCCTCCAGCGTGGACGGCCTGACAGTCACAGCGCCGTATCGTCCCAACGTTCCCGCCACTGCGCCGGGTGGGTTGAATATCAGGTATCGGGAGCCGGTCTTCTCGAACGCCATGCCCAGGCCTTTGAGCTCTTTTTTCGTTGTGTCCGCCATAGCGTCATCGGCGTGCAGTTCCGCCACCATCGGTCCCAGACGCTCCTCGACAAGACGGGCAGGATGTCCTTGCGCTATTATTTTACCCATGTCCATTATCGCCACCCTGCCGCATAGGCGCGAGGCTTCTTCCATATAATGTGTGGTCAGGATCATGGTGACGCCTTGCCTGTGGAGGCCGTCGAGCTTCTCCCAGATAACCATCCGCGCCTGCGGGTCCAGCCCCGTGGTAGGTTCGTCGAGTATGAGTATTTTCGGGTCGTTGACCAATGCGCGGGCTATCAACAACCTTCGGCGCATCCCACCGGAGAGGGATCGTATCTTCTCGCCGCGCTTTGCGGTAAGCTCGAAAAAGGCCAAAAGCTCCTCCGCCTTCTTGAGGGCTTTTGCCGCAGGGACTCCGAAATAATCGGCGTAAACGGTGAGGTTCTGCAGGACGGTCAGGTCATCGTCAAGGCTTTCGTCCTGTGGGGCCACGCCCAGTATGGCCTTGATGTCCCGGTCGTCCACTCCCGCCGTCTTCCCGTCCACCACAATGGAGCCGGAAGTTAACGGCGAGAGGCGTTGGATCATCCGCATGACAGACGTTTTGCCCGCGCCGTTTGGGCCGAGGAACCCGAACCCTTCGCCGTCCAGGATGGAGAAATCCACATTGTTCACGGCCACGAGGGAGCCGTAATTTTTTACGACGCCTTTTCCCTCGATGATGACAGGTCGTTGCGTCATTTGGATTTTGGAACTTTTTCCCAGTCTTTAAGGAATTTTTCGATCCCGATATCCGTCAGCGGGTGCCGCAATAACTGGTTTATCACGGACAAAGGTATGGTGGCCACGTCCGCGCCCATGCGGGCCGCATCCAGCACATGCAAAGGGTGCCTGATAGACGCGACTATCACCTCGGTGTCGTACCCGTAATTGGCGAAGATTTCCAGTATCGGCGAGACAATCTCCATCCCGTAATGCGATATGTCGTCTAGCCTTCCCACGAAAGGGGAGATGTACGTCGCCCCGGCTTTGGCCGCAAGCAAACCCTGTGTGGCGGAGAAGATGAGCGTGACGTTTGTCCGGATTTCCTCGGCGGTCAGGATTTTCACGGCTCGAAGCCCATCGGCGGTCATCGGTATTTTGACGACGATATTTTTGTGTATCCTCGCAAGCTTCCTCGCCTCGGCCAGCATTCCGTCGCGATCCGTGGCGATGACCTCCGCGCTTATCGGGCCGTCAACCTCCGCAACGATCTCCGCTATCACCGTGGCGAAATCCTTGCCGGTCCTGGCGACAAGGGACGGGTTGGTGGTAACGCCATCAACGACGCCAAGCGAGTTGGCCTCGCGTATTTCGTTGATGTCGGCTGAATCTATAAAAATCTTCATCAGGAAATCTCCCAGGAACCGGTTGAATGTTACATTAGGTAAAAGTCCGCGCTTATTATAAGGGAGGAGGGCGAGTCTCTCAACTACAAGTAGACGCTCTGCGCGTTTTTACGGGTGAAGGGACTTCAGTTGTTTTTGCCCAAAGCGGACGTTCCCAGCGCGGCGTCATACACGGTGACCCTGTTCCGTCCGTCCGACTTGGAGTGGTACATCGCCATGTCCGCCGCCTTTTTCAAAGCTTCCGCGTCTATCCCGTCGTATGGGAACTCCGCGATGCCGACGCTGACGTTGACCCCGATATCGGCCCCATTCGCTCCCGACAATCGGATTGAGGCGATAGAGTTTCTCACCCGTTCCATAGCCTTGTAAGCGTTTTTCTTTTCCGTCTCCGGCATGATGACAAAAAACTCCTCGCCGCCAAAGCGGGCCACCACGTCTATATCCCTCAACTGGGCCTGGATTTTCCTTGCGACGGCGCGAAGGACCTCGTCCCCCACAAGGTGCCCGTTGGCGTCGTTAAACGCCTTGAAATGGTCTATGTCCACCATCCCCACGGAGAACACCCGCCCGAACCGCTGGCTTCTTTGTAGCTCGATCGCAAGCCTGTTCTCCATCGCCCGGCGGTTGAACGCGCTGGTGAGGAAGTCTGTCGCCGATTCTTTTTTCAGCCGTTCGGATCGTTTGATATTGACCCGTATCCTGGCGATCAGCTCGTCCAGCTGAAGCGGCTTGGTCATGTAATCGTCCCCGCCGAGGTCGAAGCCGCGCAGTTTGTCCTCGGTTGAGTTTTTGGAGGAAATGAATATGAATGGGATGTCGCCCCTCATGGTCTCCGACCGGATTTTCTGGAGCAGTTCAAACCCATCCATCTCCGGCATCATGATGTCGGACAATATCAGGTCAGGCGAGAAGTCGTACAATTTGTCCATCGCGTCCATCGCATTTGCGGACACGACGACGTTGTAACCTTCATCCTTAAGCTTTATCTCAAGAAGCCTGGCGGAGGCGGGGGAATCTTCCACGACGAGGATTACGCCTTTTTGCATTTGATTCATTACCCTGATTTTGATATGCCTGACAAACAGTATAGCATCGGCAAAATGTAACGTCAAAAGGCAAATTTCCCTGCGGAGCCACAGAGGCGCCTTCAACAAATTAACCTCCGCTTCGCCGGTTTGATCTACAATGTTCGTAAGGGAATGTTTCTTCATTTCGAGGAGGGCGCCCCATGCTTTTCCATCTTGGCCCCGTCGAGCGCCGCGTCCTCTTGCGAGCCGCCAGAGACTCGATAAACAGCGTTCTATCTGGCGGTAAAAAACCATCCGAAGATTTAGCGGATATCCCCGATACGCTCAAACAACCATGCGGCGCATTCGTCACGCTAACAAAATTTGGAGACCTTCGCGGTTGCATCGGCTATGTGGAGGCGCAGGCGCCCTTGTACAAAACCGTTGTCACCGCCGCGAAAGCCGCCGCTTTCCGTGACACACGGTTCGACCCCGTCACATCAGAGGAGATAGAGGATATCGAGATAGAAATTTCCGTCCTCAAACCCCCATCGCCGGTAGGAAGCTGGACGGAAATTGAATTGGGACGCCACGGGATCATACTTTCCAAACGAGGCCGACGCGCCCTGTTTTTGCCCCATGTGGCGGTAGAGCAAAACTGGGATTTACCCACCACATTGACGCATCTTGCGATGAAAGCCGGACTATTTCCCGACGACTGGCGCGAAGGCGCGAGCTACGAAGTGTTCGAGGCGGAAGTTTTTGGGGAGGGGGAGGAATTGTAGGGGCAGGTTTCAAACCTGCCCGGTTTTTCCTCCCTTTTTTTCCCGCGCCCCGCTTGCGAGGAGAGGGGTTTCTCGTATAGGCGACCTGGCGGGTTGCCCCTACATCAAAAACCTCGTTCCGAATGACAAACCCCGCGTCTTCCCGTACCATTATCTGATGAAGCAGTTGTCCATCTCTTCCGCTGTCCGGGAAAAAAGGGTCGTCCTTGTCGCCAGCCTGACTCATTACGTCATCCACATGAACATGGTGGTATTCCCCGTCATAGTCCTGCCTTTTTCACGGGAGACGGGTTTGCCTATATCACAGGTCTTCCCGCTGAGTTTCCTGATGTACCTGCTTTACGGCATGTTGGCGCTCCCGGCGGGATATGCGGCGGACAGGTGGCCCAAGCCGCTCATACTCAAAATATGCATGTTAGGGACTGGCTTGTCCGCGATAGGCGTGGCTCTCTCTACGGGAACTAGGGATTTCGGATTCTTTCTGGCGTTAATCGGGTTTTTTTGCGGGTTGTACCATCCGGTGGGGCTGGGGCTTATCGCAAAGGAGATAGAGGCGCAGGGGAAAGCGCACGGCATCAACGGCATTTTCGGCGCGTTGGGAGAGGCGACTGGCCCGATGGTGGCGGGGATCACGCTTTTCTTTTTCGACTGGCGCTGGGTTTACGCCATAACCGGGGCTCTTGCTGTGTTGGGGTTTATTACCGCTTTTTTCCTGCCGTTGCTGGAACGGGAACATCACGAGATTGAAGCGGAACGGGGCGTGGACACACATAAACGCGAATACTGGGGATACTTCGCAATCCTTGTTGTGGCGATGACGCTGGGAGGGCTGATATACCGCGCGAACCTGACCACACTGCCCGCGTATCTTGAGATGAGGGCCGGGTCGTTGATAGAAATCCTCAAGGGATTCGCAGGCGATGGGCGGAACGCAGGTTCCGGCGCGGCGGGCATCCTGGCCTCCACGCTTTTTATTTTCACCATCGCCGGGCAGATATTTGGAGGGTGGGTTGCAGACCGTTTCGACCTTCGGGTGGCTTACCTTACCGCGCATTTCGTGGCCCTGCCGTTTATAATCGGGATGACGTTCCTTCAGGGGCCGTGGCTTTACCTGTCCGCCGGGTTGTTCCTGTTTTTCACGCTGGGTATGCAACCGGTAGAGAACAGCCTTGTGACTAAGTTTATCCCGCGCCGATGGCTCTCCACCGGTTACGGGATAAAATTCACGTTCACCTTTGGTGTCGGCTCGCTGGCCGTGTACGAGGTGGCGTATGTGGAAAAATGGAAAGGGCTGTCCTTTCTGTACCCGCTGTTAACGGCGCAGGTGGCTTTGCTGGTTGTGTCTGCGGCGGCGCTTCTTATGGTTTCCATCGGTAAAATTCCGCGAGTGGCTAATCTGGAAAAACCCGGCGGCAGAGAGGGTGGGGACAACCCGGCGGGCCGCCCGGCTTGAGGAGGAGGGCGACCCACCGGGTCGCTTCTACGCGAAAGCTTACCGCCAGGCGGAGCGCCCCCCACCCTCCAAATCCCTCAAGTCCCTCATTCTTTTCAAGTCCCCCTTCTTCAATAATCCCCTCAGGTAATGATGACCACGGCCTCAGATTGCGCTACCATCACATTGCGTAGACGAAATTACGCGGAGAGGCGGAGATGAACGGAACGAGAATTGAGGAGCTTCATGAAGCGAAATTGATGTACAGCTAACATCATTGCGGCATATCGGTGGATATGAGACTATTCATATTTGCCGTAGCTGTTTAAAGATATGGAAAACGATAGAAATTACGAAATCCTTTCGGCTATAAACAGCCCGAAAGATTTGAAGACGCTGGACATAAAGGATTTAACGATCCTTGCGGGAGAGCTTCGCCACCGGATAGTGAACACAGTCTCCAAAAACGGTGGGCATCTGGCGTCCAGCCTGGGCGTGGTGGAGCTTACCATAGCGCTCCACTATGTTTTCGACTGTCCCGACGACAAGCTGATATGGGATGTCGGCCATCAGTGTTATGCCCACAAACTACTCACCGGCAGGAACGACCTTTTCCCCACACTACGAAAAGAGGGGGGCCTGTCCGGTTTCCCCAACCGTAACGAGGGGCCGTACGACTGCTTCAACACAGGCCATGCCGGCACGTCCATCTCCGCCGCGCTCGGTTTCGCGCAGGCTCGCGATTCTTTGAAAGAGGATCACCGCGTCATAGCCGTGATCGGCGACGGCTCCATGACGGCGGGCCTGGCGTTCGAGGGGTTGAACCACGCCGGATCGCTTCACACTAACCTGATGGTCGTGTTGAACGACAACAAGATGTCCATCTCCCACAACGTCGGAGCCCTGTCGCAACATCTCAACCGCATCATCACAGGCAAAAGATACGTCAAGCTCCGATCGGAATTCGTTCAGGCTTTGCATACCGTCGCGGGCGATCAGGTGGCGCAATTCAGCAAAAGGCTGGAGGAGGCGATAAAAGGGGTCATTATGCCCGGAAGGCTTTTTGAGGATTTCGGCTACAAATATGTGGGGCCGATCGAGGGGCATGAAATTTCTTACCTGATCGAGACGTTCCAGGCGGTCAGAGAGATAGAAGGGCCAAAGCTGGTCCATGTCGTCACGACGAAGGGGAAAGGCTATCAGCCGGCGGAAGAGAAGGCGCAGTCATTTCATGGCGTCTCGCCGTTTCACCCTTCCACGGGAGACCTTCCGCAGGCCAAACGCACATACACCGACGTTTTCGCCGAGACGTTGATTGAGCTTGCTGGCGACGATGACAAAATAGTAGCCATCACCGCCGCTATGCCGGAGGGGACGGGCCTGTCAAAGTTCGCCAAGGTATATCCAGACAGGTTTTTCGACGTGGGTATCGCAGAACAGCACGCGACGACATTCGCCGCCGGGCTTGCGGCTGGCGGCATGCATCCGGTGGTGGCCATATACTCCACATTTTTGCAAAGGGTGTTCGACCAGATAGCCCACGATGTCTGCCTGATGAACCTCAACGTCACATTCGCCGTAGACCGCGCAGGGCTGGTGGGGGAAGACGGGGCGACGCATCAGGGGGTTTTCGACCTGACGTACCTGCGTTGCATACCGAATATGGTTGTCATGGCTCCCAAAGACGAGGAGGAGCTTAGGCGCATGTTGAAGACCGCCATCGAGCATCCCGGCCCGGCCGCGTTGCGATATCCACGCGGCGGGGCGGTGGGTGTGCCGTTGAGCAGTAAGATAGAAGCCATACCCATCGGCAAGGCGGAGCTTTTGGCGGATGGCTCGGACATCGCCATCGTCGCCATAGGCAATACGGTTCAGGCTTCGCTGGAAGCCGCGCAACGTTTAAAAAAAGACGGCTTTTCCGTGGCGGTGGTCAACGCAAGGTTTGTAAAACCCCTCGACGAGGCGATGATAGAGGCGATGGGAAAAAAGTGCGGGCTGATTCTCACAGTGGAGGATAACGTCCTTGCGGGCGGGTTTGGCTCCGCCGTGATGGAGTTGATCGAATCAAAGGGCCTACCACATATGGCCGTGCGCCGGGTGGGGATACCCGATATTTTCGTGGATCACGCCGACCAGAAGCGGCAGAGGAGCCTGGTTGGAATAGACGCCGACGGCATAACGGCCACTGCAAGAGAGTTTTTGTCGCAAAACCCCCTGCGTAATTCCCATGCCCAAACCACGCAAACGGCTGGACACCCTTCTCTTTGAGCTTGGGCTTGCCGATAGCAGGCAAAAGGCCCAGGCTCTCGTCATCGCTGGCCTTGTCACTGTAAACGGCGCTCCGGCGGATAAGCCGGGAACGGCGGTCGCGGATGGAGACGAGGTAAACGTAAAAGGTAAAGACCACCCTTATGTCTCGCGTGGCGGCGTAAAACTCGCCCACGCGCTTGATGTTTTCCAGATCGCCCCAGAGGGGATGACTTGCCTCGATGTCGGATCATCCACGGGCGGGTTCACCGATTGCCTGCTTCAGCGGGGCGCGACCAAGGTTTTTGCGGTGGACGTGGGGGAGAACCAGCTTGACTACCGGCTTCGCTCCGATCCCCGCGTTGTCGTCATCGAAGGCGTCAACGCCCGGAATATTGACTTGAATCTCATAACCGACCCAATACATCTGGTTGTCGCCGATGTCTCTTTTATCTCGTTACGGCTTGTCATCCCACCGGTCCTGCCGGTTATCGTAAAAGGCGGACGGCTTGTATTGCTCGTCAAACCGCAGTTCGAAGCGGGAAGAGGGAAGGTGGGAAAGGGGATAGTGCGAGACGAGAAGGTTCACGAAGAGGTGTTGGAGAGCCTTTGCGGTTTTTTTGAAAGCATCGGTTTGGTGAAAGAAGGCGTATGCGAATCGCCGATATTGGGGAAGAAGGGGAATAAGGAGTTTTTTATCGTTTTTTTGGTAAAGTAATGCAGGATGGCAAAAAGGAGGCTAGCGGTTGAGACAGGACGCTCTATTTAAAATGCTCTCGTCTGGCCTTGAGGGGCAAATCAGGGATGCTAATCCATGGTGGCGCAATGAAAAGATTTTTGGGCTACCGAGGATGAAGCGATGGGCGTTCCAGCCTGTTTTAAAAGGATTGCAAAGAGGCCTGACGCCTTCTGTTGTATTGCGGGGGCCGCGTCAGATAGGGAAGACAACTCTCCTGCTACATGTGATAGATCATCTCCTTGAAGAGGGTGTGGCCCCCCACCGGATTTTCCGCCTTCAGTTTGATGAATTGCCTGATTTGCGGAAACTTGAGAATCCCCTGGATTTATGTGGATGGTTTTCAACAAACATTCTTTTGAAATCTTTCAATCAGGCCGCTCATGATGGCGAGCAGGCGTATATCTTTCTGGATGAGGTGCAAAACCTGCCAGACTGGGCGGCGCAATTAAAATACCTGGTGGATATAAATCCTGTCCGGGTTCTGGTGACAGGAAGCTCCGCTCTCAGGATTGAAGCTGGCAGGGACAGCCTTGCAGGACGCATCACAACAATTGAAATGGGACCTCTTTTACTTCGGGAAATAGCGGATCTGAGAAGTTTCAGCGCAATTGAGCCGTTTCTGCCGTTTAACGGTTTGGCGCCTTTAAAAGAAAAATCAACATGGCATGATCTGGCCGAATTTGGGAGAAAAAACAGGGAAGCCAGGGGGAAAGCTTTTTCCGCTTTTTCAGCGCGAGGAGCGTATCCGAAGGCCCACACGTCTGAAGAACCGTGGGAATCAATTGCCGCCTTTCTTAACGAAACCGTAATCAAGCGCGCCATACAGCATGATCTGCGGATGGGTCCTAGAGGACAAAAAAGAGACGAACATCTGTTTGAAGGAGTCTTTCGCCTTGCCTGTAGGTATATAGGCCAATCACCTGGGCAGGCGTTGTATATAGATGAGATAAAAAGGGCGATGAACGCCAATATAGGATGGCAACGCATACTCGCATATCTCAAGTTCCTTGATGGAACGCTATTGCTTCGATTGGTTGAGCCAATGGAATTGCGGCTTAAAAAACGACGGGGAGCGTATAAAGTCTGTCTTTGCGATCACGCTTTGCGGTCTGCATGGCTTCAGGAGGTCATCCCACTTGATCCGGATGAGCTTGCGAAGGCTCCTCATCTTTCAGACGTTGCGGGGCGTGTCGCCGAAAGCGCCGCCGGTTATTTTTTAGGTTCCATTTTAGGGCTGGAGGTAACGCATTTCCCTGAACGTGGGACTGAACCGGAAGTTGATTTTGTGCTTACAATCGGGGATCGCCGAATTCCAGTGGAAGTAAAATACCGGAGCAGGATTGAGCATAAAGACACTTACGGGCTTCGTTCATTTATGGAGAAGGCCCATTATAATGCCCCATTCGGCATATTGGTTACATTGAACGATGATCCTGCGTCTGACGATCCTCGGATAATATCTTTACCATTATCCACGTTACTTTTATTGCGATGAGCGGGAGTTATCTTCATGGGTGTTTCCATATTGAACTTTGCGTCCAGCTCTGCCGCAAGTGTCAATTGTAGCCAAATCTTACGCCTTCAGCGGCCCTGCTGAATTTCGCCCCGTTTCACAACTCCAGCTCAATTTGGGGAAGTGGATCAGCGTCATGCGGCCCATACGGAGGGCGGCTACGGATGGCAATCAGGGCGCACACAGGCGGCGCCATGCGAACCTGCAATCCTCTATAATGATCAAATGAACGAAAACATCATCCTCATGGCGATGAGTGGCGGGGTGGACAGCTCTTCTGCCGCCGCGATTCTCACAGGGCAGGGGCGGAGCCTTATCGGCGTCACGCTGAAGGTATGGGACGGCCCTGCGGGTACCGTGTCGAAGGAAGGGGCGTGCTGTTCGCTCGACGACGCGAACGACGCCCGCGCCGTGGCGGCCAAACTTGGCTTCCCGCACTACACCATCAACGCCACCGATGAGTTCAAGGCGAAAGTTGTGGACTATTTCGTCGGCGAATACCTCACGGGCAGGACTCCAAACCCATGCGTGCTGTGCAATCAGGAAGTGAAGTTCGATTTCCTTTTCAAAAAAGGCGCGTCGTTCGGCGCAAACATGGTCGCCACGGGCCATTACGCCAGGATCGGCGAGTTCATGGGCGTAAAAACAATCCTCAAAGGCGTGGATGTGGAGAAGGATCAGAGCTACTTCCTCTTCTCCACAAAACCGTCGCGGCTGGACAAGATCATCTTCCCGCTCGGCGGGTTGACGAAGGCCCAAACACGCGCCATCGCGGAAACACACGGCCT